>Ga0209475_10000208_pt1 | contig 164725 bp, 114 predicted proteins | sample tdDd471_FD_187128 | JGI IMG/M metagenome (GOLD analysis project Ga0209475, IMG submission 187128) | Marine sediment microbial communities from the Atlantic coast under amendment with organic carbon and nitrate - tdDd47.1 (SPAdes)... | ecosystem: Environmental > Aquatic > Marine > Coastal >... | reverse complement strand
ATAAGCAGTATATAAAATGGGGACAAGTAGAATAATCCGAGTGTAATACTGAGTATTTCCAGTATTCGCAAATTGCGTTTATGTTTCTTCATCAGGCTTCGACCTCTCTTTTTTTAGTTGTTCGAACCTGTGTAAGGGTTATGAGCGTTACAACAAGGAAGAAGATAATTGACTTGGCCTGGCCGAATCCGAATTGGAGGCGGGAATAAGCCGTTGAGTATATATTCAGTGTCAGCAATTCTGTTTGTCCTGCCGGTCCACCATTTGTCAAAGCGAGATTAACGTCAAACATTTTGAATGAATTGGAAAGAGTCAGAAACAGACTGATTGTAAAAGCCTGAGCGACAAGGGGGAACACTATATGGCGGATCCTCTGTGTTGCATGGGCTCCATCGATTTTTGAAGCTTCGATCAGAGATTCGGGAATACTTTGTATGGCCGCTATATAGATAACCATGATATATCCTCCCATTTGCCATGTACTGACTATTGCCATTGCAAAAAGAGCCAGATTTCCACTGGCCAGCCAGTTCACTTTCAATGCCGCCAGATCGAGCATTTCTCCTATAGCCGGAGATATTTTCAGGAAAAGGAATTTCCATAAAAATCCGAGGATTAGTCCTCCGATCAGGTTGGGCATGAAAAAGGATGTTCTCAGGGCGTTGCTGCTTCTGAAATTCTGAGTTACGAGAAGAGCCAGAGAAAATCCTACAAAATTGATTAATACGACAGCTATGGCGGTGTATATAATTGTAACCCGGAAAGACTGCCCGAAAGCTCTGTCCGAGAAGATCCGGATATAATTTGTCAGACCGGTAAACTCAATCGGTCTACCGGGTGTAGAGCTCCAGTTGGTAAATGAATAAAAGATACCAATAAAAAACGGGATAATAACCACAATAAAAAAGGCTATTAAAACAGGAGCAAGAAAAGACCAGAAGATTAGAGTATCTTCCTTTTTCTTTAGCATAAAAATCCACCTTAAAAATAAGAAAATACCGGTATCAGCAATTAACTGATACCGGCATAGATCAATTCTGAATCAGATCAGCAAGACCATCTTCAATAATATTGAAAAACTCAGCTCTATCCCTGTTCATATAATAAAGCTGCATTGCCTGCACAACAGGAGATGTAGGGCTATCGAGGAATCCTGTAGGAATGCTTCCCCAGTACCAACCGATTGTTTTTCCTCTTGAAGAAAAATCCATTATAGATCTGGCAAGGGGATCTGATGGACTGATTCCCACTTCGAATGCAGGAATGAAGTTTGATTCTTCAACGATAAATCTATGTCCTCTATCTGTTGATGCTATGTAATCGAGGAATTTTTTAGCCCCTTCTTTTACATTGGCATCTTTATTTTTATTTACAGACCAGTACATGGGAACACCTGTAGGAATGCTGTCATAAGTTCCGCCACCCAGAGTGTGGGGGAGGTATGCAACATCAATGGACGGATCGATTTCCTGAAGAGTTCCAATTGTCCAGTTCCCCTGATGGAGGAATGCTGTTTTACCTAGAGCAAAATTAGAGACCTGATCGTTGTATTCAATAGTTGTCAAATCATCATAGCTATAGTTCATAAATACATCGAGCATATCCAGGTAACCTTCGAATACTTTGTTTCCTGTCATTTTCTCTTTTCCAGCCAGAAGATCTTCTATGAACTGTTCAGGATCTTCCTGATTAGCCCAGACTGTATTAAAAGAGTGAATTGAAGCTGTCCACCATGCAGATCCACCAACTGAGAAAGAGAGAACTGTTTCAACGCCTAAATCGGCTTTTTGAGCCTCTACATCAGCAAAAACAGCCTCAAGTTCTTCCAGAGTATCAATCTTTGCCAGATCTGAATCACTGTAACCTGCTTGTTTCAAGATAGCTTTATTGTACATAATTCCATAACCTTCCTGGTTATAGGGCTGGCCATAGACATTTTCATTTCTCGATGAACCATTGAGAGTCCCTGCAAATGATTTTGCCACCCATGGCTGATCAGTTAAAGGTTCTACAAAATCCCACCATTCAGTCAGGGCATCCTGTCCACCGATATTGAAAATAGCCGGTTCTTCTCCCGAAGCCATTCTAAGACGAAGAGCCGCACCGTAATCATTTCCACCACCGACAGTATCCATAACGATGTCGATATTTGGATTTTCAGCTTCAAAGTCAGCCACTAAAGCATCTAGCTGTTCAACAATTTCCACTTTGAACTGAAATACTTCGACCTGCACTTTTTCCTCTGCAGCATTTTCCTGCTGACCGTTGGCAAAAAGACCTGTTGTCAACACTGCCAGCACTGAAGCGGCAACCAATAACTTTTTCATAAATTCTCCTTTAAAAAATCTTTATGTGAATACCTAACCATTTTAGGTAAACGTTTACGTAGTGATCAAAAAATATCAACCAGAAAGAAATAAACCCCATCATTGGTAGTGCAACCGTTTGCATTGAGGCTGAAAAAAAATTCTCACCCTAAAACATGTTAAACACTATCACACTGTATCTCTAACAGTGATATGGTGCTCAAGTATCTGACTTTCCAGTGGAACATCATTATCTAATATTATCTCTGCTGCTATCCTTCCCATTTCTACAATCGGTTGATGAACTGTCGTTAGAGGAGGTATAGACATCAGGGCATCCTCTGTATCGTCAAAACCAATCACAGCCAATTGTTCAGGAACTTGAATATTGTTCCTGTATGTGTAGTTCAATATGCCCAGTGCCATCAGGTCACTGGCAGCAAAAACGGCTGTTAATTCAGGCCGTTTTTTCTTTAGGCATTCAATGCCATTGTATCCAGACTCGAAATTGAAATCTCCATAATAGACACTGCTTTCATCATTGCGTAGATTGTAATCGTCCAATGCTTTGCGGAATCCCTTTTCTCTGGGAATACCAGCAACTTCATTGTCTTTAAATCCCGCTACCATCACAATATCTCTGTGCCCATTTTCGATCAGGTGTTTTGTCGCATCATAAGATGCCTGAAAATTGTCCACACAGATCAAAGGCAGATTCCTGCTCCGGCTGACAGTTGAAACCAGAACAACGGGGATATTCAGTTTTACCAGAGCTTCTTCATATTCATCAGTCATGACCGCACTGGTAAAAATTATCCCGCCAACCCGGTTTTCACCGAGAAGTTTGATATATTCCATAGTCCGTTTACCGTCGTTATCGGTATTACAGATCATCAGGCTGTAATTCTTACTATGGGTGTAGTCTTCTATTCCACTGAGAAGATCCACAACGAAACGTCCTGACATGGAAGGATGAAGAACGCCGATCGTCCGGGTTTTTTTACTCACCAGACCTCTGGCCAGTGCATTGGGTTCATAGTTTAAATCCGCTATGACTTTCATGACTTTGCCATAAGTATCGGGACTGTATCCTCCCAGATTATTCAGAACTCTTGAAACAGTGGCGATAGAAACATCTGCTTTTTTAGCAACATCTTTTATCGTCGGTTTCAATCAATACTCCAAAATCGCATAGGTAAACGTTTACGCAATAATATGGCCACATTCTTGATTTGTCAAGAAATAACTTTTGCAGATGTTGAATCATTGGTTTAATGGTCCTAGACTGAGAGAAGGAGAAATTATGAAAAAGACTCAAAGCCATCTTACAATTGCCATATTCAATGCTTTTGCTTTCATCGCTGTACTGATTGTGAACTCTCTCGCTAATATAATTCCTCTTGGCGGCATGAATACCGGTCAGATTTCCGACCTCTATCCCAACCTGTTCGTTCCTGCTGGACTGACTTTCTCCATCTGGGGGCTCATTTACATTCTGCTGGCTTTGTATGTTGTCTATAATTTTATTTATAAGGTACAGGAAAAAGATTCCCGTGAAAATTTTATGGATAAGATTGGATACCTGTTCTTTTTCAGTTCATTGGGAAATATCTGTTGGGTTCTCTCATGGCATTACAGAAAAATGCTCCTTTCACTCATTTCCATGCTCATCATTTTGATCACTTTGATATACATATATCAGGTTCTAGTCATAGGAAAATCACATATATCAAAAAAAGAGCGCTTCTTTGTACATCTGCCGTTCAGTGTCTATCTGGGATGGATAACTGTAGCTACCATAGCAAATATGACCGCCTTGCTTGTGAACATGAAATGGAATGGCTGGGGGCTCAGTGAATCATTCTGGACTGTTGCAGTAATAATCGTTGCAATTCTTATCGGGTTATTGATTTTGCTGAAACGAAAGGATATTGCTTTTGTCGCAGTAATCGACTGGGCTCTACTGGGAATCTTGATCAAAAGAAGGTCTTTAGAGGGCGCTGATTCTTCTCAGATAGTCGTCAGTGCAGTCGTCTTCGGCCTTATTCTGCTCTCTTCGGGCATCATTTATCAGATTGTTAGAAATCTCTTTTTCAAAGATAGAAATGTCCTATAAATTCCATTTATTAAAAGGTGATCTTGACAATAATTCTCAATATGGTTAGCATGGTAACTATATGATGAAAAGAAATAATGAAATTGATGACCTGACCTTTTATTCCATGCTCAGCGTACTTCAGGGCGGTATGTGGCTGCTCAATGATATAGAGAATTATCTGGAGGTTTTCAATATATCTCATGGCAGATTCTCTATAATGCTGTCTGTCCTCGAAGCGGGCAAAAAACCGGTCAGACCATCGGAACTTGCTGTAAAGCTGGGGAAGAGTAAGCCGACTATTACAAAAATGATCAACAAACTCATAAACGATGATCTCGTAAATAAAACCGGATCTGATGATGATAAGAGATCAAGCATTCTTCATCTCACAGACAAAGGAGAAACTCTGCTTTTAAGCATCATCCCCGGATACAATGAGAGAATCCTGAAAATGAGTGCCTCTTTAAGCGATTCAGACAAAATTGAATTAATGGAGATCATTTCAAAAATTGACTTTTTTAATCCACTCCGGAAAATAGAAGTGAAAATATGATTTACAAAGAGAAATTCGACAAAATCAAAGAAAAATGCCTCAGGGGACATGCAGAAGATATCAGAGCGGTTATTTCCATGCTCAATGATTCTGTAGATTTGCCCACAACGAGAGCTGTCGATTTTTATCTTAGCCTTGTCACATCTCAAGAGGGGATAAGTGAAATTGAATATTTTCTTTTTAACGGAACTCTGATACAGAGAAATTACTCAACACTTTTCTTTGCCCGCCGTGATGACTGGCCTATTGTTAATAAAGCTTTTCAATTGGGGTTGATTGATAGAATTCAGGCGTATTCGCGATAACCACGCAAAAGTATGACCGGTACATTTGCGTGTTCATCACTGTTTATAGTGGATTTTCTATAATGAATTTTTCTGCGTCGAGAGCGGCCATACAACCTGTTCCTGCAGACGTTATTGCCTGTCTGTAAATTTTGTCCTGAACATCTCCAGCTGCGAAAACACCGGGAACACTGGTATTGGTTGTCCCTTTTTCGGTAATTATATATCCCGCTTCATCTAATTCGAGCTGCCCGTTCAGAAAACCAGTGTTGGGAGTGTGTCCTATAGCATAAAACAGACCTTTTGCTTCATGTTTAAATTCTTCTCCGGTTTTAACATTTTTTAACAGTACATACTCGAGGGCATCGGTCCCGCCGACATCTACAAGAACCGTATTCCAGAGCACTTCAATTTTGTCATTGGACAACACTCTTTCCTGCATAGTTTTTGAGGCTCTTAATTCATCTCTTCGATGGGCGATATATACTTTGCTGCCGAATTTTGACAGATGCATGGCTTCTTCCATTGCCGTGTCTCCGCCACCGATTACAACCAGCGGCTGATTTCTGAAAAGAGGAAGTGCTCCGTCACATACGGCACAGGCCGATATACCTTTCTGCCAGAATGTCTCCTCGTTGGGAACTCTCATTCTTCTGGCTGTGGCACCGGTCGATATGATCAGTGCTGCCGCTTCTTCTTCTCTCGAAGATGTTTTTACTTTAAATGGCCTCTGCTTAAGATCTACAGATTCCACGGTTTCCATTTTAAATTCCACACCCTGGTTGGAGGCGTGTTTTTTCATTGCAGTCATTAGCTCGGGACCGGTAATCCCTTCGGGGAATCCCGGAAAATTTTCTATTTCATTGGTTGTAGTCAGCTGACCGCCGGGAGCGACTCCTCCTGCCATCCAGCCTTCAAAAAGCAGTGTACTCAGATTAGCTCTCGCCGAGTATATTGATGCTGTATGACCTGCGGGGCCTGACCCGATTATTATTATGTCTTTCATATTTCCTCCTGATACATAAACAAGATAAGTATAAGATGAAAAATGTTCAAATTTTTCTTAGTTTCTTTAATAGGTTTTCTTTATTGTCCAAAACATATTCTTTGAATACTTCGAAATCATTAACTGTTTCCGTAGCGGCTCCCGAAAGAATCAGAACTCTGTTTGTCCATTTATACCAGAGATAATGCTTTCCGATTAACGGTTTGTATCCAGTGGCATTCAGGCGGCTGTCGAGGGCGCTTTCGAGATCGATATGATTTGATTCTCCGGTTATGTACAAGACATCACCATCTTCCATCAGAAAGAGAACACAGCGGCGGAATCCTTTGCTTATGGCATCATCATTCCTGAATCCCTCGGTCCTGAGGTCCAGAGTTCCCAGCTTCAGATTGTATCCCTGAAGTCTCAGCGATTTCCTTATTTCGGCTATTTCCTGTCTGATCTCTCTTATCTCTTCTATATCATTTCTACTCAATTCCAACCTGTGCCGAATGTCTCTGAGGGCATTTTCATAGTGGTGGAATATTTTTGTATGATTCGATAAAAATATGGTCGTATCTGACAGTAGAACCCATACAGAAGAGAAATGCTCGTTAATGTCGTTAAGAAATTTATCAATTCTCTTTTTTACCATTGAACATTATTATATATTTAATATTAGAAAATAAGGAAACAAAACAATTTGAAAGTTCTAGTCCTATCGGATATACATGGAAATCTCGATGCAATGAACGCTGTATTGGAAGAAGCTGATAAACTAAAATGGAAAGAGTTGTGGTTTCTCGGTGATATCAGTGGTTATGGGCCGGAACCGGATAAGTGTTTTACATTACTTCAATCATTGAAAGTCGTTTATATTCCCGGGAATCACGATCTTTATTATGCGGGGAAACTATCGCGATCTTTTTTTTCAAGAGAAGCTCTGCAGGCCCTCCTATTGACAGGGACCTATATAAGGCCTGATTTTATTGCGATTATGAAGGGAATTCCACTTATGCAGAGACGTAAGGGAATCACTATGGTTCATGGCAGTATCATTGACCCGTCAAGAGAGTACATCCTCACAAAAGATCAAGCGGAAAAGAACTTTGACATTTTAAAAGGGGACTGCTGTTTATTCGGGCACACTCATTGGCAGGGTTGTTTCATTAAAGATAAAAACACTGTTACCTGGATAAAACCGGAGATCGGAGAAACAGTTTCTTACAGGAAGAAGAGGATCCTTATCAATCCCGGAAGTGTCGGCCAGCCCAGGGATAAAGACCCAGGAGCTGCATGGGCGATTCTCGATATGAAAAAAAAAGAAGTGCAGTTTTTCAGAACCGAATATGATATAAGCGCCACGCAGAAAAAAATGCGTGCCATGGGATCATCGGAATTTCTGATAAAACGCCTGGAGACTGGTCAATAATTATCAGTCATTGATAATGGCTTTAAATCTTCGCCCTTTTACCTGACCCTTTTCCAGAACTTTCAGCGCTGTATCGGCAGCTTCTCTTTTTACAGCAACAAAGGTCAGAAAATCGAGCCTGTCAATTTTTCCGACATCAGTACCTTTGATCCCGCCCTCTGATGTGAGGGCGCCCAATATATCTCCGGCGCTGATTTTATTTTTTCTACCGCCGTTTATCGAGAGAGTTATCATTGCCGGTTCGAGAGTGGGGATATCGTCGGATATTGTGAGTTTCTCTGCTGAGAAATCGCGTTTCATAATTTCATTAATTTCATCTATACGGTAATCCTCTCTTCCTGAGAGTAGTGAAAATGCCTGTCCTTCATTTCCAGCCCGGCCTGTTCTTCCGATTCTGTGCACATATGTTTCCGATTCGAATGGCAGGTCGTAATTGATGACCGCTCCCAGATCATTGATATCCAGTCCTCTTGCAGCGACATCGGTTGCAACCAGAATATTGCTGCTGCCATTGATAAAGCGGATGAGAACTTCCGTCCTGTCCTTTTGCTCCAGATCCCCGTGAAGGGCAAGTGAGTGGAGACCGGCTTTCTGCAGTTCCCGTCCGACCCTTCTGCACACATCTTTTGTATTGCAGAAAATTATGGTGTTCTCCGGTCGGTGTTTTGCCAATATTGATAAGAGAGCATCGATTTTCCGCGATGATTCCACTTTGTAGAAATGCTGAGTGATGACTGTATCATCATGGTGTGTATCAACTTTGATCTCGACGGGTTTTGTGAGAATGCTGCGGCTCAGCTTTTTCACAGTATCGGGGAATGTGGCAGAGAAACAGAGAGTCTGTCTGTTTTTCGGTGCGTATTCGATAATATCTTCTATCTGTTCGATAAATCCCATGTCGAGCATCCTGTCCGCTTCATCGAGAACCAGCATATTCACTTCTTTCAGAGAAAGAGATCCTCTTTCGAGAAGTTTCAGAACTCTGCCCGGTGTTCCAACGACAATATGAGCTTCATGGCTGAGGGAGTGTTCCTGCTTATACAAAGGAAGTCCTCCGGTGAGTTTTACAATTTTAATATTGTGCTGAAATCGGGCAAGCCTTCGCAGTTCACCCATAACCTGTTCTGCCAGTTCCCTGGTGGGACAGAGTACCATCGCCTGTATCCTAAAGCGTTCGACTTTGAGGTTTTCCAGAAGGCCTATTCCGAATGCGGCAGTTTTTCCACTCCCTGTTTTAGCCTGGGCCAGAATATCGGAGCCATTTATTATCGGTGCGATGCTCTTCTCCTGAATGGGAGTCATTGTTTCGTATTTCAGCTTTTTCAGATTATCTAACATGGGCCCCGAAAGGGGTAGTGTGGAAAAGGATTTCATGGGGATCAAAGTAGCATGTTTATTCCTATCTATACAACAAGGGAAGAGCGGGGCATAGAGTGATAATTCCGGATCAAAATTTATTATCAAATTGCCTATGGAAAGAAAAGCCTGATTTCCTGTATTGTATAGCAGGAGAAATTTATAATGAGAACACTGTATTTTGACTGTTTCAGCGGCATTAGCGGAGATATGAATCTTGGAGCGATGGTAGACATCGGTGTGCCAGAGGCATTTCTGATTAAAGAGCTGAAAACATTACATATAAATGATGAATTTACACTTGATTTTGAAAAGACTCAGAAAATGGGAATCACCGGTACCAGGGCACATGTCGACGTACATGAGCACCATCACCACGACCATGATCATGGAGAGGACGGGCATCATCATGAACATAGAAATCTACACAGCATCAGTCATATAATCGAAGGCAGCAAAATCAGCGATCGGGCGAAAGAATGGTCAATGAAAATATTTGAAAAGGTTGCTGTCGCCGAAGCAAAAGTGCATGGGACTACTGTTGATAAGGTTCACTTTCATGAAGTCGGGGCAACGGACTCCATCATAGATATTGTCGGAGCCGCTCTCTGTTTTGATTATCTGAATGTGGACAGAGTGCTCGCTTCAAAAGTGGAAGTCGGCGGTGGTTTTGTTAATTGCGCTCATGGAACATTTCCTGTTCCGGCACCGGCTACGACGGAAATCCTGAAGGGGATTCCCTGTACATACGGCAAAGTTGATTCGGAAACGACAACACCTACGGGAGCGGCCATCCTTGCGGCAATGGTAGATGAGTTTGTAGAATCTCCTGCGCTAACAGTTGAAACTATCGGTTACGGCCTGGGATACAAAGATTTCACAATCCCCAATGTACTTAGAGTGATGATTGGAGATTCCGTAAAAGCAGAATCCGGCGATTTTGAAACAGATAAAAATCTGCTGATAGAGTGCAATATAGATGACATGATTTCCGAAGATTACGAAGTGCTTATGGATAAATTGCTCAAAGCGGGAGCTCTCGATGTCTTTTTCACTCCCATCACTATGAAAAAATCCCGTCCTGCCAATAAACTGTCAATTTTAACAGTTTCAGCAGAGAAGGATTCACTTCTCGATATTGTATTCCGGTACAGCACTTCCTTCGGAGTCAGGATTACAGATGTCGACAAAGTGATGTTACACCGCGATTTGATCTCTTTTGAATCCTCCCTGGGGCCGGTCCGGATTAAAAAGGGAATAGTTAATGGTGAAGTGGTAAAGTGGAAAATCGAGTATGAAGACTTAAAATCCCTTTCGGTAAAACACTCGAGAAGCATCAATTCCATAAGAAACGAAATAACAAAAGAAGTGAAATTTTAAATATGAGTACTATAGAATCATTAAAAAAACTGAATGAATCTCTCAGGGGATACGGGAAATGCGCTATCGCCTTTTCCGGTGGAGTGGACAGCACACTCCTTTTAGCCGCGGCAGTCCGTATTTTAGGAAAAGAGAATGTAACGGCTATAACTGTCATCCCTCCCTATGTGGCTGACTGGGAAATTAAAGAGGCAGGAGAACTGGCGGAATCACTCGGTATACTCCATATCAATATTAAATCGGAGATGATAGAAGAAGTCCGGGATAATCCGGCCGATCGCTGTTATGTCTGCAAAAGGGCTCTTTTTACTTCCATGCTGGAAAAATGCAGAGAACTCTCTGTAGACGTGCTCTGTGACGGTTCAAATGCAGACGACACAGGCGATTTTCGGCCGGGGATGAGAGCGCTCAGGGAACTGGGGATCCATAGTCCCTTACTGGAAGCAGGTATGACCAAGCAGGAGATCCGTGATATTTCCCGGGAGTGGAAACTCGATACATGGAATAAACCGCCCTATGCCTGTCTTCTGACGCGCATACCCCACGGTACAAACATTACCTTTGAAATTCTTCAGCAGATAGAGAAAAGCGAAGTCGTTCTTATTGAGAGTGGATTCCCCTATGTCAGGGTCAGACACCACGATGATATTGCCAGGATAGAAATTCCCGAAGAATCTTTCAATGATTTTATTTCCGGTGGACACTTCAGAATTGTGGCGCAAAAACTGAAAAATTTCGGATACAAATTTGTAACCCTCGATCTGCAGGGATACAAAATGGGCAATATGAACGATAGGAGAGCGGGCAATGGATGATATTAAGAAAATACTGGAATCCTATAAAGAGGGAACACTCGATTTGGAATCAGCCATGGACCAGGTCAATAATTCCTATTTCTCCGACCTGGGACATACAGTTCTCGACAACAACAGGAAAAACCGCAATGGTTATCCCGAAGTGATCTACTGCGCCGGAAAGACATCTGAACAGGTTCAGAAGATATTCGGAACAATGGCTGAAAGGGGGGACAATATTCTGGCTACAAGGGCTTCAAAAGAGCTCTATGAATATCTGAAAACCGACTATCACCGAATCGAATATCATGAAGCGGCTCGGATTATCTCCCTGACTAACCACGACTTTCCCAAAGGTGATGACCATGCCATCGCAGTGATTACCGCAGGTACTTCTGATATTCCCGTCGCTGAAGAAGCCGCTGTTACGGCAGAGTTCTACGGGAACAAAGTTTTGAGGATCAACGATGTGGGCGTAGCCGGGATTCACAGATTATTAAACCGATTGGAGACTATCCGGACTGCACGGGTTCTCATAGTCGTCGCCGGAATGGAAGGAGCCCTGCCCAGTGCAGTCGGCGGACTTGTCGATAAACCGATTATTGCCGTACCAACCAGTGTCGGTTACGGAGCCAGTTTTGGTGGATTGGCGGCACTGCTGGGAATGCTCAACAGCTGCTCTTCGGGCATCAGCGTTGTGAATATTGATAACGGTTTCGGTGCCGGTTATCTGGCCAGTATGATAAATCGTCTTTGAATCGTAATTAACAATACTCCGGCGAGGATAAGCACCACGCCGGTCCATTGAATAAACATCAGCCTCTCTCCGAAACAGGTCACCCCGCCTATTACCGGTATAAGGATAAAGTTTGCGGCGAATGCCGGTATCACTCTCAATGTACTTCCTGTTTTGTGGGCGAACTGAAGAATTACCATGGATGTTATCGAGAGCAGAACCCAGATCAATGTATAGGGATTTAAAAGGCCTGCGGGATTTGAGAATGGACTTTCCGCTTTGGAAACAAGCTCTCCCGTCAGTGTCGATGCCGTCGATATTTTCTGGAACTGCGATACGAATCCACCGGCGGCTCCTGCAAAACCTCCCAGAACTACACTGAGAACATTGATTCGATTGCGGAAAATTATCCACAATAGGGAATAAACTGTACTGACTACAATCAATTTGATAACGAGTATATCCAACACTATTGCGAAAGCTGAACTCTCACCGGCAAAAAATCCGATAAGAAATGCTGCTATCAGAATCAAAAGCACTCCCGAAATCTCTTTTGCCCTTACTTTTTCTTTCAACACGATGTTTGAAAATATTGTCATTGTCACAAGGCCTGTTCCCGCCATGGCCCCGACGAGACTGACCTGGCCTATGCTGATGGCAAAGAGAAGAATTAAAGAGGAACTGCCCGTTCCGATAGTCGCCAGGCTCCAGATAATCATACCCTGTGTTTTGTTCTGCTGCATCTTTAAAAGACCGATTTTCTGACTGGCCTGGGAAATATTCTGGACGGAGTAACCGGCAAAAGCTACAAGTAGTGAAATTACTGTTAATCTCATCCCTTTTTTTCTCTTTTCTCTTTGTACATTTCCACATCGGCATGATGGAGAAGATCTCTGTATTTACGATGAATTTTCCGATCGTAGACAGCCAGTCCGGAACTGAATGATAGTTGATAAGAGTTCTTTTCCTTTTCATTGTAGAGACGGGTCAGATTTTTAATTCTGGAAATAATAGCTTCCGATTCTACGGTACTGTCAGTTTCCAGGACAAGAAGAAATTCATCTCCCGCAAAACGGGCAATCATATCTTTTCGTTTGGTTGCCTTAGTCAGAATATCAGAGAATGCGATCAGAGTATTGTCTCCCTCTTTGTGACCGAAATTGTCGTTAATCTGTTTGAAATCATCGAGATCGATCATCACCAGGGTGAAACTACCTTGTTTTTCATACTTACTCATACGGAAATGGATCCATTCATCGATTTGACGGCGGTTGTACAGTCCTGTCAGATAGTCTCTGGTCACTTGCTGAATTTCCAGAAACAGATAGATTATAAGCATGGTTAGAGCCATCGAAGACCAGAGGATAACAACTCCGTAAAATAGAAATTGAATCAATGCCGCCACAGCGGGAATAAGAGTGAAGGTGAGAACAACACCCATCAGTCGTTTTTCCACAGTTTTTACGTTTTTAACTGTCATGACCAGAGCGTAAAGAAGAACAACATAACTGACTCCGTAAAGGAAGAAATTCCCCGGGCCCCTGCGATAACTGTTTGATTGATCTATTGTAAAAATGAATCCGTTTTTGATAGAGAACAATAACAATATTGCAACGATAACAAATGGAAAAATATAAAATGCTCTCTTTTTTAGCCTCTCCATGGAGCCGAAGATCTGGTAATCGAGATAACAAAGCCAGGTTACGGCCGGGATAGAGCAACTTAGCAGATATATGTTATTGACTAGATGATGCATCCATCGCCATTCCGGTCCATATAAACCATCAATCATCCACGATAGCGATTCGAGAAATAATATTATCAAATTGATCCAGATCACCAGCGAGAAGAGACGTGTAGATAGTGAAAAACGGTTTTTTCTGAAGGATATGCTGAGCAGTAAAACTATCAGTATTAAAGCGGCAAAAATATTTATATCTATTATCTGGATTCTGGGCATAATGTCATTTTACACTGTAAATCTATAACCGACACCCCATATTGTTTCCAAATATTGCGGTTTCGAGGGATCGTATTCAATTTTTTCCCGAATTTTTCTGATGTGAACAGTTATCGTGCTTATATCTCCAAAAGTATCACCCCATATCTTTTCAAAGATTTCCTCTTTTGTAAAAACTCGGTTGGGACTGGAAAATAGCATAAATAGAATATCAAATTCCTTACTGGTCAGGCTGATTTCTTTTTCGTTGAGTGTAACGCGGCGGAAATCATATTCAATTTTGAGCCCCCGTATAGATATAGACTGATTATTTTTCTCTGATCCCCTAAGCCTCTCATATCTGTTCAGGTGAGATTTAACCCTTGCCACAAGCTCTCCCGGGCTGAATGGTTTTGTAATATAATCATCAGCACCCAGGCCGAGGCCTCTGATTTTGTCGATATCCTCTTTTCTTGCTGAAACCATCAATATGGGAATTTCACTTTCTTTTCTCACTTTCCGGCAAATGGAAAAACCATCCATGTCGGGCAGCATCAGATCGAGTACTATCAGGTTGTAATCATTAGTGAGAGCTTCTTTCAACCCGTCAGCTCCATTTTGAATGATCGTACATTCAAAACCGTCAGCTTCGAGGTAGTCCCTTTCCAGTTCGGCGATGCTCAGATCATCTTCTATAATCAGCAGTTTTTTCATTTGGCTTTTCTCAAGGTAAATATAATTTTAGTTCCCCTACCGGGAGTACTTTCAGCTTTAATCTCACCGCCATGAGCGGCAATTATCTGTTTTGATATTGATAAACCGAGACCGCTTCCCTCTGTCATGGAACTTCTCGCTTTATCGGTCCGGTAAAACCGCTCAAAGATATAAGGCAGATATTCTTCGCTTATTCCCTTGCCTTCATCTTCGACTTCGATCGTCACCATATCATCAGCCTGGGAAATTCTGATAATAACGACAGGATTGTCATTCTCAGTATATTTCACCGCATTATCAATCAGGTTCATAATAACTCTGTGCAGATGTACAGAATCTGCTGAAACGGGAACTGATTTCAGTTCTGAATATTCAAAGCGCATTTCAAGGCCGGGGTAATCGAACTTCAGCTCTTCGCAGGTATCGGTAAAAAAAGACAGAGCATCTATTGTCTGAAAATTAAATTGTATCCGGTTCAGGTCCAGTTTGGAAAAAAGGAAAAGACGGTCGATAAGGTCGTTCATCAGAATTGATTTCGCATAAACCGTGTCTATGTATTTTTCCACTTTATCCGGCGAATCGGCAATGCCGTCGCGAATCCCTTCAATATATCCCTTTATGGCAGTGATGGGGGTTTTCAGGTCATGAGAGATATTTGAAAGCAGTTCCTTTCGGTTCTCTTCGTATTTTAACTGTTCGTGAAGAGAATCTTTCAATCTGATCCTCATCTCTTCGAAAGCCTGGCAGACATCGAGAAACTCATCCTTCCCTTCATAAATGACAGATTTGTCGAGCTCTTCATTTTTAATATTCAGAGCGGCTTCTTTTAGAATTTTTATCGGTTTGATTATACTGCGGGCGACATAATAACTGAGCAATCCATTGGTGATGATCAGGGCGAAGATAACAAACAGAAGAGTGACTCCACTGCTGATAAAGAGTTCTTTTATCAGATTTTCATCGTAGATATTGATTGTCAGAAGTCCTGCAGATCCATCGGAAAAGTAGAAGTCCCAGAACTGTACTGCATCGTATCCGCTATGCCTGTTAATCCTCTTCCCGCCATGGCTGTTTTTCAGCGAGTTGACGAGAAAACCCTCTTTTTCTATGAATATATTCGTTTTTCCCTGATACCCTGAATGTCTGTCGAGATCAGTCAGAAAGCTCTCATCGAGAAATTTATCGGGAGCGGAACTCATCGCGCCGTAGATTAGAGTGAGAAAATCCTGTGAAAAGATAGCCATTCTATCATCGTCATCATCGGAGTATAACTTTCTCATAAAACCCGCAGAGAGCAGAATCAGAAAAATAGGGATAATCAGCATCAGGATGTAGGAAAAACGCAATCGCTTTTGTATATTCATAATATTTGAATCCAATTATATAACAGTAATCGGGGAATAAACAGGGAGCATTTATTTTATGCTCCCCTGTCAATTAACTAGCTGTTTAAAACGCTTTGCATTTCCCGGTATTTCTCTTCATTGATTTCACCGGAGGCAAATCGTTCTTTTAGAATGATAAGGCCCCGACTTTCACCAGTTTCATGGTGTTTTTTCATTTTCCCACGGATCAATGTAATTATTTTATACAAACCTAGAAAGAATATTGCTGTTAATAACAGTCGCAGAACGACCAGTCCAATTATATAGAGTGTCATCTTATTTTCCCTCCTCTTCGATTACTGTTCTTCTTCTCTTATACTCTTCAAGACTGATTTTCTCTTCAGCATAGAGCCCGTCGATTATGGCGCGACTGTGGTTTTTTCTTCCATGAAACCGTCTTTTTCTGAAAATGAAGAACAGGATCAGTCCGATAAAAAGAACGCCGCCGAAACCGTGGGATGATTTCCCATGATAGTTATATCTGCCGGAATCTCTAAAGTCGTGGTAAGAGTGAAATCTCCCTCCTGCTTCCCTATCGAAATCAGGAGCTGTGCCGTCAAAAATAAAGGAATGAGTTCCTTTGAATGATTCAACCCAGGGCTCGGGGATGGTGAGCAAGAGTATCACACCCAGAACTAATGCCGCAGCACCAAGGGCTATCAGCACTTTAGTAGATGTTTTTAAGTTATTCATATATATCCTCCAATACAATGTCTTGATTAGAAAGATACAGGAGAGAAATTAAGCTGTTATTATGCAATTCTTAAAAAAGTCTTAAGAGTGAAGATTGTTCATCACTTTTCGAGCAGATGGGGATTTTCCACAAGTTTTCTAAAAGTCTTGATTACCTGGGCGTAGTAATATCCCTCAGAAATACGCTCATCAATAGAGAAACAGACATTGAGAACGTCTTTTATAGCCACTTCGCCCATTCGATCGACAACCTGCTCTTTTTTGATTCTTCCCGTTGTTACGAAAAGAGAGCAGTTTCCCCATTCAAAAAGATGATGGGTCGGTGCATCATTTATACCGATGCTTCCGAGATTTGCCATAAAAACCGAAGAGTGCAGGGCATCGAGATCTGTCATAGCAAGTGGAAGCATACCTTTTTTATCGAGCCATTTGACCAATCCGGTAAAGATATTAACTATAAATGTGGGGAAACTGAAAAGGATTTTCATAGCTCTGTCCTGATCGTCCTCTTCTATATTTTTTCCAATCTCTATCCCTTCTTTGATCTTCCGTGAAATGTCGGACAGAGAATCTTCGGGCTTGCATTTTATAATGACATTTCTTTCGGGATCTTCAACAGAGAGTTTCGTCTTCACTACAAAAGAACAACTCAGTTCATTTCTCTGGTAATAATGTCCGCCCATTATAAAGCGGTTCATATGGGGGTATTTCTCAATGGTTTTCATTCCCGCAGCTATGAGTATTTCAAAATAGTTATATAGTTTTTTTCCATTGTCATCGCGGCGGTCGTTAATAAACTCAAGAGTCTTTGTCATGATTATAGGCTCTTTCAGACTGATCATTGATTCATTTCTTCCGCGCATCAAATAGGGAATCATCTTGTTGAATGTGGGAATCTCTTTATCAATTAATTTGCCGTCTTTTCGTCTGTAGAACATGAAAAGCTCCTTTTATATGAAATAGAATATATATTCTTTTTTTGGGTTATGCCTGATTATTGCTTTATTTATTTTACAGGTCAAGAATGAAGATTGGCTTCCACGTGAAATTATAATTATTCTTTCCCTATACATAAGAAAATTTCTACTATTAAATATAAAACTAACAGTACACATAGATTATTCGGAGGCGCCTGCCCGGCGGGTTATAATAATTAAACCGGCTCGGGATACTGATTAGACCTACATTTTAACAACTCATTTTTTCTGTTCCCGCAGAGAGAGATGTTTGTTTTATGGTAGTGATTCTAATCGGTTTCCCATAGGGAATACTGTTTCAATTCAATTGTAAATCCTGTCATAAATTTCTTTTCTCAGCTGGAAATCATTTATTTCCGAGACATACGATACTGTTTACATGTCTCAATAATTACAGGATCTCACATGAACACCGAATTCGATCAGTTTCTGATCAGTATAAAATTAAAAAACCAAAGTCTGAATTTTTATAGGGAAAGAGAAAAAAAATACCACCAGATTCACGAGTACGCAAAGCAGGTAAAAGCTCTTCTAAAACGCATGTCCCGCAAGAGGGAACTCACTTTTATAGATTGCGGTGCAGGCAGCTGTTATCTCAGTTTTTATCTCAATTACATCATAGATGACTGGAAGATCAAATTTATCTGCATCGATTACAATCAGAATGTAATTAGGAGAGCAGAAGAAACAGCATTTGCACTCGGGTTTTCCAATATGCAGTTTATCTGTGCTGACCTGACTACATATGATCCCCCGGAGAAACCGGATCTGGTCTATTCACTCCACGCTTGCGATACGGCTACAGATATGACTGTTTTCACTGGAATCAGAAGTAATGCCGCCAATATTCTTACTGTTTCCTGTTGTCAGAGATATACGTATAGACAGATGAAAGGCCATCCTCTCGGCCGGATTACAGAACATAAGGTATATAAGGAACGGATCACGGATATGGTCTCCGATACGATGCGTTCCCTGATTCTTGAATCAAGAGGATTCGATACTGATATTTTTGAATTCTCCTCATCGAAACACACTGAGAAAAATGTGATGCTGAGAGCTGTCAGAAAACCTCTGACCGATAAGAGAAAAATCACAGCAGTTGATGATTACGGAAAATTGAAATCACTGTTTAATCTGGAGCCTAAGCTGATGGAGTTTCTTGAGAAAGATTATAATTTTCAATATTTGCCAGCATAAAGCCGATTTAAATCTGGAAGAGGTGAAAGTAAACTGATATGAAAAAACTGAACTTGAGATTTTTTAAAAAACTGGATAAGAAAATTGATAAAATGATGGATATGGACTGGACTCCCAGCTTCAACCTTTTTTCCGATATACTTGTGGAGGAATTGAAATCATTGGCCGGTTATGAGCCGAGAGAGCAGAAATTATCTCTGGCTCAGAGAAATGAAATTGCCGCTGAGAATCTGAAGACTCATTTGGATGAAAAACCTGAAGAGAGAGAGAAAGAAAAAGTTTCATTTCCACCAGAATTCAGCTGGCTCGATGTAGATGGAAAAAACTATGTCACTTCTGTGAAAAATCAGGGATTCTGCAGTTCCTGCGTGGCATTCGGTACTCTTGCAGTCGTAGAAACCATGATGAGAATCAAAGAAAAGAAACCGGTAAATACAAAAAAAACGGATACGATACCGGGCTTATCAGAAGCTCAGCTCTTTTTCAAAAGCCCCGGTTTTTCCATGGGCCCAAACAGTGAAGATACGCACAACTGTAAGACCGGATGGGAGATCGACGATGCCTTGCGTTATCTGGTTGAACCAGGAGTTGTTCCGGAAGATGTCTTTCCCTATGAGCTCGAGGATAAATCTCAGCCCATGCCCGACGGGTGGAAAGAGAAGACCACTAAGATAACGGGATTCATGCCGTTGAATTCTCACAGTAATATGAAGCAGTGGATTTCCAAAGTCGGACCTCTTGTTACGGCCATGACTATAAAAGCAGATCTTGTCTTTTACGGAAAGGGAATTTACAGCCATATTTTCGGTCCCGCTCTAGGTGGCCATTGTGTGACTGTCGTCGGGTATAATGATGAATATCAAGCCTGGCTGTGTAAAAATTCCTGGAGCGAACACTGGGGTGAAGAGGGGTTTTTCTGGATCAAGTACGGGGAGTGCGGGATTGACGCCGAAATGTGGGGCATAACGGGAATAAGCTGATCTTTGCCCCTGCTTCTTCGTTAGCGACCTCCGCTCGGGTGCTCAGGTACTGGACGTACCCTGCGCGCCTCGCGAAGGTCGCTGCCTCAAATCCGGGGCAAATCTTCAGCTTATTCGGGTTTGTATGAGTTGATTTTTGGTTTTGTTTCTTCGTTAGCAACCTCCGCTCGGGTGCTCAGGTACTGGACATACCCTGCGCGTCTCGCGAAGGTCGCTGCCTCAAATCCGGGGCAAATCTTCAGCTTATTCGGGTTTGTATGAGTTGATTTTTGGTTTTTTTACAGTTTATTGGAAGCTCCCAATAGGATTTTTGAATTCTCACAAGTACTAACCCTGTATTAAGCACTTGTAGGAGCCAATATGAGCAAAATAGTTAATCAAACTGTAAGTGCAACATCTGATATGTTCATCAAGTATCTATTTGGAATGGACACTGCAGAAAGTAATAAACTTGTATTATCATTTATTAATGCGGTTTTGATAGATTCGGATTTTCCATCAATAACTGAGGCTCAGGATAGAGATTATATACTCACCGATCATCTTGTCTTGCATTTCTTAGAACTTCCCAAATTGAAAATTTTTGAAACTGGTAGTAAAATGGATCGCTGGTTGTTATTCGATGAGCTGTATTGCAGTAAAGCTTGCTTTACAAAAGAAGGCTGTGTATCGTAGCGGCTTTGCCGTAACCTTTTCGAACATAGAATCCCAATAAAATAATCTAAATCCTTGAATGGCTTTTGGAGATTCTTTAATGGTGACGATAAATTAAGAAGGCTTGCATTAGCTCGGGAAAAGACAGAAAGAGATAAAATATATCACGAGAATATAGCTAAACGGAAAGACCGTGAAGAAGGCCGTAGAGAAGAACGACTTATTCAAGAAGAATTAATAAAGCAGGAATTGAAGAAAGAGAAGTTAAGAATGGCAGAGATCATGTTATCTGAAGACATTGATATTAAAAAAATCTGTCAAATAACCGGATTAAAGAGTTCAGAAATAGAAAAATTGAAAAGCTGATTTAAATTGAAAATTAAAAACATAATCAAAGGTTCCTTAAATCTCTAAAACCATTTTTTTATCCTTCTCAGGACTATAATAGGCAAATTGCAAAATTGTTTACCAGAATATTTATCTAATTTTTCTCTAAAACAGCATATGCGAATCCATTATTGATTCCCGGGTAGAGGTCTTTATCTACGAAGAAATCTTCCACTGTGAATTGATCGCTGAATATTGTTTCTATGTCTTTGCAGTTGAAGAACCATTCATCGAGGTAAAGGTAGGGGAAGTACGCCGGTGTATCAGTGTCGGGAGTTTTTTCAGTTCTGTACCAGAATGCCAGTATGATTAGTGAGTCTGGCTGTGAGAGTTTGTAGAGGTTATCAATATAGGATTTTCGTTTTGCCGGTTCAATGGCGTGAAAACAGCCGCTGTCTATTATCATCTGATAGGATTTCTCCAGGGGGAGTGATGGAGCGGTCATGTCTGCATATACAAATTCTTTTTTTCCTGTATATGTACTTCGGCAGTATTCGAGGACTTTTTCGGCGAAGTCTGCTCCTGTGTATTTTATTTTATGTTCGGGCAGTGATTCTACAATATTTGAGTTCCGACCGTTTCCGCAGCCTATGTCGAGTAGGGATGGTAGGACGTTTTTATTTTTTTTCAGATAATTGCCGATCAGCCGAAGCAGATTACGGTCGGTTCCGGGATAAACCCAACCGGGAGTAAATTTTTCTTTTTCGTAGATTTCATTCCAGATTGATTTGTCGTTAGTTTGCAAGTTCTTTCCTTAGTTTTGAATCTATTGTGACTAGTGAAATAAGTTCATTATCTTCGACGATAGCAGCTTTTATTTTGATTGCCCATTTTTGGATTGGATCAGCTTTATATTCATCACTGTCAAGTAACACACTAATTTGTTCTTTTGATAATTGAGTATGAACTCTATTTCCATCAATTCCACGTGTATCTAATAAAATGAAAGAATCATCACCAAGTTTGGAAATCTGAAGTCGGGGGCGATTCAAAATTGATTCCCATTTAAAATTCCATTCTTCTACAATTGAAATCATTTTGTTAATATCACTTTGGTCAATAAAAGTTTCAGAATCAATTTGGCAAGTGTATAATACCGCTATTTTATTTACTAAGGTTTCTGCAGGATAAACTTCATAATAAGATGGTAAAGGTTGTACATTCTTTATATTATATTTCTCAGGTTCTTTAAAATGAGGGCTGAACTTAACCAATGTCGTATAAAATATGCCAACAGGAGGTACCATATGTTGAATTAATTGAAAAAGATGGTTCATTCTCTTATATTCTTCATTTTTTTCCCCTGGAATACCCCACAATATATTCCAGTATAATTTTAATTCGGCAGCAGTTGCATTTCTAAGAAACTTTAGATTCTGTTTAAATGTAGTACCCTTTTTCATTTCTTTCAGGAGTTTTGTTGATAGGGTTTCTAAACCCGGTTGAATATCTATTACTCCTGAATTTTTTAATAAGTCCATTTCATCTGGATTTAGAGATACTTTCTGTTCGTAATAAATAGTCCATTTTTTTTCATTTTCTACAAGTTTAGGTAATAACTCTTTAAAATGTCTATGAGGCATTATCAAGTCTGCCATATGAAGATAATCAATTCCCCATTTTTCAGCTTCTTTGAGTTCTTCAAGAATTTTTTCTGTACCTTTTTCTCTATAACAAATTCTTTCAGCAGTTCCACAAAAGAGACATTGATTTTTTTCTCCCCACCAGCAACCTCGACTTGTTTCCATGGACAGGTTTAAATCTTCTTTTCTTTCTGCTAATTGAGGAAGGTATTTTTTAAGCTGGATGAAATACTCTGAATAATTGAGAATGGGCAGTTCATCCATGTTTTTTAGAGGTGATCCTTGAATTATATTTTTCTTAGGATATATCCCTTTTTTTCCGTTATTCAGAAAATCTATGAATGTGTGTTCACTTTCTCCTGAAAAAATATAGTCAATATACTTTGCTTGTGGATCTAGGGATCTTATCCCATGAGCAATTTCATCTTCACAATTAAAACCTCCTATAAAAGTCTTAATTTCCGGATTATCCGCTTTTATCCTTTTTAATATAGCCACGGAAGCGTTGTTTTGCTCAAAACTGCTAGTTACTCCAATATATGAAAATGGTAATTCCTTTAATTCTTCTTTGAGTGATTCAGTCCAGTTATACACTTTATTTTCAATTTTTTTCAGATTATCAACAGATATTTCTTTGAGAGCGGGGAAAAACTGAACAGGATTTTTATCTCTGTTATATATTGTTTTAAAATCATATATATTATCTTTTATCTTATTCGATACTCTATCACCCCATGCTGCTCGAGCAAACATTCGTTCACCTAATAGGAAATAATTCATTTGACAGAAAATATTATAATCAGAACCTAAATGAGATGCTAAATGCATATTCGCATAAAAAATTTTTATTGTATAACCATATTTCTCTCCAATGGCTTGAAGAGTGTGAACGGCTAAGGATTGTACTTCAACCTGCCCAAAAGGAGGAACAATCAATAATACATCAGCTTTTTCTTTCAATTCTCTTATCATTTTATTAACTCCAATACTTTTCTACAAAAAGGAATTGATTCATTTCCTGTGTTATGATAACGGCTGGAAGGCCGTATTTTACCAGCTTGTTGGCACTTATCAGAAAAATGACATTCTAAGCAGAGCTTTGATTCTTCTTCTGTATATTTAATATATGTATCTGATGAAAGAGCAGATTTCAAAGAATTATGCTGATATGTACTCAATGATTTCATTGAAGAATGATTAACTGTAATAACTCCATTTTGCAGGACAACTATTTTTCCAGAAATAGTTATATCTGGTGATGTAGGTAACCATCTGAATCCAAATTCATTTGCAACAACTGTAGATAGAGAGTTTTCTAGAATTTGTACCGGTTTGCCAGCAAGTGATAGGTAAGCAACCATTTTTACCATTTCAATGAATTCCTCAGGTTCTAATTTTAAGTCTTCAACTTTGTAATAGTCATCATTTATACCTCTGAGTTGTATAAACACAAGATTTCTAACTCCAGGGTATTTTTTTAATATAAAATCTGTGAAATATGGTAATGTTTTGAGGTTTTTCCGATCTATTACTGAATAAATATGAATATTTAGGTTGTGAAGTAATGCTGTCTCAATCCCCAATATTGTGCTATTAAATGATCCTGATCCTCTTGTACGTTCATGTTCATCAATGAATCCATTTAAACTACAGCTGATTTCCAGTTTTTCTCCATATTGCTCTAGTTTTTTGCAGAGTTCATTGCTTAATAGATGACCATTACTATTTATGAGAATATAAGTAAATTTTAGTTTTTCTGCTAAATCCAGCAGATCAATGATATATGGCCATAAAAAGGGTTCACCACCAGTAATGCTTAATTGTCTGAAACCCAATTCTGCTGCTTCTTCTAATATTTCATAAGCCAGATATTGAGACATATCTCCTAGTTCAGAACTATTAGCATGAGCAAAACAATTCAAGCACTTTAGGTTGCATTTTGTTGTAACTTCTATTTGTACAGTGTTATTCATTTAGGTTGGGAATTATGAGGTCTTTTATAGAATTTATCAATTATTTTTTTAACAAATATTCGATATTAAATTAATCAAATTTAAACAAATATTGACATACACTACTTCTAAGTATAAAATTGCTATAAAATATCTAATTAAAAGGAATTATTTGATTATGAAGAATTTTATTGATTTTATTGTAGATTCATCAAAGGATAATAAACTAAATGATGGTTTCCATAAGTATATTAAAGCAGCTGATCATAGTAAATTATCCGTATATCTAAATGATAAGGGATATAGTGTTAATAAAGAAGAATGCAAACGTATGATTGAAAATCAAGAAGACATAAAAAAACCTTCGTCTTTAGGATTGTTCTATTAATTATAGGTTCTTACATTTTGGATTAATCATCATGCAATATTACATGTTCAAAAATGTAGTGAGTTTCGATTTAATTATTCAATAATTATTTCTAAACTCACAACCTTTAAAGTTTTATTGACTTAATTTGTTTTTTAGCTAATTTCCAGATATTATTTTATTCGTTAGTATCTATTTTTCTTTTTGTTTATTTTAAATTCCTTTTATAACTTCCGGATTAATTATCACTAAAGGTATTATTTCATTCTCTTCCAATATGGCTGCTTTTATATTTAAAGCCCAGTTTTGAATTGAAGTCCCTGTATATTTTTTAGAACACCGTAGTTCATTTATCTGATCTTTTGTTAATTCGTTTTTCATTTTGTTTCCATCAATTCTACGAGTATCGATCAATACAGCTTTATTATCATCCTGAAGTTCTATCTGTAGCCGTGGACGAGTTAGAATATGTTTCCATTGTAAGTTCCATCTCTCCACCGAAGCTATCAGTTTATCGATTTCATTCTGGTCATCCATTGTTTCAGTTTTATATTTACATGTATAGATGAGAGCAATCTTATCAAGAAGTGTCCCATCGGGGTATACAACGGAGTATGAAGGTAGAGGTCTTATGTCCTTTATCCCGTATTTATGCGGTTCATTATAATAGGGGCTATATTTTATTAGTGTCATATAGAAAATGCCAACCGGTGGATGCAAATGAGAGATCAGCGGGATAAGTGAATTCATTTTTTTGTATTCCTTGTTAGTCTCTCCAGGTATACCCCATACGATGTTCCAGTATAAATCAAGATCAAGCAATAGAGCATTTTTTAAAAATATGAGGTTCTGTTTCAAAGATAATCCTTTTCTCATTTTTTTTAAAAGTTCTGTTGAAAAAGATTCTATTCCAGGCTGGATTTTTGAAATCCCACTATCTTTAATCAGTGCCAGTTTTTTGTAATCTGTAATTACTTTTTGCTCATAATAAATTTCCCAGTTTTGTCCGTTTTCTTTCAATAGGGGCAGTAGTTTTTCAAAATTTTTCTCAGGCATAATCAGATCAGCCATATGTAGTTTTGATATGTTCCATTTCTCTGCAGCTTTAATTTCTTTGATTATTCGATTCGAACTCTTTTCCCGAAAACATATTCGTTCGGAGGTTCCGCAAAATCTACATTGATTCTTTTCTCCCCACCAGCAGCCGCGACTTGTTTCCATTACGAGACTCATGTCCTTTCGTTTCAGAGCATTACGGGGAAGATACTTTTCTATCTGGGTGAAATAATCTGAGTAATCCAGATCGGGTAGGTCATCCAGATTTTTCAAGGGTGATCCAATTATTATACTTTCTTCTGGAAAAATCTCATTATTTCCATTTTTAATAAATTCCAGAAATGTATTCTCACTTTCCCCAGAAAAGATATAATCTATAATCTGAGAGTCCGGATCTAGAGATCTGATTCCTTTTGCATTTTCTCCCTCGCAATTATATCCTCCAAATAACGTTTTTATTTTAGGATTAGCTTTTTTGATCCGTTGTAGAATGGCCATGGCTGCATTATTCTGCTCAAAACTACTGGTGATTCCGACATAGGAAAATGACAAGTCTTGAAATTGATCTTCAAGGATTTTCATCCAGTTTTCGATTTTCGCTTCTATTTTTTTAAGATGAGATCGGGAAAGTTCAGTGATTTGAGGGAATAATTGTAAGGGATTATAATCTCGATCATAAATAGTACGGTAATTATAAATTGTTTTATCAATCTGATTGGGAACCTTATCTCCCCACGCAGCTTTTGCGAACATTCTTTCTCCTAAAAGAAAATAATTCATTTCGCAGAAAGAAGTATAATCCGGTCCAAGAATAGATGCCAAATGGATATTTGCATAGAAAATTTTTACTGAAAACCCCTCTTTTTTAGCCAGAGCCTGTAATGTGTGAATTGCCAGTGATTGAAACTCAACCTGTGCAAAAGGAGGTACAATTAATAGAATTGTGTTTTTCTCTTGTAATATATCTATCAATTTATCAACCACAGAACCTTTCGACAGAATGGAACTTAAATGTCTCCTGTATTATAAAATTTGCATAATAATTTTGTTTTTCCACTTCTATGGCATATTTTAATATACTCATAATAATGGCACTAAAATGATTATTCAGCATTTTATTCCTTATATTCAAGGCAAAATAGAATCTTTCCTGATCTCAACGAAATTATCTGAGAGGTTACATCTATGTGTAACTTCAAAGGATTTTATATTTTCATTCATTGATATAAAATAACATATAATTCTATATTGTATATAATGTATGATCAAATAAGTAAATTGTTTGACAACCCCTTCTGTTGACCTATAAGATGACAATAAATATAAGCACAAAAAAAGGGGAAATTATGAAAAATTTTATTGATTTAGTAGTCGATCTGTCAAAAGACAGTAATTTGGCTGATGAATTTCACAAGTTTTTTGAGGAATCTGATCATGTTGCTATATCAAATTTTTTAAAAGAAAAAGGTTATGCTGTAACAGAAGAAGAATGTAAGAAAATAATTGAAAACAAAGATGATTTAAAGAGTTCAAAATTGGGTTATTTTTATTAATAATTGTTAAAATCTTTTTGTAAGGAAATTATTGTGAGTCTAAAGTTTAAATATTATATATTTTTTGTCATTTTTTTTATTTTGGGCTTACAATCATTTTTTGCAGATGAACAGGATTATGTTGAACCAACAATTTTCCCTTCAACAGATGATGTCATTTATCTCAATTCAGGTTGGATGTTTGTTCTTGATGATAAAATGAGCAACAGGAACTGGACAATTGAACAGAGTAAGTGGTATCCCATATCTCCTACAGATCCCTGGCAGTTTAAATTACCTGAAGCTTCGAACAGATATGAAAACAGCTGGTATAGCCTCCCGTTTAAAATGGATGAAATTAATGAAATAGATTCATTTGGCCTATCTCTACCTTTTGGATATGATGCTTTTCAAATTTACCTCAATGGCATTTTTATCTACGAAAGTGCTTCATTCGAGAATAATGTAAATGGGGGAGTACATGGCAGCAAACCAATGTTGATATCTCTTCCAATGAATCTGATCAAAGAAGATATTAATCATTTAAATCTGAGAGTCAGCTCTTTTAGTGGTGTTGGGGGGTTTGCCGGTCCTCTCTATATGGGTTCTTACTTTAAATTACAGAAAAGATGGGTCAGGATTCTGATAAAAGACATTGCGATCGGTTTTATCAGTCTATTCCTGTTTGCTTTTTTCCTGATCCGATATTTTTTCAGAAAGAAAGATCAGTATAATCTCGTTTTTTCTATTTTCAGCTTATCAGTTGGATTATTTGTTATTGGATTTTCCGGACTTTGGTTATATCTATTTGATTCTGCCTGGGCATATTGGATTCCTACTTTTTTAGGTGGAATAAATATGTATCTAATGCCAATTTTATTTATACATTCTTTTTTTAATATGAAATTGGGTAAAATAGCAAAAATATTCAGTGGTTTTTATATATTGATGAATCTATTTGTAGTAATAGAATTTATTGTAAGCGGGCAACTTTTCTATTTTAATAAATATGTATATCTCATATTTAATCTAAGTTATATTTTTCTTGTTATTTATCTTTTCTTTGTAAGTATAAATACTGTTAGAAAGAAATTGCTTTATTCCAAAATGATGTTCGTAAGTTTTGTTTTCTTAGCAATAAGTTTTGTATATAGTATGCTTAGCTTTGCAGTTATCATAAATAGAGCTCCTTTAATTGGTGAAGGATTCTTTGTCATGATGGTTTTCTACTCCATCATACTGGCAAAAAGATTTTCACAGACTCATGAAGATCTGGAAATTACACATGAAATTAATATAGAACTCAATAAAAACCTTGAAGAAAAAGTTGAAACCCGTACAGCTGAATTGAGGAATAAAAATGAAGAGATAATGCAAAGCATTGAATATGCCGGCATTATTCTCAGTTCCACATTGCCAAAGGAAGAGGATCTCAATAAGATCTTTTCCGATCACTTTGTCATCTGGAGACCCAAAGATATTGTGGGCGGTGATTTTTACTGGTCTCATCACGATGGTGATGACTCTATCTTTGCTTTAGCAGATTGTACAGGTCATGGTGTTCCGGGAGCGTTATTATCGATGGCTGCATCGTCCGCACTCAGGAGAATCGCTATTCACATCAATCACGATAGTCCCTCAAAAATTCTGAATCAGTTAAATATCATTATGAAAAAGAATCTCAGTCAGGGAACCGTAGCCGATATCTCTGATAACGGTCTGGATATCGGACTGTGCCACTATAGCAAAAAGACAAAGAAACTGACTTATGCGGGATCGAGAATCCGACTCTATCACTACACTGATAAAGAGGGTCTCGTAGAGGTAAGGGGAAACCGCCAGGGAGTCGGTTTTAAACGTTCCATGGATAGTTATAATTACAATTCCTACACATTTGATGTTAGTGAATCCAGTACATTTTATCTGACAACCGATGGTTATCTCGATCAGGGTGGCGGTGAAAGAGAATTTTGTTTCGGATGGACCAGGTATACAAAGGCTTTGATAGAGATGCAATACAAATCGTTTATCGAACAGAAAAAGCATATGGAGCGGATTCTAGATGAATTCAGCGATGGATCCAATCAGAGGGATGATATTACTGTAGTTGGCTTCAAAGTGATAACGGAGTAGCATTAAAATGAAAAATATAAAAAATGGGGATAGCGTACATAGCGATTTCCATCATATAATTAATGCAGGACGTATTTATGATTGATATAGCTGCAGGGAAATCTACTCCAAGAATTTTAATGGATTACACTAATAGTCAGTATCTGATTGAAGGACAGTCCTATCCGGAAAATTCCAGTCATTTTTATGAACCCCTAATAGGTTGGGTAAAAAATAACGTCAATACTCTGGATAAGGATTTTCTCTTAAAGATCAAGTTGATTTATCTCAATACCAGCAGTACAAAAGCCATGCTCTATTTATTTGATATACTCGATGATGCTTTCAAGCAGGGAAATAATATTCAGATTGAATGGTATTACGATAGTGAAAATGAAATGGCCCGTGAAACCGGTGAAGAGCTGCTCGAAGACCTGGCTCTTCCCTATTCGATTATTGAAGTTTGAAAAGACTTGCCCTGTGAATCGTATTCCACTTTTATGGAATAAAATGTCTCTCCCGATTTCAGTGTGGTAAAAGTGTAATCAATTTTGTCTGACTTCCGGATTATGTCTATTAAACCCAATCCCGCACCTTTGCTTCTCTCTGAAGTTTCCCTGCTTCTCAACTGTTTCTTGAACATGTCGTTCAACTCTTCGTTCGTTCGATTTTCAAGAAGTGCAAGTTTTTCCTTCAGAATGATTTCATGATTCTCTTCTATGATGTTTCCACTGATAATGAATATTTTACTATTTTCGAATCCTGTTACAATTATTCCACCCGCTTCGGAGTCGACTCTTTTAGAATAGTGGAGAATGTTCTGGGCCAGTTCAATAAATAATGTAAGATATCTGCTGTTTATTTTGAATTTGGAATAACTGGTCAATCTTTTGTCCATTACGGAACTGATCTCTTCAATTATTTCCTGTAGAAAAGGTCCCTGGTAACTGAGAACAATACCCTCTGAGGTGCTGATATTGTAATACTCTATTATTTTATTAATATCCATGAATCTCAATCCTGTTTCTGCCGTTTCGTTTGCTTCGGTATAGTGCCGCATCGGCTTCTTCGAGACACTTGTCTACAATAGATCCAGTCGAATAACAGCTGCCGCCTAAAGATATTGTTATAGTGATGTCGTTGCCATCTATTTTGAATTCTTTTTGTTCTATTGTTTTCCTGAGTTTATCTGCCAGAACGACAGAACCTTGCAGATCTGTTTCCGGGAGGATAAGTATAAATTCCTCTCCGCCCCATCGTCCCAGAAAATCCTGTTCTCTTACAGACGCTATCATTAATTGGGTAATTTCAATAAGGACTTTGTCTCCTACCTGGTGGCCGTGAGTATCGTTTATATTTTTGAAGAAGTCGATATCCATTATAAAGAGAGTAAAGGGTCGATTATTCCTTCTCTGTCGTTTTACCTGTTCTTCGATCCACTGATATGTTCCTCTTCGATTGTAGATTCCTGTCAGGGGATCTGTGATGGATAATTTTTTCAGTTTTTCTTCGGCCTGTATTAATTGGTGAACTTTTTCATGTATTAACTCGTTGGCTTCTATCAGTTTCTTTTGAGTATTGTCACCCATTCTCACAAGCTTTTTAGTTTGTCTCAGCATTTTTCCATACTGATTATAGAGGAGTTCATATTCTTTTTTCAGTTCTGTTATAGAAGTAATATCAGAGCACAATATTTCCTTTGCCTGTTCCATAATCCTGTCTTCAACCTGGAATATGCCCTGATTTAATTCTGTTTCATTTTCTTCTATTTTCATAATATAGGTATAATTGAATTTTCGGTAACGGAAGGTTTAAAATTAAGCATTCGGGAATCTTTTTTTATACCATTCCTGGTCTCCGTATATTTCTGCCAAACAGCTTTCACATAAACCGTGAGAAAACTCTGCGTCAGAATGTTTTTCCACATAGTTCTCTATTCCGACCCAGTTATCTTCTTCATCTTTGATCTTCATGCAATGGGCGCAAATGCGCAGAATACCCCTCAATTGCTGTATTTCAGCAATAAATTCCATCAGTTTTTTGCTTCTGGCTCCCAGAACCTGGTTCATATAAACCATCTTCAGATCATTTTCGATTATCTCTTTGAAACTTCTCATAATTTTGATAAAAAGTTCAGAGTAGTGATTTTCTTTATTATCGAGAATGCATATTGTTCCGAAAGAAGATTGATCCGGTTTCAATATCGGTAAACCGAGATAGGATATCATATTCAGTTTCACATCGGGATTGTTCTTCCAGTGATCGTCAGTACGAGCATTGGGCACCAGGAGATGCGAGTTGGTTCTGATCACAGTTTCACAGTACAAACCCGAATTGTTCAGCACTTCATGATCTCCCGGTTTATAGGGGTTTCCCTGTGTTTCACTGGATACAAAGACATGAATGTTTTCATCTATAACTCTCATAATCAGGCCAGTGGGCACATCGATTAATTCAGCGATATCGTTTACGAGACTCTGCCATTTATCCATATATTCAGGTGGAATGACCAGGTCTTTTTTAGTTTCCAAATTTCTCCTCCACTACCATAAATTATAGTTCATCACGATAGTGAATTTCTATAAAATGAGACCATATCTTTGAACAACTCCTTGCGGCTTGTCTCTCTCGCATAAAACATATGTCCGCCGGGATAGTGTTTCACTGTAAGCTTTTCCTTCTGTTTTTCCGTCAGCTTCATAAGGGCGGCCAGTCTGTCCGAAGAAAAGTGGGGAGTCACAAGATCGTACAAACCATGGGTGATGTACACATTCATGTCCGAATTGAGACTCATGCCGTAACGAAGGTCATCAGTCGCTCCGATCTGTGTATCGAAGGCATGTGCTTTGATATCCGCTTTCCAGCTCTCATTGACTTCCATACTGAGAAGTTGATAGTCTCTGTCCGTTTTTAAACCGATCTGCTGCCTTATCTGTGAATTGATACCGGCAGTGAACACTCTGGATATTGTGTGAAGTGTCGGATCGGGACCTTCGAGGTTATCTCTGTCCGGGAAGGGATCGTTTTCCACCTGGCTGATATCATAGAGGCCGAGCTGCTTTTTCTCATCGCGCAGTAAATTTTTCACAAAATAATCGATAGCTATCCGACCGTTTTTCCCTTTGACGATGTCCCGGGATAGACCGATAAAATCGGCGGCATTGTTCAGAACTCTGTTTCTGGTCTGTTGGGGATAGAGATCTCCTGCAGCCAGGACCGGCAGTAGTTCTTTCAGTGCGAAATCTCCCGCTCTTTTTCTGTATGCAACAATTGATTCCCCTTTATTCAATTTTCTGGCTTTACCGTGCATTACCGCTGCTTCAGCCAATTTCGAACTCCTGATATTTTCTATTAATTTAACATTACTCTTAAAAATCCGGCAATTCAAGGAATTCGATATTACACTGGATATATGATAACAAAACTGGACAAAGACTGGTGGAAAGAAACCACTGTTTATCAGATCTATCCCCGTTCCTTCAAAGACAGTAATGGCGATGGCATAGGGGATCTTCAAGGAATAATCTCCCGGCTCGATTATATAAAGGATCTCGGTTTTGAGACTATCTGGATCTCTCCTTTTTTTGAAAGCCCCCAGGAAGATGTGGGTTATGATATTTCCGACTATCAATCTATTGCTCCCGAATACGGCACAATGGCCGACTTCCATCAGCTTATTGAAGGAATTCACAATCGGGATATGAAACTTGTCCTCGATATGGTTATGAACCACACTAGCGACAAGCACCCCTGGTTTATTGAATCGGCGTCTTCAAAAGACAATCCTAAACGGGACTGGTACATCTGGCGCGATGGCAGGGGCTGGGGAAAGCCCCCCAACAACTGGCTGTCCCAGGTAAAGGGCAGCGGCTGGCAATACGATGAAAAAACCGGTCAGTGGTACTGGGCGGCTTTTCTCCCTTTTCAACCTGATCTGAACTATCGCAATAGAGATGTGAAGGAGACAATGTTCAATATTCTCCGTTTCTGGCTCGATAAAGGAGTCGACGGATTCCGCCTCGATATAATCGGCGCCATTTTTGAAGATGAGCAGTTTCGCAACAATCCTTTTTCCTTTCAGCTGATCCCCTCTGCAGAGAGCAATGACAAGATGTTCCGATCGGCCTCTATGGTTGAAAATCTACCTGAAACCATTGAATTTGTAAAAGAGCTGCGCTCTGTCGTCGATGAGTATCACGGTCGTTTTCTACTCGGCGAAACTTTTGGTTCCATGGATGATCTGAAAAATTTTACAGGCAGGGATCAACCGGACGGTCTTCACGCGGCTTTTATATTTAAATGCATAACAACTCCTTTCAAAAGGGGAGCATTGAGAAAACTAATTGATGAGTTCGAAGCCTATTTTCCCGATCCATGGATTCCCACCTGGGTTTACGCCAATCACGACAGCATGAGAAGGCGCACGTGGTTCAAAGATGATGAAAAACTCCAGAGATTGCAGGTTCTGCTCCAGCATACTGCGAGAGGCATTCCCATCACCTATCAGGGGGAGGAAATCGCCATGAAACAGGCACCCATTCCACACCGTAAATCGCTGGATCCCGTTGCTGCTGCATATAGTTCTCTGCCCGTATTTCTCTTTGAGTTTTTAAACAGAATTACTCATGGGGGGATGAATCGCGATGGCTGCCGGACTCCCATGCAATGGGACGATACTCTCAATAGCGGCTTTTCCAATACACGAGGTGAGACCTGGCTTCCAATTAACGATGATTTTGCTTATGACAATGTTTCCCTGCAGAAATCTGATCGGCAGTCTCTACTGAATCTGTACAGATCTTTGTTAAAACTGAGACATGGCAGCGCTCCATTGAAAAAGGGTTCTATAGAACTGATAGAAATAGGGAGAGATAAGAATATTTTTGCCTATGAGAGAACCTTCGGTAGTGAAACACTGACTATCTGTATGAATCTCTCTCGAAAGAAAAGGGTTATTAAATTTGACAGGCCGGTTGAAATTTTACTCTCCACAGATTTGGATACTGAAAAGACTGAAGAAGGTCTTATCAGTATCGAACCGTGGCAGGGAATCATTCTCATTTAGACAGCCGGAGCAGTGGCGGTTGAGTTCAGTAAAAACTCATAATGCTCCTCATCAATTATATATTTCTTTTTGATTAACAAATAAGCGGCGAGCATACAGATCATTGGTATGATCGCCATTCCGAAACGGATGAAGATCAGCATTTGATCTGTTCCGCCCGATAGTATAATATTCGCCTGGGCAGTTATATCTTCAATAAGGCTATTGCCTTTGTCAATTTCCAGATCGGCAATGCGGGAACTGATTGTCAGAATCCCTGAGAAAATGAGTATGCCCGTAACAATAAGCTGCTGAAATGCCGCTCCGATTTTCGTCATCAGCGGTCTGACGGAGAAAATGATGCTTTCATTTCTCGAACCTGTGTGATATTCGTTGTATTCGATAGTGTTTGCCGTCATGACAATCATGGTCACATAAAACAAAGTGACTCCGAAAAAAGCCATAAATGATGCAATAAATAACAGAAAAATATTCATGGTAAATAAGCTGCCGGTTAAAAAGAACAGGCCATAGCCTACAGTCATAAATAAAGTACTGATTTGTAAAATCTGCATGCGTTTCAGCTTTTTTGAAATAAATGAGAATGCACCTAATGATGCCAAAGTTCCCAATCCGAATACAACAGTAAAGACAGTGAGATACTCACCTCCATATCCGAATTCAAAATAGAAAAAGTTTAACGCGAAAGCTACAAATAATTCACTGGCCATTGTGTGAAGCAATAGGGCAATAGTCATGACCATCAGCTGATCGTTTTTAAAGAGTATTTTGAACATTTGTTTTATGGTGATTTTTTCCTTTTTTTTCTTCTCGATCACTTTTTTTTCCTGAACGCCGAAAAATGTAATCAGGGTAAAGATCAGAAAAGTAAAAGAGACTGCTATACCGACGATACGGTACATCATTACAGCATTCCCTGTGACCAGGACGGGAATCAGTCCACCGGCAATAAATTGTCCGATACTGGCAAAAACCAGAACCAGGTTCGTCAGAGCATTCCTGGCATCATTTCCCTTTGCAAGAGTCGGCAGCAGCGACCAGTAGGATATATCATTGATCGTGAACGTCATTCCCCAGGTGATGTATACGATTCCAAAGAATAGAACAAAAGCCCAGCCGTCGGGACGGACTGTGAAGAGGAGAATGGTTACCGCAAAGTTGGCAACTCCTCCGATCAGAATCCACGGGCGGAACTTACCGCCTTTCAAGTGTGAGTTTTCTATTATCATCCCCATCATAGGGTCGTTGATTCCATCCCAGACCCGGGCGAATATCATAATTCCGGAAACAGCTGAAAACTGCAGAACCGAGAGTTTCATTGTGTACTGCACATAAGCCAGCGTGAACATGGAAACCAGGATAAAGATCATGTCTCTGCCTATTCCGCCAACGCTGTAACTCCATTTATTTCTTTTGCTTAATTCTTCCATTTTATTGTCTCCTGACTATTAATTGCAGAATCTGTATAAATCTTTTGATGCCTTTAACGTCTGCTTGGTGAAGGGCAGGAAAATCGACCTGCATTGATTGTAAAATTTTATTGAAACTTTCCAGTCTATTCAGAAAGTCACTGTAATCCTGTACCTGATGTTTTGACCAGGCCCTTTCTGAAAGGGCAGCCAGTCTGGGAAATGTCATATAATGAACTCTTCGCTCATCTGATACATATTCCGTCCAGAGGGGAGCTTCCAGCCCCATAATGTATTTTTCATTTCCTTTCTTTATCCCCTTTAAAAGAGGATTGAACCGGTATGTTTTTCTCAATGGGACAGCTGCATAGGGATGATCGAGATAGAAATGAAAAAAATCAGAGAGAATCGTCCGTCGTCCGTCGTTAATCCCCTTAATGACATTTTTTCTCTTAAAACCATCGAGCCAGTGCTGAATGATGATCTCTTTGTCGAGATTTGATGCTTTGAGAGATTCATTCCAGGTAATTGTTTTGATATTTTTCTCTTTCAGATATCGGTGAATATAATTTATGAAAAATCCCTGAAGGTCTTCCTCTCCGGACAATCCCTCTTTTTTAATTTTCTCCTGACAATGGGGACATTGCTTCCACTTCCCTTTGGGTGCTTCATCTCCGCCGATGTGAATCATATCCGTATTGAACATATCTATTAATTCATCGAGCACATCTTTAATAAATACATATGTGCTTTCCTTTCCCGCACATGCTATATGTTTACTTATACCGTACCGCGTATCGACTTCGATCTGTTTTTCTTCGCAGCTCAAATGAGGATATGCTGCTATAGCGGATCTGAAATGACCGGGAAGGTCGAATTCCGGGATAATTTTTATATTGAGCTTTTCACTGTAAGCTGCAATTTTTTTTATATCCTCTTTTGTGTAAAATCCCTGAACCGGTGTGTTATCCGATTTCCCTCTGATGAAAGTCTCTTTTCTGAAAGAACCTATTTTTGTGAGAAGGGGATACTTCTCAATCTCAACTCTCCAACCCTGATCTTCTGTTATGTGGAAATGAAATGTATTCAATTTCAAGAGTGCACATAAGTCGAGCATTTTCAAAACCATATCAACTTCAAAAAAATGACGGCAAGTGTCGAGCATAAATCCGCGATATTCAAAACGGGGAAAATCTTCGATTTTGCAAAAAGGTAGAGATCTTCCATAGATAAACAATATCTGCCTGAATGTCTGAAGGCCGTAGAATAGACCCTCTTCGTAACCTGATCGTATACCTATTCCTGAATCGTCAATATCCAGAATATAACCCTCCTTGTGAGAGCTCTCCATTTGTGAGGATATTTCGAGTTTTATATGGTTATTCCCATTACCTGACTGCGGTTTCAATCCCGTTGTACTTTCTATATACATTTTGAGCAGATCAGTGTAAAACCGTGAATCAATGACAGTTTCAGTATCCACCTCGAAGTGGCCTTCTGACATAATCACTTCGCAGGGTTTCGGTATAATATTCATTTTTTCCCTTTTCGAGCGGCCGCTCGCTTAATGAATAATATACTCTCTTTGCCTATCTGTAAACATTAAGCTTGATTCAGTTCCATATGGTCGGATAATTTCTTCAGTAACTGTTCAAAATCTTTCATTTCTTCTTTTGTAAAACAGCTATAGGGATTGAAGTCCATTTGGTTTTCATCACTGATATTCCGGGGAATCGAGAATAATTTCTCTTTTCCCTGCTCAGTAAGAAATATTCGCAAACGTTTTCCATTTTCGGGATCTCTTTCTTTTCTGATCCATTCTCTTTTTTCAAGGTTTTTCAGGATTGTAGTGGTTGTAGGCCTATCGGCAAAGAGCATCTCCGATATTTGAGCGGGGTATAGGAATCTTTTTCGATCCAGTTGCTTTAATACGTACAACTGTTTCAGTGTGATGTTGAATGGTTTAATCAGTTTCTGATTGTATCTTCGCCATGTGAGAAAAATCATACCCATTCTGCTCATAATGCTTTTTTTCATTATTCTTTACCCACGAATCCCGAACGTTGAAAATACTTCTGAAGTTGTTCTTCTTCATCATCAACTGCTTCTGTAAACCATTCAGAGTAAACATATTCAAGGTAATGATTGTATTTTTCTTTCCACGTATCACTCAGGGATAGATGTTTCTGCGGATCATCATATTCATGAATGATCTTTTTAATCAATTGTTCATTCGGTAGAGCGTATCTGTTTTTATGAACAATCGCCGGGCCATTCAACCTGCCTTTTGTAAATGAAGGTTCTTCATCAGTATACCCGAAAACTACAGATATTAAGGGAAAGCAATTCTTTTCGGGAAGATTGAGAAGTCTGAATAATTCTTCTTGATCAGCCCTGTGGATTCCCGTGTTGACTAATGAATCAATACCTAAGGATCGGGCGGCGACTACGGCATTCTGTGCAGCAAGGATAGCATCTGAAACAGCCATCATGAAATAGGAGAATCCCGGGGCGGGAAATTTTTTACCAAGATATTCCCCGCAGGAATTATGTCTGTTTACATCAGCCAGGAATACTAGAGTTCTACTGCCTCTATAACCGCATATTTTCTCCATTAGTTCCTTATCATCAATATCAATAATGGAATAACTCTGAAGACATCCTCCGGTAGCAGCTTTCAATGAGGCATTAATAATCAGATCCATGTTGGATTCCACTATCTCTCTATCGGCAAAATTACCATGTATGGACCGAAGATTATCAATCGTTTCTAAAGTTTTATTCATAAGAATCTCCCAAAATTCATAGTTAGAATGCTAACTATGAATTTATCATGAAATTGATAGATGTAAAGTAAAAGATGAAATTTATCAAAGAAACTTGACTTTATTGGTCACTAGTGACATATTGTTAATAGTGACGCGTCAAAACTATTGAAGGAGTATCAGTATGATGAATTGTAATACAAAAAGAATGAATAACCATGGACATGGCAGAGGTGAGTATAATCACGGCTGTGGATGTCACAATGGAGGTTCCGGATTTCAGAGAAGTTTTATTTCTCCAGCTGAAGAAAAGGAAAAACTGGAAAAATATAAAGATGAGCTGAAAAAAGAATTGGCCGGAGTTGAAGAACAACTGAAAAAAGTGACTTCAAAATAATCTCTATCAGAAGGTAAAGTTACGGCTTCACTATTATTCAATATATGCCCGGGTGGGGGCTTGTAACTTTACTTTCTGGAACTATTCTGAAACAATATGGCTTTATATCAATATATATAAGAAGGTATTAATATGTGTTCCAGCCAGAAAGAATGTAAGTCAGGTTCCTGTCATTGTCAGAACACAGGGCCCCAGATAAGAGGTTTTTTAATTCCCTGTCTGCTTATGCTTCTGGAAAAGAACGCATCCCATGGTTACCAGCTGATCGAAAAGCTTGGAAAGCTGGAATATTTAAAAAATCTACCCGATGCCGGTGTCATATACCGACATCTGCGGAAACTGGAACAGGAAGAGATGATTGTTTCAACGCTCGAAGCAGGTGGAGGCGGTCCTGCCCGTAAAGTTTATTCAATCACTGAAAAGGGCAGGGATTGCCTGTTTACCTGGAATTCCGGATTCAAAATCCTCAAACAATCTGTCGATGGTATTCTGGAGGAACTCGATAATACTATCGTAAATTAAAAATTTTTTGTACAATAATATAATTGTTGAGATTGATAGCGGAAGGGGTATTTATGTCTAAAAATAATTTGATTAAAGGAATTTCCAGTAACAATGTACCATTTGTCAAATGGGGTTCCGGGTCTAAAATTATGATGATTTTTTCAGGAGGACCCGGTAATATGCTGCCGGTAAAATTGGGAATGATGACCAATATGTACAATCCGTTTTTAGATGAATACACAATTTATATGGTTGCCAGAAAGTTGAATCTTTCCAAAGGGTATACAACTGAGAATATAGCTGATGATTATGCTGAAATGATCAATGTGGATATTGGCGGGAGAGTTCATGTTGTTATGGGTGAATCTTATGGCGGTATGGTGATGCAGCATTTCGCTGCCAGGCACGGTTCATTAAGCGATAAGTTCATAATCATTGTTGCGTCAAATAAAATGAGTGAAATAGGGAAAAAAATCGACTTTCAATTTGCAGAACTGTTAAGCAGGGGAGAACCCAGGAAAGCTGCAGTCAAAATAGCGGAAGCCTTGTATCCACCGGGATTTGTGCAGTTCCTCTTAAAAGGATTTTTCTGGCTGTCAGGGAATTCCATAGTAGATTCTTCTTCGAAAACATTTGCCCGGGATATAATGTTTGAAGTGGAAGCGGAAGTGAATCACAATGCCGAGAAAAATCTCAAAAAAATAGATGTGCCGGTACTGATGATCTGTGGTGATTCGGATATCTATTTCCCATTAGAATATATTGAGGAAACGGCTCAATTAATTAAAAGCTGCCAGTTGAAATTATACAAAGGTAAAGGCCATATGGGCACTATCAGTGATAAGAGATTGATCAAGGATATTCAGCAATTTATTCGTCAATGAGTATCTCTTTCAATATAAGAAGACCTCTTTCAATCTTTTCCCTGCTGATAAAACCGAATCCCATAATGACCGTGTCCCGGTATTTCCCTTTTATCATGGCATGTTCTTCAACTGAATAAAGACGAACTCCTTTGGCTTCCAGATTATCCAGTAGATCTTTATTAAAAATAATTCCCTTGAATCTGACAGCTATGTGCAATCCCACAGCACTACCTGGGATTTCAATATCATCACCAAATAAATCATTGAGTTTGGATATTATAAAATCCCTTCTGCTCTTATGCCTTTTCTTCATTTTGGCAACGGAACGGTTGAAATGCCCTCCCTTAATGAATTCAGCTAAAACCAGTTGATCCATGACAGCATTATGGAGATCGGCAAACCATTTCTGCTCACGACCTTTACTAATCAGTTCCGGTGGGAAAATTATATATCCAATTCGCAGTGCAGGGCAAAGAGTTTTGCTGAAGGTTCCCAGATAGATTACACGGGAAGGATCGAGACCCTGTAGCGAAGGCACTGGTTGAACATCGTATCTGAACTCACTGTCATAATCATCTTCAATAAGATAATTTCCATTTTCCCTGGCATATGCAATCAGATCGATTCGCCTTTTGATGGACATGGTGACACCAAGAGGGTAATGATGGGAAGGGGTTACATAGATGAAGGCGGGAACCGGTTTGTTTTTTAATTCATCGGTTTTGATGCCCTCGTCATCAACTGCTATGGGATGAAGATTTCCTCCGGCGGTACGTATTATCTTCTGAATATCAATAGTAATGGGATCCTCAAGGAATACTTCCCTGTTTTTTCCCTGAAGCAGTTGACGGCTCACAATGCCTATTGCCTGAGTAGTCCCTCCCGTAATAAGTATCTGTTCGGGGTGACACTTTACCCCCCTGTAAGCTCTTGTATATTCGGCTATCGCCTCTCTCAGTTCTATTGTTCCCTGCGGTTGATTATAGGCAAAAGTCGCCGGACTTGCACTATGATAAACATCTCTTGTCAGCTGAAGCCATTTGTTTACAGGGAAACAACTCAAATCGGGTAATCCCGAACGGAAATCGATAATCTCGTCACTGAAAGGTTTGAATCCTAAGGACTTGATTTCAGAGATATCCGGTAGGGATCCTTTTTGAAAAAGAGCTCCTTTTATTACATAAGTACCGTCTCCTGTTTTCGATTCAACAAATCCTTCGGCGAAAAGCTGATCATAAGCTTCAAGCACTACATTTCTTGATACTTTCAATTCAGCTGACAGAGATCTTGTCGAAGGGAGTTTGAATCCCCCTTTTAAACTCCCGTCGAGTATCCTTGATTTAAGCTGTTCAAATATTTGTTTGATAAGTGGTGTATCGAGATCTTTGTTTAGATTTAACTCCATTTAAACTCCCAATTGGTACCATGATTTTATTACATAAATGGATCTACAGTAAACCATTTGCTTCTCATATCATGGTTTATATGAATAAAACAGATAAAAAAGAAATAATCGGCATGTTTGAAGTTTTAGGAGCTTTTACACTTGCCGGGAGCAGCATTGTCGCTGGAAAACTTCTTTCCTTCAGAGTTCCGATTTTTCTGACAGGGTTTCTCAGCCTTCTTTTTGCATTGATCATTCTTTTCCCTTTTCAACTTAAAAAATTGAATGAACTGAAGAAGATTAATAAAAGAGAATTTATTCTCATGTTGTTTCAGGCTGTTTGTGGAATTGTGATGACTAGAGTTTTGACATTATATGGTTTGCGTTTTACAACGGCTTTGAATGCCGGATTAATAAACAGCTCAACTCCTGCTGTAATGGCACTCTTTTCCGTTCTGATTTTTAAGGAACAATTGAGACGGTACAATTATGCTGGTTTATTATTTGCTCTGGCAGGTATGATGATCATCACTTTTGCTACTTCAGACGGGAATCGGGGAACAGTTTCCATGGCAGGGAATATTCTTATTTTCGGAGCTGTACTGGCAGAGGTCCTAATGACTATTTTCAGGAAAATGACCAGGCAGAATATAAGTTCTCTCACTAATACAACGGTACTTTTTTTTATTAGCCTGCTTATATTTCTCCCCTTTGCCATCGGGGATTTACAGAGTTATTCAATTTCCCTGATCGAAAAAAGAGATTGGATATCGATCCTTTTCTACGGAATATTCGGATCAGCCATAGCTTATCTTTTATGGGGTGATGGCGTTATGAAAATTTCTGCTACAAGAGCAGGAGTGGGTACGACAATGATACCTCTTACGACAATTGTTTTATCAGCCCTGATTCTAGGTGAACAGTTCACTAATATTCATGGATTGGGGACCCTTTTCTGCATTACTGGAATGATTCTCTGCAACATAGTAAATAAAGAAAAAGTTCTATTATTAGAATAATAATTATTGTATCTTACTGTTGAGGTGAAATATTGGGCAATTTGAACATACTTGTAACAGGTGCCACTATCGGTGGAATCGGATATGAAACAGCTTTAAAGCTCGCTTCTCTCGGGCATAAACTTATAATTACCTGTCGTAGTCTGGAAAGGGCTCATGCCGCTGCAGATGCTATCTGTGCACAGACTGCCTGCTCAAGGCCCGACGCTTTTACTCTCGATCTGTCTGAGGAAGACTCCATAAGCGGGTTTACAAAGAACTTGTCGGAGAAACAGGTTTCTCTGGATATCCTGATCAACAATGCGGGATTTCTGAAAACCGATAGATATGTCAACTCAAAAAATATAGAGATGTCCATGGCGGTAAATTATTTTGGTACAAGAGAACTGACTGCTCAGCTTCTCCCTCTTTTAAATAGAGGCGGGCGGATAATCAATGTTTCGTCCAGTACTTCCGCAATGGGAAAACTGGATTTTAATGATCTATATTTAGACCGCGAATGGCGTGGTTTTCAAGCCTATTTCAATTCAAAATATGTTCTCAATATGTATACCAGACAGCTGGCTGATGACCTTCTGGAAAGAGGAATTACAGTAAATGCACTTCATCCTGGAAATATCGTTACGAATATCTGGGAGGGACTATGGCCCGATTTCAAATTGCTGAAAGTCCTTATCAGGCTTATTATAAAAACAGGAATTCTCTCAGCCCGCAGGGGAGCACGAACATCACTTTACCTGGCATTATCGCCTGATGTAAAAGATTCAACAGATGGGTATTATAAAAACTCGCGACTGGCCAGATGGCCGGACAACTGCCTGGATAAGGAAAAAAACCGCATCACTCTCCGGGAATTTCATCAATATCATACTGTTTAAAAAGATTGAGCATAATTTTCTGCGGACCTTTGATCTCCACATAAACGCCTTTGTTTTTTAACTGTGTGTAAACACTCAGCAGGGCTGAAATACTCTCTTTTTCAATTCGGCTCACCTTTGTGAGATCGAGGACTATGCTGGGAGTTTTCTTTTTCACTTCCAGTTTAATCAGATGAACGAGATACTCAAGATTGGGGAGAGTCATCATTCCGTTTACTACAAATTTTCCAGGGCGCGATGAGTCCATAACAACACCGAAAGGGGAAGACCATTTCTTGATCGGCTCCTGTTTCTTTTTTCTGTCACTGCTGATCTGATCGAGCATCTCATTGGTATTTCTCAGACGCTCTACCAATCCCTTTATCAGGTCGAGAAACCATCCTGGCACGTTGTAGATATTGTTGTAGAATTCTCTTGTATCAATAACATAAACCATTCCCGGTTTTGCCGCCCGAACATCTGCAGACCGCACACCTTCTTTTATCAGAGACATTTCACCGATGACATCGCCAGCTTCGGCTTCTGCCAGTTCAATATTTCCACTTTTTGTCGCTCTGGAGATTTTGAATAATCCCGTTTTTACAACGTACATTGTGTTTTCAAACTCACCCTGCCTGATCAGTAGTTCATCATTTTCCACTCTTTTTATCGGAACAGGAGTTTTCGCGAGGATTTCCTGCAATCCTTTGATGGACAGAACTTTGTCCCTGATGAGCTGCATATTTTCAATGAGCAGCTTTTCGTCATGAACTACTGTCGATTGAGTAAGGCTGAAGAGATAGTTTATTCCCGCCTGATCGATATCGATGACATCTGAAAAATCCAGGACTATGGGCGAGAGCTTTTTCATCCTCAACTCACGGATTTTAGCTTTGACCAGTTCAATGGCACTTTCTGTAAACTGGCCTTTCAGATAGAGTCTTCCCGGTTTCAGATCTTCGAAATTGTTTATCTCCAGATGTTTCAGATCGTCGGCACGGCGTCCCTCCGGTTTTTCTGAAAGATCTTCGCGGATCAGGTAATCCCCAAGCAGTTCCGTTGTCGAGCGGATTCTTCTGACCAGAACTCTGGCGATGTTAACAGCCCATGATGAAAGACCCAGGTTTTCATCTTCAAGTAGTTCGGGATTAATTATATTGGTTACGACAGCGGATTCCGCTATTACAGTTGCTGAGCGCTTTATTCCTGTCAGAAATGACATTTCTCCTACATAATGGCCTTTTCCCAGTTCTGTCAGTGGAATGAGATTTTCATCTTTTTCAATAAAAACCCTGACACGGCCCGATCGGATAATATACATCTCTCTCGATGTTTCCCCTGCGTGAAATAGAGTGTCGCCTTCGTTAAAACGGACTAATTTATTTTCTTCCATAATTCCTCCGATCTCTATCCGTTCATTTTATATTCTTTAAGGATATTTGACATTACTTTTTTTGGCCCCCGAATCTCAACGGTTATACCTTTGTTTTTCAATTGTGTATAAATGCTTAAGAGTCCCGATATACTCTCTTTTTCTATATATTTCACTTTCGAAAGATCAATGGACATATGTTTTGTTTTTCTCTTGATTTCCAGATTGATCAGAGGCACGAAGTATTGTAAATTTGATAGAGATAGAGTGCCTGTAATGACGAAACAACCGGGACGGGTGCTATCGAGAATGACGTTGAAAGGAGTTCTCCAGTCTTTTACTGATTGTTTTTCAGCCTTGTCATTGCAGATCTGATCGAGCATTTCATTTGTATCTCTCAACCTCTGAACCAATCCCTTGATCAGTTCCATAAACCAGCCCGGTACATTGTAGATATTATTGTAGAATTCTCTAATATCTATGACATGGACAATACTCGTTGTATTGGAAATGACATCGGCAGAGCGAAACCCTTCCTTTATCAGGGACATTTCCCCGATTACATCTCCTGCTTCGGCAACGGCCAGTTTGACTTTCGATGATTTTGTTTTCCTGCTGATAGCGAATGACCCGGATTTCACGACATACATTACATTTTCCAGATCACCCTGTTTGATGAGAACATCATTCTGTTCGAGACATTTTGTGGGGATTTGGGTTGTAGTCATGATTCCCTGCAATCCTTTTATGGCGAGAACTTTGTCTCTTATTAACTGCATGTTTTCTATTTTCACAATTTCTTCAGCAACATCACTTGTCCGGGTAAGATTGAAGATGAAATTTATCCCCGATTGGTCTATATCAATTACATCGGAAAAATCGAGAATAACCGGGAATATTCTCATCATTTTGATCTCACGGATTTTAGTTTTTAGGGGTTCTATGGAAACTTCGGAGAATTGGCCTTTCAAATAGATGCGTTCAGGGTGAAGAACATTATCATTTTCAATCTCAAGAATTTTCATATCTTCGGCCCGTTGTCCCTTTGCCGGTTCAAGAGATCCATCGCTGATCAGATAATCACCGAGCAGTTCCGTTGTAGAGCGGATTCTTCTCACTAGAACCCGGGCTATGCTAACCGCCCAGTTGGATAAGCCGAGATTGTCTTCATTCAACATATCGGGATCAATTTTGCTGGCAATCACGCCAGAATCAGCCACTACAGTGGCTGAACGCTTTACACCGGTAAGAAAAGACATCTCCCCTACATAATGACCTCTGCCTAGTTCAATTAAAGGGATTTCTTTTCCGTCTTTATTTATGAGAACTTTTACTTTACCTGAACGGATTATATACATGGAACGGGAGTTGTCTCCTGCGCTGAATAATATATCTCCGTCATTAAATCGGACAAGTTTGTTCTCTATCATAAAACCTCCGGATGTTCAGTTTATCCCTATATAACAATTATAAACATTTTTATCCATTATTTACCAATAGTTGCCTGCAATCGGAATTACGCATAGAATAACTCCCATGGACAATCAGAACTTGATGTTAATTATCCTCGGCGGCGGCTTCTTTGTAGGAACGTTCATTTCATTCCTTCTTATTTTTGATAAAGGACGAATTCATAGTGAAAACATTTATCTCGGAATAGTGGTTTTTCTCTGTTCCCTGAACCTTATCCATCCCCATTTGAATCTGATATTCGGAGATGCTCCGGGACTGGGTAGTATCGGATTAAGTGAACCTTCGCAGTTTCTGATTGTGCCTTTGGTCTGGTTGTATATCAGAAAACATCTTTCAGGGAATTACAGGTTTTCTCTAAGAGAATCGATCCATTTCATTCCCTTTATAATCATACTGACCTATATCATCCTTCCGATCTCATCGAGAATCGAATCGTTTTCAGGTTATCCTTTAAGTTCCGTTCTTCTGTGGGTTTTATTGGTAATCCAGTCAATTTTATATACGTATTTTTCCATGAAATTGATTGCGAAGGTCCGCGATAGTCTTTCTAATGAACTATCGAGTCTGAAGAGATTGAATCTGAAATGGATACAGAGCTTTTTTCATCTCTTCGTGGTTTTGTATGCCGGTTATTTTATCATTCTGGTTTTAATTGTACATTTCAATGCTTTCCAGTTTGTAAGAATTATTTTGTCCGCTGCATTTATGCTTCTCATTTGGATAATCGGTTTCAGAGCTTTGAGAAAGGAACCTGTTATCCCGCAGCCTGAGTCTATAAAAACAACAGAATTACTCAATTCCACTGAGGCGGAATCTCTGATAAAAAAACTGGAAAAGATTATGGGTATAGAAAAAATCTATCTCAATCCGGAGCTGACATTAAACGATCTATCAGATGAACTTGATTCCACCAGGAATGAAATCTCCTGGGTTCTCAATAATTCTATTGGAAAAAACTTTTACAATTATGTGAATGAGTTCCGGGTTCTTGAAGTGATAGAACTTATGAAAGATCAGAAAAGAGATCATCAGAAAATTCTGGCACTTGCCTTTGATGCGGGATTCAACTCAAAACCAGCCTTTAATGCCGTTTTTAAGAAAATTACGGGAACAACTCCCTCTGAATACCGTAAAACTCTGAATAAAGAGGTCTGACTGCTCCCAGAAAGACGATTCATACTCTAATTGCCTGTAGATTTGTGCCATAAGCAAACTAAAAGGAGTTAGAAAATGATTACAGAAGTAGCACTTTCTACAGGAGTGATTTCCTTAAATAATTTAAATAAAATTTACAAAATGCCAGCAGGTGAAATTAAAGCTAATGATGATATATCGTTGGATATTTACAAAGGTGATTTTCTTGCTGTTGTCGGTCAGTCGGGTAGTGGAAAAACAACGCTGATCAATTTGATTACCGGAATAGACAATCCGACTTCGGGAACTATTCAGGTAAACAATACTCAAGTCGATTCATTATCCCAGAGAGAATTATCCAGCTGGAGAGGACTCAATGTGGGTGTTGTTTTTCAGTTCTTCCAGCTCCTGCCAACACTGACCGTTCTGGAAAATATTATTTTGCCCATGGATCTATGCAATAACTACAATCCTTCTGAAAGGAAAGGGGTAGCCTTGTCTCTATTGGATAAGGTCGGTATCCAGGATCAGGCTGATAAATTTCCCGCTTACCTATCGGGAGGGCAGCAGCAAAGGGCGGCGATAGCACGGGCTCTGGCCAATGATCCCGATATCATTTGCGCCGATGAACCTACAGGTAATCTTGACTCTCACACATCAGATAGAATCCTTGGATTGTTCTCGGAGCTGGCGGAGGAGGGGAAAACCATCATGATGGTTACTCACGAAAGAGATATAAGTTCTTTTGTAAACAGGCAAATTACTCTTGTTGATGGCAAAATTGATTCAGACAGGAGAATAGACTAGTGGTTTCAACTAAAACAAAAAAAATACTGGGAGACTTTAAAGTCTATAAAAATCGCTATATTTTGATGACTGTAGCTCTGGCAGTCAGTTTATTCGCCATAGCTACGATGTTATCTGCCTATTCCATTCTGATCAGAGAAATCTCTTCAAACTACATGGATACCAATCCAGCTCATGTCACTTTTGAAGTAGATCAGGTTGATTCCTCTCTGCTTAAGAGAATAAGGGATCTGGAAGTTGTGAAGAATGTTGAAAAACGCGATGCGATTCTTCTTCAGGTCAAAAGCAAAGACAATAAGTGGTATGGACTGCGTACTTTTGTCATCAGTGATTTTAACAATATGGAACTATCACGTATGTATGGTGAAAGCGGTTCCTGGCCCCCCGAACAGGGTTCCGTACTTTTTGAAAGGACAGTGCCCGACTTGCTTGGTTTAGGTACCGGTGATTCAGCTGTAATAAAAACGGCAATGGGTGAGGAAAAAATACTGCAGATTACAGGAATTGTTCACGATCCCAGTCTTTCTCCGGCGTGGCAGGAAAAAACAGGATATGCTTACATAACTCCTGAAACGATGGGATTTTTAACAGGATCAACAATTTTACAGGATTTGAAAATTGTGTTTAATGGTGACAAACTCAGCCATATGGAGATCAAAGAAAAAAGTGCCCTGATGGCAGATTTTTTAAAAAACGAGGGTGTAGAGGTCTCGGAAATTCTTGTACCGCCCCCCTATAAACATCCTCATCAGGGGCAGATGGAAACAATCCTGAGTTTGTTTATTATTTTCGGATTTCTGGCTATAGTTCTCAGCTCCATTCTGGCTGCCAATATGGTTTCCTCTCTTATGGCCAGAGAAATAAGGCAAATCGGAATACTGAAAACCATCGGTGCCGATTCTCTGCAGATAACTGGTTTGTACCTAAGCAGTATTCTGGTTATATCAATACTCTCTCTATTCCTCGGTTTATTCCCCGGCATAAGTGCAGGTCGCTATTTTGCAACAATTATCAGCTCATTATTGAATTTTACTGTCAATTCCACATCTATTCCCACCTGGGTCTATTCTGTTCTGATAGGTTCCGGGCTTTTGTTACCTCTACTGATCTGTCTTGTACCGATTATCAAAGGGAGCAGAATAACAGTAAGGCAGGCGATCAGTGATAAGGGGCTCAACGCTGTAATTTTGAAAGATAAAGGAGGCAAGGCATTATCATTTCTACCCTCTTTTCTGCAGATGGCTTTTAGAAATACCTATCGGAAGAAATATCCTCTGATTCTATCTCTCCTATTGCTTTCAACAGCAGGAGCATTGTTTCTCTCATCTAAAAATGTTGATCTTGCATGGCAGAGAAAACTGGAAAGATCTTTTGAAAGCAGGAATTGGGATCTGGAATTGAGACTGGCAAAACCTGTAGAACAGAAGCAGATGGAGAAAATTCTCGGATCTCTGGATTCAGTCGAATCATTTGAAGCGATCCAGATGAAGACTGTTGCACCCGATTCAGGTAATGAATTGAAAATCAGTGAAACATATCCCGATGGCGGCCATGGCGTTTTTTACCTTAAGGGGATAGAGGAAGGTTCCATTTCATTCAGATTTCCTATTGAAGATGGGCAATGGTTGAGTGGCGATAGTAAGGGAATCATTTTGAATCAAAAAGCGAAAGAGGAGTTTGCCCAGGTGAATGTAGGCGGTGTCATTTCTCTTATCGTCGACAATAAGGTCCTGAACTGGAATCTGGAAGGAGTAGTTGAAGAGATTGGTCCTGCAACAGCCTATTTCAATGCAGATTCACGATTATCGAATTCTTTTCTGATCCGTTACAGCAATTCAGAATCGCTCAATGAAGAGTTACTACTGAAAACCCTTGAGGAACAACTGGAAAGAAATGATATCAGACTTCTTATGATCATCCCTGAATCGCTATTCAGAAGTGCTATCAACGATCACATTTACATCATTATTTATGCGCTTCTGGCCATGGGAATAATACTGGCCATAGTTGGCGTTCTAGGATTATCTTCTTCGATCAGTACTAGCATTCTGGAAAGACGCAGTGAGTTTGGAATATTAAAAACCATCGGCGGATCTAATGGAAAAATAATTCTGATTGTACTTGTGGAGGCTATGTTCATATCAATATTGAGTATTGCCGTGGCTGTTATTTTATCACTACCACTATCGGCCCTAATTGGAAATATTCTGGGAACAATGGCTTTTTCAACAGCGCTTTCATTATTTATCTCCATGGAAGGATTGCTTATCTGGATCGGACTATTGTTTATCAGCACAATTTTAGCGGCATTATTCCCTGCAGTTTCAGCAATAGAAATGACCGTACAGGAGACATTGGCATATGAGTAAAAAAATTAAAATATTAAAGAGAGTTTTGATCAGCGTATTTGTATTCGTAGGTATTATGTTTGTTATTCACAATATCGTAAACGGAACTGATCTATTTCAGATTCTGAAAGATATGCATAGTTAATTTTACAAAAGCCTCATTTTGATTAAATTAAGATGAGGTCTTTTTATAATCTTCTTCGCGGAATGTTTTATATCTGATTATTACCCAGGCCTGAAGCAATAGAACTCCGACAAGCATCCATTTTACCCAGACAGCATTAATTAGAAATAACATGGAACCGCCAACAGAAATCCAGGTGAAAACAAGAATGGAAACTTTTGTCCTGACACTTAGTCCCTGTTTCGATTGGAAGCGCACAATAGACGGTCCCAGAAATCTATTGTTAATGAGCCAGTTTTTAAAATGCTCAGAACTTCTGCTGAAAAAATATAAAGCAGCTACGGCAAAGGGGAAGGTGGGGAGGATCGGCAGGAACGCACCTACAATTCCCACGCCGGAGAATAATATTCCTAATGATATGAAAAGTGTTCGCTTCATTGTGGAATAGTCTAGATTAATTTAGTTAGTATTGCAATGACCTTTTGTATCGAAAAACTTTTAAGAGTTACTTCTCCAAATATTATAAGTTAAGAACAATAAACTCAGAAATGTCATAATTTTGTGACAATTATACGATATAATATTTTTAGAATGAATAAAAAACAGCATATAGCCATTATTGATGATGAAACCAGTATACAAAAAACTCTAAGAATCGCCCTGGAATCTCAAGGATATTCTTCGAGTATATACAATTCAGGATCTGAAGCACTTGATAGTATTGAAACCGATGTTCCCGACCTGATAATTTTAGATATTATGATGCCCGGTGTCGATGGTATAACGTTCTGCTCTATTTTTAGAAAGATGAATTATCACATACCTATTATCTTTATCTCTTCAAGAGTTGATGAATTAACAAAAATAGAAGCTTTAGAGAGAGGAGGAGATGACTATTTAACAAAACCGTTCTCGATAAAAGAACTATTGGTCAGAATCTCGGTCTGTCTGAGAAGAGTCGACAATTATACAACATCTATAAATAATCCCTCAAAAAGGTTTATAGGTTTTTTTATTGACAATGCTGCTTATCAGGTATTTTTTGACAATATCCTAATCAACATGTCTGTTACAGAATTCAGGATATTTAAAACATTATTTGATAATCCGAAAGTCGTATTTTCAAGAGATGAATTAATGACAAATGCCTATCCTGATGATGGATTTATTTCTGACAGAAATATAGATACGCACATAACCAGGATTAGAAAAAAAGTTACTCAGGTCAATAAGAAGTTTAAAGGGATAGAGTCAGTTTATGGTCTTGGATACAGATATAATCAATAAGATAAAGAGAGTGATTTACAGCAGAGTTCTCTGGATAATAATATTAAATGCCATATTAATCATAATTCCAATAAGCGGTTTGACTTTTATCAGATCGAAGGATTATAAAGCCTTAAATCTTAGAAGTATAGCAACCAGAGACTTAAGCAGAAGTATCATTTCCAGTGCCAATCTGAACATTCCACTTGAAGTAATAGCTAATCTTCCCGTAATCGCTCCCTATCAAAGAATTCTGATTGTGGATTCTGCTGATAATACACCAATATATGATACCGGATGGCTTACAAATTATGTTATAGCGTCATTTGAATATGACCTTTTCTTAACACGGGCTATTGGAAGATTAGTAAAAGATGCTTCGTTTCCCGAGTTAAGCGGTCGGGAAATTATTAATAGGATGTCAAAATATATACAACGGGGAATTGATAAATTCAGTATCATAGATTATAGGTTTTTATATTCCCTTAAAAACATCAGTATAGAAAAGGGATCTCATTATTCTCTTATTATCCTTACCGATAAATCTGATTTGATTAAGAGCTCCAGAATATATAAAATTCTTCTTTTAATTATTTCACTGTTCTCTATTCTGATCGGATTTATTGTTAGTGCCGTTTATTACAAACTGATGATCAAACCCCTCCATGTTTTGACAGATGAGGTTGAACATGTAATAAACTATAAAAATAATCCCGAAGAAATATTTTCCATGAAAGATCGAGTTGATGAGATCGGTCTGCTGTCCAACGCTTTTTATATGTCCTCTGTTGAGCTGATAAATCAAAGTGAGTCACTAAAAATATTCACCAGCGATGTATTGCATGAATTGAAAAATCCTCTTACAGGTATTAGAAATGGTATAGAGATTCTTCAATCGCACAACATTGGCAATCTTGAAAATAATGAGATGTTATCCCTGATTTCCAAAGAGTCCGGAAGGATAGAAAAACTGCTATTTGATATAAGGGAATATAGTCTTTTTGATACTAAAGAAAATCCCTCAGAATGGTGTGATCCCGGGGAGGTCATTAACAATCTATTGGATGTATACTTTAAAGCAGAAATCAAAAGCACTATTAGAAGCAATAATTTAATAAAACTCTCTGAAGGACAACTAGTCTCTGTATTAACCAACCTGATTGACAATGCAATAAGTTTTTCTCCGGAAGCCCAGTCGATATCCATAGAGTATTATGCTGAAGGAAATACATCGTATCTGACAATTAAAGATTCAGGTCCCGGTATTCCTCAAGAAGAAAAAGATAAAATTTATACAAGATTCTATTCAAATCGTGAGGCTGCATCTGAAGAAACCCTGAATTCCGGACTGGGTTTATCAATAGTGAAAAATATTCTCGATAATAATAACCACTCTATAGAGTGTCTGGATAATATACCTGAAGGTACAATCTTTATAATTACATTCAATAATGTGTAATGTCATAATATTGTGACATTTATAATACAATTCTGAAAATATCATTCTCTTCATTTATGAAATAATCAATACATACAAAGGAGATTTATATGAACAAGAGATTTACAAATATCAAGTTCGTTTTACTGTCTGCCCTATTTATCCTGGTCAATGTAAGTGTTAGTGCAGAATGGGAAAATCCCAGCGAAAATTATGTCGATGTGTATAAAAATTATGAAGATGCCAAAAGCCCGATCGAACAAGATGGAATAAAACATTTCGTCTATTTTGCCCGGGACAGGGAATCCATTCACAATCACCCATTGCTGGATCACCCACGATTTGAGGGTGCCCAGATCATGTATTCATGGGCACAGCTCGAGCCATCTCAAGGGCAATATGACTTTTCGATTATTTCTGATGATTATAATTATCTTCAATCAAAGGGGAAGAGATTATTTATTCAATTACAGGATGCTACATTTTCAACACGATGGAAAGGTGTTCCCCAATATTTACTGACTGAAGAATACGACGGAGGATCCATCTATCAACGGGGGGACAATGGCGAACTGGAAGGGTGGACTGCCAAGAGATGGAATAAAAATGTCCAGTTGAGGTTCGCTTCTTTGTTAAAAGCTCTTGGAGAGGAATTCGATGGAAAAATAGAAGGGATAAATTTACAGGAATCTTCAATCGGCGTTTCCAATGAATTCGATAAATCATTTACGCCTCTTATTTACGCAGAGTCTCTTAAAATAAATATGCTGGCTTTAAAAAATGCATTTCCCAATTCCGTGACTATGCAATATGCGAATTTTATGCCCGGGGAATGGCTACCCTGGGAGGATCTCGGATATTTAAAATCCATCTATTTGTATGGTGAAGAAATCGGAGTAGGCCTGGGTGCACCGGACTTGATGGTACGCAGGAAAGGGCAGCTGAATCACGCATTAGCTATGATGCATGAAAACAATTACAGCGTCCCTCTGGGTATTGCCGTTCAAGATGGAAATTACATCGGGCAGACCGGTTCAGATCAAGTCATTGATGACAGAAAGAATATTGTCCCCATGTTACATGCCTTTGCAAAGGATTTCCTGAAGGTTAACTATATGTTCTGGGTGGACCAGGAGCCATATTTTCTACAGGACGTCCTGCCTTGTTTTAGTTCTGAATAGTCCCGGTTTAATCTCTTCTCCTTTCTGTAACGAGAACACTGCCGCTTTCTTTTTTTGCCATTTTCTTAACTTCCGCGCAGACAGAAGTCAGTTGCAGTGGATGAGTGAAGTTGTATTCTTTGATATGAACTCCACCCATACTCAGACACATAAGGGGGAAGAACTGTTCCTCTCCGTTTCTTCCTTTTGCAATGATCCCATTTCTGTCCAGATCTTCCTGATTGTAATATGCTTTGATTTCCTCGTCGAAGATAGATCCAATTTCATGAGATATGCTCTCACAATCTTTGCGTGGTACAATAAATATAAAATCATCTCCACCGATATGCCCGACAAATTTAAAGTTCAGTTTTTGCATATCCAAAGCTCTTTTTAATACATCGCCGCTAAACTGTATAACCCGGTCGCCTTCACCAAAACCATATCTGTCATTATATGCTTTGAAATTATCCAGATCACAATATACAACAGATACATCCAGTTTGGATTTTATCAGTTTTCTGAGCGTGTCATTTATAGATCGGTTACCCGGCAGATGTGAGAGAGGATTGGAATCCAACGCATATATCCGGTGTTTATCTATATAAACCGCAAGCAGTAGAAAGAAGAGAACAAAACCTAAAATCAGAAAAACCGCCAGCCCCTGCATCCAGAACCAGCTGGACAATAACTCGGAGAAAGTAGCTTCGTATATAATCCCCATTTGAACAGAATCAAGCCAAATCCCGAAGCCAATCACATATTCTCCCAGATAATTGCGATAGGGCTCTTCAATTATGATAGGTTCAATAGGCTGTTCTATCAGTTTTTCTACTATCATGGTAAAGGGTTTTTCTTTATATTCACTAAGAGACATTGCTTTTCCTGAAATCTTCTTTCCGGGATTATTAACAAAAAGATGTCTTAGTTCTGATCTCATACCATCATCTGACGATCCCATTGGAGGAGGAGGTCGATCTTCCATTCTCCGTTTATCATCAATTAAACCAAGACTTTGTATAAGGATTCTTATATTTTTTGTTGGTGAAATAAAAGAGCCGCTTTTATCAATAAGATATACTTCCCCCTTTTCCTGTGTGAAAATTTCCGAGGAGAAAATATCCTGTACGAATTCGTCTACAAAGCTGATGATCAGCAATCCTGTAATATTCCCATTTTGAGGATTTGTTATAAGATTCAGGTATATGGAATTCATATGCTCGTCTTCTCCCGGCACCAGCATAATGGGAGGCAATTCCACTGGAGAATTATTTCTGATCTGATCCAGAGTTCTGAGCACGGGGTCTCTAAATCTGGAATTTAAAGATGAGAACTCTCTACCCGATGCATTTTCATTGGTCGTCAGAACTATTGTTCCTACTGTATTGAGTAAATAAAAGTCGAGATCCGTATCCCGCGGAAGATGATTGATTAGTTCATTTCTCAATTCCTGAGCATCACTCTCAATGATCAGGCCATCGGGATATGCATGAGACCGTGAGTCCAGATAATTGAAGATGGTAGATGAAATATCAGGATCTGTTAAAAACCCGTCAAAATGATACTTTCTATTGTCCCATTCTGAGATTATTCTCCGGCTTATAAAATTAAAACTGCCGTCAAGAGTTTTTCGGGTCAGTTCAAAAACCTGTCTGAAAATCACTCCCTGAAATAATACTATTGAAAGCACAGATACTATTAATGAAATCACAACGAGGGGGATTGTCAGTCGTTTTGTCCTGAAACGATTTGTTATTAACATACATGATCCTCTTTAATAACTATCGTTGTTTTTCTTCTGTTTTTCCATTCATTACTGCTGATATTCAACTTCCCGTCGATTTGTAAAAGCGGATACCGTATCGCCAGAATAACAAAGCCGCTGCAAAAAAAATAAAACCCGCCAGGGGAGCGAACATCTGAAAAGCAGGCGTGCTGCCGAGGGGATCTTCTTTACCCATAATCCAGAGAGCCGGATAATAATTCACGCAGGCGAGGGGGACTATGTAGGTGAAGAATTTTCTGAAACCGCTAAGGTATATATCCATTGGATAACGGCACACTTCCTGACCACCATAGGTCACAGTATTCATCAACTCAAGAGACTCTATTGTCCAGAAGGATATGGTCGCCTGAATCATCAGTAGCCCCATGAAGAGAATGCAGCTGCCGATAATTGTCCAGAAAATTACCAGTACTTTTCCCGGAGACCAGTCTATCTGCAGTTGGCTGAAACCATAAAAAAGGACAATAACTCCCTGGACAAAGCGGCCCATCCGTTTCAATGATAGTTCAAAACCGAAGAGCTGCAATTCTGTAGACCTTGGACGGAGCAGGATCCGGTCCAATTCCCCGGACTTAATGAGCTGCCCCATTTTTTCATAACCTGTGGTCATGGTCTGACTGATAGAGAAGGCTATAGCCACAAGCCCGTAGAACACAGCTACTTCCGTGAGAATCCATCCTTTGATACTGCCAAAACTGGCAAAAAGAGAGTAGATGCCGACAAATTCAGCTCCTGTTACCATAAATTGTCCGAGAGCCTGGAGAAAAAATGATAGTTTGTACTGCATTTGAGACTGAAGGGAGACATTTATATATTTACCGTACATGCTTAAAGAATCTCTCACATCATCCTCCCTGTACCACAATGCGTTTTAATCCCCTTTTCAGCAGGTAATTCCCACTGAAAACCAGGACTAAAATCCAGAAAAGCTGTATGCCAAGGGAATTGAGAATATCCAAGCTGCCGATATTGCCGGTGTAAATCCTGAAAGGTATATCCATCATGCCTCTGAAGGGAAGGACATTAAAAACCTTCTGCATCCAGTCGGGAAAGAAGGGGAGGGGGATAATTATACCGGAAAATATCCAGATGACTGAAGGCATCAGCTGATCAATTCCCGCAGAGGAAACCGTCCACATGGTTGATATTGACATAAGTACTGAAATGGCTGCTGCAAGAAAAAATGCCCCTGTTACAGAAAGGGAGAAATAGAGGAAAATCTCAATCGATTCAGGAGGATTGAGAGACCATTTTCCGGCGCCAATCAAAGGGAAAACTAGAACTGTGGCGATAATCATAGGCAGAGCTCTGAGGAATACGGGAGCCAGCCTCATAGCTATGGCTCTGGCATACCAGAATCTATAGAGATCTACAGGCCGGGATAATTCGTAGGCTACGTTTCCCGTTCTTATCAGTGATGCCAGTTCGCGATCTGCCCGGAAGGGGAGGATCATAAGCAGAGCCTGACCGAGCCAGAGATAATTGATCACCTGGTCGTAAGTCATAGGCTGCTCACGTAGAGATGACTGAAAGAATCCTGTAAAGATCATCACTTTAATCATTCCGAAAAAAAGCTGGGTACCGATACCGGCCCAGGCGGCTGCTCTATATTGCAGTTGAGACAGGAAGTGAGCTTTCATAACTGCTGCATATTGTTTCATCGGCTCACCTGCTCACTGGATGTATAAAGCTGAGCTATGATCTCCTCGATGGGGATGTTTTCCACAAAAATATCTTTCACAGCATAATTATCCATAATTTTTCGGACCAGGTCCGCAGCGGAAATCTCCGAGGGATTGAATCTGAGTTCCACTCTGTTTCCCTCAATCGAGATAATTTCGGCCTGAGAATCTCTGAAATCATTGATTTCTCTGTCCATTTCAATCATGAGCCTTCTTTCGTCGCGGAGATTCTTTCTCAGATCATCAATGGTTCCGTCAAGAAATATTTTTCCTTCGCCAATTACAAGAATCCTCTTGCAGAGCGCTTCAATATCGTCCATATCGTGGGTTGTGAGGATGACTGTGACTTTCTTTTCCCTGTTGATCTTTTTAATAAAATCCCGCAAAGCCAGTTTGGAAAGTGCGTCGAGTCCGATTGTTGGTTCATCGAGAAAAAGGATTTCCGGGCTGTGGAGAAGAGAAGCGGCGATTTCGCAGCGCATCCTCTGCCCCAGGCTGAGCTGCCTGACGGGAGTGTCTATGAATTTTTCAAGTTGAAGCAGTTCGGTCAGTTCTTTTTTGTTGCTTTCGAAAAGGGTGTCTGGAATCTTGTATATGGCTTTCAGCAGTTTGAACGATTCAATTACAGGCAGATCCCACCATAACTGCGTTCTCTGACCGAAAACCACACCGATGCCCGATACATGGCTGATTCTCTCTTTCCAGGGGATTCTGCCGTTTACAAGGCAAGTCCCCGAATCGGGAGTGAGGATTCCTGAGAGAATCTTGATAGTTGTGGATTTGCCGGCACCATTCGGTCCTATGTAACCGACTATTTCCCCTTTTTCCACATTGAAGGAAATATTTTCCAGAGCTTTGATCTCTTTCCGCCTTCTGTGAAAAAGACCTGAAATTGCTCCTCTCATTCCCTCTGCTCTTTGGGAGATGTAAAAACTTTTATTGATATTTTCGACAATGATCTGAGACAAGGACGTCACCTTATTTTAAGCCGATGGTTGCTGCAACTTGCTTCTTTCTTAAGACGAGAGGTTGCACCGCAATGAAATTGTTAATGGGAGTATTAAAACTATAAGATAATCTTAAGATGGTCAAGAATCTGTAATGCTTGACATTAATTAGCCTTTTCAGGGTAAGATCAAAGCATATGATTGATTTAGAAGTAAGTTTTAAACCTCCGCAGTATCTGAGAAACAATATGCTACAGACTTTTCTATCGAGCAGTCATTTGCGAAATAGAGGGGCAAATCCTATGGTAAATTCCTCTGAGGAATTTATAATTGACGGATGTAAGGATATTCGTCTTTCCGGTTTTCTCTCAAAAGTGGTTGATCAACAGCCAAAAGGGCTGGTTATTTTGCTTCATGGCTGGGAAGGAAGCTCTGAATCAGCCTATATGAAAAGTACAGGTAAAAAAATATATTCTGCGGGTTTTGATGTCTTTCGTTTGAATCTGAGAGACCATGGGAATTCTCATCATCTGAATCACGGGGTATTTAACGGGACTTTGATAGAGGAGACATTTGCGGCAGTTCAGAATATTGCTGAAAAACATAACAGGACAGAACATCTCTTTATCACAGGTTTCTCCTTAGGGGGAAGTTTTGCTCTCAGAATAGCGAAACTCCATGGTTCTGATAAGGTCAAAAATCTGAAGAAAATAATCTCCATTAATCCGCCGCTCGATCCCTATGATGCTACGGTAAAAATCGATCGTTATCCTATGGTCAGGAAACATTTTTTGAATAAATGGAAATCATCTCTGAAAATAAAACAATCCTTATTCCCAGGAATTTATGATTTCTCAGACCTATGGCATATAGACAATTGTCTTGAATTAACCGATATCCTGATCCCGCGTTTTTCCGGGTACACAGATGCTATTGATTATTTTAATCATTATACCTTAAAGGAAAACATTCTGAATCAGGCTGCACTTCCGGTCACAATCATCACATCGGAAGATGATCCAATCATCTCTGTTCAGGATTTTCAAAATGCAGAGACAAATGAAAATATAGATTTGATTATTCATCCCTTTGGAGGTCATTGTGGTTATATCCAGAATCTGAAGTTTGATTCCTGGTACCACGATAAGATTCTGGCCTTATTGAACAAATAGAGATTATAAAAACAATTTATTGATAAATCAATATAAGCCCCATTTAAAGCTTAAAGACTCAATTCTGTGTAATAACAAGATAAATATTGCAATTGTGTACTAAAATTAATATTTATAGGGGAATCTTATGAAAAAGAGTGAATCGATAGCTTCAAAAATACGATTATGGTTTGGATCTCTTATTATTATTTTTTTTACAATTTTGTTCTTTGTGTTTATGCAGATATACAAGACAAGTCTGGAAGAGGAATTGCAGATTAAGAATCAGATACATGTATCCCTTCTACAGGCGGAAGTTTATGGATGGCTTGAAAAGAGGGAGAATCTTCTTTATGAAGCCGGAGTGATGGTTGAAGAGACAGCTGATAATCGGATCATGTCTGAAAATATGCTGGACAGGGCCAATGATTTTTTTCCAGAAATTCTCTGGTTTTATTTTGGCTCATCTAAAGCTGTTAACAATGGTGGTTATTATCTGGATGGAGACCACTGGGTGCCGGATGCCGATTGGAATCATATTGAGAGGCCATGGTTTATCAAAGCATCAGCATCAAATGATATCATTTTTACAGATCCCTATTATGATTCACAGTCAGAAGAACTGGTTGTCAGTATAGCAAAGACAGTTGTTTCGAAAGAAAATAACAAATTGGGAGTCATAGCGCTTGATGTCACCCTGAATATACTGAGTGATCTTGTTCTGCCGAAAGTTTTAACTGAAAATGGCAATACCTATCTGTTGGATGGAAGCGGCGCTTTTCTAATTCACCCGGATTCAGCCAGGATAATGCAGAATGAAAGCGGAAAGGAGTTTGACTTTTTCGATGAATATCCCGGTCTTGAGAAATATAAGGAGAAGCTTTTTACTTCTGAACCTTTCTTTGTTCTCGATAAAGAGACTTCTCTCTATATTTCCGCTATTCAGAACCCTAAAACCAATTGGGTTTTAATCAGTGTCGGACCATTTTCCGATGTGTATAGCAAGATTAATAGAAATCTTCTCTATCTGGGCGGACTTATGGTGCTGTTTCTCCTTTTGGCCTACTTTATTATTATGTTCATTGCCCGAAGGATTTCCACACCTATAAAACACGTCGCAGATCTCTTAAATGATATTTCAGATGGCGAAGGCGACCTTACGAGAGATTTAATTGTGAAATCTCATGATGAAGTCGGATTGTTATCAAAAAGCTTTAATACTTTTGTAGGGAACCTCAAAGGAATTATTATCAGATTATCACTGATTTCTACTGAAAATATCGAAGCGAAAGACATGCTTGTTACTTCAGAAGAGGAAACCACTGCTGCTATGACTGAAATTACGGCTAACATAAAATCGATCTCTCTTCAAATCAATTCACTGGGTGGAATTGTCGATGAATCGGATAATGCCCTGAATCTGATTCAAGCCAGTCTTGATACGTTGAATAGGGATATTGAAGATCAGACCAGTGCGACTGAACAATCTTCAGCAGCTATTACTGAAATGGTTGCTTCTCTCAATAATGTTGCGCAAATCACTGATAAGAAAAGAGATACGACCAGCCAACTGGTATTGACTGCCCACGAGGGGGGAGAGAAACTGGAACAGGCTGTGGTATCTATAAGAGAAGTATCTGACAATGTGAATGAAATAATGGACATGGCCAATGTTATTGCAGCCATTGCCTCTCAGACTAATTTGCTGGCAATGAATGCCGCTATTGAAGCCGCTCATGCTGGAGAGTCTGGTAAAGGTTTTGCCGTCGTAGCCGACGAAATACGCAAACTGGCTGAATCATCGGCACAGAGTTCCGGCAATATTCAAAAAAATCTGAAAGGCATTGCCGATAGAATAAAGACGACTGTAGAGCGTGCGAGTATCACCAGCGATGCTTTTGTCAATATCGATAAAGAGGTCAAAGATGTTGCTCAGGCATTAATGGAGATTTCCGCCAGTACTAAGGAATTGTCTACAGGCGGACAGGAGATCCAGCTTGCCATGAATACTCTAAATAAGGTTTCTTCTAAAGTTCACGACGGATCTGTTGTGATGAATGAACAGCATCTGATGATTAATAATGGTATCAAACGTGTTAGTGAAATTTCCAAATCAGTATCCGGCGGCATTCAGGAGATTGTTTTAGGTACCGATGAAGTTGTGCAATCTATGACCGGAATAAATCAGATGTCTATTCAGCTGGCTGAACTTGCGGAGAGAATGGAGAGAGAACTACTGCGTTTCAAGACCAAATAAGTCTTCTAAAAAAATAATATCTCTACGGGCAATTGTGATTTAGAATAAATCATGGCACACAGAACATTGAAGAAATCATCATATGACAATTTAATCGATCGGCTAAACAAGTTCCCTCAGGGAGCTCCTCCATCAGATACTCTTTATCAGATTCTGAAGATTCTCTTCAGTGAGAGAGAAGCCGAGCTTGTTTCCCTTCTACCCATTAAACCATTTTCAGTTGAGAAAGCAGCTAAAAACTGGAAAATGGATCTGAATCAGACTCACAAGATTCTCGATGAACTCGCAAGCCGGGCTATACTCCTGGATATTGATAAAAATGGAATCAGTCAGTATGTCCTGCCTCCTCCGATGGCCGGTTTTTTTGAGTTTTCCATGATGAGGTTAAACGGCAAGGTGGACCAGAAACTTCTGGGCGAATTATATTATCAGTACCTCAATGTCGAAGAGGGATTTATCAAAGATCTTTTTGTTCAGGGTGATACGCAGCTCGGCCGTGTTTATGTCAATGAACCCATGTTATCTGAAGATAACTCTCTTCATGTTCTCGATTACGAAAGAGCCACGGAAGTGATAAAAACAGCCCGTCACATTGGTGTCGGAATCTGTTACTGCCGCCATAAAATGGAACATGTCGGAAAAAACTGCGATGCTCCAATGGAAATCTGCATGACCTTCAATACGAGTGCCGCCTCTCTTACAAAACACGGTTATGCCCGGAAAATTGATGTATCCGAATGTATGGATCTGCTCGATAAGGCCTATGATCACAATCTGGTACAGTTTGGAGAAAACATACAGAAAGGTGTCAATTTTATCTGTAACTGTTGCGGCTGTTGTTGTGAAGCTATGATTGCAGCCCGAAAATATGGAATTCTGCAGCCAGTGCATACATCGAATTTTCAGCCTGAAATCAATCTGGAAAGTTGTACGGGGTGCGGGAAATGTGTCAATGTCTGTCCCGTTGAAGCTATGACACTAGTCACTGCAAATGATCCGAAGCAGAATAAACGCAAAATCGCCAAATTAAATGGGAGCATCTGTCTGGGCTGTGCAGTCTGTGTTCGTGTTTGTAATCAGAAAAGTCTCACTTTGAAAAGCCTGGAACAACGTGTAATAACACCTGTAAACTCTGCTCACAAGGCAGTCATGATGGCTATAGAAAGGGGGAAACTGCAGAATCTGATTTTTGACAACCAGCTTTTATACAGCCACAGGGCTATGGCTGCCATATTCGGTGTCCTGCTCAAACTGCCGCCGACCAAGCAGATTATGGCACAGCAGCAGATTAAATCACGCTATCTGGAAAAGGTTATCAACTGGTATTCAAATAAGATGTAATAAGGACTTTCTTATTTTCGCCACAAAAAAGACATAGTTTTATTTCAAAATCTCCCTAAAGGAGATTCATTTTGAAACAGAAACTGTGCTTTGCTCTCTATCTCGTCGTTATTGTACTTATTGTCATTCTCGCTGACATAGGGAAACTTCCTTTATATCTGGTCATGAGGATCCCTCATTATGACTGGATAGCCCATATGTTTTTGTATGGACTGCTCTATCGCCTTCTGGAAAATATACTTTGCGGTAAAAGGATTTCTCTATTCCGATGGTCCATAGAGAAATCTTTTATCATTACAGTTTTATTTATCACTATTGAGGAATTTTCACAGCTGATGTTTCCAACAAGGACTTTCAGTCTCATGGACCTTTTTATGGGGGTACTGGGAATTTACCTTTTCAGGTTTAAATTAGTGAACAATTAAGAATAAATCATCCCGTAATAACGATCGATTCGTGAAGCCAGTTCCTCTATGGATATGTAACGGGCTTCACGGATTGTTTTTTTACCATCTATATAGAAAATAACTCCAGAACTTCATTGAGAGTATTAAACTCTTCCATCAGTCACCTTGTAAAAAATTTGATAGAAACAGGGCTTCGCTGACAAAATTGGATTCATCGACAAGTTCTCCATCTCTGTAGTATCTGACATAGGGAACCAGATCATTGCCAAATGCCGTTTCCTTCACATTCATAAAATTCTCATAATATGTTTTCTTATTGTAACTTATATAAAAGGTTTTTATGCCATTGTCCTCAGACTTATTCAGCCATCTTCTCATAAACAGCCATTGAGGACACCAGTCCTGAGTGAGAACGATGGCTACTTTTTCAGAACTTTTCAAAAGCTCTTCCGGTATTTCTCTATTTTCCATAATATACGATGCTTGTGTATCTGTTATTTCTATCATATGCCCAATATAAACATCTATATATGAAAAAGGCAATGTAAAAAATGATTTCTTTAATAATTTAATAATTTAATGATTAAATATTGAGATTGATATTTTTGGAGAATTTATAGCGTTAATGATTCCTGAAATGCATATACTTCTTAAAAATCCAGATCATCATAATCCGCCATATCCAGCTCTGTGTTTTTTAAGTTCAAATTGTATTTTTTTATGAATTCTGAACCAATGGGGGAGTTTCTTGATATTCCCAGATAGAGTGAATCTAAATTCCCCGGAAGCATTATCATCTTTATCTTATTATGCAGTCCCAGTCTTTTAGCTGCTGCAATTATAGATAATTCTGATTCGTTTATTATTCCATCAATCCTGCCAAGTTCAAGCATCTGCAAACTCTGATCAATCCATGTATCCCGTGATAGGTATGTTATCTCCAATATATTCTCAATTTCTATTAAGATTCCCGGTAGAGCGGCACCGTTTCTTGAGCTGTAGGAATATTTCGAAAATTCAGACGAATCCATTTCTTCGTTTATTTCACTTTCATTGAGGACAAAAATATTGGGAACCGAGACCCGATATGATTCATCAGGGTAATAAACATATTCCTCTCTCTCTTTTATCTTGCTCATTCCTAAAAGAGCATCGATCTCTCCGGATTTTAACAATCCCAGCAGTCTGGGGAAAGGTAGAGGACCAATAAACTCAATGTCATAACCTATCTCGGTAATGAAATCCTTTAAATACTCAATTGTATGCCCCGTAACCTCTCCACTCTTTTCATCTATAAAATTAGTAGGGTATCCATGGAAAAAACCTATTTTCACTGTTTGAGAGAACAGGAATGACGATAAAATAACTAAAAGAATTAATATACTTATTCGTTTCATACTGCACCACTAATTTCATTATACTCCTTATAGAGACTCTATTCATTTAAATCAATAAAATGATTTCTTTAATAATTTAACCCATTACCACCTTAACTGTGTGAGTTTTATTATCTGAAAATACAGGGAGGATATTGCCTGCTATTTCTTTTCCATCAACAGTAATTCTATTTACACCTTTTTCTACACCATCGGGATTTGATACCTGAATGTCGTATCTGGCTCCCCGGAAATTTCTCTGAATTGAGAACTCTTTCCAATCTGATGCGACAGTGGGATCAACTTCAAGACCATCATAGGCCGCTCTTATACCGTAAATGTATTCTGTTAGTGCCATATGCATTGTCGGTGCCGTGCCTGTTAACCATGTATGGCCGCCACGGCCGAAGCTGTCGATTCCTTTTCCTCTGACATATTCAGGATATACATAAGGTTCGGACATGTATCTGTCCTGATCTGCACTCATGTTTTCCGGTAGATTTTTCTGGTAATGGGCTACAGCATCGGCACCACGGCCTACCATACAATAAGATTGAACTAACCAGGCATTGAGGTGCATAAAGATCCCGCCGTTTTCTTTCATCGCCGGTGGTTCTTTTTCAATATTCCACGATTTCTTTGGTAATTTATTATTATCGGAAAGATCCGTGAATACAGGATAACAGAGCATAGCTCCGAAATCCGAATCGAGGTATTTCTGAACTGCATCGAGAATTACATCGGACTCTGCCAGGGAAGTCACTCCGCAGTTGATTCCGAAAGCCTGGGGCTCAAGGAATATTTTAGCCATCTCATTGTCACTGGATCCGAGATCTTCACCGTCGGGATCTACGCTGGTGGCTCTCAGGAAATATCCCTCTTTATCCATGCAATGTTCTCTTATGGCTTTTTTTATTGTCTCTGCATTTTTCAGGTATTCATCAATTTTTCCGGTACTTTTACCGCTGGCGCTAAAGAGTTCAGACATTTCGGTAAAGGCAAAGTATAACTGCTGGGCAACCATGACAGATTCGATTGTATCATTCGGTTTTCCATCAACTCTGAGTTCATTCAGATCGTCGTTCCAGTCGCAGTCTTTCATGTAGGGAAGATCTCTGTGACTTCGGTCAGTCCATACCCGCTCGACACCTTTAATACAGTGCTCGAGAATCGTACCTGAAAGACAGCCTTCTCCTTCCCGGACTTCGGCATAGTCTGTAATTTCATCGAGAAATGTAAAATCACCTGTCTCTTTGCAGTATTTTACTACGGCATTAGCAAACCACAAGGGATCGTCAGACGCCTCGACGGATTTGTTTCCCTGCTGATCTATGAAAAAATTGTGGTAGGTTTTTCCCGTACTGAACATCTGTGTCGAGATGTGTTTGAGAACGTCCTTCATTTCAGGAGCTCTGTAGGGTAGTGTGTAAAGCACGTCCTGAAGTATATCCCTGAATCCCCAGCCGTATTCATAACCTGTATGGTAACGGGATTTCATTCTGTTGAGGATATACACAATTTCACACTGGTACTGGAGCCATTTGAATCCCTGATCGATTTTATTATCAGGTGATGAAATGGTTAATTTATCCATAACTTTTTTCCACCAGGAAACAACTTGAGTGGACATTTCAGCTCTTTTGGCAGAATCATTTACCAGTTTGATGTAATCTTTTATCTGGATTTTGTTGTTGAGGTAATAATCCTGAGTACTTCCGGCTATCAGCGCAACAGCGAACTCGATTTCCTCTCCCGGTGCTAAAGTAATATCATTTTTGAAAACACCGCAGGCTCTTCTCAAATAAGGTGTGTCTTTACAACTCAACTCTCCATTGACGATCGATTGGGGATTGCTCAATGTATGGAAACGGTCACCTAAGAGTCTTTCCATATTTGTTTCATACTGAGTATTTTCATCATTTAATGTCGAGTAGAATACTGCTACATTGCCGAGCATTCCATTAATTTTATCCGGATCATCATTTACAACAGTTCCATGATTTCTTCTGATTACAATGCCATTCAGATCGGCATCATAAGCAACTCCACCGAAGAATCCATCATTATCGCCGGCGAGAAGCCTTTCGAGGGCGTCTCCCATATGCATGGGGACAAAGGGATAAACCGAAAGCTCTCTGGTTTCATCTGTCGTATTTCTGATTTTTACATTCTGGATCCATCCATCAAAATCAGCGGGAACGAACATCTCCTGAACTGATTCTATCCCTTTGAATGATGATTCAAAGGTGATTTTACCGAATTCGAGAGTTGATTTCAATTTCTGTTCCCGATGACGCATAGGCTGCCATGTAGTTGTGAACAATTCGTTGGAACTCTTATCGTGGATATAGATATATCGGCCTTTGTTATCCTCATCATTCAAATGGAGCTGAGTATCGACAAAGGTATTTTCATGAGTTCCCCGAACATCAAAACCACCTCCCGTATAGGTCACACCGCTGCAGAAGGTTTCTGTTCCCTGTTGGCCGACCCTGATAAGATAGTGGAGCCACGGTTCAGGAGTGTAGGGATTTTCAATTACGAATTTTGCATCTTTATCAAAATAACCATATTTTTTCATTTTCTATCTACCTTTAATTTTATCAAATTATTCTCAAAAGAGGCTCGACCCTCTTTTTTCAGTGCATAAATAACACTGTAAATATCAGACTCACTGATAACTTTGGAAAACTCTTTATCCAGAATTGATTTTAATTGCCCAGTGAGAAGTTCTTTATTATCAGCCAGGCTTTCAACAATTATTTTCTCGTATTCATATTCGATTCTGTTTTTGTTTTTCATCGAAACAAGGTGATTTTCTTTTAATTCCAAAGCAACAGGAAGGAGCCTGCTTTCCATTTCCTGTTTGCATTTTAAATACACGGCAGTCTTATCTTCCGTACCGGAATTCCGGCAGAAGATTGATGCCAGCAGGGAACCACCCTCCATTATGGAGGCATAGAGCATATGGGGATCTTCTTTATCTTCGAAAACCAGTTTTGTCCCGGCAGTCAATTGGCCACTTTTGGTAAGCTTATCAAAAGCATCACAGATGATTTTTTTGTCTTTATTCCAGACAGAACTGTCTCTGAAAAATAGAGATTTATCGACAAAATAAGTATAAAAAGTTCTGGAAAATCCCGATTCAAATGGCTCGCTGATACTCTTTCCACTAAGTTTAAGCTCTCCAATAGCTGTTAACACCATCATACATGTTAAGAGACCGTTTCCCGTTCGCAGTTCAACATCTCTTCCCGATTCATTTTTAATAATGATTGGACAGATCAGGTGTCCTGAAGATTCAAGTCCGAGAAGAAGATTCCCCTCATCAAAAGTACTGATCCATTTATCACCGACACTTACAATGGAGGTATTTAAACCAAGTGTGTTTTTTGCGGAATAAGCAGCCATAAGGTCCGATTCCACAGTGAGGACAAACTGATAATCCTTTGGATTCAGATCTCCTGTTCTAATGAGATAATCTGCAATAATATATCCGGCTTTATCACCATCAACTGTATAAACCGCATCATTATTCTTATCATAATAGAGTATGAATCCTCTATCACCGTCTCCATCGAGAACAACTCCATATACAGGCCTTTCCCTGATGCGGCCCTGATTGAAGACTTCCTGAATGACTTTGAGGTAACTCATGTATCCCGAAGCCGGGAATACCTCCGATCCTTCAATTTCAGCAACGCCGCAGGCTTTATTAATATTGTCACCTGTTGGAGTTTCGTTGATGCACACATAATCGAGGTTGAGCTTCTCCAATAAAGAGATGCTTAAGTCTGTGTAGGCACCATTTGCAGTATCTAAAACGATTATTGCATTATTTAGTTTCGACCTGAGGTCCTGGGGGATTATCTTCAGTAAAAGAGTTTCAGCTGACGCTTTTATATCTATATTGGAAATGGAAGAATCGTGATCCTCTGTTATTCCATCAAGAAAACATCCATACATCCAGGCTGCGAAAGAATAGTCTCCCAGTTCTCCTTCAGGAAGGTTCTTTTTTCCATCGAGAAAGAACTTGATACCATTCTGGTTTGCCGGATTATGACTAGCTGTAAGCATTGCGCCGGCTCTGAGTGAAGATTTCAACATTTTCCAGGGAACATAGGGAGTCGGATTTATTCCGATATCGCACACATTCAGTCCTGCAGCATTAAAGCCCTCTATCATAGCTTTGTTCAATTTCCAGCCCGTTGTCCGATCCCGCCCGTCATTGCCGACACAGGCAGTATCACCTTTTTTTACAATCCCGGCATTTAATAACATTTTGGCATAAGCGCAGGATGTCAATTTAATCAGTTCAGCCGTTATTATATTATCACCTGCAAAATCACTTACCGAAGAACTGTTCATATTCTCTGCAACTTTTCCCCGCATTCCATCGGTACCCATAAAACTGAATCTTGAAAGAAGAATAGCTGTTTTTTCTTTTAAAACTGAATCAGCACTGGTGGAATTTTTATAAAGAGCTATAGCTTTCGGAGCATCAATAAGGACCGGGTAATTATACTCAGTGAAGAATCGGGAATTTATCAGTTTTCCAAGGATTTCCAGATCGGAATAGGGAAAGCATTTACAATTATATTCTATAAGGTTTTTATCGTGAAGAAGCCCTCCGGAAACAAGGTCTGATACGAGGAAAACTCTCTTTTCTGCCAGTTTATCAAAAGTCCCGCCATTATCTGAGATAAAACGGGAATAAATATCTCTGTTCATTTCTCTTTTACCCCATTAAAACCTTAACAGTGTGATCCTTTCCATCGTAATACTTTACGGGAATGACCTTACCATCAATTATTTTCCCATCAATGGTGATCTCTTTTACACCCTTTTCCACACCATTCCGATTGGAGTAGTTTATGATGAATCGGGTTCCCCTGAATAATCTTTCAGCTGAGAATTCTTTCCAGTCCGGTGTGACACAGGGATTAATCTCCAGTCCTTTGTAGTTTCTTTTCAGGCCGAAAATAAAATCCATCAGGACACCGAGTCTCGTCGGTGCAGTTCCTGTCAGCCATGTGTGTCCCGCACGTCCGTGATCATTACTGGCAGGGCTTGAGCAGTATTCAGGGAATACAAAACGCTCTACACCATAGTTGTACGGATCGTGACTGCTGGCTACTGCGGGTAGTGTTTTGATATAGAGGTCATAGGCTTTTTTCCCGTAACCGTATTTACAGAGAGAGGCTACATACCACGACTCAAGATGGCGGAACTGGCCGCCATTCTCTTTTTTGCCCGGAGCATTTCTTTTCCATGCTGTGTAATCGTGAGGCAGTTTTCCTTCTGCAAGAACAGAATCTCCCTGGCAGATTGCAATTCCATATTTATCATCGAGGTCTCTCTCGAGTACCGACATCGCTTTTTCAAACTGCTGGGCACTGGCAATACCGCTATAACCGGCCCAGGCAATTGGTTCGAAAAAGGTAAATCCATCAGTTCTTGTTGATCCGAGGTCCGGTGCTTTTGCAGGATCGGGACTTAACGCACGAATATATTTTCCATCTTCATCAATAGCTTTTTCATCTACATTTTTTTTCACTATGCCAGCTCTTTCCGAGTAAGTTTTTACAAGTTCAGCCTTAATATCCATCTCAATGAAGAGTTCAATCATATCGTTTAGAGCTTTAAACAACATCTGTGCAGCCATTATGGACATGTGATCATCGTAATCAGAAAGGTCATCATTCCAGTCGGCATTGAGCATTACAGGAAGACCGTCATTGGATTTGCTCCAGACTCTCTCGATGGCAATAAGGCAGTGATCGAGAATAGATCCCTCTTTTGCAGGTTTTTTCTCTTTTGCATCAGCAAAGGGAACAACCAGATCGAGGAATGAAAAATCTCCCGACTCTTTGATATATTCACAGACTGCATAGATGAACCAGAGAGGATCGTCGCATGCCACAAAATCCAGATTTCCCGGGGCACTGACATAGAAGTTGTGATATACCGTTCCATCGGAAAACATCTGCTGGGCAACATATTTTATGAATTCTCCCGCTTTTCCGGGATCATAGGGAAGCAGGGTGAGAAGATCCTGAAGTATATCCCTGAAACCGTATCCATATTCAAAACCCGAGTGATAACGGGATTTCATCCGGTTCAGAAGAGCAACCATTTCACACTGGTACTGAAGCCATTTGAAAGAATGTTCCAGAGTTTCTTCTCCCGGTACATTTATTTTCAATTTGCTCAATTCATCATCCCATTGATTAACAGCATTTTCATATAGTTTCCAGGCATTTTCGGGATCCCTGACCATATGAAGTGCTTCCTTCAGTTCTGCTTTGTCCTTTGTATAATAATCTTCAGTACTGGTGGCGATAAGAGATATGACAATCTCTTTCTCTTCTCCAGGTTCGAGAGTCAATCTGTTCAGAATCGTCGATAGGGCGCTGGTCACCTCTTCAGAATTCCTGTTGGGAAGAGTTTCAAGTTTGAGACCCTCGGGATTAGCCATAGTGTTGGTAAAATGACCGACAAATTCATCATACCTAGTGGCAAACTCATTATTGGGGAGCGATGTGGTGTGTACGGCCAGTTTCCCGAACAGTCCTTTTACTACATTCTCATCATCTTTAAATGGAATTCCGTAACTGTTTCTCCATACAACACTGTTAATCTCTCTATCAATAATGGAACCGCCCATCATCAGGGTGTTAAAACCGGAGAATTGAATGTCTCTGGCATCGCCGATATTAATCGGATTTACATTGAACATCTTCAATGTTCTTTTTTTATCAGAATCATTTTTAATTTTGATGATCTGTATCATCCCGTCGAATTCATTGGGAACAAATGAGGTCGTTCTTACATGCAGATCATTGTATTTAGTTAAATACTCCACATATCCGAATCCGAAGGTTGTTTCCAATTCCTGCTTTTCATGGAGAACGGGATACCAGGAATTGGAAAAGTATTTTCCCTCTTCATCAACAAAATAAGCGTATGGACCCAGAAGCCTGGTCTTATAGGGATCCTCATGAACAAATCCGTTTACCAGGTCACCTTCCTGAGTTCCGATTCTTGCAAATGATGTCCCGCAGTTGGTTAATCCCCAGCACAATGTTTCTGTCGGTTTCTGATTTCTTCTGGTTAAAAGCATTAACCATGGCTCTCTTGTCATATCGCCGGCTTTTTCTTTTATATTAACTTCACTGTTTTCAGTAAACTCAAAGCGGCCATTATTTCGGTTCATCAAAATCTCCTGTAATAATAATTGAGTATATGCTTATCTTATCACTTGTTTTCACGTTAAAATTGAGTTAATATAAATTGTTTTCACGTAAAAATCAAGATATATTAATAAAAATGATCACTGAGCATCAACAGGAGGATACCGATGCGTTTAATAATACAAAACGATTACGACTGTTTAAGCAAATGGGCTGCTGCTTATACTGTAAAACAAATTCTCGCCTTTAATCCTACAGAAGATAAACCATTTGTACTGGGACTTCCCACAGGTACGTCTCCCATAGGCACTTATAAGGAGATGATAAAACTATATAAAGAGGGGAAAGTCTCCTTTAAAAATGTAGTCACTTTTAACATGGATGAATATGTGGGCATTGCTGAAGATCATCCCCAAAGTTATCACTCTTTTATGTATAACACTTTTTTTAATCATATAGATATCCAGCATAAGAACATCAATATTCTCGATGGTAATGCTGAGAACCTGGAAGAAGAGTGTGCGAATTATGAAAAAAAGATAGAAGCGGTCGGTGGAATAACTCTCTTTATCGGAGGGGTAGGACCTGATGGTCACCTCGCTTTTAATGAACCCGGTTCTTCATTGCATTCGAGAACCAGAGTCAAGACTCTGACCTATGATACTCTGGTTGCGAACTCGAGGCTTTTTGATAATGATGTAAACCGGGTGCCCAAACTATCTTTGACTGTAGGAGTTCAGACTGTTACCGATGCGAAAGAAGTATTAATTCTGGTGAATGGCCACAATAAAGCCCGGGCATTGAGAAAAATCGTAGAAGAAGGAGTCAATCATATGTGGACAGCGTCTGTCCTTCAACTCCATCGCGCCGCTATTATTGTTTGTGATGAGGAATCGATTGTCGAGCTGAAAGTCGGTACGGCAAACTACTTTAAAGATATTGAGAAAGATAACTAGAGATTCTATAAAAATTCCCTTGCCAAAAATAATAAAGCGATATAACCTATATTTGTTTTCACGTAAAAACATTTGCAAAACGAGTATCTTCAGTTTTTTTTACCCGTTTGTTTTTGCGTAAAAATATTTTTAGAAGCAAACATTTTCACGTGAAAATGTAAAAAGAAAATTACTTGTGTAGAGTAATAAAAAAAAAAGAGGTATTTCTATGAAAAAAAGTTTTTTAGCGATTCTCTGTCTGGCGATTCTATTGCCGGCAGTCGGTTTTGCAGGTGGTCAGCAGGAAGAAGCTGAAGGAACAAAAAAGTTCACTGCATTCATTGGCGAGTCAAGACCTGCCATGAATCCCGAAGGAACAATTATTGGCGATAAGATTGAAGAGCTAACCGGTGTTGAAATTGAAATGGAATACCTGGTTGGAGATTTGGCAACAAAAGCTGGTGTTATGCTCGCTTCTGGAGATATGCCTGATTTTATCAATGCGAGAAATGAACACTATAGATTCAGATCTGATGGTTATCTTATACCTTTAGAAGATCTTATTACAGAGCATGCTCCTAACCTGAGAAAAGTAATCGGCGACAGCTGGGATTCTTATTTCCAGCCTGGACCTGACGGAGAGAGTCATATATTTGCTATTCCCGATTTAATCCCCTATGGAAAAACTGTTTTAACCAGACCTGATAACGGTTGGTATATTCAGTCTGCTGTACTGGAAGAAGCAGGATGGCCCCAAGTTGAAACATTCGAACAGTACTGGAAACTGATAGAAGATTATAAAGCGAATCACCCGACTATCGATGGTGAAGATACAATCGGTTTTGAGATCCTGGCTTTCGACTGGTATCAGTGGTATGTATTCGAAGCGGCTCACCAGGCTATGATCGGAACTTTGGACTCTGCTTATAAAGTAGACAAAGTAAACGGTAAATGGACTGCGAAAGAATTCTACTTCGATGAGCATGTAAAAAGATACTTCAGTGTATTAAATGAAATGTATAGAAAAGGTTTAATCAATCCCGAAGGATTCGTAAACAATCTGGATCAGTACAAAGCTTCATTGACATCGGGAAGAGTTCTTGCGACTTATCAGCCCGAGTGGGTTATCGGCGATGTTACAAGTTACCTGAAATACGAAATGCCCGAAAAAACATTAGTTGCTCTTCCTCTTAAATGGGAAAAAGGGGACTTCTCCGCCTATAACGAAATCAGATCGTCAGCTGTAGGTATGGGTACTTCTATTTCTATTAACTGTGAAGATCCTGTAAGCGCTATTAAATATCTCGACACTTTGATTACTGAAGAAGTTCAGATGTTAGGTTACTGGGGAATCGAAGGTGTTGACTACTACAGAGACTCTAACGGCCGTGTAAACAGAACATCAGAACAGAATGATAATTTTGCCGACAGATCAAACGATTACTTCTATCCTCAGTGGGGTGGTGAGTACTACAATGAGTTCTGGCCTGGAATCGATGGTTCATTCTCTGATGGAACTACTACGCGATACGGTTCTCAACCTGAAATCTTCTTCCAGTCACTAACAGAAAGAGAACAGCAGATTTTAACTGAAATGAACTGGGATACTTTTTCTTCAGCTTTCAATCCTCCAAGTGACCCCAGAATTGATGATAAAAAAGTATATTCTCCATTGTGGAACATCAATCCCGACACAGGTTCAATTGAGCAGGAATACATTGTTGCTCTTACTCAGGGCGGTGTCAGAGACGGTATGATTCCAAAAATGATTATGGCATCTTCAAATGAAGAATTTGAAAATGTCTGGGCTTCATATGAAGAAGCGATCAAGACATTACCTGGTAGAGAAGAAACTTTATTGTACTTCCAGGCTGAAATAGATAAAAGAGCCGGACAATAATATAGGCTTAGCTGAGAGTTCCCCTTAGGGGGAACTCCTTTTTTTTATTATGGAGGTTCTTATGGAACTGGGGAAAAAGAGATCCTTTTTTCATACAATGAGTGCCCAGAAAGTTTTAATACTTATGGTTCTACCATTTTTTATTCACTTGATAGTCTTCAGATACATCCCGATTCTGGGCAGTATCATGGCATTTCAGGATTATAAGCCCAGGCTGGGGATTTCAGGAAGCCCGTGGGTGGGTTTCAAGCACTTCATCCGTTTATTCAACCAGAGAATCTTTTACGAGACATTGAGAAATACTCTTGTCATGGCTCTGATGAAGCTGGTAACAGGTACGCTGGGTGCGATAATTCTAGCGGTATTCCTGAACGAAACAAAAAACAAGTTATTCAAATCTTCCGTACAGACTATAACGACTCTGCCCAACTTTATCGCCTGGACAGTTGCGGCCAGTCTCGTCATTGAAGCATTATCTCCTTCTTCGGGCATAATAAATGAAGTTTATAAGTTTTTTAATCCCCAATCGGCGGGAATACTCTTTATGGGAACTCCCGAATACTTCTGGTGGATCAGCACCTTATCCAATCTCTGGAAAACAATCGGATGGAGCGCCATCATTTATTTAGCTGCCATGACGGGAATCGATCAGCAGTTATACGAAGCGGCCAAGATAGACGGTGCGAACAGAATGCGGCGCATCTGGCATATTACATTACCGGGGATTAAACCCACTATTACCATTCTATTAATTATGTCCATCGGGTATATGATGAATGGAGGATTTGAACAGCAATTGCTCCTTAAAAACGGTTTGAATCAATCTCACGCAATGGTTTTTGAGATATTTGAATTACAATACGGTTTCCAGAAACAGAATTATTCCTTTGGTACCGCTGCCGGGCTTTTCAGAAGTTTAATAAGCTTTGTTTTAATAACATTTGCCAATACATTTTCTAAAAAAATGGGTGGAGATACAATAATCTAAGGATCAAAATAAATGACAGAGAAAACAACAAATGCAATTTTCGATATAATAAAGAATATATTTCTAATCTTTTTACTGATAATTACGCTATATCCTTTTATTAATATTATCGCCCTCTCTTTTAATGATGCAGGAGATTCCATTAGAGGCGGTATCAAATTATGGCCCAGAGTTCCGACGCTGCACAATTATGCAAAACTATTGAGCCAGCCCAATATCATTACCGGTTTTGTGAATTCTTTCTTAAGAGTCATAATCGGTGTTTCCATGGCTGTTCTCAGCAATTCTATGGTCGCTTATGTTCTAACGAGAAAAGAATTTTTCTTTCGAAAGCAACTCAATTTCCTATATGTATTTACCATGTATGTGGCAGGAAGCCTTATTCCCACATATATGCTGTATAAAGGGATGCATTTAATAAATAATTTCAATGTTTACTGGATTCCCTGGGGTGTCGTTCCGTTTTATATGATTGTCACCAGAACTTACATGCAGGGTATTCCCGAGAGCCTGGTGGAGGCAGCTAAAGCTGAAGGAGCATCGGACTTTGTTGTTTACATGAAGATAATCATGCCTTTATCTATGCCGGTGTTGGCTACAATCGCTCTGTTTACTGCTGTTGATCAATGGAACACCTGGTTCGATACCTTTCTATTTGCACCGAAACGTTCATTGACGACAATACAGTTTGAAATGCAGAGAATACTCGGAGCGACTCAGACTTCGGGGAAAAGCGCAGCAGCTGCGGCAGGAGCATCAAAAACTGCTTCTATAAGTCCCCAGTCCCTAAAAGCCGCCATGACTGTAGTCGCCAGCCTTCCCATAATGCTTGTGTACCCTTTTGCCCAGAGATATTTTGTCTCGGGGCTTACTCTCGGAGGCGTGAAAGGATAATCAGTTTGAGAAAAAAGCTGATACGGGAATTAATGGAGCGTTGTATGTAATGCAGTTTTCATTGGAGGCAAAACTTTTAACATCGTCAGTATAACAAAGTGCTGGCGGTGTATTCTTTGTAAAATGAATTGCGAGTTTCTCATCTTGAGATATATTGCAGTTCGGTCCTCCGGGGATCAATCCCGGATATGAAGCGGAAATACCGTCAGTGTCCATTGCCGCATGATGTATATGTTCGGGAAATTTTGATCCGTGATTTGTCACAAAACATATATTGTTACCATTCATTCCGAGAATATAGTTCAGCTGATCCAGAGCTCCATTATAGAAATCCTTATTACCTGTTTTCAAATAAGCGAATATAAGATATTGGGCTCTGGTCAGAAGTTCACCATTACTGCCCCAGAGATATTCTCTGTCCTTTAAACTCGAATGAAAGCCGTTGCTGTTGATTATGGATAATAATTCATTGCAGTGATCAATTAAAAAACCGGTGAGTTTATTCTGTAATAATCTGTCAATGGAATTATGGTTTCCCAGGACATATTGCATTTTTGCAAAACCTGATTTCGATTGCCACGACATGCCCCCTTTAAAGTCGGAGGCACTATTCAGGCCATTTCTGGCAAAATCATGAAATCCCTGTTCGCCAGTTGTCAGAAATAACTCAACTGCTGCCCAAAACATACCTTCTGAAATATCTTTATTGTCTGCTCCATTAGTTGCATATCCTCCCGTCTTTGTGTCAGAAGGCCTCTGAAAACCTCCGGCGGGATAGTCTTTATTCGCTTTCAGAAATTTCCATGCAAACCTGGAAGCAGCCAGGCACTTTTCTGCAAAAACCGGATCAACGTTGTTGAAATTTCTTGCTGCCAAGGCCATAACAGCAGCAAAGTCGGCTGTGGCAAATGAAGAGAAGTCATAGATGTACTGTGGTTCGCTTTCCACATGGGGAAGCTCCCATACATAATTCCGGCTATTGAGCATATAGGGGAGGGCTCCATTAAATTCTCCTTCTTCCAGATACTGCATCTTGAGCATCCATTCTAATTCATAGCGGATTTCATCTAGAAAATCAGAGCTGAATTTTTCCGGATACTGTTCATATCCCATCATCATCAGTCCTATGGCCACAGATCCAGGAGTTATGTAACGACCAAAATCTCCTGCATCATACCATCCACCGGAGACATCTTTAGAGCCATTCACAGGTGATGACCAGTGATATTCCAACAGTGAAGTATGTCCTGCAGGTCTGGCAAATTCTCCTGCATCGCGCTTTTCCAGTTTCATTCCCGAACGTTGAAAATAAAAAGACCTGATTGAATCATTTCTAACAGCATTGAAGACATCTTCTCCAATGATAAATGGATAAGATGTCAAATTCTCTGTTTCTATTGTAAATTGGCCGTCTTGAGTGAAACTGGAAAAATCCCCTTTGTAGAGAGTCATTCCGCTTGCACTATCATTTTCTTTGAACAAGAGCAATTTTCCGGAATAAACACAGTCACCATCTTTGTTTTTGATGTCAAAAGAGCCCGGTCCGCAAACTGTGAGAAAATGCTTGTCACCCTTCGGTAAATAACCTACCTGATTGATAAAAATTTTCTGATCCATATTTACTCCCTACAATACAATAATGTATTTTCACGTAAAAATAGAGCAAATGCAAGTACTTTATTTGATAAAATATCAGCTATTAAAATCAATCAACTCCTTTTTCCCGACCATGGGATGAATATACTTTTGTTTGATCATAGCTTTTCCCTCTATCTTAAAAGCCGACTGACTGCAGATTTGCACGCAACCCATACAGCGCTGACAATTTCTGCTGAAAGTTGGTTTTCCCTCTTTCATTATTATGTTGTCAACGGGGCATATATTCACACATATACCACAGCTATTGCATGTCGGGGAGATAGAAAATTCTGAATCCCACGGTCTGGTATCACGGATATATCGGGACGGTGAGATTGTTTGAGGCATAATGAAATTCAGATAATTGGATTTCTCTAACAGTTTGAACCTGTTGTGAATATCCTCAGTAAAGACGGAACATTTCTGTCGTGCTGAAATTGCATTTTTTTCTATGGTCTCCCGGTCTGGTTGTATGAGACTGTAATACCATCCGTTCATATAGTTTGAGGCGATAGTTATTTTTCTTCCGTAATGGAGATCGGAATCCTTTTTCATCAGAGCTTCCTTTAGATGTTTCAGGCTATAACCGGGATCTCCTCCTGCAGATACGACACTGTAAATATAATCAGATTCAATTGTGTCGGCTCTGCTTATAAATTCTCCGATCAGCTGTGGCATGGTTCCATAAAAACAGGGGAATATCAGCCCGACGGTTTCACCTGTAATGTCCCATTTTCCCGATTTCATAAGTTTCGCTATGGAGAGTATTTCCGCTTCTCCCATATTCATGCAAATATCTTTTGCAATTTGCAGCGATGTGCCCGTAGATGAAAATACATAGATTCGATTCATTTGTTCCTTCCTTTTATACTAAACTAACAAAATGGTAAAATGTTAGAATTGAATGTAAAAAAAATGCTATACAACACTTTTTTATTTATCTGAAGCCAGACCTTTTAACATCAGTCCCACAACTTCTCCAATTTCGTATTTGACAGCTTTATAGCCGCTTTCCCTTTTTGACATTGGCATATCGAGAGGGCAGTTTGCCAGCAATAATCCCTGGGAGACCATAAGAATCCTAATCGCCATTTCCTGTGGATTACATTCGGTGATATTTCCCGCCTTCAATTCATCGCTGAGCAAATCTCTAACAATGTTTATGTCCTGCTGAACAATATCGTTAAAAACCTCTTTCGTTTCGTCTTTATTGTGCTCTGTACCACCGTTTCCCGAGAGGTAATTGAAAGATATGCTTTTTGCAAAATCAATCTCGCTTTTCAAAAACTCTATTATATGCTGAGATTTTCCGATGGATTTCAGTCTGAGTTTTAATGCCGCCATATGCTCGGTTCTGAGATTGCGGATCATAACAGAATAGAGTTCCAGTTTGTCTTTGAAATGATAATAGAGAGAGGCTTTGTTCATTCCGACCATTCGGCCGATATCGCTCATTGTTGTTTTGCTGTAACCGTAATTCATAAAACACTCGGCAGCCGCTTTCAGTATCTGATCCCGTTTTTCCATATCTTCCTTTTCAAACAATATAACTAATTGTTTGAAGGTTTGTCAATGGTTACTTCATATTATGGAATGTCTTCCGGTCTCATGTGTCCGAAATAACTTTCCCAGAGAGTTTTTAGTCTTCCATCTTCGATTATGGATTTGAGCGCTACGTCATATCGATCTCTGAGAGAGGGATCGAGGGCTTTGGAAAATGATGTAGTTATCTCGTGACTGATAATTGGACCACCCATGGATATAATCTCCCATTTATTCTGTTTTCTATAATAATCACCTATTCTTTTTACATCGGGCACCGCATCTAATAAACCTTTATTCAAAGCTTCCAATGCCCTGGTTGTTGTTTCATATTCTATCAGTTCAATCTCTTTGAATTCTCTGAGAGCCTGATATATATGCCCCTGAGTCTGTACGCCAACTTTTTTTCCGTAGAGACTTTGAATTATTTCTTCCTTTGTTGTCCCTTTTATATCGCTATTATCATTGTGAACAAAAGTCACGTAATGCAATACTTCATATGGGATGGACAAGTTTAAAATGGCTCTGTAATCGGGAACATCGGGTACAGCCAGAGCACCATGATATACCCCAGATTTAATTCCCTGAAACACTGCTCCTAAGTTGGAATAAGGAAAGAAATGGTAGGATTGTCCCATCTCTTCCATCACCATTTTTTCAAGATCGACATAAAAACCGTGAACCTCTCCGTCTTCACCGAGATACATTCCCGGAGCCCCGTCAGCTCGTACCAATATTTCAATAGTATCGGACTTGGAGACGACGATTAGCGGTTTACTCTCATCTTCATCGGTATTTTCTACAACCTCATTTGTTTCGGGAGGCACAGTTTCAGTAATATTCTGCTCCTGAATGATGAGTTCTTCTTTGGTGCATGAGTAAAGTAATAAACTAGTCAGTACTACCAGAATCACAATCAGTTTCTTTATCATATCTCTTCTTCCTTCGGAATATCTTTACTACTCATAGGGCCGTAATAACTTTCCCAGAGAGTTCGTAATCTTCCATTATCGATTATTGATTTGAGAGCTTTGTTATATCGATCCCTGAGCGAGGGATCCAGAGCCCTGGAAAATGAAGTAGTATTGTTCTGAGTGATTATAGGATCTCCCACTGATTTTATTTTCCAGTTATTCTTTTCCCTGTAATAATCACCTATTCTTTTCACATCGGGCACCGCATCGAGCAAACCTTCACTCAGGGCTTCCAAGGCACTGGTGGTTGTTTCATAATCAACTAGTTCAATCTCTTTGTAATCGCGGAGAGCCTGATATATATGTCCCTGAGTCTGTACACCTACTTTTTTACCGAAGAGACTTTGAATTATCTCCTCTTTTGTAGAACCTCTTATCTCTTTGTTATCAGCATGTACAAAGGTTACGTAATAGAGAATTTCATAAGGAATAGACAAACTTAATATATTCCGATAATCGGGAACATCGGGAGTGGCTAAAGCTGAATGATAAATTCCCGATTTGAAACCCTGATAAATTGATCCGATATCGGAATAAGCAAAGAAATGGTAAGATTGTCCCATCTCTTCCATTACCATTTTTTCCAGGTCTACATAAAAACCGTGAACCTCTCCGTCATCGCCGAGGTACATTCCCGGAGCACCGTCAGCTCGAACTAAAATTTCAATAGTATCGGACTTTGAGACGTATATAAGCGGTTTACTCTCATCTTTCCCGACAGTTTTCAAGGATTCATTGTTTAGAGATTCAGAATTGTTTTCATCTAAAATAATCAGCTCTTCTTTGGCACATGAGAACACTATGAACAGGATAAGTAAAACCAGAACAGCGAAGGGTTTCTTTGACATGCCTCTTATTCCTTTGACAAATAAGTTTGATCTGAATTCTAATGAATTTTTTATCTTAAGTCAAAGTTAACAGGGTAGATGGGTATTCGAGATTATTATACATTAGGGTAGAAGAAAAAAAGAGGAGGAGTTGTCTTTGAAATTACAATTTCGGTTAATGCTGATGATTCTTCCCGTGCTGATTGTTATAGTTTCCATTATCTCAATTACAACAGGATTGATTTCTACATCGGCCCTAAAAAATCAGGCCCGTGAAAATGCACAGCTCTTAAGCCATAGTTATGCGGGCCAAATTGATTCTACTATTAAAATCTATCAGAATATGAGCCGCGACCTCGGCAGTGCTTCCATTACGGCAATAAACATTGAAACCACATTACAGGTATTCCGGGAAAGGTATCCCCAATTTGTCCATGTCTTTTATACATCATTTTCCGGTGAAGTCCTGGAGATGGCACCTTATCATAAGGATAATGTAGGCTTCGACCTGAAAGGTATTGAAGGTTGGCAATCGGCTTTTGACAGCCATTTGCCTACAATTTCAAAACCGGGATTATATTTCGGGGAAAAATCGATAATTTTTTTCGCTCCCGCTATTTACTCCTTTGTTAAACATCAGGAGCCGAGAGTCGAGGGCATGGTGGCTCTGGTATTGCCTCTCAGGGAACTGTTCCGGGAGATAGAAAATATCACAATCGGCCAGTCCGGTTCTCTTTTTGTTCTCGATGAGACATCGACATTTTTGCATAATGATATGGAGGAGATGATATTATCATTGTTCTCTGATTATACACAGCCAAATGAATCGCTCGATAAAATCATTCGCGCTATGATCGATCAAAAATCCGGTTTTGGAACTTATAGCGATGGCGAAGGAAGCAAATATATCTCTTTCTCTCCTATCGCCACTGTTAAATGGTCTCTTGGTGTAAATGGATCGTATAAAGAAATTACAGCCGGTATAAGTCATATTACTCAGATAAACCTGCTTGTGATGATCTTTGGTTTGATTCTGGCTATCGTAAGTCTTTATTTTGTTGTTCATTCTGTTGTATCTCCAATAGAGAAATTGACAAAGATGGCCGGTAGGATCGAACAAGGTGATTTTGAGCAGAAAATCCTCATAAAAAGTCAAAAGGGAACTAAAAAAACAAAAGATGAAGTTACGAAACTGATTTTCGCTTTTAATAAAATGACTGATCAGCTGAATCACACATTCATCAGTTTAAATAATGAGATTAACGAAAGGGAAAAGACAGAGTTTGCACTTTCAGAAGCTCAGAATTATTTAAACAATATTGTGGATTCCATGCCCTCGATGGTAATCGGTGTGGATTCTGAAGGAAATGTAACCCATTGGAACAAAGCCGCTGAAAACATTACCGGTATACAGGCTAATTTCGCTTATAATAAAGTTCTGACTGACGTTCTACCTCAAATGATAGGTGAAATGGACAAAATATCAGCAAGCATAGAGAGCGGGACTTCAATCTATGATAAGAAAGTTCCCTACAAAAGAGAAAATGATCTTTATTTTGAAGATATCACCATATACCCCCTTGTCGGATCTGACATTGAAGGTGCTGTTATCCGCATTGACGATGTTACGGATAAAGTCCGTTTGGAAGAGATTATGATCCAGAGTGAGAAAATGCTATCAGTCGGGGGGCTGGCCGCGGGAATGGCTCATGAGATCAACAACCCCCTTGCCGGGATGATACAGACAGCTACGGTTATGGAGAATCGTCTGAGTAAACGTCTGAATATGCCTGCTAATGTTAAAGCAGTTAATAAACTGGGAATATCTATCGATATAATCAGGGATTTTATGGAGGAACGCGGTATTATCCGCATGTTGAGCTCTATTAACGAATCGGGACGGAGAGTCGCAGAGATCGTTGAAAATATGCTCAGCTTTTCCAGGAAAAGTGAAAAAGAGAACTCTACCCATAATCTGCAGGAGCTTCTCGATGCTACTTTGAAGCTCGCTTCAACTGATTTTGACCTGAAATCCCAGTTTGATTTCAAAAAGATAGAAATTATCAGAGAGTTTGAAGAAAATTTACCAATGGTTCACTGTGAGGGGTCTAAAATACAACAGGTTTTGCTCAATTTATTCAGGAATGGAGCTCAGGCTATGATCGAAGCTGGCAATGACTCACCACAATTTACAGTCCGTCTTTACCATATAAAAGATGAGAGCATGATTTGTATGGAAATTGAAGATAATGGCCCCGGAATGGATGATGAAACGCGAAAACGGATTTTCGAACCATTTTTTACTACAAAACCTGTAGGAGTCGGTACGGGATTGGGTCTAAGTGTTTCTTATTTTATTATAACAGAGAACCACAAAGGGGAGATGTTTGTAAAATCAGAGAAAGGGAAAGGTGCAACATTTATTATCAAGCTGCCCGTTGAACAATTAGTGATTTTTTCAAACGATTAAATAATTATATAGTATATTCTATATATGAATAAGACATTGTTTAATCTAATTGTATTACTTCTTATATTTGTGGCTGGAAATATTTATCTGACAGCTCAATCAAAAAACGGTTTTGATCTGAGTAATTCCATAATAGATGTAAATGATATTTACAGGGGAGGACCCCCTAGAGATGGAATTCCGGCAATTTCAAATCCGGTATTTGTCACTGTAAAAGAAGTCGATTATCTCAGAGATGATGATATTGTTATCGGCATGGTTCGGGGAGGCGAAGCAAGAGCTTACCCAACTCGTATTCTAATCTGGCATGAAATAGCCAACGATACCATCGGCAGTGATCACGTCGCTATTGTTTATTGTCCTTTATGTGGGACTTCAATGGTTTTCGACCGTGAAATAAAGGGAAGAATACGAGAATTCGGAGTTTCGGGATTACTGTACCAGAGCGATGTATTAATGTATGACAGGGAAACGGATTCTCTCTGGTCTCAGCTGGAAATGAAATCGATAAGCGGTCCCGAAGTCGGTACTTCTCTGAAATGGCTGACCAGTGAGCACATGACCTGGAAGTCCTGGAGAGAAAAGCATCCACAGGGAAAGGTCCTCTCAGATGAAACAGGATATGACCGCAATTATTCGGGAAATGCCTATGCCGGATATTTCGCAACTGAATCAACTATGTTTCCCGTTCCTTTTCTTAGAGATGAACTCACGAACAAAACCATGATTATCGGGGTGATCGTCAATGGAAGAGCAAAGGCTTTTCCCGTTGATTCTTTTGTATCAACTAAAACGATTTCAGAAAGTGTTGGATCTTCTCTAATTAAAATCTCCTATGATATGGATAAAAAATACCCTGTTGTCACCGATGACTCAGGAAATGATATTCCCTATGTAATGTCTTTCTGGTTTGCCTGGCAGGCTTTTTATCCGGACACGGAATTGTGGATTCCATAGTTCTTTCAAAAATATTGGAAAATTGATCCTCTGACAGACCATAATTGTAATGATGGCTAAAAGAGAAAAATGGTTTTCATTAAAATTATTTCTATTACTATTCTTTTTCAGTATTGTTATGGGGCTTTCTGCAGAAGATCTGCCGGATTTCACTATCATGACAGAAGACTGGAAACCCTATCAATATATAGAAGATGACCGTCTCAAAGGAATAACAGTCGATTTAATGGTTTTGCTTCTAAAAGAGGTGGGATCTGAACAGGGGGTGGGTGATATTCAGATGGCTCCCTGGGCCAGAGGATATTATACTGTTCAAAATAAGGAGAATACGATTTTATTTTCCATGGTAAGAACTCCGGAAAGAGAAAGCTTATTCAAATGGGTTGGACCGATTTTTAAGAACGTATCATATCTGATTGGAAAGAAATCCAGAAATTTTGTAATTGACGATCCAGATGAGATCAAGAAATATAGCATAGGCACTGTATATGATGACGCAGGTGAAATCTTTTTGAAAAGACTTGGAATTACCTATGAGAATATGCAGAGGACCAATAAAGCTGAAAACAATGTGAAGATGATGGATCTCGACAGAATAGATTTTGTTGTCACAGGATGGAATGCTTTTGTATATGATGCTGAAGTTGCCGGTATAAATGCCGATTTATATGAGCCTGTTTTTGCTGTAGATAGTGCCGATGTCAATTTTGCCTTTCATATTTCTACTCCCGACTCTATCATTTCAAAATTTCAGGAAGCATTTGACCGGATAAAAGAGAGAGGCGAACTGGAAGCTCTATTTTTGCATTATGAGCATTTAATTGAAGAGGAATAAAAGAGGAGATCCGCATATGAAAAAAATTTTTGCTGTAGATGATTCGGCAACTATAAGAATGTTCATAGAGGAAGCTCTTGTGAATAGAGGATATCATGTCGAAACCGCAGAGAATGGGAATGATGCCATCAGGAAAATCCAGGAATTTATAGATACTATAGATATATTTATTATAGACATCATTATGACAGGCATGGATGGAATTGCCTTAATTAGTAAAATAAGAGATATAGAGATATACAAATCAACTCCCATCATTGTATTAACAAGTATGACTGATGAATCAGCTATTGATGTAGCCAAATCTGCCGGTGCTGATTGCTGGATAAGCAAACCTTTTGATATAGAGGAGCTTGTTGAAGCAATCAGGCATTTTTTAAACAGTTCGATATGAGAAAATTTTTTGATAACCGCATTCAACGGAATGTTATTTTGATAAACGCCGGAGAATATTATATCAGTACCGATAATGAAGTGATTTCAACTCTGCTCGGATCGTGTATCTCTGCCTGCCTTTATGATCGGATCACAGGGTTTGGTGGTATGAATCATTTTATGCTGCCGGAAAGAGCAAAGAATATTGACATCACTCATCTAAATCGATCAGACATTAATCACTCTTATGAATTAATGCGCTATGGAGTCACAGCAATGGGAGTTCTCATATCGGATATGCAGAAGAAAGGTGTAAAAAGAGAAAACATCACAGCTAAAATTTTCGGCGGAGGTATGATCATTAATATGAGTAAAAACAATCACGGCGTCGGATGGAGCAATATTCAGTTTATCAGATCTTATCTGGAAAAGGAGCGAATCCCTATTGAAGCAGAGAATACAGGAGAACATATTGGGAGAAAAGTTTTATTTGATACTGCTGATAATTCTGTTACTGTGAAACATATTGCTATCGATTCTGTAGCTGAAACTGAAAAACAGTATCTGGAAAGAATAAATACACCGCAACCAAAGCAGAAAATTATTTACTTTTAAATCACATTTGATTGAGAATGGATAGAGCTTCCTTAAATTTGTATTTATTTATTGAAGATGATATCTCTTCAATATCTGATCTGGTATTTTCCGGGAGGGCATAATCATTTAGACTTTCTATAGTTTCTTTCGCAATTTTAGGTTTTCTTTTTTCCAAAGCCATCTGCAGATCTTCCAATAATTTTTTTAAAATCACCGGTTCTATCGTTCCTTTTGATTTCCCCTTAATATTATCTCCATGGGGACTTAACTCAGCGTTAACCAGGTTCTCTATTATTTTTGAAAGTTCATTTTCAAGACTCACTAATACATCTTTACTTTCTCTATTTTCTTTAAGTGCTGATTCAACCAATTCCGCTTTTAATTGAATAGCCTCGGCTCCGATATTCCCCGATACACTTTTTAATGTATGAGCCAGTCTTATGGCGGTTTCTCTCTCATTCTCTTCTATTGCTCTCTGAATTTCTTTTACAGTAGAACCATAATTATCTCTTAATTGTTCCAGTAGGTTTATATATAGTTTTTTATTTCTCCCGACTCTTTCTAATCCAATTTGAACGTTAATACCGGAAATCTCTGGAATCAGGATCTCAGAATCATTTTTATCTGTTTTCTGATTAAACACGTCGGGCAGCTGCCTGTCTCCCGGTTTTATCCATTTAGCCAAAGCTTCCCACAGTTCTTTAGGATTGATCGGTTTCGTAACATAATCATTCATTCCGACTTTTTTAACCTGATCTCTGACACCAATCATAGCATCGGCGGTCATGGCTACAATAGGCAATTCACGAAAACGTTCATCTTTGCGAATGGCCATAGTTGCCTCATATCCGTCCATAACCGGCATTTGAAGGTCCATCAGGACAAGATCATAACTGATATTTTTCTGTAGTTTTTCAACACCGACCCTGCCATCTTCAGCGATGTCTACATTAAAACCTTCCAATTCCAGAGTTTCTTTTGCAACCTGCTGGTTAATTTCATTATCTTCTACCAGCAGAAGTTTTGCCCCTCTGATTTCTTCAAATCCTACCGGCTTGAATTCCTGAGAATCTATTCTCTTTTTTTTACTGAAACTACTTTTTCCGAATACTTCCATTATCATATCGAAGAGCATGGAAGGACTGACAGGTTTAATCAGAAATCCCTGTAATCCGACCTTTTCAGCCTGTCTCATAATTTCTTCTCTACCGATACCGGTTATCATGATAATTTTTGGTGCTTCTATATTCTCAAGTTCATCGCGAATTTTTTTTGAAGTTTCAATCCCGTTTAATCCCGGCATCTGATAATCCATGAGAACAACGTCATAGTTTTTATTTTCCGCTGCCTTTGCCTGAATAATTTCCCTTAGCGCCAATTTCCCGGAAGAGACGGCTTTGGTCTGGAACTTGAAATCGTCGAGATAGGAAATCAATACATCTCTGGCAGTTTCATTATCATCCACAACTAAAATCCTCAAGCCCCTCAGATCTTCAGGTGTAGTCAGTTTCTCTTTTCCTTTTCCAATTCCCAGCCGAATTGTAAAATAAAAGGTGGAGCCTTTTCCATGTTCACTGACTACTCCGATTTCGCCGCCCATCAACTCGACGAGTTTTTTACTTATGGAAAGGCCAAGTCCCGTACCGCCATATTTACGGGTTGTTGATGTATCCGCCTGGGAGAATGACTGAAATAGTTTATTGATCTGATCTTCTGTTAATCCTATTCCCGTATCTTTAATATCAAATCGCAATAGGGTTATTTGTTCTTCCGTACTGATCAATTTAGAAATAACTACAATTTCACCTTTTTCCGTAAACTTGATTGCATTGTTCGTCAGATTTAAAAGTATCTGCCCGATCCTTAAGGGATCACCAATGAGAAACCGGGGCACATTCAGGTCCTGGTCGAATACAAGTTCAAGACCTTTCTCCCGTGTTTTGTCTCCAATCATCGATGATAGATTCCCAAGAACATCGTTCAGTACAAATTCCGTATTTTCTATTTCAAGTTTTCCCGCTTCGATTTTTGAGAAATCGAGAATGTCATTTATGATTCCCAGAAGGTTTTTTGCAGAACTGCCGATTTTATCCACATAGTCCTGTTGTTTGGAATTCATATGAGTTTTTGCCAGTAAACTGTCCAGACCGATGATAGCATTCATGGGTGTTCGTATTTCGTGGCTCATATTCGCAAGAAAATCACTTTTTGCTCTGTCCGCTTCTTCTGCGATTCTCTGAGCGGATTTGAGATCGGTAATATCCCTTGCTACAAGTACTACTTCAGTTTTGCCTTTTGAAGAGATTTCCATCGGGGAAAATAGAGCATCATACCAGCGTGGTCCGACAGAGGACTCGAGCACGAATTCGGCATTTTGAATTATATTGGTTTCTATCGCTTTGGTTATAGTGGTTTGTATCAGTTCTGCCAATTCCACCGGGAAAACTTCATGAATGGATTTTCCTATGAGATTACTAAAATCTGAATAACCGGGAAGGGTTCCTGATTTCGCTGTAATATCTTCACGCTGATATATTTCCATATAACATCCCGAATCGTCGAGAATAATGGTGCTGTCGGGCAGAGCATAAATCAGTGCATTGAGTCTGGCCTGATTTTTCTGCATTTCCGCTGTCCGGTTAGCTACGGTTTCTTCCAGATTATCCCTGTTGTTTCGAATTGAATCTCTCATTATTTCGAAACTATGAGCCAGTATTCCCAATTCATCATTACTGTCTACTCCGATTTCTTTGTCCAGTTTTCCAGCGGAAATTTCAGTTGATGCTCTGGTGAGCATAATTATGGGTTTGTTGAATCTATTGGCGATTATTATCGATATAGTCAGAATGGTTAGAATTGTAAACACGCCGATAATTATGAATAAAGCTCTCAGATTATTAATGTCTTCAAAGGCTTCCGATTCGTCAATCTTTGCAATAAGAGCATAATTGGTATTGTGTATATTCAGAGGAACATAAGCAGAGATGACTTTCACTCCCCGATAATCTTTTATAATTTCCCTTCCAGTATTCCCTGAAAGAGCCTGCCTCGTTGCATAAGTATCAATCTTCCCTGATGCGGGATTTACCATGGATGTCTGTACAGAGTGGTATTCAGGGTCCAGAAATGAGTCAGAGCGCATGAGTTTATCAGGACCTACGAGAAAGGCTTCACCGGTTTGGCCCATGCCCGATCTGTCCATCATGATTTCATTGACAACTTTTGTAGTCAGCTTCAGGACTATAACGCCCTCGGTATAACCAAAGTATATTATCGGGGAAATAAGAAATGATATCGGCTGGTTTCCCGATATGGGGTAGAGTTCGAAATCAGTTATGACAACAGATTCAATCCCTTCGTGAAAATGTCTGCCCAGAGGAGTTTCACTTAGAGAACCAGTAAGAATATTCTGTGATAAATCTGATTCTTTTTTAAGGGAATAAACAATATCGCCCTGCAGTGTAATGAGCATAATATCATAATAGCCGTATTCATCTATAAACTTCTTAAATGAATCCCCGTATTCAAGACTTTCAAAATAATCATACTCCGATTGATTTATACTGCTTCCGGATAGAGTGGAAGAGAAAGCGTCAAGGGCATTGATTATATGGGAACCGTTAGCCAGAACTGTTATATCGGCATTACTTTTATCAAAATATCTGAGTATCTGAGCTTTTCTGGTATCACGAATCCCTTCCAGTTGAGCAAATGCCTGTTTTGTTAAGGCGGATTTTGCGATATTTAAGGAAATAACACCGATCAGAAGAAAAGGGATAAAACCTACAATAACGAGGATAATGATTAGTTTGGTCCTGATTTTTACCATTCGCGATTTTATGATATACTCCTAATAGTTTCTGCCGTAGGAATATGGAATCCATTCATCGACCGTTATCGTTTCTATACCGAATACATTTTCTTTCAGCTTTGTTATCATGGGAAGATCCTGAGTTATCACGTCGTGAGGAACCTTATCGCCGCTTATTATCTTCAGTAATACTCTTACGCCCAATGCGCCCAGTAAAGGTGTATAAGGGGAAGTCATTGCGAGCTTTCCCTCTTTCATTGCCAGAAGGGCTTCATAGAGATCATCATTATTCAATATCATAATGTGTCTGTCATTATCCCTACTGTTCCACCTCGCGGCATTGTCTACAGCTTGAACTGCACCCATGCCCTGTTCGGCACCGGTACAGAAAATAACATCTACCTTCGGATATTTTGCCAGAGCTTCACTTACCTGCTTATATGAATCATCTCTGCTGCTGCTGTTGTGGTAACTTTCCAGTATTTTAATTCCCGGGAAGTAACTGATTACTTTAAGAAAATGACCTGTTCTCATGGAATCGGCAGTACTACCGAGCGGTTTTCTTATCATAAGGATATTGGCTTCTACTTTTCCGGTTTCCTGGAGAAGCTTATGGACCAGATACATTCCCTGCTGCGTTCCATTTGCAGGGAAATTACCCGTTATCCGGGCACTGACATTGCGCGCTCCCACCAATCGGTCTACGGAAACTGTAGGAATCCCCGCGGCAATAGCCCTGCTGACAGGCGGGCCCGTAGGTGCTTCCTGCATAGGCCATATCAGAATCCCATCAAGGTCTTCTTCTACCCAATTGTCTACCTGTTCGACTTGCTTCTCATTGCTGAACTGCGGATCGAGAACTGTCAGTTCCACATTGGAATGCCTGTTCGCTTCCCATATAGCAGAGTCTGCATTATTCAATAACCAGGGATGTTCAAAACCGTGAATAGTGTACCCGATTCTGTATATTCTATCGGGATCGCCTATTGGTCCGGCGGGAAGTGGATATAATCTGGAGAAAGGCAGCTTTAACGACTGTTTACTCATCGGACCTGTTATATCGGTACCGGTACCAACCTGAAAGTCTTCAATTGATTCATTCTGCTGCGGGTATTTACTCATATAGATAGCAAAGGCTTCCTGTCTGAATAACCGGAATACCTGTTCATTTGCTCTGCTAATGGGGATTTTTTTCCAGAAATCAAGGGCTTCCTGTCCTCTAAGGTCCAGTTCATTTACATAATCTATAAAAGCCATGTCCCGGAGAGTGCTCACTTTGTTCCAGTCTATTTCGACAGCCGGCAATATGGAGAGAAACACAGTCATAAGAAAAATATTTAGAATGGTTTTAATTTTCATTTTTTACGCCTTATATCAATCTCTAAAAAATAGAAATCGATATTATAATATTATGGCCTGCAATATATGATGTCAATTATTTTGCATTTTACTCTACGACTATAGCTTTTTCATCAACCCCTCGTGGTGGTTGAGAGCTTCTTTGAACTTGTACTGTTTTATAGATTCAGATAATTTCTCAATGTCTGTATGCAAATGTTCAGGGAGGATATAACTATTGAGGCTTTCAAGTATCTCAAGAGCGGGTTTTGGGTTTCTTTTTTTCAAAATTATATGCAGGTTTTCAATATGAGTTTTCAAAGTTTCACTATCAATCTCTACTTTAGAACTGGTTTTTTCATCCAATTTGATGAGATTCAAATCCATGCGATTTAGCTCTTCGATAAAATCTATAAGAACTTTGTTTAGAATTTCAATCTGAATCTTACTTTCCCGTTTTTCTAAAATCGCCAATTCTAAATCAGCTGCTTCTGATTGGATTAATTGAGCACCGATATTTCCGGCAACACCTTTTACTGTATGGACGATTCTCTGGGCTGTTATACGATCGTTTTTCATTAATGAAGCTTTCAATTCATCAATCATATCTGCATAATGGTCCCTGAATTGTCTGAGCAGATCCATATACAGTTTCTTATTACCTCCAACTCTTGCCAAGCCGCTTTTTATATCCAGATCTTCAATTTCCGGGATTGAAAAATTATCTACATCCTGTTCTGTTTTTTTAGTGAAATTGTCAGGTAGCATTCTATTGGCCGGTTTTATCCAATTGATCAGAGCACTCCACAAATCTACCGGATTAATCGGTTTCGTCACATAATCGTTCATTCCCGACTCGAGTACACTGTCGCGGACTCCGGTCATGGCATCAGCGGTCATAGCTATAATGGCAATATCATCAAACTTTTTGTTTTTTCTGATCTCTTCTGTTGCCCCGAATCCATCCATAACCGGCATCTGCAGATCCATAAGAACCACATCATAGTCTAGAGACATTTTATTCACAGCAACCTGTCCGTCTTCTGCAATGTCTACAAAAAATCCTTCCTGTTCCAGTGTCTCTCTTGCCACCTGCTGATTAATTTCATTGTCTTCAACGAGCAATATTTTTGCCCCCCTGATTTTGTTAAAACCTTCAGGCATTCTTTCTCCCGATTTCCCGGGCCTGGTAACTTTTGAACTTTTGCCGAAAACTTCCATTATCGTATCAAATAGAACCGATGGGCTTACGGGTTTAATCAGGAATCCGGACAGTTCAGCTTTTCCCGAGAGGGACAGAATATCTTCTCTGCCGAAACTGGTGACCATTATGATTTTTGGAACATGTATGTTTTCAAGAGATTTATTGATTTTTTCTGAAGTTTCTATTCCATTCATACCGGGCATTTGGTAATCCATCATGACAAGATCATAATTTAAATCATCAACGGCTTTGGCTTTATTGATTTCCCGAATGGCCAATTCTCCGGAAGGTACAGTTTTTACATTGAATTTAAGGTCTTCCAGATAAGATTTCATAACTAGTCTCGCCGTCTCGTTATCATCGACAACAAGTATATTCAATCCCGATAAGTCTTCCGGCGCAACAGGGTTATTTTTTTCTGTCCCTATTTTCAGATGCGTTGTGAAAAAGAATGAGCTTCCTTTCCCGTATGTACTTTCCACACCAATTCCACCACCCATCATCTCGGCAAGGCGTTTGCTTATGGTCAATCCCAGTCCGGTACCTCCATATTTTCTGGTGGTTGACGTATCTGCCTGGCTGAATGATTGAAAGAGTTTTCCAATTTGTTCTTCAGTCAACCCGAGGCCTGTATCACGTACTTCAAAACGCAAGATGACATCATCCTTTCCTGTCTCAAGGAGATGCGCCGATACTTCGATTTCACCTTTTTCAGTAAATTTAATGGCATTATTCGTCAGATTTAAAAGGATCTGTCCCAGCCTGAGCGGATCACCTACGAGGTTAAGAGGAATATCCATATGTTGATTGAATATCAGCTCGATATTTTTTTCCTGTGCTTTTTTTCCGATCATATTCGATAAATTTACCATTACATCGCTAAGAACAAAGTCGGTTTCTTCAATATCCAGTTTCCCCGCTTCAATCTTGGAGAAATCCAGTATGTCATTGATGATTCCCAATAAATTTCCAGCTGATCTTCCTATTTTCTCAACATAATCCTGTTGTTTGGGATTTAAATCTGTTTTTGCCAGAAGGCTGTCGAGGCCAATAATAGCATTCATCGGCGTTCGAATTTCATGGCTCATATTGGCTAGAAAATCACTTTTTGCAGTTGTGGCGGCTTCGGCTTCATTTTTAGCTTCAATTAATTCGGTTTCAATACTTTTCTGCTTGGATATATCAGTGGAGATTCCACATAGAGAAACTATCTCTCCTTTGGAATTTCTTATGGGAAATTTTGTAGAAATTAATGGTAAATGATCGCCGTTTAAATACACAATTTCTTCTTCGCTTATCGGCTCACCTGATTCCATTACCATTTTATCATGTTGAAATAATTTATCCGCGATATCGTCACTGTAAAAATCGTATGCTGTTTTGCCAATGATGTTTTCCCGATTAGTTTTAATCAACTTTTCAAAACTATTGTTCACCAGCAGATATCTGCCGTTGATATCCTTCATATAAATCAGGGAAGTGCTGTTGTCAATTATGCTCGATAATAAATTCCTGTTGTCTTCTAGCTCCTGATCAATCTCTTTCCTCTTACTGATATCTTCTTTAATAGCTATGTAATGTGTAACGTTTCCGTCATTTGTACGGATTGGGGAAATGGATGCCAGTTCCCAGTAGTAATCGCCATTCTTCTTCCTGTTTCGAAATTCTCCCTGCCACTCTTTACCTGAAGTAAGAGTTTTCCACATATCCCTATATACATCGGGAGTATTCTCATCGGATTTCAGAATCCTCGGATTCTGTCCAATGGCTTCTTCTTTTGTGTAACCCGTCAGCTGGCAGAATTTGGGATTCACATATTCTATAGTGGCATTGGTATCGGTGATGACGATTGTTGCCGGACTCTGTTCAACGGCAATGGATAGTTTGGAAAGTTCTTCCGTTCTCTCTCTGACTCTATTCTCAAGTTCATTAAAATGTTCTGAAATCTGTTGCCCCATATCTTTTAGTACATAAATCAATGGCTGGAATTCAATATATTCCGATTGGAAGTCCAGGAGATTTTTTTCATCGTGAGAGATTGAAATATTTTCTATTTTCTCAGCAAATCCCTTTAGAGGTTTTTTCAAAAATTTCCTGATAACACCTATAAAAGAAAAAATCAGAATTATTGATAAAACAAGAACCTGTAACAAGAGCAGAAATATGCTTACTTTCATTCGATTGAACACAACGGAACTATCTGAGTATATGGTCACAGTAGCCAGATATATGGAGTTCTCTTCAAAGGTGTAATTCAGTTCGAAACTTGCATATAGATCGGATTCTTTCATATTGATATTGCTGAAATACAGTCCCGAATTTTCATTGATTATTTCAATCCCTTTTATTACGGGGAGTTTCGTCAGAGAATTGGTCAATGCATTGGTTTGTGTTGTGTTTGAAGCCCACAATGCCTCGCTTATGGGCCCTGAAATCACTTCTTCCATAATTTCCAGTTCGTGAGACACATCTTTTTTAGTCTGTAGATATAATGTAGAAATCTGAATTGCTGTCATTAACAGGGTGACTAAAATATATACTGATAATACTGCCCTGAGCACCAGTTTGGATAATTCTTTCCGTCTCTTTTCTCTATTCAATTTTCTATCTCATCTCTTTTGACTTTGAACTCTTCAGATGATGTATAATCCTCTATTGAATCCCATATTTTTTCTGCCAGTTCTCTGTTTTCACTGTAGAATTTTCGGGAAAAGGCAAGATAGTACTCTTTGCGTTTTAAGGGAATTTCAGCTTTTATAATATGTTCTTTCAGTTCAGGATGTTCCTTTAGATATACATCGGTGTAATTCTGAAGAGCTGCTGCTTTAAATCGGCCTATTGAAAGATTGCGCATGATTCCGGGTATATTGGCTTCTTCGATTACATCAATCCCCATCTCTTCCAGATCTTTAATAATAGCGAAAGAGCGCACAGAGACAATATCTCCATCAATATGTTCAATATTGTTTCCATCCCAGGTTATAGAACTGTTTTTATTCTTATATAGATTGTATTCCATTAATCTCAGCATTTTTGCAGGATCGGGAATCCCGTCTTTTAACGGGTATACGGCATATGAGGCTCGTTCTTCATTATAACTGGCATTCATAATGCCATCAGCCAGACCCGATTCGATCAGCTCCAGCCCTCTGGTCCATATTATGGGTTTCAGCTGTATGTTTATTCCGTATTGTTCCGGCAGGACTACATTGAGAATATGGAAAATAATCCTGTTTCCGGCAGCCTGTGTTGATGGATCATCGAGTTTCAGGTTTCCCGTTCCGTCATGATACAGTATCGTCACAGGTTCCGTGTCGGAATAAGCTGAAAAAACGGTTATCAGTATAAAAATACATATTGTAAAAGATTTCAAAACAATCCCCTGAAATATAAATGATAAGAATTGAAATTGAGCGTGTCAAGAAATCTATAAATAATTAAAGAATGGTTATTTTATTTAATTGAAATGGCAATATTTCTCACTTATAATTTATTAAGGTGAGGAGTTCCGCCCAATGAGAAAAATCAAAATAAGCATACTGGTAAAAGTTTCAGTCATCTTTTTAATCGTCGCTGTCGCGGGATTGTTCATTTCTCAAATTTATCTCGACTCTTTTGTGAGACAGGACAGGCTGGAACAAATCTCCCAGAGATATACAAACGAACTCTATCATATCAATTTCGTACTCGATGATTATATACGCCAATTATCATTTGATCTGGATAATATCGTTCGGTCCGAAGAGGTTATCCCCCCTGATGATAATATCAAATATTCGAAATTTTTAAACGGTAGTCAGGGTGTCGATTTTAATCCCGGTGTGGAAGAACAGAAATTAATCGATTTGTTCAACAATTATAAATTAACTCATCCTCAAGTCGAAACTGTCTATATTGGCTTTTACGATGGTTCTTTTGTAATGAATACCTTTATCGGTAGCGGTTTCGATTACGATCCCCGTATCAGGACATGGTATGTCAATGCCGAAGCTTCTCCGGCAGAGTTAATTCTCACCGATCCCTACATAGCACCGAGCGGTTCAGTGTTCTTTATGACTGGATCGAAAACCATTACAAATGCAGAAAACGAAGTGATAGGTGTTATTGGACTGGATATCAGTATAACCAGCCTGGCTAATTACCTCGAAGGCCTCCGGCTTGAGAAAGGGGGAATCCTCGGGTTTCTGCAGACTTCTTCTGCGATAGTATTAAAAGATAATATATCTGATGATTACGATGAAACAGACGAAGTATACCTCATTACAGATGCTGTCGATATCGCCGAGTTAAGTGCGGTCAGAGCTGCTGAAAATGGAGGGCTTGTCCGTTATGAAGGTTCCGATTATTACAGCTTTTTACTGGAATCGCCGACTTTAGGATGGGATATTTTTTATATGCTTCCCACATCCCACATTGATAATGAAGTAGAGTCTATTGTGCTCAGTGCCAGAAATATTCTGCTTTTTGTTATTCTGGCAGTCTGTCTCTTCGGTTTGTTGGGAGTTTCATTGTTAGTCATTCAACCGGTTCGAAAGCTGACTAAAGCTATAGAAGGGGTTTCGGGGATCGAGTCTGGAGAAATGAAGCTACCAAGAGTCAGCAATGATGAAATTGGAATTTTGAATAGAACTTTTAATAAATTGTACAAAGAGATCCTTACTCATCGTGAGCATCTGGAAGATCTCGTAGATGAAAAGACAAAGCAGTTTGAAGAAGCCAGAGAGGAAGCGCTATCTGCCACAAAAGCAAAAAGTGAGTTTCTGGCCAATATGAGTCATGAGATTCGCACTCCTATGAATGCCATAATCGGTATGTCACACTTAGCTTCTCAGACTGAACTTGATGACAAACAGAAAGACTATATAGATAAAATCAGCATGGCTAGTAAATCCCTATTGAATATCATTAATGATATTCTCGATTTCTCAAAAATTGAAGCGGGAAAACTGGAAATAGAAAATGTTGATTTCAATCTCGATAAAGTATTCGATAACCTGGCCAATCTCAATTCTCAAAAAGCCGGCAACAAAGGTCTGGAACTGCTTTTTCGTGTCGATCCTGACGTTCCTCAGGTCCTTGTCGGAGATGATTTGAGATTGGGGCAGGTCTTGCTGAATCTGGTATCAAACTCTATCAAATTCACTGAAACAGGAGAGATTCTTGTATCGGTTGATGTGGAGAAAATAGATTCTGAAATGGCGGAACTGAAATTCAGCATCGGCGATTCCGGAATCGGGATGACTCCTGAACAGGTAAAAAAACTTTTCCAATCATTCTCTCAGGCCGATGCCTCCACCACCAGAAAATATGGAGGAACCGGCCTGGGACTGGCCATTTCCAGACAGCTTGTTAACCTGATGGGAGGAGACATTGATGTAACCAGTACTCCCGATGTCGGCAGTAATTTCTTTTTTACTATACCCTTTGGGATAAAAGATAAATCGCCGGCGGGGAAAATCCGGTTGGCTCAGGATTTTCAGAATATGTCAGTTCTGATAATTGATGATAATGAAACAAGCCGGAGCATTCTAAAAGATTATCTCCATTCATTCGGCTTTCAGTCTGATGAAGCTGAGAATGCTGAAACAGGTATAGATTTATTATATAATTCTCAAAATCATTTTGACCTGGTCATAATGGACTACCGAATGAAGGGATTGGATGGAGTTTCCGCTACAAAGAGAATCAAAGATAATAAAGAGGGAGAACATGTCCCTATAATAATTATGGTTACTGCTTACGGCAGAGAAGAAATTCTTAAAAGTGCCAATGAAGCAGGTGTTGATGGATTCCTGGTTAAACCTGTAACGCCCTCAATGTTATTTGATTCCATTATGTCGGCCTTCGGTAAAGAAGATAGAATTAAGCTGTCACAGGATTTGATGACTTCCGTCCCCAAAGGGGGATATGAAGATAAAAGAGTTCTTGTTGCAGAGGACAATGAAATAAATCAGCAGGTGGCAAGGGAGTTACTCGAAGGATTCAGTTTCACCGTGGATATTGTAGAAAACGGTCAACTGGCATTAGACCGGTTAGACAAGTCTTATGATCTGATCTTTATGGATGTCCAGATGCCCGTTATGAATGGGTATGATTCAGCCAGAGAGATAAGAAAGCAGCAGATTCAGATCCCGATAATCGCCATGACAGCCAATGCTATGGTGGGAGATCGTGAAAAAGCTCTGGAAACAGGTATGAATGATTATGTTTCCAAACCCATCGATCCAATCAAACTCTATCAGGCTATAGTCCGACAGCTGGGAGAACCGGATTTGATAATGGATGAAACTCAGGGAAGCGATGAAGATGAATCTGAAGAAGAAATCCCCGAAGCTTTATCAAATCTTAAGGGTTTTGATGTAAATGACGGCTTGTACAGGGTTGGATCCAATGTTGAATTATATATAGAACTGATCCTTGAGTTGGCAAAGGAATATAAGGATACGGCACCTGAATTCCTTGAACTTATGAAAGATTCTGATAAAGAACAGGCGAGGAGACTGGTTCATACTATAAAAGGTGTTGCGGGAAACCTCGGAATCACGAATCTGCACCAGGCAGCGGCCAATCTGGAAGATGTAGTTAAAAAGGAACAATACGATCAGGTGGAAGATCTCTTCAAGCCTTTCGAAATGCAACTGTCTGAGACCTTTAAGACGATTAACGAATCGGGTTTGGATGAACCGGATATTTACGAAGAAGATAACCATGCAGTATTTGATAAAATGACTGCACTTCAGCTACTGAGAGTCTTTACAGATCATGCCCGAAACAGGCACCCCAAACCGGCGAATGACTCGATTAAAGAGCTTCTTTTATTGAACTGGCCCCTGGAATATAAACTGAAACTCGATGATGCCGCAAATATGGCAAAACGATATAAATTGAAAGAAGCAGCTGAAATAAGCGAACAACTGATAAAACAAATGGAAGGGGCTTAATATGTCTGGAATAATTGATAATGCTACTATTTTAATCGTTGATGACACTCCTCAGAATATTGATATTCTGGTTGAAGCACTGCATGGGTCGTACACGCTGCTCGTCGCTATAAATGGCCAGGATGCATTGGATGTCTGCGAAGAAAATATTCCCGATCTGATTCTACTCGACATAATGATGCCGGAAATGGATGGTTTTGAAGTCTGTAAGATTTTGAAAAATAAAGCGGATACTGTACATATACCGATTATTTTTCTAACGGCTGCAACTGATATCGATAAGAAGACAAAGGGATTTGATTTGGGTGCTGTCGATTACATTACCAAACCTTTTGATATCAGGGAAGTAAAAGCGAGAATAGAAACCCACTTAACCAATAAATATGCCAGTGATTTCCTTAAAGATCAGAACAAAACGCTGGAAGATCTTGTTCAGAAAAGAACCAGGCAGATTGAGAACACACAGGATGTCACAATTCGCATGGCTGCATCGCTGGCAGAAACCCGTGACAATGAAACGGGAGCCCATATCTTAAGAACTCAGCATTACGTAGGTGCTCTGGCAATCGAATTAGCCAGATTACCACAATACAAAGATGATCTGACTGATGAAAACATCAAACTTTTAATAAAATCTGCACCACTTCACGATATTGGTAAAATTGGTGTGGCTGATGCCATTCTTCTGAAACCGGGCAAATTGACAGATGAAGAATTTGATGAGATGAAGAACCATACGGTTTATGGAAATGAATCATTGCTTCGGGCGGAAAAGGATATGGAATGGGAATCTTTTCTCCGTTATGCAAGAGAGATTGCCTATAGCCATCATGAGAAATGGAATGGCTTCGGTTACCCGGAAAAACTGAAAGGGGAAGACATTCCTCTTTCAGGCAGGATCATGGCGTTGGCCGATGTTTACGACGCACTGATTTCCAGAAGAGTCTATAAAAAACCTTTTACCCATACGAAAGCTGTTTCTATTATAGAAGAGGGAAGAGGATCTCATTTCGATCCTGTCCTGACTGATTGTTTTTTAAAGATTCAAGAGTCTTTCAGACAGATTGCTTTGAAATATGTGGAACATGATGAGGAAAGGGAAGCATTGAGACAATAGCCTGAAAGTGAAGGGAAATTGATTTAGAATGAGTAGAAAAAATTTTATGAAAGTCCTGTTAATTCTTGTATTACTAATAAGTGGATTTATCTCAATATCTGCGCAGGCCGACAACCTGTCTATTGCTCTGTTCGTTCCCTCGGAAGGTCCATTCTGGCTGAACATGATTCGCTATTCCCGGGCTGCGGCTTCCGATCTCGATGTCGATTTGAAAGTGATAATTTACGAATCATCAGATCTGCCTGAAAAAGTGGAAAGCATCTGCGAAAGCGGTATAAGCGGGATAATATTCAAACCTGCAGGCGATTCAGGTGAAAAGGTTCTGGAGATTACGGAAAAATACGGAGTTCCGGCATTTACCATAGACAGCAGGATAAGTGATGAGAGCCTGATTCCCCGTACCAAATACGGCACCTGGATTGGGGAGATGGTTCCCGATGCGACTGCAATGGCAACTATAGAGCTTCAGCAGCTAATCAGTCAGGCTGAAAGCCGGAACATCGGGAAATACAATATCCTGAGCATCCTCGGCGGATTGAAAGGGAAAGTCAACGAAGGCCGAATAGCGGCATTGGAATCCTATGCAGGTTACTCTCCCGATGTTGAATCCATAACCATAAGTCCGGCTCGTTTCAAAGCGGAAATCGCCGCAGAGGTGTTCAGGGAACAATATGCGCTCAATCCGTCAATCAATATCGTGTGGTGCGCTACGGACCTGATGGCCCGTGGGGTGATCAGTGCGATAGAGGAACTCGAAATTGAAAAGCCGATAATCATCGGCGGAATCAACTGGGACTTCGAATCCATTGAGGCCATTGCCGTCGAGAAACAGCACGTATCGGTGGGCGGTCATTTCCTTGAGGGAAGCTGGGCTCTTCTTTTTCTATTCGACTATCTGAGCGGTGAGGACTTTTCCAGTGAAGGAACAAGCTTTCCCGCACCGATTCTGGCGGTTACCGAAGACAACCGATCATTGTTTTCATATTTTTTATCCCTCGATCCCGAAGATATCGACTTCACATATTACTCGAAGGTGAAAAACCGGGAACTGAATCGATATGACCTGGACCTTTTCGAAATCGCTGAAGACTCTTTCAATCGCCAGTCCACCGGAGATCTGGTGCTGACGCAATCGGAGAGCCAATGGCTTTCTGATCACCCGGTTATACGTGTTCACAATGAAACAGACTGGCGTCCTTTTAATTTTTTTGAAAATGAAAAACCTCAGGGTTTTTCAATTGATTTTATGAACTACCTGGCAGAAAAAACCGGTTTTACCATTGAATATATTTCAGGAAAAAGCTGGAGTGAATATATTGAAATGATTCAGAATAAAGAGCTCGATGTCATGCTCAATATTGCCAGGTCCGATGAAAGGGAAAATTTTCTACTTTTTTCTGATCCCTATATGGCAATAAATCCTGTTCTTTATGTTCGAAAGGGTATAGATCCTGTCTCGTCAGTTGAAGAATTATTCGGTTACAGATTTGCCGTACCCAAGGGCTTCTTTATGGAAGAGATTCTGGGGGCATATGAAGAGATCGAGATAGTTACTGTTACTGATACAAGAGATGCTGTAATGGCTGTGTCCAGTGGAAAAGCTGATTTCCTTTTTGATCTGGTTCCCGTTGTTGAATATTATTCAAATGTCCTGGCAATTGATAATATCCAGCCCGGCGGGCGTTTAAACATAGAAGCGGAGAATCCTATAAATTTACATCTCGGTATCCGAAATGACTGGGATATTTTTCAGTCAATACTGAATAAAAGTATCAGATCCGTTAGCAATCGCGAATTCAACGATCTCAGAAGAGAATGGATGGGGATTTCAACAGATGTAGAATTGGCTTTTACCGATGAAGAGGAATCTTTTCTAAGATCGCATCCTGTCCTTCAGGTTCACAATGAGATGGATTGGCCTCCCTTTAATTTTAATGAAAACAATATACCAAAGGGATTTTCCATTGATTATATGAATATTCTTGCGGAATATCTCGGTGTTGAAATAGATTATGTCTCCGGCCCGAACTGGAATTCATTTCTGGATATGCTGAAAAATAAAGAACTGGACATAATGCTGAATATAGTCCGTACGGAAGAGAGAGAGAAGTTCACCTTATTTACAGACCCGTATGTTCGAAATCCCAATGTCATAGTCAGTTCAAAAACAAATGTCTTCAATTCGATCAAAGATCTATCGGGAAAAACTGTCGCCATACCCAAAGGATTTTTTTATGAAGAAGTTTTAAGAAATAATTATCCCGAGATTAACCGTCTGCCTTTAGAGGATACATTGGCCTGTCTTAAAGCCGTTTCCTTTGGAGAAGCCTATGCCGCATTAGGTGAAGAAGCTGTAGTCTACAGCTTGATAGCCCGGAATATGCTGACAAATCTGCAGATCTCCGGTGAAGCACGCATCGGAAATCCCGATTATCAGAATCTGCGTTTGGGAATCCGGGATGATTATCCACTGCTGCATTCAGTATTAATTAAAGCCATGAGTGCCGTAACACCTCAGCAAATTCAGAGCTTGAGGGACAAATGGCTTGTCAGAACTTCGATTCAATTGACAGAATCTGAAGATCAGATCACGGGACAGAATAATGTGTTCGTTCTTTTTTCTGTTGTTTTCTTAATTCTGGCTCTGATTTTTCTGATTGTACTTCGCATAAGCAGAAAAAAAAGCATTTCAATTAATTTCGGATCAAAAACTTTCCGCTGGATGACTCTCGGTGGCTTGAGCATCATTCTTACCATCCTGATTCTCATGGGGCTGTTTCTTCTCGAAAGGAATAAAGTCAAGATTATTGAAACTTCTGAAAGAGCCCTGAGACAAACTCTGGATAATGCAGAAGCAAGGTTGAAATTATGGATAAAAGAAAAAAAGCTATATATGGAATTACTCGGTAAAGATCCTCAGTTGTCAGATCTTACGGAACAGTTATTAGAAGTTCCGACAGATGAAAAAAGTCTGAAATCATCATCTGAATTGAATAACATAAGAAAATTTTTCCAGAGTAAAAATGAACAGTTTCCCAATATCGGTTTCTTCATAATCGATAAAGACAGCGTCAGTATCGGTTCCCGCAGGGATAACAATCTCGGAACAATCAATTTGTTATCGGATAATCATCCGATATTGCTGGAAAAAGTTTTTCAGGGCGGTGTTTTTTTTGTCCCTCTCATGGAGTCCGATGTAAGTCTGTCTGAAATAACCGGATCTGAAAAAGAAGGGAAACCTTCGACAATGTTTTTTATCGGACCCATCAGAAATTCGAACAACGAAATTATCGCCGCTTTTACACTGAGAGTCGATCCATCAGCGGAATTTTCAGATATTCTGCAGTTTTCATCTTCAGCATTATCCAGCGATACATATGCCATTACCAGTGACGGAACCATGATCTCGGAAAGTCATTTTGTTGAGGAACTTAGAGAAATCGGTTTGCTGAAATCAGATCAGAATTCGTCATTGAATATCAGAGTCGGTGATCCCGGTGCGAATCTCTATGACAGTTCTGTGGATTTGTCCGGTAGAGAGAGCTTTCCTTTAACTGTATTGGCAAATTCCCTATTGGATTATGAAGAAAGGAAGATCAGTTCTCCTGTAATTACCAATGTTGAAGGTTATCACGATTACAGAGGTGTAGATGTTTATGGCAGTGGTGTCTGGATCGAAGATTATGGAATGGGAATTATTTCTGAAATTGATGAGAAGGAAATTCTGGCTACATACAGATCTCAGCGGTTAACTGTTTATACATTATTGAGTTTTACTCTGATTCTGACTACCGGTGCCATACTCCTGGTATTGATGCTTGGTGAACGATCTAATAAATCTCTGTTAAAAGCAAGAGAGGAGCTGGAAGACAAAGTCGCAGAGCGCACTGCAGATATTAAAAAACTCTCAGCCACTGTCGAACAAAGCCCCATATCGGTGGTCATTACGAATCCGGAGGGAATAATCGAATACGTAAATCCTCATTTCGAGAAGATCACAGGGTATTCAAGCGAAGAAGCGGTCGGGCAAAATCCGCGTGTGCTCAATTCCGGTTTGCTGCCTGAGAAATTTTTTAAAGATTTGTGGGATACCATTTTGTCGGGAAAAGTCTGGCACGGAGAATTTTCAAACAGGAAGAAAGACGGTTCCGTATTCTGGGAGGCTTCATCCATTTCTCCTCTGACCGATGATGACGGTGATATCACTCACTTTGTCGCCCTCAAGGAAGATATTACAGATCGAAAAGAGATGGAAGACGCTTTAAAACTTGAGAAGGAACACCTGAAATCAAGTATGGAGAGGTTCCAGGTTCTATTTAATGAAGCTTCTGACGCATACCTGATTGTCGATAACGGTAGATTTACAGATTGTAACCAGGCAGCTATCGATATGCTCAATTATAACACAAAAGATGAGATTCTCAATATGTTGCCCTCGCAGATCTCCCCTGAATCTCAACCAAATGGAAGGAATTCGGAAGAGTGGGCTCAGGAATTGATCTTACAAGCTCTTGAAACGGGCAGTGTGAAATTCGACTGGATTCATTATAAAAAAGGTGACAATGAATTTCCTGTCGAAATTATAATAACACCGATTATTTTAGACCAGAAAAAAGTTTTACTTGTAGTCTGGCATGATCTAACAGAGAGAAAATTGGCAGAAGATGAGTTGAAACAGGCTTTGGAGCAGGTAAACATTCTTTATGAGACTTCATTGACTCTAGGTAAAACCTTCAATCTTGAAACCTTACTTGATACAATTCTTACGCAATTGAAACTGGTAATTCCCTTCGATAGTGCATCGGTTCAGGAATTAAAGGGAGATTCTCTGGAAATTATCCATGCCCAGGGGCTTCTAAAACTCGAAAATGTTGTGGGTCTTCGATTTCCACTAGTAGAAGGGACTATTACCAGAAGAATTCTGGACGAAATGAAACCTCTCTTTGTTGATGATGTTCGGGAAGTAGCAGAGTTTACTGATATGTCTAAAGGATCAAAAATCCGTTCATGGATGGGCATTCCTTTAATCTTTAATAATGAAATAATTGGTAAATTGACACTCGATAAACATGAAGTCGGATTTTATAATGAAGAAATAGCCAAATTGGGTGGTGCTTTTGCCACGCAAGCTGCTGTTGCTATTAAAAATGTTCGCTTATTTGAAGAATTGAGCATTGCCAAAGAGGAAGCGGAAGCCGCAACCCAATCTAAATCTGATTTCCTGGCAAACATGTCTCATGAAATCAGAACTCCCATGAATGCCATAATAGGTCTGGACAGTCTGCTGGCAAAAACTGAGATGACCCGGAAACAAGAGGATTATGTCAATAAAATCGGTTATTCCGCGAAGAACCTTCTGGGAATTATCAATGATATTCTGGATTTTTCCAAAATCGAAGCGGGGAAACTGGAAATTGAGAATACAACCTTTGTTTTGAATGACGTTCTGACTAATCTGTCGGGAATGATTGGAAGCAAAGCCCGCGACAAAGGGCTGGAACTCATATTCAACCAGGATCTGGAAATTCCTCAATATCTGATTGGAGATCCTCTTAGACTGGGTCAGATCCTCTTAAATCTTACAAATAATGCCATTAAATTCACAGATCAGGGAGAAATTGTTGTTCAGACTAAAATTCTGGAAAGTGCCGAGGATAATTTGCTGATTCGGTTTGATGTCAAAGACACAGGAATAGGATTAACCGAAGAGCAGGTCGGTAAACTGTTTCAGTCATTTTCTCAGGCGGATACGTCCACTACCAGAAAATACGGTGGTACGGGTCTGGGACTGTCCATCAGCAAACGACTTTCGGAGATGATGGGTGGAGAAATCGGTGTGATGAGCGAGTATGGAAAAGGGAGTGCATTTTTCTTTACAGTCAGACTTGGCCTTGGTGAAGAGAAAGCTATTAGCAGTCGCCCGAAACCGGAAGAGCTTAAAGGATTAAAAGTTCTTGTTGTCGATGATAACGAAACAGCCCGGGAAGTTTTAACTTCATATCTGGAGGATTTCTCTTTTTCTGTCAAATCTGTTGCTTCGGGAGAACTGGCTATTCGCGAACTTGTTCAATCTAAAGCGGCACGGCAGAAAGATTATGATCTTGTATTAATGGATTACCAGATGCCCGGATTAAATGGCATAGAAACTTCCAGGAAAATCCGCTCGGAACTTGAAAATGTAGAAGTACCCAAAATTATTATGGTTACGGGATTCGGCCGTGAAGAGATCATGAAACAGGCCGACGAAGTGGGCCTTCAGGGATTCCTGATTAAACCGGTCAGTCCTTCAATGCTGAATGATACCATAATGGAGGCCTTTGGTTTTAGTTCCGGTTTGAGAGAAAAAATTATTGAAACTGATGAGTTCAAACCAGTAGGTTTTGAAAAAATCAGGGGATCAAAGCTGTTGCTTGTGGAAGATAATGTCATCAACCAGCAGGTAGCCAGAGAAACACTGGAACAGGAAGGTTTTATTGTTGATATCGCAGATGATGGAAAAATAGCCATCGCAAAGATGTATGAAAATAATAATTATGACCTGATTCTTATGGATCTGCAGATGCCGGTAATGGATGGTTATGAGGCTACTGAAGAGATTCGGAAAGATGATCAGTTTGATAATGTACCTATAGTGGCCATGACGGCTGATGCAATGACCGGAGTTCAGGAACAGGTTAAAAAGATCGGTATGAATGATTATGTAACCAAACCGATCAATCAGAAAGAATTGTGGAAAACTCTGGTTCAGTGGATAGAACCGGGAGATCGGGAATTGCCCGGGGGATTCGGGGAAAAAGGAGAATCCTCCAATGAGGTCCTCATTCCTGATGTAGAAGGTTTGGATACAAAAGAAGGATTGGTACATCTCAATGGCAATAAGAAATTGTATATGAATCTTTTAACTCAATTCAGAGATCAGTATGGAGACACTGTTAATGAAATCAAAGAAGCTATAACAACCGGGAATAGAGAGCTGGCTGTTCGTCTGTCTCATACTATAAAAGGTGTTGCAGGAAATATTGGCGCTGTTTCTGTATTTAATGAAGCCTCCATTGTTGAAAAAGCCTTAAAAGAGGAATCAGAAAATGATGAGGCATTATCCAAATTAAATGAAGTATTATCAGAGCTGATAGAAAATCTGAGGGAAGTTGATCTGGATTCGGAATTATCTTCAGAGAATGAGCTTATCAAACCTGAATTTAACCGGGAAATATTTAAGGAGCTTCTTGAAGAATTGAAGCCGCTTCTGGAAAAAAGAAAACCTAAACCGGCAAAAGCTATTCTTGAAAAAATAACATCTTATGCATTGCCCGACGAGCTGGTTTCAGAATTCAAAGAATTATCTTCCTGTATTGATAAATACAATTTTAAGAAAGCCCTCTCGATTCTGGATAAAGAGGAATTTATATAAAATGATAAAAAATATTAAGTTCAATATTAAATATATAATAATGTTATGCGGTACTATGGCCTTTTTACTGGGAGCTATTGTTTTGTTCGGATGGTATACGCACAATCCCGATCTTATTCAGGTCAATAGGGCGTTTGTACCCATGCAGTACAATACGGCTTTGGGATTTCTTATAGCCGCCATTGGTTTGTTATTCCTGAGTCATTCAAACTACAAAATAGCCGGATTTTTCGGACTGATGGTCTTTTTTATTGGATTTTTGACAATCATTGAATATATAAGCGGTTGGGATTTACACATCGATCAGTTATTTATGGAGCATTACATTGACCTGAAATCTTCACTCCCCGGTCGGATGGCTCCCAATACTGCTTTGTGTTTTACATTATCAGGTCTGATAATTATTTTGTCTGGTTTCAAACATAAAAGAGTTTTATCGATTATCGGAACATTAGGAGTGATGACAATCGGATTGGGAACCGTTGCCTTCACAGGATATCTGACCGGGATGGAAACAGCCTATGGATGGGGGAATCTGACTCGAATGGCCATCCATACAGCTTTTGGATTTATTATTCTGGGAGTTGGATTTTTTATCTTTGCCTGGGATAAAGAAAAAGATCTCATTAAAAAAGCACCAAAATGGCTGCCTCTTTCAATCGGGATAATTTCATTGACAATCACTATTGCTTTTTGGCAGGCAATCATTGCTCAGTCCAGCCAGAATAATTTCAATTCTATATTGGGTGACATCACATTAATATCAGGTTCTATCATTTCACTTTTATTGATTGTTATTACTTATAAAATCCTCCATGATAAATCCACACAGAGACAGTTTATGTCGCAAATTATTGTACCGGTTATGACTATTATATCAGGAGTATTTCTGGCTTTATCGCTTTACAGTATCTTACACAATAATTTTCAGAAGTCTGTGTACAATCAATTCAAACTGGATGTTCAGAATTATACGAAATCAATTGAATATGGCATATCGCAATATATAGATATTCTTTATTTAATCCAGGCCGGATTCAATGCATCAAATTTTGTGGAACAGGATGAGTTCAGGATTCTTGTCGATCCTTTCATTAAAAGATATCCGGGAATTCAGGCTTTTGAATGGGTTCCCAAAGTCTCAAATGAAATGCGGGAAGTATATGAAGAAGCTATGACAGTAGAGATAGGAGAGAATTTTTATTTTTTTGAAGAGTCAGAAGATAAAAGAATAATTCCTGTCAAAGAACGAGATTGGTATTATCCGGTTTATTACATCGAACCTCTGGAAGAAAATAAAATCTGGTTCGGTCTTGATGCGGGAAATGTACCTCCGGCGCATATTTCCAAGATGAAATCTGTTGTTATAAATGCGCCTTCAGCGACACAGCCTTTTGCATTGGTACAAACATCTGAAAATGTAAGAGGCGTTATTATTTCATTGCCGGTTTTTGAGAAAGGTTTTGATATCGAAACAATAAGCCAGAGAGTAGGAGCTGTAAAAGGTTTTGTCTCCATCGTATTGAAAGTTGGTCCCATGCTTGATTCAATACTGGAGTCAACTGCATATGATATAGGTCTGGATTTTGATTTTATTGACCTGAGCGCGACAGAGGATAATGAAAATCTATACAATTACAGTTCAAATCCGGGTAATTCTGAAAACAGTAATTCGCTTTTATCATATCATGTTAATAATGTCATAACCATTGCAGACAGGCAATGGGAAATCAGCAGCAGCACACAATTCAACGAAATCTATCCGAATTGGAATTCAGATAATTTGCGTTTACCTTTGGCAGTTATTATTATTTTCTGTTTTATAGCAGTAGGTTTCCGCAGGAGTGCTGTAAGAGAAGTAAAACAGAAACTCATTGAGCAGGAAATAATTAAAGCCAGAGATGCCGCTGAAGCAGCTGATAAAGCGAAAAGTGATTTTCTGGCGAATATGTCTCATGAAATCCGAACTCCTATGAATGCAATCATCGGATTGGGCAGTTTACTGGCAAAAACTGATATGAGCTCAAAACAACGGGATTATGCAGATAAAATAGGCAGTTCAGCAAAGAATCTTCTGGGAATTATCAATGATATTCTCGACTTTTCCAAAATCGAAGCGGGAAAACTGGAAATCGAAAATACAACTTTTGTTTTAAATGATGTTCTGTTAAATCTATCCAGCATGATTGGAAGTAAAGCCCGGGAGAAGGACCTTGAATTGATATTCAACCAGGATCTGGAAGTTCCGCAATATCTTGTTGGTGATCCTTTGAGGCTGGGACAGATTCTCCTGAATTTGACAAATAATGCCATTAAATTTACTGATAAGGGTGAAATCGTTGTCCAGACGAAAATTCTGGAAAATGAAAAAGAAAACCTGCTCATTCGTTTTGATATTAAGGATACAGGCATCGGTCTGACGGACGAACAGGTTGGAAAATTATTTCAATCATTTTCTCAGGCCGATACGTCCACTACCAGGAAATATGGCGGCACAGGTCTTGGATTGTCCATCAGCAAACGCCTTTCGGAAATGATGGGTGGGGAAATCGGTGTGATGAGCGAATATGGGAAAGGCAGTACCTTCTTTTTTACTGTCAGGCTGGGTCTCGGTGAAGGACGGCGGGGTACAAGTCGCCCGAACCTGGAAGAGCTGAAAGGATTAAAAGTTCTTGTTGTCGATGATAATGAAACAGCACGGGAAGTATTAACCTCATATCTGGAAGACTCCTCTTTTTCTGTCAAATCTGTTGCTTCAGGAGAACTGGCCATTCGTGAACTTATCCAGTCCAAAGCGGCACGGCAGAAAGATTATGACCTGGTTTTGATGGATTACCAGATGCCGGGACTTAATGGAATAGAAATTTCCAGAAAGATACGAAACGAACTGGAAAATGTGGAAGTCCCCAAAATCATTATGGTGACGGGATTCGGCCGTGAAGAGATTATGAAACAGGCCGACGAAGTGGGACTCCAGGGATTTCTGATTAAACCGGTCAGTCCATCCATGCTCAATGACACCATTATGGAAGCCTTTGGTTTGAGTTCCGGCCTGAGAGACAGATCAAAAAATACTGATGATTTCAAACCTGATGGTTTCGAGTCTATCAGAGGATCAAAGTTGCTGCTTGTGGAAGATAATGTCATTAACCAGCAGGTAGCTAGAGAAACTTTGGAACAGGAAGGTTTCTTTGTTGATATAGCTGATGATGGAAAAATTGCTATCGGGAAGATGTATGAAAATAATAATTATGACCTGATACTTATGGATTTGCAGATGCCTGTTATGGATGGATATGAGGCCACTGAGGAAATCCGGAAAGATACTCAGTTTGATAATGTTCCCATCGTCGCCATGACAGCTGATGCTATGACCGGAGTACAGGAACAGGTTAAGAAAATCGGTATGAACGGTTATGTTACCAAACCGATAAATCAGAAAGAATTGTGGAAGTCTCTGGTTCTGTGGATCGAACCGGGAGAGAGGGAACTTCCAGAGGGATTTTCTCTGGAAAAAACAGAGACAGATTCCATTAATTTTCCTGCTATTGAGGGAATTGATATAGAGGCCGGTCTGAAACGAGTTGGTAATAATTCTAAATTGTATTCGAATCTGATTAAGCGATTTGTTGATGATTATTCTGATGTAACCAGGATCATAAACGAATTCTCTAAAAAGGGACAAACCGAAGAAGCAGTCAGGGAAGCTCATACTGTCAAAGGCGTCTCCGCCAATTTAGGAGCCGGGGAGTTACAGGAGCAGATGGCTGATATCGAAGAGAAACTTAAAGATGGAGCTGAACTAAAAGATTCCTTAGCTTTTGCTGATGAAATAATAGAAAAACTTGTACTTGCTATCGAAAAGAGTGGAGTTACGACAGAAGAAATTTCAGTTGAGAGTGAAAAAGTCAGCATACCTACTGAAGATCTGATAGCCAAACTTCAGTCTGCAAATGATTCCTTATCAAATAGGAAACCTAAACCGGCTATTGAGCTGTATCAGGAATTAGATACGTATGATTTGCCTCTCCCAATCAGGGATCAGTTAAAAGAGATAAGTAATTTAATAGCTAAATATAAGATGAAAGATGCAGCAGAAAAAATTGATAAGATAATAAAGGAAATACAAACCGATGATGAATAAAGAGAGGCTTTTCATGAAAAAATTATCTATAAACATATTATTCTTTATTATCTATTTATTTATGGTCTTTTCAGCCTCTGCTCAGGCCATTCTCAGTGATGAGGAAAAATCCTGGTTAGCTGAACACCCGGTCATCCGTGTTCATAATGAAATGAACTGGGCTCCATTCAATTTCAATAAAAACGGATCTCCCCAGGGATTTTCAATAGATTTTATGAATCTTGTCGCCGAAGCTGTGGGCCTGGAAATCAAATATATCTCAGGTCCTACATGGGATGAGTTCCAGCAGATGATTCAGAAAGGCGAACTCGATGTCATGCTCAATACCGCCTATTCGGAAGAGCGTGATACATACCTTGATTTTACTTATCCCTATCTTGAATTTGCACCGGCTATTTATAATCGCAATACAGAACCCGATATCAAGTCCATTGAGGAGATTTTTGGAAAGACATTTGCCATACCCAGAGGCTTTTTTTATGAAGAGGTTTTAAAGGAATATCCTCAGGTCAATCTTTTATATGTCGAGGGTACGGCAGAGGCAATTTTAGCTGTATCAAGGGGACAAGCCGACTTCATGCTCGATCTTATGCCTGTGGTCAATTATCTGATGAACAGGCTGATGGTTACCAATCTGAAACCGGGCGGGACATTGGGGATCGGCCTCGACAGCCCCATAGCTGCCCATATCGTCGTCAGGGAAGACTGGCCGATATTGCATTCCATTATACAAAAGGGGATGGAAACAATTCCCGAAAATAAATTAGTTGAACTGAGAAATAAATGGCTGGGATATAAGGATGTAATATCGATTAACTTCACTAGTGAAGAAAAAGAATTTCTCAGGAATAATCGTAAAATAAAAGTTCATAACGAAATGGACTGGCCCCCTTTTAATTATAATGAAGATGGCGATCCCAAAGGGTTATCAATTGAATACATGAATCTACTGGCTGAAAAAGCAGATCTGGAACTCGAATATATCAGTGGTCCCTCATGGCAGAAATTTCTTGAGATGATTAAAAACAAAGATCTCGATGTCATGCTCAATATTGTTAAAACTCCCGAGCGTGAGAAATATTTGTTATACACAGACAAATATATCAGGAATCCCAATGTCATCGTTTCAAAAGAAAAAAATCCATTTATGAAAATAGAAGAATTGAGTGGAAAAACCATTGCCGTCGTTGAGGGCTTCTTTTATCAGGAAATATTTGAAAGGGATTACCCGGAAATCAATTTGCTGCTTGTGGAAGATGTTCTTGAAGGCCTGAAAGCAGTCACATTCGGTTCAGCCGATGCCACAGTCGGGGAAGAGGCTGTAGTCACTTATGTCATTAAAGAGAATTTTCTCTCTGAACTGGCTCTCTCGGGAGAAGTCCTTATCGGTGAAGAGGAGCTGCAGGATCTGAAATTAGCTGTTAGAAATGACTGGCCGCAACTGCAGAGCATACTGATGAAAGCCATGAATAGTGTTACTCAAGATGAAATGAATGATCTGACTTCAAAATGGATGACCAGTTATGCTCAGACAGAGGTGCCGACTGAAACTGACAGTAGCGCTTCTTCCCGATTTGAGATTTTCAGAATCTTTTTATTTGTAGTGATTTTTCTCATAGTCATTTTCGTTTCACAGAAATTGTTAAAAAATAAGGCAAGTAAAGACGGACGGTTTGATATCAAAAGAATGAGGATTGTCAGTTTTATCATTCTCGCATTCAGCATGACACTTATAATAATTGTAACTCTTCTGACATTGGATAGAATTAAAGATAATATATTACAAAATACCAAACAAAAGCTGAATGTCGTTTCAGCGACAACTCATGAAGCATTAAAAATCTGGATAGAAAGAAACCTGAACCAGGTTGAAATGGATGTTAAAAATCCCCAGTTTATTCAGCTTGTCGAGAATATTCTGGAAGTTCCCAGAAACGAGCAGAGTCTTTTGGTCAGCAATGAACTACAGGATCTAAGAGAATATTTCCAGGTGGAAAGCCCTTACACGTTTTCCGAGGGATTTTTCATAATTGCTCCCGACGGTATGAACCTCGCTTCCCGCAGGAATAGTAACATCGGAGTCAGAAATCTAATATACGAACAAAGGCCGGATTTGCTGAAACAGGCTTTTAACGGCAAGGCCACTTTCATCCCCCCCATACTGAGCGACGTATATAAAAAAGGTGACGATCGAACTGGTCAGAGCAGTATTTTTTACGCTGTGCCTATAATCGATATGACTGGAAATGTCATTGCCCTCATGACCCAGAGGGAAGATCCCGATAAAGAATTTACCCGGTTCTGTCAGATGGGCCGCATCGGTACAACAGGTGAAACATATGCTTTTGATAAAGATGGATTGCTTCTAACGGACAGCCGGTTCGAAGAGCAGCTCAGTGATATGGGACTGCTGGAATCAGAAGAACCCAGTTCATTGAATATATTGATTCGCGATCCAGGTGTAGATTTGTCAACGGGTAAAAAGGCTGGGCTTTCACGATCGGAACAACCTCCGACTATTATGCTGAACCAGGCGTTGACTAATGGCATCGGAGTTAATGTTGATGGTTACCGGGACTACCGGGGAGTAGATGTTTACGGCGCCTGGTGGTGGAATGATAAACTGCATTTTGGAATTGCTTCGGAAATTGATGTTACCGATGCTCTTACTTCATACACGGCAACAAAACATCTTGTATATCTTATCATCACTATCATTTTTCTATTTGCGACAGGCTCTTCTGTATTCAGCATTACTGTTGGAGAACAAGCCAATAAATCATTGCAGAAATCCAATGACGAACTGGAGGATCGCGTAGAATCCAGAACCGTGCAGCTTTCGAAAACCAAGAAGGAACTTGAGAATACTATTGAGGCTTTAACCCACCCCTTTTACGTTATCGATGCTAAAACATATGATATTGTCCTGGCTAACTCAGCAGCTAAGAAAGTGGCCAGAGGGAAAGAAATTTCAACCTGTTATAAATTGACCCATAAACGGGATACTCCTTGTGACAGTGTGGAACATCCCTGCCCGCTGGCAGCAGTGCTAAAATCAAAAGAGCCCTTTACTGTAGAGCACATCCATTTTGATGAAAATGATAATCCACGGTTTATGGAAGTGCATGGATACCCTATCTTTGACGACAATGGCGAAGTTATCCAGATGATTGAATATTCTCTCGATATGACTGAGCGGAAAGAAGCTGAGCTGGCGATAAAAAGAAGTGAAGAGCGTTCACAGTCATTATTGGAAGCTGCCCCCGATGGAATGGTTATTGTTGATAAGAATCATAAAATCCTACAGGTAAACAATCAGACTGAGAAACTCTTTGGATATACGAGGGCAGAATTGATCGGAAGGGAAATTGAAATATTAGTTCCCGAATTAGAGCGATCCGCTCATGTCCCTCTCAGAAATAATTATATATCGAATCCCAAAATGAGATCCATGGGCGCCAATATGGAAATTACAGCACAGAGAAAAGACGGTTCGGAATTTCCCGCCGATATCGGCCTGAGCCCCATGGAAACTGATGATGGAGTGATAGTCGTATCATCTGTGAGAGATATAACGGAAAGAAAAAAAGCCGAAATAGAATTGGCCAGAGCAAAAGAGGAAGCCGAAGATGCAACGAAAGCCAAATCCGACTTCCTGGCCAATATGAGTCATGAAATCAGAACGCCGATGAATGCCATAATCGGATTATCCCACTTGATTCAGAAAACGAATCTCGATGAAAAGCAGGAAGATTATATCCATAAAATTTACGGTTCAGCTCACAACCTGTTGGGAATCATCAATGATATTCTCGATTTCTCCAAAATCGAAGCGGGAAAACTGGCTATGGAATCAATCGATTTCAATCTTCATGAAGTTTTCGATAATCTTGGAAATATGATAGGGAACAAAGCGCTTGATAAAGATCTTGAACTGGTTTTCCATGTGGGAACTGATGTTCCGGCTTTACTCGTCGGTGATCCATTGAGGCTGGGACAGATTCTTCTGAATCTCGCCAATAATGCCATCAAATTCACTGAAGTAGGAGAAATCGCCGTATCGGCTGAACTTGTCGAAAAAGATGAAGAAGAAATTGAAATTAAATTTGTTGTTCGCGATACAGGAATAGGATTAACAGAAGAGCAGGCGGGAAAACTGTTTCAGGCTTTTTCCCAGGCCGATACATCGACAACCAGAAAATATGGTGGAACGGGACTGGGCTTATCAATCAGTAAAAAACTTTCCGAATTGATGGGAGGATCCATCGGGGTGGAAAGTTCCTACGGCGCGGGATCATCATTCTATTTTACCGGTGTCTTTAAATATCGAAGTGAAAAGAAACATGTCATCATCCCCGCTGAAATCAAAGAGCTCAATATTTTAATTGTTGATGATAATGCCACCAGCCGTGATGTTCTCTCTGCGTATGTGCAGGATTTTTCTTTTAATGCTATCGCCGTTGATAATGGTACGGAAGCAATCCAGTTGATACGGAAGCTGAAAACTGAGAAGAAAACCGGTTTTGACCTTATACTCATGGATTACAGTATGCCCGGATTAAACGGATTCCAGACAGCGGAAAAAATCAATGAAATTCTCAATATCACAGACCGGCCTAAATATATTCTGGTTACCAGTTACGGCCGTGATGAAATCCTCAATGGAGTAGATCGGGCCGGATTTGAAGGATTCATATTAAAACCGGTAAACCAGTCACTATTATTTAATACTATCATGCAGGCATTCGGTCAGGAGAGACAGGATACTAAACGCCGGCGGATTGAAAAATATCCCGAAGGTTTTGATCTGGTTCGCGGTGCCCGAATCCTGTTGGCGGAAGACAATGAAATCAATCAGCAGGTTGCGAAAGAAGTTCTCGAGGGAGAGGGATTTTATGTGGATATTGCCAATAACGGCCGGGAAGCGGTCGATATGGTTCAGACGAAAGAATATGACATCATTCTTATGGACCTTCAGATGCCTGTTCTCGATGGATACAAAGCCACAAATGAAATCCGGATTATGGATAAATTCAAAGACCTATCTATTGTCGCCATGACGGCTGACGCCATGGCTGGTGTACGGGAAAATGTGCTTGAAGTGGGTATGAATGATTATATCACTAAACCGATAGAAACAAATCAGCTATGGAAAACTCTGACTAAATGGGTTCAACCGGCTAAAAGAGATCTGCCTGAAGGGTTTTCACTGGAATCTGATTTAAAGGAAGAGGACGAAATACCGCTAATCAAAGGCATCGATACAGCTGCCGGTTTGGGAAGAGTCGGATATAAAAGTGAATTGTATAAAAAGCTGTTGAAACAGTTTATCTCTGACTTCGAGAGTTTTGAAAGTGAAGTCATATCTCATTTAAAATCTGAAAATGTTGATGAAGCTATTCGTTGGGCGCATACATTGAAAGGTGTAAGTGCCAACCTCGGTGCAAATCATCTTCAGAAAAGTGCGGCGGAGCTGGAGTTCTCAATTAAAGAGGGAACTTCTCATGGGGATAAACTGCAGGAGGTCGGTTCCATTATATCCGATCTGGCCGTGAATATAGAAAGCAGTGATTATCTTGTTGATAATGAGGAAATGACAGTTGTTCAGCAGGAATTTTCAATGGAAATTGTAAAAGAGAAAATTTCAGAAGCAATAAATTCTCTGCAGAATAGAAAACCGAAGCCCGCATTGGAAGCTCTGGAAATCCTTGAGCAATATCAGTTATCAGATGAAACTGTTGTCAAATTGAAAGATTGTCAGAAGTTACTGGCAAAATACAAAATGAAAGAAGCATTGATGATCCTTGAAAAAATCGTGGAAGATCTCGAATGAAAACTGAATTGAAATTCATACTTAAACAATTTTTTACATTATTATTTTTCTGTTTCATTACATTGAATTTATCTGCTCAGGATTTTCTTTCAGAGAGTGAAATTGATTGGATTAAAAATCATCCTGTATTAAAAGTCTCCAATGAAATGGATTATGCTCCTTTTGATTTTATTCAGGATGGAAAACCTGCCGGTTATTCCATTGATTATATGAATCTGTTAGCTGGAAAAGTCGGTTTGAAACTGGAATGGGTTAATGGGTATAAATGGGATGATCTACTTCAGATGGCAAAAAACAGAGAGATTGATATTATGCCCTGTATTTCACATTCGGACGAGAGAGAACAGTATCTTGAATTTCTCAATTCTTATGTTAACAATCCCCGGGCTCTATTTGTAAAATCGGGAAATAATACAGTAAATAGTCTTCTGGATCTGAATGATGGATCCCTGGCAATTGTTGAAGGTTATTATACTCATTCCTATTTAAATGAAAACTTTCCTGAGATCAATCTGGTACTCGTAAAAAGTCCTCTTGAGGGACTGACAAAAGTCATATATGGGGAGGCCGAAGCTTATATCGACCGTCTTTCTGTAGTTAATTATCTTATAAAGGAAAATCATTTAACCGGAATAGAGTTCGGATCTCTTACGGGAGTTATGGGCCTTGATGAAGGTCGGTTGAGAATCGGTGTTCGAAATGACTGGCAGGAGCTGGCTACAATACTCAATAAAGGAATTGATCAGATTACTCCCGAAGAGATTGCCGGCATTGAAAAAAACTGGATTTCAACTGATACCAGAACATCTGAACCTGATGATTCATCAGTTATTGGAAAATCTGATGAGGTTCCATTAGTTACAAAGATTATTCAACTTTTTGTCTTTATCATTGTTTTCCTGATTCTCTTATACATCATTCAGAGATTTATGGGGAAAAGATTTCTCAACAAAGATGGATTTGATATAAAGCGAATAAGGGTAATCAGTACTCTGGTACTTATTTTTATAATCATTGTAGCAGTTGGTTTAACAACTATTGTCCTTGATACTGTGAAAAATAGAGCTAGAGAGGATATCAAGGAAAACCTGCTGGTTGTCTTAAATTCCACTAACGAATCGCTAAAATTATGGAATCAGAATAATTTTCTACAACTTAGAGTTCATGCACAGAATAAGGAACTTATCGGAATTGTAGAAAAGTTACTGATTCAACCGGAAGATAAGATAAAGAACAGCAACTCTCTACGGGAGATCCGTAATTATATGATCAGTGAGACATCATCCGGATTGTGGAAGGATTTTTTTATTATCAATCCAGATAATAAGAATATTGCAGCATTTGATAATGATGATATCGGAGCTGAAAATCTGATTTATATACATCGCCCGAAGATATTGGCCAAAGTTTTTAGAGGAGAAGCGCAACTGATTTCTCCCCTGGTAAACGACAAAAACTCAAAATCAGTTCTTTTTTATGCAGTTCCGATCCGCAATGAATTTGGAAAAGTTCTTGCTGTTCTGGCGTATAGAGAGAATTCTGAAATGAATTTCTCAAGAATCTGTCAGTTGGGAAGAATCGGACAGACGGGGGAGACCTATGCTTTTGATAGAGAGGGTATTCTTCTATCGGACAGCCGTTTTGATGAACAGCTGATTGAGCTGGGACTTCTTGATGCAATCCAGTCGAGTTCCCTGAATATACGGATAAAAGATCCCGGAGGGGATCTGACAAAAGGATACAATCCGGATGTGACTATCGATGAAATGCCTCTTACTTTTATGGTCAGGCAATCAATTGATAATAAGCCCGGTGTAAATGTCCGGGGATACAGGGATTATAGAGGCATCGAGGTTTATGGAGCCTGGATGTGGAATGATGAATTGAATTACGGTATAGCTACAGAGATTGATCTTGTCGATGCTCTTTCCTCTTATTATCTGACTAGAAATATCCTTTTTCTCATTCTGGCAGCAGTTCTTCTTCTAATCACCGGATCAACAGTTCTCAGTATCATTGTAGGTGAGAAAGCCAATCTTTCCCTCAAGAAATCAAATGAAGAACTTGAAAGCCGGGTAGAATCAAGAACCTCTGAATTATCACAAGCCAAACAGAGTCTTGAAAATACAATTGAGGCACTGACACATCCATTTTATGTTATTGATGTCAAATCCTATGAAATTGTTCTGGCAAATAGTGCTGCGAGAAAGGTCTCCCGTGGAGAAGGCATTTCCACCTGTTATAAATTGACTCATAGACGGAATAATCCCTGTAATAGTGTTGAACATCCTTGCCCTTTAGAATTAATAAAAATAAGTAAGCAGCCCGTATCAGTAGAACACATACACTTTGATGAAAATGACAATCCCAGATTTATGGAAGTACACGGTTATCCTATATTCAATAAAGATGGTGAAGTAATCCAGATGATTGAATATTCTCTGGATATTACCGAACGGAAAGAAGCGGAAACTCAGATTCTGGAAGCAAAGAATAAAACGGATGCTATCCTGGAAGCTTCCACTAACGGAATAATCACTATAAATGAAAAGGGAGTGGTTGAGTCATTTAATCCGGCTGCAGAACATATTTTCGGATATGTAAATCAGGAGATTATCGGGCAGAATGTTAAAATACTTATGCCCGATGAACACTCAAAAAATCATGATTCCTACTTGAGCAATTATCTCAGAACCGGGATTAAGAAAGTTATTGGAAAACGAATTGAAGTAGTTGGTATTAGAAAATCGGGAGAAACTTTTGCTCTTGAAATAGGTATAAATGAGGTCAAACTGGAGAATCGTCGTCTTTTTACAGCCATTTGTAATGATATTACTGAAAGAAAAAGAGCGGAAACAGAACTTCAGGAGAATCAGGCATTTCTCGATGGGATTATCAATAACAGCCAGAATCTGATTTATGCCAAAGATTTAGAAGGGCGTTATCTTCTGGTTAATGATAATTGGGCAACTACATTAGGTCTTTCAGATGATCAGGTCCTGGGGAAAAATGATTTCGATATTTTTGGTGAAGCGGGAAAGGCGTACAGAGAAAATGACCTTGCTATTATGAAAAATAGAGAAGTCATTCAAAGCGAGGAAAAGAATCTAATCAATGGTGAAGAACGGGCGTTTCTCTCTATAAAATTTCCGATATATGATGCAGAGGGAACACTTTCATCAATTGGCGGGATCAGCACGGATATGACCGAACTGATTAATGCAAAGGATACTGCTGAAGAGATCAGTCGCGATTATACCAACTTTCTTGAAAGTACTTCAGATTATGTCTATTTGAAGGATAAAGACCTCTGTTATCTGGCAGTCAGCAGACCCCTTGCTACAATGCTGGGACTGAAAGAGAGAGATGATGCTGTTGGAAAAACAGAAGAAGAGGTTCAGAATCACAATTCGATAATACGATTTCAGGAAGAACCGGAGTCGAAAGTTCTGAAAGGAGATGAACTTGAGTTTATCGAAGACATTCTCAATACCGATGATTACAAAGGCTGGGTCAGCACTGTAAAAAAACCACTACGTGATGGAGTCGGAAATATTGTCGGCGTTTTGAGTATATCGAGAGATATTACAAAGCAGAAAGAGGTCGAACAGGAATTATTAATCGCCAAAGAGATAGCTGAAGCGGCCACTCAGACAAAAAGTGATTTCCTGGCCAATATGAGTCATGAGATCAGAACTCCAATGAATGCCATAATCGGACTTTCCCATCTAATTCAGAAAACGAGAATGACAAAAAAGCAGGAAGATTACATCCATAAAATTTATGGATCGGCCCATAACCTGCTGGGAATCATCAATGATATTCTCGACTTCTCAAAGATTGAAGCGGGAAAGCTGTCAATGGAATCGATCGAGTTCAATATACATGAAGTTTTTGAAAATCTGGGCAATATGATAACTGAAAAAGCACACGATAAGGGATTGGAACTGGTTTTTCATGTTGGAACAGAAATCCCTTCCCGCCTTATGGGAGATCCCCTCAGGCTGGGACAGATTTTACTCAATCTAACCAATAATGCTATTAAATTTACAGATAATGGTGAAATTGCAGTTCGGGCGGAAATTGAAAACCGGGAAGATGATAAGATCCTTGTCAAATTCAAGGTTCGTGATACAGGTATCGGGTTAACCGAAGAACAGCAGGGGACACTTTTTCAGGCATTTTCCCAGGCTGATATGTCCACTACCAGGAAATATGGTGGTACTGGTCTCGGCTTGTCGATCAGCAAAAGGCTCGCTGAGATGATGCATGGAGAGATCGGTGTCGAAAGTGTTCATGGTGAGGGTACGACATTCTTTTTCTCTGCAGAATTTCCCGTTAGAGGAGATGCTGAAAGAGAGATCATACCCGATGAGATCTCTGATCTCAATGTTCTTGTTGTCGATGACAACTACACCAGTCAGGAAGTGCTTGTAGAGTATCTGAAGGACTTCTCTTTTAAGACTTCAGCTGTCGATAACGGTGAAGAAGCCATCCAGCTGATTCGAAAAATGAGAGATGATCAGGCAGGGAAGTTCGATCTTGTATTATTGGATTACAGTATGCCGGGAATGAATGGTTTTCAGACTGCTGCCAAAATAAATGAAGTTCTCAATCCCGAAGATATACCAAAATACATATTGGTAACCGGTTATGGCCGGGATGAAATTATACAGGGAGTGGAAAAAGCTGAATTTGAAGGATTTATCCTCAAGCCGGTCAATCAGTCTTTGTTATTTAATACAATAATGCAGGCTTTCGGTCATGATAGGCAGGAGAATAAAAAAGTCAGCAAAGACAGTTTTCCAGTAAGTTTCGATCAGGTCCGCGGAGCAAAAATTCTTCTGGCTGAAGATAATCTTATCAATCAGCAGGTGGCTACGGAAGTTTTGGCAGGAGAAGGTTTTTTTGTCCACATAGCCAATAACGGACAGGAAGCTGTCGATCTGGTTCAGTCAGAAGAATTTGATATAATACTGATGGACCTTCAGATGCCGGTACTCGATGGATACAAAGCTACTGAGAAGATCAGGTCTCTCGGGAATCATGATCAGCTGCCTATAGTCGCCATGACAGCAGATGCCATGACCGGAGTTCGGGACAAGGTGATTGAAGTCGGTATGAATGACTATATCACCAAACCTATTGAGACAGATAAATTGTGGCAGTCCCTTGTTCAGTGGGTCAAACCGGGAACGCGGGATTTACCGGAAGGGTTTGTCCCGGTAGATAGTGGACAGCCTGCTGTAGATCTTCCGGAAATTGAAGGTATAGATGTCGCTTCCGGCTTGAAACGGGTCGGAAATAACGGAGTTTTGTATCGCAATCTTCTAAAGCAGTTGATTGATGAATATAGCTCTGTTTCCTCAATACTCACACAGTTGATAGTTGAAGAAAAAAGGGAAGATGCCATAAGGCTCGCACATACGATTAAAGGTGTTTCAGCCAACCTGGGAGCCGATAAACTTCGCGACGTTTCAGCTGATATTGAATCTAAGTTGAAGAATTCCGGTTTTAAAGAAGAAGACCTTGAGAGAATTGGTTTCACTATGGATGACGTGGTTTCCGCTATTAATGCCAGCGGTATTCTCGATGAGGTAAAGACGGTAGCAGATGATGCTCCGAAGAAAGAGATTGATGGAGATAAACTCAAAACAAAGTTGAAAGAGGCCAATGATTCTCTATCAAAACGGAAACCTAAACCGGCACTGGCAATATTCGATGAGCTGGAAGGATTTGTTATTGATCCGGAAATCAAGGACTCCATAGATGAGTGTCGAAGACTGTTAGGGAAATATAAAATGAAAGATGCCGTAGCAATTCTCGAAAATATGGAGCTTGAATGAAATATCCTGTAATCTCTATTATTTTCCTTTCTATTACACTGTTAACAGGATGTCATGAAAAATCTTTGTCTGAGACACCACCAGTAGCTGTTGAAGGTGTTCTGGATCTGAGGGATTGGGATTTGAAAGGGAATGATCCTGTCGATCTAAGTGGCGAATGGGAGTTTTACTGGAAGCAATTCCTCCATGATGAAGATTTCTCTTTTGATCAAAATATGGGAATCCCCAATTATTTTGCTCTACCAGGTGTCTGGAACGGATATGAGTATAATGGTGAAAAACTTTCAGGACATGGATATGGAACATACCGATTGAGGCTTCTGATCAATGATTCTTTTGATGAAATGCAATTTGAGGTCCTTTACATCCAGACTGCTGCCGAAATCTACCTGAATGGTGAGCTTGTCAGTTCTGCCGGAGTTCCGGGAATAAACATTGAGCAGGGAGAGCCAGGATACAAACAGCATATCATTACATACGAATCTGATGCGGATTATATTGATATAATCATTCATGTTTCCAATTATGACTATAGATATGGAGGAATCTGGGAGACTTTGACAATCGGATCTGAGAAAGACATGACAAGGCAGCTTCAGCTTAACCGCGATAGTGATTTGTTCTTTCTCGGAGCTATTCTCATTATGGGAATATACTATTTGGCTCTCTCTTTTATCCACAAACAGGGGAAAGAAGCTCTTTTTTTCTCTATATACTGCTTTGTTATTGCGTTGCGAGAATGTGCTACCGGTGACATTCTGCTTCTATCAGTATTTCCTCATTTCCCATGGAAACTTCTGGTCATCATCGAATACATTACGTATTTTTCTGCCATTCCACTATTTCTGCTTTTTATATATTTCCTGTTCAGAGATTCACTATTGAAAATCATCATAAAGGTTGTTACAGCTATCAGCCTTCTGTTTTCAATTATAACTCTCATTTTTTCTGTGTCTATCAGCTCCCGGGTCATTCCTGTATTTCAATTTATACCTATTCTGGCAGGTCTTTATGTCATCTTTATTTTAATCAGATCTTTTCTAAAGGGTGATAAAACTGCACTGATTATCCTTCTGGGTTTTGTAGCTATGTTTATTACTATTATCAATGATATTTTATTTTCCTCAGGAATTATCCATACTTTCTATACTATTTCTTACGGCCTTCTTTTATTTATCATTTTCCAATCCATTGTATTAACTATGCGTTTTGCCAATTCCTTTATGGAAGCAGAAAATCAGCAGAAAGAACGTGAGCAGCTTCAGACAATTCTCGATACGAGCCCCGTAGGCGTAATCATTTCCATAAATGGAGTCGCACAAATGGCGAATCCCCGGATCAGGGAATTAGCTGGAATTGAAGTGGGCACGGATATTGTGAATTCCTGTGTTCATAAAAGGGATCTTGCTCACATTATGGAGACAATAAGAAAAAAGGGAATTATCAGAGATTATGAAGCTCAGCTTTATGGATTTAATGGAGATATCCGGGATTTTCTGCTCACTTTTTATAACATTGATTACCAGAAACAAAAAGGAGTTCTGGGTTGGGCAACAGACATCACTGAACAAAAAGCCATACAGAATGAATTAACTCATTCTAAAGAGATAGCAGAGGCTGCAACCCGCTCCAAGAGTGATTTTCTAGCTAATATGAGTCATGAAATCCGGACGCCCATGAATGCCATTATCGGTCTCTCTCATCTCATCCAGAAAACGGAACTTTCAAAAAAACAGGAAGATTACATCCATAAAATATATGGATCGGCTCACAACCTGCTGGGAATTATCAATGATATTCTCGACTTTTCAAAAATAGAAGCGGGAAAGCTTTCTATGGAATCAATTGAGTTCAACATACATGAAGTTTTTGGAAATCTAGGGAATATGATCACTGAAAAAGCACATGATAAGGGATTGGAACTGGTTTTTCATGTTGGAACAGAAATTCCTTCCCGTCTTATGGGAGATCCTCTTCGATTGGGTCAAATCCTGCTGAATCTGACAAACAATGCTATAAAATTTACAGAAAATGGAGAAATTTCAGTCAGAGCGGAAATGGAAGAGCGGGAAAATGACAGAATCAAAATGTTGTTTCAAGTTCGCGATACGGGAATCGGTTTAACTGAAGAGCAGCAGAGCAACCTTTTTCAGGCTTTTTCCCAGGCTGATATGTCAACGACCAGAAAATACGGAGGTACAGGGCTCGGGTTATCGATCAGCAAAAAACTTGTTGAAATGATGCATGGAGAGATCGGCGTCGATAGTATATCCGGTGAGGGTACGACATTCTTTTTCTCTGCAGAATTTCCGGTAAAAGGAGATACTAAAAGAGAGGTTATACCCGATGAGATCTCAGATCTCAGTGTTCTTGTTGTCGATGATAACTACACCAGTCAGGAAGTGCTTGTCGAGTATCTGAAGGACTTCTCTTTCAAGACGGCAGCTGTCGATAACGGTGAAGAAGCCATTCAGCTGATCCGAAAAATGAGAGACGATCAGGAAGGGACCTTCGATCTTGTATTGTTGGATTACAGTATGCCGGGACTGAATGGTTTTCAGACTGCTGCCAAAATAAACGAAGTTCTCAATCCTGAAGATATACCAAAATACATATTGGTAACCGGTTATGGCCGGGATGAAATTCTACAGGGAGTGGAAAAAGCTGAATTTGAAGGATTTATCCTTAAGCCGGTCAATCAGTCTTTGCTGTTTAATACAATAATGCAGGCTTTCGGTCATGATAGGCAGGAAAATAAAAAAGTCAGTAAAGATAGTTTCCCTGTGGGATTCGATCAGGTTCGCGGTGCAAAAATTCTTCTGGCTGAAGATAACCTTATCAATCAACAGGTGGCCACGGAAGTTTTGGCCGGAGAAGGATTTTTTGTCCACATAGCCAATAACGGACAGGAAGCGGTAGATCTGGTTGAGACTGAATATTTTGATATAATTCTCATGGACCTTCAGATGCCTGTGCTCGACGGATACAAAGCTACTGAAAAGATCAGGTCTCTTGGTAAGTATGATCAGCTGCCCATCGTAGCCATGACAGCAGATGCCATGACCGGAGTTCGGGATAATGTGATTAAAGTCGGTATGAATGACTACATCACTAAACCCATTGAGACAGAAAAATTGTGGCAGTCCCTTGTTCAGTGGATTAAACCGGAAATACGGGATTTACCTGAAGGATTTGTCCCGGCAGGTAGTGAACAGCCGGTATTGGAACTACCGGAGATTGAAGGCATAGACGTCGCCTCCGGTTTGAAACGGGTTGGAAACAATGGAGTTTTGTATCGCAATCTTCTTAAGCAGCTGATTGATGAATATAGCTCTGTTACCTCAATACTCACACAGTTTATTGTTGAAGAAAAAAGGGAAGATGCCATAAGGCTCGCACATACGATCAAAGGTGTTTCCGCCAATCTTGGTGCCGGTAAACTACGGAATGTTTCAGCTGATATTGAATCTAAGTTGAAGAATTCCGGTTTTAAAGAAGAAGACCTGGAGAAGATAGGTTCCACTATGGATGAAGTGGTTTCCGCTATTAATGCCAGCGGTATTCTCGATGAGAAAAAAAAGGGATCTGAAGATACTCCAAAGAAAGAGATCGAAGAGGAAAAACTCATAAACATGCTGAAAGAGGTTATTGATCATCTTTCAAAAAGAAAACCCAAACCGGCTCTGGCAATACTCGATGAACTGGAGGATTGTGCTTTTGCTCCGGACATTAAGGACTCAATAGATAAGTGCCGCGGTTTTCTGGGTAAATATAAAATGAAAGAAGCTGTAGCTATTCTTGAAAATATGGAGCTTGAATGAATAACCGAATAATTTTTTTAATCATTTTCACTATTACATTATTAACGGGATGCAGTGAAAAATCTGTGTCAGAGACACCGCCCTTTGCTCATGAAGGTATAATGGACCTGAGAAATTGGGATTTGAAGGGAAATGATCCTATCGAACTCAATGGGGAGTGGGAGTTTTACTGGAAGCAATTCCTATATGCAGAAGATTTCTCTATAGAGGGAAATTTGGAAACTCCTCATTATTTTGTTCTTCCGGGAGTATGGAATGGTTACGAATACAATGGGGAAGAGCTTTCAGCCCATGGTTATGGAACATACCGCTTGAGACTCTTGATTGACGATACCTTTGATGAAATGGTATTTGAGGTCCTTTATATCCAGACTGCTGCAGAAATCTACCTGAACGGTGAACTCGTCAGTTCCGCCGGAGTCCCGGGAATAAACAAAGAATCGGGAGAAGCGGGATACAAACAGCACATCATTGAATACGAATCCGAAGCGGAATACATTGATATTATCATACACGTTTCCAATTACGATTATAGATACGGAGGAATTTGGGAGACTCTGACACTGGGTACTAAACGCGATATGTCTCGGATGCTCCAGTTTAACCAATATGGTGTTTTATTCTTTCTCGGAGCCTGTCTTATGATGGGAATATACTATCTGGCTCTCTCTTTTATACACAAACAGGGTAAAGAAGCCATATTTTTTTCATTATACTGTTTCGTTTTTGCCCTGAGAGAATGTGTTACCGGTAATATTTTGCTTTTATCTGTATTTCCACATTTACCGTGGAAACTCATAATCATTTTAGAATATCTTACATTTTTCTTATCACTTCCCCTGTTTATGCTGTTTATTTATTTTCTTTTCAAAGATTCCATATTCAAAACTATCATAAAAATTGTAATGTCTTTCAGCCTGCTGTTTTCAATTATTACAGTTCTTTTTTCTGTGTCGGCAAGCTCCAGAACAATTCCGATATTTCAAATATTTGTCGTTCCTGTCGGATTGTATATAGTTTATATCTTAATCCGCTCTTTTAAGAGGGGTGACAAAACAGCGCTTATTCTCCTTCTGGGATTTTCTGCTTTTTTTATAGCTATCATCAATGATGTTCTGTTTTCTATGGGTATAATTAATACTTTTAATGCTACCTCTTTCGGGCTTCTTCTGTTTATTATTTCCCAGTCCATTGTTTTAACTATGCGTTTTGCAAATTCCTTCATAGAAGCTGAATATCAGCAGAAAGAAAGTGAAAAACTTCAAACTATCAATCGACAAATGGCCATGGAAATTACCGAGAGAAAGAGAGTGCAGGCTGAACTTTTAATTCTGAATCAGGCAGTGGAACAAAGCCCCATAACTATTGTAATTACAGATATTAGAGGAAACATCGAGTATGTGAACCCCCGGTTTACTGAAGTTACCGGTTATACATCAGAAGAGGCGATAGGCCAGAATCCCCGTATTTTGAAATCAGGAAATCTGGGAAATGAATTTTATAAAAATTTGTGGGATACGATTCTATCAGGTAATATCTGGACGGGAGATTTTTTAAATATTAAGAAAGATGGAATGGCTTATTGGGACAGGGCAACAATTTCACCTGTATTTAATGATAATAAACAAATCATACGATTTATCGCTTTTAAAGAGGACATAACAGAACAAAGAGCAATAGAAATACAGATGCAGAAACTTTCCAGTGTAGTGGAACACAGTCCGACAGCTGTTGTAATCACAGATGCACAAGGTCAAATAGACTATGTTAATCCATATTTTGAGCAAATGAGCGGCTATTCAAAAGAATATATTTTGGGGAAAAATCCAAGAATTTTAAAATCAGGGAAAAACTCAGAAACTCTTTATCGAGATTTATGGAATACAATTAGCAATGGTAACTTCTGGAAAGGTGAAATCATTAATTGTGCAAAAAACGGTAATGAAATCTGGAATTCTATTTCTATAACTCCTCTCTTTAATGAAGATGACAATATAACTCATTATGTTTCTATACAGGAAGATATTACAAAGAGTAAACAATTTGAAGAAGAGTTAAAAATAGCAAAAAATGAAGCCGTAGCTGCGACAAAAGCCAAGGGCGATTTTCTCGCCAATATGAGCCATGAAATCAGAACTCCCATGAATGCCATTATCGGTTTGAATCATCTTCTTTCCAGAACAGAAATGAGCAATAAACAGAAAGATTATGTCAAAAAAGTCAGTTATTCTGCAACAGGTTTACTTGGAATTATCAACGACATTCTCGATTTTTCCAAGATTGAAGCCGGTAAAATGGATATTGAATACATCGATTTTGAACTGAATGACGTATTTGAAAATCTGCTGAATCTGTCTGGTGATAAAGTCCGGGAGAAAGGTCTGGATCTAATTGTCGATATTGATAAAGATGTCCCTCCCTTTATCAACGGTGATTCATTGCGAATCGGGCAGATCCTCATCAATTTTGTCAGTAATGCAGTGAAGTTTACAGAAAAAGGGGAGATCAGAATCTCCTGTAATTTAGTCTCAAGTGAAAATGATTCAGCCGTTCTGAAATTTTCTGTTAAGGATTCGGGGATCGGATTATCCGAAGAGCAGCAGAATAAGCTTTTTCAGGCTTTTACCCAGGCCGATACATCGACAACCAGAAAATATGGCGGAACAGGTCTGGGATTATCTATTTCCAAACGACTGGCGGAATTGATGGGTGGCAATGTAGGAGTGGAAGGAGAACTGGGTGTGGGCAGCACCTTCTATTTCACTATAAGCTGCAAAGTTCTGGAATCTTTTATTTCAAAAAGCAAAGAAGATGTTTCTGAAGAATTACTGAACTCTATCAGAGGAGCTTCAATTCTTCTGACTGAAGATAATGAGATCAATCAGCAGGTTGCTGTCGAATTACTCGAAGCGGAAGGTCTTTATGTTGATATCGCCGATAATGGCAAAATCGCCTGCGATAAAATTGATGAAAAGGAATATGACCTTGTATTCATGGATCTGCAGATGCCAGAAATGAATGGATTTGAAGCAACAGAGAAAATCAGAAAAGAAATGAATAAAAAAGAACTGCCAATAATCGCCATGACTGCCGATGCCATGACAGGTATTGAAGAGAAAGTAATAGATGCCGGTATGGATGATTACATAACCAAACCGATTGATTTGGAACAGCTCTGGAAATGTCTGAGTCAGTGGATTAAACCGGGAGAGAGGGATCTTCCCAAAGGATATTCTGTAAAAGATAATACTGTTGCTGAGGAAAGCTTTCCTGTTATAGAGGGAATCGATACAGAAGCCGGATTGATAAGAGTGGGTAATAATCAGAAACTGTATAGAAATCTATTGAAGAAATTTATTGATGACTATTCAGATGTAACCGGAAAGATTGCAGAATTAAAAGAAAATGGAAAAGTTGAAGAAGCTATTCGGGAAGCTCATTCAGTCAAAGGTGTGTCTGCCAATCTTGGAGCCGTTGGACTGCAGGAGCAGATGGCTGATGTTGAATTGAAATTGAAAGAAGGCGGGGATATAAAAAAGTCTCTGGATATAGCTGATGGAATAATCGGACAACTGGTCAGTGCGATATCTGAGAGTGGCGTTTTAATAGAAATTGAAACTGAGGATCAGAGTGGAGAGACCATTTCCAGTGAAGACCTGACTGCCAGACTGAATGAAGCTGTCGAACACCTCAGTAGAAGAAAACCGAAACCGGCAATAGATATTCTTGACCTGCTGGTTCAGTTTGACATATCGGATGATATAAAGACTCAGTTAAAAGACGCTCAGATTTTTCTTGGTAAATACAAAATGAAAGAGGCTTTGGAAATATTGGAAGCGATTCGGGGGATAATAAATGTCAGACTTAAAAATGCTGGAAGATAAGCTTAATAATCTTCTATCCGATAATAAGTCAGCTAAGAAAAAGATCATTGATGCTCGAAATGAACTTGCCTGGGAAATCAGAAATGTTAACAGGATAAGGTCTATTGAATTAGCCGATGAGAGTATACAGATCTCCCTTGCCGTACCGAAATATCCTGAGGGGGCTGCCCTTGGTTATTGCATAAAAGCAAATGCTGATAAGTATAAAAATCCAGCAAAAGCTCTCTCCATTGCCAAAGAAGTGCTGCAGTTAAATAAAACCATAAATGATGATGATATTGCATATAGAGCAGCGAACACTTTTGGTGTTATTTATGCTAACCTGGGAAATGTTGAAGAAGGACTCCGGTATTATCTGGAGGCAATGAACATATCGGAACGGATCGGAAAAATTGTCTATAAAGCAGATACTGTTCTCAATCTGGCGGATCTTTTTTCTAAGACCGGTAACAACCGGAGGGCGATAGAATATACTGAACAGGCCTATCAGTTATACGAAACTTGTGAGGATCATGAAGGATTATGTTATGCCATAACAAATCTGGCTGAATTTAATCTCCAGGAAAATCAAATTGATCAGGTACGAAAATATATTGGTAAATTCGATCAGATAAAAAACGCTGAAATGTATCCCCTACTCAAACTTGTGATAAATATGATAAAAGGCGTTTTATTTGTTGAAGATAAGGAATACGATGCCGCTCTGGAACTGTATCGTGATATATTGGAAAAACATCGTCATAATCCAGATTCTATAGTTGCGGAAGTTGCCATTCGTTATACTAAAATATTATATGACCAGAAAGAATTCTCTATGGCTGCTGAGGCGGTAGCGAAAGCAACTGAAATCGCGGAGAATGTCGATTCTCTTGAGTTTAGGAAAGAGTGTAAAAAACTGGAATCGGAGATTTATGCTGTCAGAGGAGAATATAAAAAGGCTTACCTCCTTAGAAAACAATACGATGCCCTACAGAAAGAATTAAGTCAAATTAATACAGAAGAGAAAATTAGTAATTATAAAATCATGTATGAAACGGAGCAGATAAAAAAAATCTCCGAACGTTTTGATTTAGCTCTTGAAGCGGCACAAACCGGATTATGGGATATAAATCCCCAAACTGGCGATGTATATTACAGTTCTCAATGGTTTACCATGCTCGGTTATACCGAGAATGAACTGCCCCATAATCATGACACGTGGTCCTCTCTACTTCATCCTGACGAATTCTCAAAAGCTATTAAGGAATTTGAAACTAACATCATACATGCCAAACCGGGGGATAAGAAGTTTACCAATCAGGAATTCAGGCTGAGGAAAAAGGATGGAAGTTATTGTTGGATATTAAGCAGAGGACGGGTAATGGAATGGAAAGAGGATAAACCCGTCAGAGTTGTCGGTACGCATATAGACATAACAAGAATAAAATATCTTTCTGAAGAACTTAAAATAGCCAGAGATGAAGCCGAAGCCGCCACTAAAGCAAAAGGTGACTTCCTTGCCAATATGAGCCATGAAATCAGAACGCCTATGAACGCCATCATTGGTTTGAATCACCTTCTCTCTCGAACTGAAATGAGTAATAAACAGAAAGATTATGTCAATAAAGTCAGTCATTCAGCGACCGGTCTTCTTGGAATCATCAATGACATTCTCGATTTCTCCAAAATTGAAGCCGGTAAGATGGACATTGAGAAAATTGATTTTGAACTGAATGATGTATTTGATAATCTGCTGAATCTTGTAGGAGAGAAAGTCCGGGATAAAGGATTGAAACTCATCATCGATACAGATAAAGATGTTCCCCCTTTTATCAATGGAGATTCACTCCGTATTGGTCAGATCCTCATCAATTTTGTCAGTAATGCATTGAAGTTTACAGAAAAAGGGGAGATTAAAATCTCTTGTAATTTGGTCTCACAGGAAAATGATTCAGCTGTTCTGAAGTTTTCTGTTAAGGATTCGGGGATTGGATTGTCCAAAGAGCAGCAGAATAAGCTTTTTCAGGCTTTTACTCAGGCCGATACATCGACAACCAGAAAATATGGGGGAACAGGCCTTGGATTATCTATTTCCAAACGACTGGCAGAATTGATGGGCGGTAGTGTCGGAGTAGAAGGTGAACCCGGTTTGGGTAGTACCTTCTTTTTTACCATAAGCTGCAAAGTGCTGAAAACTATTATTTCTAAAAGTAAAATAAATATTTCGACAGAATTGCTGAAATCTATCCGCGGAGCATCAATTCTTCTTGCCGAAGATAATGAGATCAATCAGCAGGTTGCCGTCGAATTACTCGAAACAGAAGGCTTTTTTGTCGATGTTGCTGATGATGGAAAAATCGCCTGTGGTAAGATTGAACAAAAAGAATATGACCTGGTCTTTATGGACTTGCAGATGCCTAATATGAATGGTTTTGAAGCTACTGGCAGAATCAGAAAAGAGTTGAATAAAAAAGAACTTCCCATCATCGCTATGACAGCTGATGCCATGACCGGCATTGAGGAAAAAGTAAAAGATGCGGGTATGGATGACTATGTAACCAAACCGATCGATCTCAACCAGCTTTGGAAAAGTCTAAGCCAATGGATTAAACCAGGAGACCGGGAATTACCAGAAGGATACACAAAAAAAGATACACCAGAAGATGGTGAAGTATTTCCAGACATAGAGGGAATCGATACTGAATCGGGCCTGAAAAGAGTGGGTAACAATTCAAAATTATATAGAAATCTCCTTAAGAAGTTTGTTGAAGACTATTCTGATAAAACAAGGACGATTGCTGAATTATTTGAAAAAGGGAAAATAGAAGAAGCAGTCAGGGACGCTCATACCGTAAAGGGTGTATCAGCCAATCTGGGAGCTCAAGTTCTGCAGAACCAGATGGCAGATATAGAGTTGAAACTGAATGAAGGTGAGGATTTAAAAGAGTCATTAGCTTTGACTGATGAGATTCTCAGCAATCTTTTCCTTAGTATAGAAGAAAGTGGTGTTTTATCAGAAGAGACTCAAGTAAACACAGATAAAGAAACTATTACAACTGATAAATTGATGTCTTTACTTTCCGATGCAGTGGAAGCCCTGTCAATGAGAAAACCCAAACCGGCGATTGAGATTCTTGATGAATTGGAGAAATATGAACTATCTGTTTCTGCTAAAGAGCAGATCAGTCAAAGTAGTAAATTCCTGGCGAAATATAAAATGAAAGAAGCTTTGGCGATCCTGAACAACATGATTGAGAGTTTTACTTAAAATTGGAGAATAAAAAATGAAGAAGTTTAAATTGTGGTCGAAAATATCTCTAAAAAATATGGTAAAATTATTAGTCTTTTTTCTTCTTATTTCGATGAATTTAACAGCCCAAATCCCTGATATAAATTTTACAGCAGAAGAAAGTGAATGGCTGGAAGAACATCCGGTTCTTCGAGTCAGCAGTGAACCTGATTATGCACCTTATGATTTTCGGGAGAATGGCAAACCAGTAGGTTATTCAATTGATTATATGGAAATACTAGCTCAGAGATTAGGTATTCAGCTGGAATATGTTAAGGACACCTGGGAGAACCTGCAGGAAAGGGCAAAGAGCCGGGAGCTGGACCTGCTTCACAGTATTTTTGATGCAAATGAGGAGCGGCGCACTTACCTTAATTTCACACAACCTTATAAAGAATCTGTAAACGCCATAATCGTGCGTGAAGATGAAATACAGATAAAGAACCTCAAGGATCTGAATAATCGTCGAGTTGCCGTAGTGCGGGGAGACGCAATGCAGACCGAGATCCAGAATCTATATCCCGATGTCCGTCTCGTTTTTTTCGATAACTATGAGGAGGTCTTAAAAGCCGTTGCTTACAACCAGGCTGACGCTACCATCACCGAACTACCTGTGGCCAGCTATTTAATTCGAAAGCTCTTACTTCCCAATCTTAAAGTAGCTGCAGAAGTGGGGACACTGGGAGGGCACGATTTACAATATCGCCTGGCGGCGCGAAAGGACTGGCCGGAATTGATCCCGATTCTTGAGAAAGCCATGGATAGCATAACCCAGGAAGAGATGATGGCATTGGATGGAAAATGGGTGTCCCTACGCGGAATGACCGAGAGTGAAAGAATTATGCTCACTTCTGAGGAAAGAACCTGGCTTGAAGAACATCCTGTAATAAGAGTTTCAAACGAAATGGACTGGACACCATTCAACTTCAATAGAAATGATATTCCCCAAGGCTTTTCAATTGATTATGTAAGCCTTCTCGCAGAGACTATAGGATTTGAAATTGATTTTATATCTGGTCCCTCGCGGAATGATTTCATGGAAATGATTCAGAACAAAGAACTGGATATCATCCTGAATATAGCCTTTTCAGATGAGAGGGGAGAATTTATAAAATTCACTGATCCCTATTTCGAATTTGCTCCCGGTTTATATACCAGAAAAGATTACCCCACAATCAACTCAGTGGAAGATTTATATGGAAAAAAATTCGCAGTTCCCAAAGGATTCTTTTTTGAAGACTTTTTCAAAGATCATCCTAAGGTGGAACTTGTCGGAGTTCTCGATACGAAAGAAGCTCTTCTAGCTGTTTCAAATGGCAAAGCCGATGCCATGCTTGACCTTATGCCTGTTGCTAATTTTTTCCTGAATCAACTTCTTGTAACAAATTTACATGCTAATGGTACGCTGGGAGTTGGTGAAGGAGAGCCTATTGCAGCTCATTTGGGAGTAAGAGATGATTGGGCTATTTTCCGGGATATCCTGACGAAAGGGATGAGATCCATGTCTGAGCAAAAGCTCAATGATTTGAGATTTAAATGGCTCGGATTTTCTGAAAGTAAAGATGATTCTATTCAGCTTTCAGATAAAGAGAAAGAGTTCCTGATAGAAAATCCTGTTATTCGCGTTCATAATGAGATGGACTGGCCTCCGTTCAACTTCAATAAGAACAACTTAGCCCAGGGATTGTCTATTGATTACATGAACCTGCTGGCGGATAAAATCGGAATAAAAGTAGAGTATGTGAGCGGACCGACCTGGAATGATTTTCTTACGATGATTCGAAATAAATCTCTCGACGTCATGTTGAATATAGTAAAAACTCCCGCAAGGGAAGATTATATATTGTTCACAGATTATTATATTAAGAATCCTAATCTCATTGTTTCTAAAGAAGAAACTCTTTATAATTCGCTGGAAGATTTGAAAGGAAAAACGGTAGCGATACCTCGGGGGTTTTTTTATCAGGAAGTGTTTGAACGGGATTATCCCGAAGTAAATCTCCTGCTTGTCGAAGACGTTCTGGAAAGTCTGACAGCTGTCACTATAGGAAATGCCGATGCCGCTTTTAGTGAACAGGCAGTAGCCAGGCATCTGATAAATGAGAACTTACTGACCGGTTTGGCTCTGTCCGGTCAAATCCTGATTGGATCTGAAGAGTATCAGAATCTGAATATCGGAATTCGAAATGATTGGCCGGAACTGCAGAGCATTCTCGGGAAAACCATGAATTCTGTATTGCCTGAGGAATTAACAAAGATAAGAAATCGCTGGATTGATACCAGTCAGGGAAGCAGTACAACAGCTGTTCAACAAATAAAGCTTACTCCAGATGAACAATTTTTTCTCGACTCCAATCCTGTCATTACTGTCAGCAATGAGATGGATTATAAACCATTTGATTTTGCAATAGACGGACAGCCACGGGGATATAGTATCGACCTTCTTGACCTATTGGCTGAAAGGATTGGAATTCAGATTGAATATGTCAATGGGTATACATGGTCCGAGCTGATGGACATGTTCATAAACGGAAAACTGGATCTGATGCATACTATAAATTTGACTCCCGATCGGGAAGCTTTGGGTATTTTTTCAGATCCCTATAAACACCAGAAAAACTATTTCATCACCCGAATAAATAATCCCGAAATTACCGATATCAGGCAGCTTTATGGAAAAGTCGTTGCTGTTGGTAAAGGATATTCCACTGAAGAATATCTGAAGACGCACCATCCTCAAGTTGAACTTTTAAGCCTGGATTCTCAGGATGAGATTCTGGCCTCAGTTGCTTCCGGCCAGGCCTATGCTGCAATTGGTGAAGATGCTATTACCCGTTATATTTTACTTCAAAAAGAGATAAAGAATATTAAAATCTCAGGCTGGTTTATGGATTTTGACAAAGGTGAGAGTAAAGCCTTTTATTTTATGGTTCAGAAGAATGCGCCGGAATTAATTAACATACTGAATAAAGCACTAAATTCCCTGACTCCCGGAGACAAACAGGAACTGGATCAGAAATGGTTTGGTGCAATAGAGATTGATGATGAATCATTAATAATCCCCGTACAGGAAGAGTTTAATCAGACCAATTTCATTCTTAGGGGAATTCTGATAATTTTCGCTGTAATAATTATTGTAATTATTATTGCCTGGTTTGTAAGGGGCAGACCAAAAGAACTTTTAATTAGAGAAATCTTGTTTTTTGTTTTTTTTGTGTTTGCAGCTCTGATCATAGGAACAGCCAGTTTTGCTTCTTTACTTCTAAACGGAGAAAGGAAGCAGACTGAAATAGAGAATCACAAATATCAATCTTATAATCTGGCAATGGAGTTAAAACAGACATCAGATGATTTAACCCGTTTTGCCAGAATATACACGATTACCGGGAAAAAGGAATATGAAGAATATTATAATGAGATCATTGCCATTAGAGATGGAAAACTGCCACACCCCTTAAATTTTTCAATTTCATACTGGGACCAGATTACCGGTGGTATCCGTCAACCAGATTATCAGGGGGAATTATACAGTATTGAAAAAAGAATCATTGATCTGGGACTGACTGAAGAGGAATCTCGTAAGCTTAAAGAGGCAAAAGAAGAATCCGATGCTCTTATCGACCTGGAAAATATTGCCATGAATGCCGTTAAAGGTTTGTATAGAAATGAAGAAGGCGAGTTTGTTCTTGAAGATGAACCGGACCTGGAATTGGCCAGAAACCTTTTGCACGGACAGGATTATCACGATGCAAAAGGCCGCATTATGAAACCCATAGATGAGTTCTTTATATTGCTGGAAAGCAGAACTTCAACAGCCCTTAATCATGTCCGGCAAAGAAACCTGGCAATAATCATGGGTATAACAATCCTGACTATTATAACAATAGTCTATGCCATATTTATTTTTCTCCTCCTTCTGCGCCGGATTATTTTTCCTCTCAGAATTCTTGAATCCGGTACAGATTCTATAAAACAGGGAGATTATTCTCTGCGCATTCCATTGAAATCTAATGATGAAATCGGATCATTAGCCGAGGCGTTTAACTCGATGGCCGGCAGTATAGAAGATAGAACGAAAGAACTTTCAAGAGAAATCCTGGAAAAGGAGAAAACTGAAGTTACTTTGCGAAAGCTTACTTTAGCTATCGAGGAAGGTCCTGCAATAGTTATTATTACTGATCAGGATGGGATTATTGAATATGTGAATCCCAAATTCGCTGAAATTACCGGATATGATACAACTGAAGTTATAGGAATGAAACCAAGTATCCTTAAATCTGATTATCATGATACGGAATTTTTCCGGGAGATGTGGGAGTCTATTCTGCAGGGTAGAGAATGGCGTGGAGAGATTCAAAATGCGACTATAGATGGTGAATTATTTTGGAACTCTGTATTAATTTCATCTATGAAAAATGAAGAAGGTGAAATTACTCACTTTATTTCCATTCAGGAAGATATCTCTAAACGCAAACAGGATGAGGAAGAGCTGAAAAAGCTCTACCAGGCTGTTGAGCAAAGTCCGGTCTCAGTCATTATCACAGACAGAGAAGGTGAAATTGAATATGTAAATCCAAAATTTTGTGATGTGACAGGTTATACATTTACAGAAGTCATTGGGAAAAATCCCCGTATTTTTAACTCCGGGAAAAACCCATCATCACTATACAAAGAGCTATGGGAAACAGTCATTGCCGGGACAATCTGGACAGGAGAGATGATCAATAGAATTAAAAATGATGATGAGATCTGGGAGTCAATATCTATTTCTCCGATTGTAAATAATTTTGGTGAAATCACTCATTTTGTAGCCATGAAGGAAGACATTACTGAGAGAAAAAGAACTGAAGAAGCTCTTGAAGAAAACAGACAATTGATTTCCAGTGTCATCAATAATAGTACCAGCTATATATTCATGAAGGATCTTTCAGGTAAATACATTCTGACTAATAAAAAATTCCAGGAATTATTGAAATTCAGCGAAGAAGATATTATTGGTAAAACTGATTATGATCTGTATCCGAAAAATATTGCTGATGATCTTCAAAAAAATGACAGAATAGTTATTAAAACCAAAAACCCTTTTAGCGAAGAGGAAATAGTAACAATTGATAGTGAAGATCTATATATGCTCTCTGTAAAATTCCCCATATTTGATTCTAAAGGAGAGGTTACAGCTGTTTGTGGAATGTCTACAGATATTACAGAACTGAAAAAAGTGGAAAAAGAACTACGAACTAATTCTGATCGCCTTAAATTAGCTACACAAGCTGGAGGAATAGCTGTCTGGGAATGGGATATCGAAAGTGATGAACTAACCTGGGATACCCGTATGTACGAAATTTTTGGAGAGAGTCCTGAGGATACAGACAACCGTACCATTTGGAATCAAAGAGTTCATCCTGATGATTTTGATACTGTGGAACAAATTGCACAGGACGCCATTAATGAACGTAAAGAATATAATGTTGTGTATCGAATTCTCTGGCCTGATGGCGAAGTGAGATACTGCCAGGCAATAGCTAAAGTGCAGAGGGATGAAGAAGAGAATCCTGTACGATTAATTGGTGTTGCATGGGACATAACAGAAAGAAAAATCGCCGAAGAGAAATTGAAACAGATTGCAAATGACCTTGGAGAAAGCCAATCCCGCCTTCAAACTATTATCGATGGAGTGCATAGCCTCGTATTTGTAAAAGATACAGAAGGACGTCATATTTTAGTTAATTCTTATTTTGAAGAGGAATTTGGATTAAAAAAAGAAGAAATTATTGGAAAAACAGATCTGGATCTATTTGAACAAGATGTTGCAATAGAGATCATGGAAATTGATCAGCAAGTGATGAAGGAAAAGAAATCCTTAAATTTTGAAATCTCGATTCCTATTGCAAATGGCTCAATCAGGATTCATCTCACTGAGAAGTTTCCTCTTTTTGATGAGCAGGGAGAAGTTTATGGTATGTGTGGTCTTGCTACAGATATTACTAATCAGAAAGACATAGAAAAAGAGCTTCAACAGGCAAAAATACTTGCTGAAGAGGCCACAAAAGCAAAAGGTGACTTTCTTGCCAATATGAGTCATGAGATCCGTACTCCCATGAATGCCATAATCGGTCTGAACCATCTTCTCTCCAGAACAGAAATGAACAATAAACAGAAAGATTATGTTTCTAAGGTCAGTTATTCCGCAACCGGTCTGCTGGGGATCATCAATGACATTCTGGATTTTTCCAAAATTGAAGCCGGAAAAATGGATATTGAAAACATCGATTTTGAACTGAATGATGTATTTGAAAATCTGTTGAATCTTGTCGGTGAAAAAGTCCGGCAAAAAGGTCTGGATTTAATTGTTGATGTCAACAAAGATGTTCCACCATCTATCAATGGAGATTCTCTCCGTATCGGTCAGATTCTTATCAATTTTGTCAGTAATGCTCTGAAGTTTACAGAAAAAGGTGAGATTAAAATCTCCTGTAATCTTGTTTCCAAGGAAAATGATTCAGCTGTTCTGAAGTTTTCTGTTAAGGATTCGGGGATTGGATTGTCCGATGAACAACAGAACAAACTTTTTCAGGCTTTTACTCAGGCTGATTCATCGACCACCAGAAAATATGGGGGAACAGGACTGGGATTATCTATTTCCAAACGACTGGCAGAATTGATGGGCGGTAGTGTCGGAGTAGAAGGAGAACTCGGTGAAGGAAGTACCTTTTATTTCACAATAAACTGCAAAGTGCTGAAAACTCATGTTTCCAAAAGTAAAATAAACATTTCGACAGAATTGCTGAACTCTATACGGGGAGCATCAATCCTTCTTGCAGAAGACAATGAGATCAATCAGCAGGTTGCTGTTGAATTGCTCGAAACAGAAGGTTTTTTTGTTGATGTTGCTGATGATGGAAAAATTGCCTGTGATAAGATTGAACAAAAAGGATACGACCTGGTTTTTATGGATCTGCAGATGCCTAATATGAATGGTTTTGAAGCTACAGACAAAATCAGAAAAGAGTTGAATAAAACAGATCTTCCCATCATCGCAATGACAGCCGATGCCATGACCGGTATTGAGGAAAAAGTAAAAGATGCCGGTATGGATGACTATGTTACCAAACCGATTGATCTAAACCAGCTTTGGAAATGTCTAAGCCAATGGATTGAACCGGGAGAAAGGGAATTACCTGCAGGATACACTGTAAAAGATACATCTGAAGAAGTAGAAGTATTTCCAAGAATAGAGGGAATCGATACAGAATCGGGTCTGAAAAGAGTGGGCAATAATTCCAAACTATATAGGAATCTCCTGAAAAAGTTTGTTGAAGATTATTCTGATGTAACTAAGAAGATTGACGAATTATCTATAAATGGAAAAATTGAAGATGCTGTTCGGGAAGCTCATTCAGTCAAAGGCGTTTCCGCAAATCTGGGAGCTGTAGAGCTTCAGAATCAGATGGCAGTGATTGAACAGAAACTGAAAGATGGTGAGGATCTGAAAGAGTCTTTAACCATAGCCGATGAAATAATCAGCCAACATGTCAGTGCTATAAATGAGAGTGGTGTTTTAGATGAAGAGGTTTCAAAAGAGATAGAACGGATAAGTATTACTACAGAAAAATTGAAATCTTTAATTCAAGAGGCTATTGATTCTTTATCAGTGAGGAAACCGAAACCGGCTATTGAGATCCTGGAAAAACTTGAGACGTTTGATATAGAGAAAAAGAAAAAGGATCAGCTGAATGAAGCTTCCGGCTATTTAGGTAAATACAAAATGAAAGATGCAGAAGAAATATTGGAAAAAGTGATCGGGGAATTGGAAAAGGATGGTTCTGAATGATGGTAATAGAAGGTTTAAAAAAAGTTTCTCTGTTAATAGTTTTTTCACTTCTCATTCCGATCAATCTAATAGCTCAATCCATTGATACAAATTTTACAGCTGATGAGCTTAAATGGCTGGAAGAACATCCTGTCATTAAAGTATCCAACGAAATGGACTGGCCGCCCTTTGACTTTGCAATTGGTGATAAAGCTCAAGGATACAGTATCGATTTGCTAAATCTATTGGCCGAAAGGATTGGTTTTAAGATAAAATATGTTAATAATTATACATGGGATGAGCTTATAGATCTGTTCAAAAATGGTGAATTAGATTTGCTTCATTCTGCAGCTAAAACATTGGAACGTGAAGAGTTTGCCTTATTTTCAAATATTGTTACACAATATAAGAGCTTTTTTGTAACTAGGGATGGATTCCCGGAAATTACTGAAATCAGACACTTAGAGAATAAAACAGTAGCTGTTATTAAGGGATATGCAGTTGAAGAATATTTAAGGCAGGAAATCCCTGAAGCTATCATATATCATGTTAACAATATTGAAGAAGCTTTGCTGGCAGTCTCTTTAGAAAAAGCTGATGTCACCATAACAAATGATTATATAATGCGTTTTATTACAATGCAAAAACGCATAACAAACCTTAAAATATCTGGCTGGTGCCGTGAATTTGACCAAGGGAAGCAAAATGATCTTCATTATATGGTTCATCTTGACGCTCCTGAGCTTGTCAGCATATTAAATAAGGCTTTATTAACTCTTCTACCTTCAGAGTTAAATGGTTTAGACGCAAAATGGTTCGGTGAAAATATTGCTGAAGATAAAGATAATTCTAAGTTAGATACTCTGAACCTGACAGAAGAGGAAAAGAGCTGGATTGAAAATAATCCCCTCATTCAGGTGGCAGCCACTCCTGATTGGGCACCTTTTGAATTTCAAGAGAAAGGGGAATACCTGGGATTACATGCTGATATGCTTCGTTTAGCTGCATCAAAAACCGGCTTGTCCATTGAACCGGTTTTTGACAGATGGTCTACTCTTCAGGACAGGCTGAAAGAGGGAACACTGGACTTATGTCCCGGATTGAATGCAACTGATAGCAGGAAGGAGTATCTGCTTTTCACCGATCCGGTCAGTGAAACATCACAGGTGATCATTACCAGGACATCCGCTCCAGTCTCTAATATTAGTGATTTGGCAGGAGGCACGGTCGCTGTTGAAAAGGGTTATGCCAACGAAGATTTTCTTAAAGAATATTATCCTCTGATAAACTTACTTTCTGTAGATGATACAGTAAAGGCTCTCGAAGCAGTCATCACCGGTGAGGCAGATGCCTACGTCGGAACTCAGGCTGTCTGTATGTATTTGATTAAAAAAAACCGTCTGACAGATCTAAAAGTTTCTACATTTATGTCAGAAGCTTTACCATCACAATACAGGATCGGTGTTATAAATAGTAAACCCCTGCTTCGGGATATCCTGCAGAAAGGATTAGAGGCTATTTCTGTTGAAGAACTGGCACAACTGCAGCAAAAATGGTTTGGAATTTCAGGATCAATCGAACCTGTAACCAAGCCTATTGAGCTGACTCAGGAAGAGAAGGAATTTATTATAGCCAATCCCCTTATCCGGGTTCACAATGAGATGGATTGGCCCCCTTTTAACTTTAATGAAGACGGAAAACCCCTTGGTTTCTCAATAGATTATATGAATCTTCTCGCAGAAAAGACCGGAATCGAACTCCAATATATAAGCGGTCCGAAGTGGGGGGAATTCCTGGAGATGATGGAGAGCGGTGATTTGGATCTCATGCTTAATATTGTGAAAACCGAAGAGCGCTAGAAGTATTTGCTCTATTCAGATTTTTATATTAAAAATCCCAATGTTATAGTTTCGAAAAACAATAAGCTCTATATGACGATAGAAGAGCTAAGTGGAAAAACTGTTGCGGTTGTTAAAGGATTCTTTTACCAGGAAATACTGGAGACGGAGTTCCCTGAAATCAACTTATTACTTGTTGATAATGTCCTGGAGTCTCTTAAAGCTGTATTATATGGAACTGCTGATGCCACTATGGGGGAAGATGCCGTTGTCAGTTATATGATTAAAGATAATTTTCTGACGGAACTGGAAATCTCCGGAGAGGTTTCCATAGGTAATCCTGAGCTCCAGAAGCTCAATATTGCTGTCAGAGATGATTGGCCTCTACTGCATAGCATAGTACAGAAAGCTATGGATGGCGTAACATCACAGGAAATGCAGGAGATTCAGCAAAAATGGTTATTCAGCGGCACTGGCGGGGATTCAAATACTCCTAATGCTGACCTTGGATTGACTGATTCGGAAGTTGATTGGCTTAATCAGCACCGGACAATTATTCTTGGAGATGATTTTGCCTGGCCGCCCTTCGCCTATAAAAATGACAAAAATGAATTCCTCGGTATTGCCTCAGGTTATATTGAATACCTTGAAGAGCAATTGGGAATTGATTTCCAGCCGCAATTCGGTCTCAGCCGGGAAGAGGTGCTAGGGGGAATAGATTCAAGCACCATAGACCTTATGCCGGCTCTAGTGCATACAGCGGAGAGAGAGGCTTTAATGGTCTTTTCCAAGCCCTACCTTTCCTTTCCCATTGTTATCGCAACGGAGGAGGACAGCCCGTTTATCGATAATCTTAGAGATCTGGCCGGCAAACGTGTAGGAGTAGTGAAGGGACATACATCACAGAAACAGGTGACAGAGGATTATCCATCTCTCCTTGTTGTTCCTCATAATACTATGGCAGAAGGGCTTGAGGCTCTGGCAGATGGGAAACTTGATGCTTTTGTAGGAAATCTGGGAGTTATTAACTATGAGATGGACCGCTTAAGCCTTGATACACTAAAAATAGCCGCTCCTACGCCATTTATTGATGAACTCTCCTTCGGGATCAGGAAAGATTGGCCTGAACTAGCCGGTATAATAGACAAAGCCGTATTGGCCATGACAGATCAGGATAAGGTAGCCATCAAGAATTCCTGGATGAGCATACATATGGAAATCGGGACTCAATTAAGCACCATCTTAAAATGGGTTATCCCTATTTTATTAATAGTAATTATAGTCATTGTCATTATCATAATCTGGAATCGCCGGATGGCTATGGAGATTGCAGAAAGGAAAAGACTGGAAAAAGAACTGAAAAATGCTAAAGATGAAGCGGAAGCTGCCACCAAAGCAAAAGGGGACTTCCTCGCCAATATGAGTCATGAAATTAGAACTCCTATGAATGCTATCATCGGCTTAAATCATCTCCTCTCGCGAACTGAAATGAGTAATAAGCAGAAAGATTATGTTACAAAGGTCAGCAATTCTGCCAAAGGCCTTTTGGGAATTATCAATGATATTCTCGATTTCTCCAAAATTGAAGCTGGAAAAATGGACATAGAAAATATCGATTTTGAAGTGAATGATCTATTTGAAAACCTGATGAATCTGGTAAGTGAAAAAGTCAGGGAGAAAGGGCTGGAGTTGATAATAGCCATAAATAAAGATGTACCTCCATCAATTAATGGAGATTCACTCCGAATCGGACAGATCCTGATCAATTTTGTCAGTAATGCTCTGAAATTTACAGAAAAAGGGGAAATTATCATCTCCTGCAATCTCATATCTAAGGAAGATGATACAGCGGTATTGAGATTTTCAGTTAAGGATTCAGGAATCGGTTTATCTGATGAGCAGCAGAAAAAACTCTTTAATGCCTTTACTCAGGCTGATACATCGACAACCAGAAAATACGGTGGTACGGGACTCGGTCTATCTATATCCAAACGACTTGCCGAACTTATGGGGGGCAGCGTCGGGGTCGAAGGTGAGCAGGGTGTAGGCAGCACCTTTTATTTCACAATAACCTGTAAAGTCCTGAAAACTCATGTTCCAAATAAACTGATTGTTCCACAGGAAATTAATGACCTGAGAGTCCTGATTGTCGATGATAATGAAGTTGCCAGGGATATCCTGGGTGAATATATTTCAGATTTTAATTTTAGAGTGACTACTGTTAATAATGGACGGGAGGCAATCAGTGAGTTTTTGCTGACTAATGGCGAAACGGAAGATCCTTATGATCTTGTTCTCCTCGATTATAAAATGCCCGATCTCAATGGTATTGAAGTTGCCAGAGAGTTCAAAAAACTGGAATCACACAATCAGCCAAAGATCATTCTTGTCACTGCCTATGGAAGAGAAGATATTTTAAATGAAGCGGAAGGTGATATTTTTGATGGTTATTTATTAAAACCGGTTATGGAGTCAATTCTTTTTGATACGATTATGCAGGTCTTTGGCCATGAAAACAGTATAACAAGCCGTGCTAAGTCTTCAAAGAGTATTTCAACAGAGTTGTTAAACTCTATTCGCGGAGCATCAATCCTTCTGGCTGAAGATAATGAGATCAATCAGCAGGTTGCCGTTGAATTACTCGAAACAGAGGGCTTTTTAGTCGATGTGGCGGATAATGGTAAAATTGCCTGCGAGAAAATTGATAAAAAAACTTATGATCTTGTTTTTATGGATATACAGATGCCCGTTATGGACGGCTTGGAAGCTACCGGGGAAATCAGGGGAATTCCTGCGAATAAAGATCTGCCCATTGTTGCCATGACTGCTGATGCCATGACAGGTATAGAAGAGAAAGTCAAAGAAGCTGGAATGAATGATTACATTACTAAACCGATTGATTTGGGACAGTTATGGAACTGTCTAAGTCTGTGGGTTAAACCGGGTGAGAGGGAACTGCCCGAAGGGTATGTTGTAAAAGATAAAACTGACAATATCGAAATCTTTCCTGCAATAACGGGAATAGACACAGAAGCTGGACTTTACAGAGTAGGGAATAATGCCAAATTGTACCGGAATCTCCTGAAAAAGTTTGTTGAAGATTATTCTGATGTAACTAAGAAGATTGACGAATTATCTATAAATGGAAAAATTGAAGAAGCTGTTCGGGAAGCTCATTCAGTCAAAGGCGTTTCAGCCAATCTTGGGGCCGTGGATCTTCAGAATCAGATGGCTGTAATTGAACGTAAAATAAAAGATGGTGAGGAACTCAAAAAGTCTTTGGACATGGCTGATGGAATTATCGGTCAACTAGTGGGAGCAATATCTGAGAGTGGCGTTTTAATAGAAATTGAAACTGAGGACCAGAGTGGAGATACCATTTCCAGTGAAGACCAGACTACCAGATTGAATGAAGCCATGGATTCTTTAAATAAGAGAAAACCCAAACCGGCAATAGAGATTCTCGATTCCCTTATTCATTCTGATATATCGGAAAATCTAAAAACACAATTACAAGAAGCACAGGAGTTGCTCGGTAAATATAAGATGAAAGAGGCCATTGAGGTCATGAAGAATATAGATGCTGATAGTTAAGTGATTTGAAAATTTAAGGAGTTAAACAATGTTTAAAGAAGAACGTGATGAACCTTTATTTAGCTGGGACATGATCGGAGATATTGCTGAGGGGCGACCGAACCTGGGCAATTTGATGGACGTGAGTGTATACAGACTCATGCAGTTTACTTTGAGGGAAATCCTTATTAACAATTTCAATGTTGAAACTGCCGAAAAATTATTTTATCAGGCAGGAGAACTCGCAGGGAAAGAGTTTTGTAAAAACTTATTAAATAAGGATGCTGAGTTTAATGATTTTATCATAGAGCTGCAGGAATGGCTGGCAAAATTGAAAGTCGGAATTTTACATGTTGAAAAAGCCGATCTTGAGACAATGAATATCACTCTTACTGTAGCCGAAGACCTCGACTGCTCAGGTCTTCCGGCAAGTGACGAAACCATATGTACCTACGATGAGGGATTTATCAAAGGTATACTGCTGGAGTATACAGGCAAAGAATTCAAAGTAAATGAAGTCGACTGCTGGTGTTCCGGGGATAGAGTCTGCAGATTTAAGGCTACACTGGCAAATGGCTGAATAAATGCTCGAAGTAAACAATGAGGACATCGATAAAATCAGTGAAGTTTTTTACCTGATTCTTAAAGGGAAGAAACCGTCACCCATAAAAATTGATGACAATTATCCCGATAACGAAATTAAGCAGGCATATGAATATATTAATAAATTTATATATGAATACAATGCTTCCACTGATTTTATTTTTTCCATATCGAAAGGTAACCTTGATTTCGAGGCCCCAAGAGGGAAGATCTCCTTTCTGCAGTCATTAAAAACCCTTCAGGCTAGTCTGAAAAATTTAACCTGGACTACCCAGCAAATTAGTAAGGGTGAGTTTAATCATAAAATAAGTTTTATGGGTGATTTTTCAGAGGCTTTTAACAGTATGACAGAGCAGCTGCAGAATGCTTTCTCAGAGCGTGAACAATCCAATATTACACTTCAAAAAAGACTTGATGAATTAGCCCTGGCGCGGAAAGCTATGTTGGAAATTATGCAGGACCTGGATGATGCAAAAGCTGAAGCTGAAGCAGCAACAAAAGCAAAAGGCGATTTTCTTGCCAATATGAGTCATGAAATACGAACTCCCATGAATGCCATTATCGGTTTGAATCATCTCCTTTCAAGAACGGAAATGACGAATAAACAGAAAGATTATGTCAAGAAAGTAAGTTACTCAGCAACAGGTCTGCTGGGAATCATCAACGACATACTGGATTTCTCTAAGATCGAAGCGGGTAAAATGGATATTGAGAATATAGATTTTGAACTGTATGATATTTTTGATAATTTGCTGAATCTGGTTGGTGAGAAGGTTAAAGAGAAAGGACTCGAATTAAAAATAGTTATTGAAAAAGATGTTCCCCCTTTTATCAATGGAGATCCACTGCGAATCGGACAGATCCTTCTCAATTTTGTCAGTAATGCGCTGAAGTTTACGGAAACCGGGGAGATTCGAATATCCTGTAATCAGGTTTCCTTAAAAGATGATACTGCTGACCTACGATTTTCTGTAAGTGATACTGGCCTGGGATTATCTGATGAGCAGCAGAAAAAACTTTTCAATGCTTTTACTCAGGCCGACACATCTACTACCAGGAAATATGGCGGAACAGGACTTGGTCTATCCATATCCAAACGACTGGCCGGGTTGATGGGAGGTAGTGTAGGAGTAGAGGGACAACTGGGTGTCGGCAGTACCTTTTATTTCACAATAAGTTGTAGCGTAGTCGATGAGACTATCTCCAGCATTGGTAAGAGAAATAAAGAGGTTTCCGCTGAACTGTTAAACTCAATTCGCGGTGCAGTGATACTGCTCACTGAAGATAATGAGATCAACCAGCAGGTTGCAGTTGAATTACTTGAAGCAGAAGGTTTTTTTGTTGATGTCGCTGAAAACGGAAAAATTGCCTGCGATAAAATTGAACAAAAAGAATACGATCTTGTTTTCATGGATCTGCAGATGCCTGTTATGAGTGGATTTGAAGCAGCGGGAAGAATCAGAAAAGAGCTGAATAAAAGAGAACTTCCAATCATAGCCATGACAGCAGATGCTATGACCGGTGTTGAAGATAAAGTGAAAAATGCCGGTATGGATGATTATATAACCAAACCAATTGATCTGGATCAGCTTTGGGAATGTCTAAGTCAATGGATTAAACCGGGAAAACGCGAGCTTCCCCGGGGGTATGTGGTTAAAGAAAAGAGTCAGAATGAAGGTTCAATTCCATACATAGAGGGAATTGACACTGAATCAGGCCTGAAAAGAGTGGGTAATAATTCCAAATTGTATAGGAATCTCCTGAAGCAGTTTGTCGAAGACTATTCTAATGTAACCAAAATAATAAGCGAAATATCTGAGGATGGTAAAGTTGAGGATGCAATCAGGGAAGCTCATACCGTCAAAGGAGTATCGGCCAATCTGGGGGCTGATGAACTTCAGAAGCAGATGGCATTGATAGAATTGGAACTGAAAGAGGGCGGGGACTTAAAAGAATCTTTGAATACAGCTAATGAAATAATCATTCGACTGTTCAGTGCTATTTCTGGAAGCGGAGTTTTAATTGTATCAGAGCCAAAAGAGCAAAGTGGAGCAATGATTTCTAATGAAGATCTGGCATCCAGACTGAATGAAGCAGTGGAACACCTCAGTAAAAGAAAACCCAAACCGGCAATAGATATTCTCGAATCATTGGTTCAGTTTGATTTATCGGAAGATATAAAAGCTACAATTATTGAAGCATTGAAGCTACTGGGGAAATATAAAATGAAAGACGCAAGTGGAACTCTGGAAAATATATTAAACTCTATTAATGAATAAGGATTCGCAATGAAGAATAAAGGACTAAAATATTCACTCATAACAGCAAATTTTATCATTACTTTATCTATTGTATTATTTGCCTTTTCAATAATCATCTTCATGTGGATTCAGGACAAACAGCAGCAGTTCGAGACTGACATCTTAACTTTGAGATCATCGTACATTGAAGAAAAACAGAATACCATTAAAAATGAAGTGGATGAAGCCATCCTTTTTATCCGATATCAGGAAACTCTCATCGAAGATAGACTCAGACTGGAATTGAAATCCCGTATTGACGACGGTATGAGCATTCTACAGGGGATTTATGTCAGGTATCATGAAACTGAATCGGAAGCTTTTGTGAAAGAACTAATGAAAGAAGCTCTACGGGAGATCCGTTTCTTCGATGGCAGAGGTTATTATTATATAAATGAGCTGGGAGGACTTGGCGTAATGCATCCTTTCACACTCTCTTATGAAGGGACCTATGACCTTTACAATTTTAAAGATTCCTCAGGGGAATTCCTATTGAGGAATATCATTGATGTCGTACAAGAAGTCGATGAGGGATTTATTTCTTATTATTACTATCGTCCCGACAGTGAAGAGCAGGAGCCCAAACTTTCTTTCAGTAAATTATTTAAACCATATAACTGGATACTTTCAACCGGTGAATATGAGAAGGAAATCACCAGAATAATACAAGAGGAAACAATCCGCAGGTTGAGAGAGATCCGTTATGATGAAGATGGGTATCTTTTTATAGACAATAGTAAGGGTGATATGATTATGCACCCTATCAGTCCGGAACTGGAAGGAACGAATGTTTCTGAAGTAACCGATCCGAATGGAAAAAATATCTTTTCTTCTCTTATGGATTCAGCTCATTCAGTAGAACTAATTTTTGTAGATTACCTGTGGAGCCATCCGGGGCTCGGTGAGAATTTGCCTAAAATAGCTTATGCCAGGCATGTCGATGAATGGGATTGGCTGGTCGGATCGGGATTGTATATGCATCGGATTGATGAGATCATTCAGGCAAAAAGAATTATTCTGGAAGATGATATAAATCAGAGAATCAGGACGATTTTTTTGTGGGGTTTATTAACGATCCTCCTTTGTATTATTTTAATTCAAATCTATTCCTCTTCAATGAAAAAGAGTTTCAATCTTTTTTCCTCCTTTTTTGAAAAAGCCAGTACCGAAAATGTTTTGATTGATCAGCAGCTTGTCAATTATAAAGAATTTAAGCAATTGTCTCTTCTAGCTAATAATATGCTTGAATCTCGAAATGAAATTCAAAAACAGTTATCTGATCGGGAGTCCAGAATGAATGCTTTAGTCTCCGCATTGCCCGATATGACTTTCCTCAAAGATGAAAACGGAAAATACCTCGAGGCCTTTGTTCGCGATGACCATATCAGTAAATCTGGAGGTCTTGTCAGGGGGAGTGCTATTGAAGAACTTATCGGTAAATATATCCATGATTTTTTTGATAAAGAGACTGCTGATTATTTTCTTCAGGCAATAAAAAAGACTTTAGAAACAAATGAAATCAATACTATCAATTATGAATTGAATACGACAATCGGGCTGAGGTATTACGAAGCCAGAATCGCTCCGACCACCCTTCCCGGAAAGAGTCGTGTTATTATCTGGGTTGCCAGGGATGTTACGGATCTGAAAAAACTGACTATGGATCTCGAGGCTTCTAAAGAGGACGCAGAATCAGCAACAAGAGCAAAAAGTGACTTCCTGGCCAATATGAGTCATGAAATACGTACACCAATGAATGCCATTATCGGTCTCTCTCATCTGATTCAGAAAACTGAAATGACTGAGAAACAGAAAGACTATATTGGTAAAATCTATAAATCAGCCCATAACCTTCTGGGAATTATCAATGATATTCTCGACTTCTCGAAAATTGAAGCGGGTAAATTGAATATGGAATCTATTGATTTCACTGTGAATGATGTTTTTGATACACTTGCAAGTATCATAGGATCTAAAGCCAAAGAAAAGAATCTACAATTGAGCTTTAATATTGATTCGCAAATCCCTGCTTACTTAATAGGTGATCCATTGAGATTGGGACAGGTTTTATTAAATCTATCTAATAATGCTATTAAGTTTACAGAAAAAGGTGAAATTGAAGTTTCAGTAACGTGTATTAAAGAAGTTGCAGAAAAAGCCTATCTTGAGTTCAGAGTTAAAGATTCCGGGGTGGGGCTGACAGAAGAGCAGAAAGGTAAACTTTTTCAGGCATTCAGCCAGGCCGATACATCGACGACGAGAAAATACGGAGGTACAGGACTCGGACTCTCTATCAGTAAAAAAATAATTGAACTTATGGGAGGAGAGATCGGTGTACACAGTGTTTTTTCTGAAGGGTCAACTTTTTATTTTACAGCGAACTTTGATATCCAAACTGATGTTAAGAAGGTATTTATTGAAGATAAAAATCCCGATCTTTCGCTTGTCCGGGGAGCTAAAATTCTTCTTGCTGAAGATAATGAGATTAATCAGCAGGTTGCCAGAGAGATACTGGAAAGCGAAGGTTTTTATGTTGATATAGCCAATAACGGTAGGGAAGCAGTTCAGTCGGCAGAGAGAAAAGAACATGACATCATATTGATGGACCTGCAAATGCCTGTTCTAGATGGCTATGAAGCCACTATTGAAATCAGAGTATTCCGTGACCAAGATGATCTCCCCATTGTAGCCATGACTGCCGATGCCATGACCGGAGTTCGGGACAGAGTGATCGAATCGGGCATGAATGATTATATTACAAAACCAATTGATACACTTAAGTTATGGAAAACTTTGATTCGTTGGATAAAATCGGAAAGGAGAGAGTTGCCTCCGGGATTTGTAATACCCGATAAAATTGATAAAATTTCAACTATTCCCGAAATTGATGGACTTAATACAGTTTCTGGACTCCAGCGGGTTGCGGGAAATGAGAAACTCTATAGAAAACTGTTGAAAGAGTTTATTGATGAATATTCAGAATTTTCTCTTTCAATATCCAATTTACTAAAGAATGACAATTATGACGATGCTATCAGGTTAGCTCATTCAGTTAAAGGAGTCTCGGGGAATCTGGGAGCTGGGAATTTACAAAAAAATATGGCGGATATAGAACAGAGATTAAAAGAGGGAACTGACGTTAATGATTCTCTAGCTCTAGTAGACAAGTTCATTAAAGATCTGGTTAGTCGTATTGAAGATAGCGGAGTTCTTATTGATAACAATATTGAGAATAAAAGCAGGGAAGATATTTCAGAAGAAGAACTATCTGAGAAACTGGGTGCTGCAATAATATTTTTACAAGAGAGAAAACCAAAACCGGCAATGGAAATTTTAGATTCGCTGAATGAATTCGAATTATCCGGTGAAATCCGGACACAATTGGACCAGGCAGGAAATTACCTTGCCAAATATAAAATGAAAGAGGCAAAAACAGTCCTGGAGGATTTGAAACATTAGAGAGATCCCGATAAAAAAAAGATCGTAATTTTAAACGATCTACCCATATAATTAAATGTAGAACCTTTAAAGGAACCGGTACATGAGTGAAAAGGTAAGAAAATCAGTTCTCGTAGTCGATGATACACCGACAAATATAGACATCTTATTGGAAATTCTCACGGAAGAATATGATGTCGCCGTTGCTCTCGATGGTGAATCGGCACTGGAAAGTGTTGACGAAAGCAAACCGGATATTATACTACTCGATATCATGATGCCCGGTATGGATGGATATGAAGTCTGTACGACCTTAAAAAAACATGAAAGCACAAGAGATATTCCCGTGGTATTCATTACTGCCATGAATGATATAAAAGATGAAATTAAAGGTTTTGAGGTGGGAGCCGTTGATTACATCACCAAACCTTTTTCCCTTCCTGTAGTACAAAGACGGGTTGAAGCAATTTTAAAACTCGAAGAGAAAACAAGAGATTTAACAGTTCTTTCAAATAAATTATCAAAATATCTATCCCCTCAGGTATATGTATCTATCTTCAGGGGGGAACAGGATGTCGTCATTGAATCTAAAAGAAAAAAACTGACCATATTCTTTTCGGATATTGTGAATTTCACCTCTACCACTGAAGGTATGGAGGCGGAAGATCTATCAGCACTTCTCAATAGTTATCTTGAAGAGATGTCTTCTATAGCATTAAAACACGGAGGCACGATCGATAAGTTTATCGGAGATGCCATGCTCATCTTTTTCGGAGATCCTCTGACCCGGGGACTGGAAGAGGATGCTCAGGCTTGTGTTTCTATGGCCATAGAGATGAGGGATCGGCTAAAGGAGCTTCAGAAAAGATGGTATTCATTCGGCATGCAGGAGCCCTTTAAAGTTCGAACGGGGATCGCCACAGGATATTGCACAGTCGGAAATTTCGGCAGTAAAAACAGAATGGATTATACGATTATTGGAAATCAGGTGAATATCGCTGCCCGCCTTGAAGGAAAAGCTCAGCCCGGGCAGATTCTGATTTCTCATGAAACATGGTCTTTAGTTTCAGATCATATCCGATGCATAAAAGATGGTCTGATCCATGTCAAAGGGATCAGTCATCCCATTCAAACCTATCAGGTAATTGATCTGGCCGAGAAAGTGGATGAAGCGCTGCCGCAGTTGCTGGCAGGTCAGTTCCTCGAACCGATTGAGCAGATCGAGATAACAAAAACGTTAGGTGATGCCTATATCATGCTCGATAAAAAAAGTCCCCTGGAACCACTGGTTATTGTTAAAGAGGGAAATCCTCAAGGTATAATCAATCGATATCAATTAATGGAACAGTTACAGGGTGATCTTTCGAAAGCGGTCTATCTGGAACAGGAACTGATATCCTTATTGATAAAAGAAGTCGTTACAGTTGATATTGAGTGGCCTCTGAGAGAGATATTGAGCCGTGTCTCTTTGCGAAAGGAAAGTGATTTATTTGATCCTGTTCTTGTTACTGAAGAAGGGAAATTAGTTGGAATGATTCCGGCGCATAAGCTGGTGAAACATATTTTGGAGAAATGAAATGATATTAGTAGTAGATGATACCCCGGCGAATATTGACATTGTTCTGGCAATTATCGGTGAAATGGATGATATCGCAGTGGCGCTTGATGGTGAAGAAGCATTAGTCATTATAGAAGAAGACAAACCTGATGTTGTCTTACTGGATATAGTCATGCCCGGTATTGATGGTTTTGAAGTGTGTAAAAGAGTGAAAGAAAATCCCGCAACAGCATCAACTCCGATAATATTCTTATCGGGAAACGGAAGTGATGAAGAAAAAGAAAGAGGAAATAAATTGGGGGCAGTCGGCTTTTTGACTAAACCCATTGATCCAGATGCACTTACGGCTGCAGTGAAAAAGTATATTTAATTAACCAATAAATGGAGTTGCATTATGAAGGATAACAGTAAAGCTATAAAACCCATAGGAATCTTTAAAAATGGACAGCCTGTTAAAGTAGTCGTCGTTGATGATACTTTTATTGATAAGAGAATCATGACGCAAATCCTCAGATCGGCCGGTTTCAATGTCGTTGGAGAAGCCAGTGATGGAGAAGAAGGTGTTGAGATGGTAACGAGAGAAAAACCAAATATGGTTATACTCGATTATGTGATGCCAAAGATGAATGGGCTTTCTGCTTTAAAAGAGATCAAAAAGCGTTTTCCAAGCATGCCGGTTATAATGCAGACATCTGAAAGCGATAAGGATATTGCTATAAAATTGATAAAAGAGGGAGCAGATGAGTATATTGTTAAACCTCTCGACAGGGCTATCGTGCTTCAGAAATTCAAGAAAATAGTTGAAGAACTGAATTCATCTTCCAAATCTGCAGAAGTCTGATTATGAGTTCCGGAAATTTCTTCTCAAACTTTATTTTTGCCTACGGACCGATAATCGGCAAGAAGCAGGATAATAAAAAAGAGCTCAGGAGAATTATCAGCAGACTCAATAAAAACGATAAATTGCTCATAGATCCTGTCCAGCGCAAGTTCAGGCCCTTATTCTCTGATCTGATGATTGAAATCAATGATATCACCAGTCGGCTGAAGAATGTTTATGAGGGGAATATCAATGGAATCCCCGAGGAGCTGGCTGAGTTTGAGAAGCAGTTGGTATCGACAATATTGGAATCGGGACATGTTCCCTTAAAAACACTGGAGCTTAGAAGCATCCTTAAAACAGCTCATGGTGAGGGGCAGGGAGGGATTAATACTCTCGATAGAATATTCAAGTCACGAGTCAAATATTTTTCTCATAAGGATTTCAAAAGAACAAATATTTTTCTCATCAGAAATCAGATTTTTGCAGATCTGGCCACTTTTGATTATTCGGGCATAGTAGATCGAATTCCAAAAAACAAATCGGAGAAGTCCGGTTCAATCGTCGGAACAGAAATACTTAAGGACCTAAAGGATCTCTACTATATCTCTTCACTCCTGCCAGATAAGAGTGCTGTAATCAAAGATCCCATAATTCTTAAGGCTTTTGAAACGAATGGACTGGCAGTAAGCTATCAACTCGAAAAAATCCAGGGAGATATTCACAGGCTGACAGATATATTCAAGGGTCCGATTTCAGCCATATTCCTGAAAGATGTCATCAGGCTTTTATCAAAAGAACCTCAACTGGAACTTGAAGAAAAGGAATACCACTCGACATTTCCCAAAGAAATTTACGATCAGATTGTCGAAAAATACCGCATAGACAGGGAAAAGTTCATTCATTTGGAAAATGATAAATTATTACAGACCAGAATGAACTCTCTGTTCAAAGATAGAAACCTCTCGGGAATCCAGGTTTATACAGTGGAAAACAGCAATCTTTTCCATGAAGCGGGCCTTCCCAATTTCAAATACATTATCCCCATGAGGATCATTAAGAGCTTTTTATCATTCTTTTTTTCAACAATAGTTCTTCCTGTGCTTCAGGAATTTCAGATTGAAGCAGAGTTCGCAGTCAAGAAACAGAAAACGGATTTTCAGGAAACTGTGGAATACTTTGAAATCCTTTCGGAGAGAGTGAAGAAGTTTGAAGAGGATTTGACTATAGCTTCCTTTTCAGAAATTCATCCTTTTCTGGAAGTTTTGAAAAATGGTTTTCTCGATGGCGCTGCAAAAAATAAAGGGCGGGAAGCCGTAAAAAAGGTCAATGACAGAGCTGATAAGATTATTCAGGATGCCTTTCGCTGCTGCATTGATCTTCATGGCCATCTAAACAATATTATTGTTGATATTAATGCCGCCGTACCTAAACTTCTGAGTAATGCCATGTTTCTCAATCACAAAAAGGAAGATCTCTGTAAAGGTCTCGAAGAGTCTGAAGTTCTGTTCAACAAATTTATTAAATTATTGAAGATTTTTGCTGTTCATGTGGATAGCGCCAGGAAATCTATGCAGGAATCAGTGTAGGTGATTTCTGAATCCAATATGAAATATATTTCGATTTTACGCGGCATTAATGTCAGTGGCCGGAAAAAAATTAAGATGGCTGAATTAAAAGAATTATATGAATCCCTCGGATTCATAAATGTGATTACTTATATTCAAAGCGGAAATGTTATATTTGAATCAGATGAAGAAAACAGTGAAAAAATAAAATCAAAGATCGAAGAAGCTATAATCAGAACTTATGATTTTCATGTTCCCATCATTATCAGAACAATAAAAGATTTCTCTGAGCTTATAAGATGCAACCCTTTTTCTCCTGTCGATCTTGAGAAAGATGGATCCCGGATTCTTGTTACATTTCTAACGGATTCCATATCGGGAGATCACAGGGAGCTTTTGATGAAGTTTAAATCTGCTTCAGAGTCATTTGAAATTATGGAAAAACACATCTGCCTCCACTGTCCCGATGGATATGGAAAAACAAAATTATCCAATGCTTTTCTTGAAAAGAAATTAAATGTAACAGCTACAACAAGAAACTGGAAAACAGTGCTAAAATTGTATGAATTATCAAATTGAATAGTGGAGGGTATATGTTAAATTATGGTTTTGAAAGAACTGTGAATACTTCTGTTTCAGACGCTGAAGATAAAATAACTGCTGAATTGAAAAATGAGGGATTCGGACTGGTTTCCAGAATCAATATGAAAGAAAAATTCAAAGCCAAACTTGACATCGATTACAGTGAATATCTCATTCTGGGATTTTGCAACCCGCCTATGGCTCACGAAGCTGTTGAAGCAGAAGAGAACATCGGACTTCTTCTTCCCTGCAATGTTGTTGTCTATGAGAAAGCGGGCAGGACGAATGTCACTGTAATAAAACCTTCTGTCGCTATGTCTATGGTAGAAAATAAAGAATTGGGTTCTATGGCTATGGCAATAGAAAAGAAACTGGAAGCAGCAGTGGGAAGAATTTGAGAGATCCTCTTCTAGTAACAGAACGAAGCGATATCTTTGTACAAAACATAGAATTGATCAAAATAGTAATGGCATATTACAGTGAAAACAAGGCTCATTTATCTCCCTGGGAACCCTTGAGGGATGAAGTCTATTTTTCTGAAAAGGAGGTAGGGAAACGTCTCGATTCGGCACTTGATTCATTTAATAGCGGCCAGTCCCTGCAGCTGGCGGCACTGGACAAATCCCATTCTGAGATAATTGGACTCTGCAACTTCACCAATATTGTAAGAGGACCATTTCAGGCTTGTTTTCTCGGTTATTCTATTGCGGCCTCATATGAAGGGAAAGGCATGATGCTGGAGATTCTCAAGCCCTCTATTGATTATTTATTCAGGGAAACAGGACTTCATAGAATCATGGCGAATTATATCCCGGGCAATGTCCGCAGCGGCAGAACCCTTGAAAACCTTGGTTTTGAAATAGAGGGTCTTGCAAAATCCTATTTGAAAATCAATGGGAAATGGGAAGACCATATTCTCACATCCCTCATTTCAAGTTTGTAAGCTGATCCTTCTGATGCTTAATTAATAAGTGATCTCTGACTCTTGAATTAACCTGTTCAATATCATAGGGCTTCTGAATGAAATCGACGGCTCCCGTCTGACTCTCTTCAAATCTATTGTAACAACTGCTGAATCCCGTTGTGAATATTATGGGAATATTTCTTGTTTCAACATCTGATTGCAATATCTCGCACACTTCATATCCATCGGGCTCAGGCATAATTATATCGAGCAGGATGAGATCGGGATGCGGTTTTTTTCTCGCTAATTCAATGGCTTTTGATCCGTTGAAAGCACAGATAATCTCATAATTGTCAATCAGGATTTCTGTCAGAAAATCGATTTGTTCCATTGAATCATCGACAATTAGTATTTTTGATTTTAACTTTTTCATATATCAATATCTAAAATTTAGATCAGAAATCCAGATATTTCAATGCATTATTTATTTTACTTTTAAATTACTTTTTATTACTTTTAAAATAAGCTGTAAAAGACTGGTTTGTCATCAATAGTGCGATTAGAATTTTACAGGTATGAAATCATAATTATTTAAAGAGGTATATAATGGCGATTAAAAAAAGACTGGATATTTATAAATGTGAAGTATGCGGCAATATCGTAGAAGTGGCTCATGGCTCTACAGGGACTCTCACCTGCTGTAATCAGGCAATGACTCTGCAGGAAGAAAAGACAGCTGATTTCGCAACAGAGAAGCATGTTCCTATTATCGAAGCTACAGAAAAAGGTGTTCTGGTCAAAGTCGGTTCTACTGACCATCCCATGTCTGAAGAGCACTACATTCAGTGGATTGAGATAATAAATGGTGATTATATCCAGAGAAAATATCTGAAACCGGGAGATAAACCTCAGGCGGAGTTTTTTGTTAAATACAGCGATAAACTGGTTGCAAGAGAATATTGCAATATGCATGGGAACTGGCGAAGCTGATAATCCCACAATCCCGTAGGGTACGGTCGCGACCGTACCCTACGCGGATCTCCTATTATTTAATTATTGTAAAATGTTATCCGGTCTCTTCCATTTTCTTTTGAATCATATAATGCCTGGTCAGCTTGTTTTATTAACTCATCGAGATTGTTTGCAAAACCGGGAACCATCGTGGATACCCCGGCACTGATTGTCAGGTATGATGATATTTCTGAAGCCTTGTGATTAATCTTTTCCTTTACAATATTCGACCGTATTTTTTCAGCGACAAGCATGCTTCCCTCTTTTTCCGTTGTAGGGAGAACAACAAGAAATTCTTCACCTCCGAAACGGATCACTTTGTCTGTTGTCCTTTGCAGTGATTTTATAATAAGCTCAGAAACTTTCTGCAGGCACCTGTCGCCCTCCTGATGGCCGTAAGTATCATTGTATTTCTTGAAATAATCTATATCGATCAGTATGGCAGATATCTGTGTTCTGGTTCTCGAAAGAGTCTTCCATAACAGAGTTACTTCCGTATCGAGAACATGGCGGTTGAATAATCCAGTCAATGCATCTGTAGAAGCCTGTTCTGTTAGCTTATCATTCAGATCAGTCAGAACTTTTTTCTGATTGTGTATCTCATTGACAAAAGTATCGATGCCCAAAGATAGTGTTCCAATTTCATCTCGACGTTGATAATCCAGTGAGAGTTCTGTATTTCCTGACTGTTCGATTTTTTCAAGATGATTTGTAATTTTTAATATAGGTTTTGTAATCACCAGTTCGAAAATAAGAATGAGAAATAATGTGATGATGATAATCGATACAATAGTAATCGTACTGAAAAGGGAAACAGATCGTGAACCGTAACGGGAGATGGATCTGTCTGTAATTGTTTCTAAAAGAAGACCGGGATTTCCCGTAATATCCATTAATTCCTTATGCGCTATCAATGAATCTTTTTCTTTTCTTATATGGGAACTGCCCGAATCCATTTGTATTTCACTTAAAACATGCTCCTGTCCTTCAGTGTATATGTTGAATTTATTTTGAGTCAGCTCTTCCAGATTCTGAATAAAAATCCTATCTACAAGTCTTCCCATAACCATTGTTCCCGCAGGAGATCCGGAAAAATCCGATTTTACAATCGGTCTTGAACTGATTAAAAATAATCCGTGATCTGTGTTCCTGAACCCTTTATGGACAAGCTCTTCGGGATTTTCCCGGTTCATTTCTTCAGTGGTAAATATTATCTCATCGCTGTGTATATATCTATCTGTAAAATAATCATCAGTAATGTTTTCCTCATTTTCCAGATCAAAAACTTCCCCCCAGATCAGCTCCTGATCATTATTGAAAATATACAATAGATTGAGTGAAGCTGAATAAAATGTATCATCCTGAAGATTGGAATCGATATAATCGGAGTTTTTGTCATAGGTGAAGTTATATGTATCATCCCATTGGCACCAGTCTGTAAGCAGTTGATCGAGATAGAGCAGTTCTCTATTGATAGTATTTTCAGTTCTTTTAAGATTGTTTAAACTGTATGCTTCTTCAAGATCGAGAAAACTCCTTTTAATAACCAATTCCTGAATTAAAAGGGATGTGATGGTCAATACCAGAGAAAATACCAGCATAATTATAATAATCTTGAAATAGATCGGTATATTGTTAAACTTTTTTATTCCTGACTTTATCATATAATACAATTGTAATACTAAATTGGTTGATCTACCTTGATTTCTGCAATATATCAAATGATGATTAATATATGATTATAAAGAAACCTTTTGGTAAAACAGGCCATGAAAGCTCCAGAACTATTTTTGGTGCAGCTGCATTGGGATGGATCTCACAGAAAGAGGCAGATCCGACACTGGATCTGTTATTGGAATACGGCGTAAATCACATTGATGTAGCCGCCAGTTACGGTGAAGCTGAAGTGCGGATTAATCCCTGGTTGAAAAAACATAGAGATAAATTTTTTCTGGCTACTAAAACCGGTATTCGAACAAAGAAAGAAGCCTTTGATGAACTTTTGAAATCCCTCGACAGGATGGGAGTCGACCACATTGATCTCTGGCAGTTACACGGGTTAATCGGACAGAACGAATGGGATATCGCAATGGGTCCCGGTGGTGTTCTTGAAGCTGCCGTCGAAGCCCGGGATAAGGGAATAATTGACTTTATAGGAGTAACTGGACATGAGTATGTCATCCCTAA
>Ga0209475_10000207_pt1 | contig 164987 bp, 119 predicted proteins | sample tdDd471_FD_187128 | JGI IMG/M metagenome (GOLD analysis project Ga0209475, IMG submission 187128) | Marine sediment microbial communities from the Atlantic coast under amendment with organic carbon and nitrate - tdDd47.1 (SPAdes)... | ecosystem: Environmental > Aquatic > Marine > Coastal >... | reverse complement strand
TCGCAAATCCCTGTCTCTGCATGGTATGATGTCATAGGAGAAGGCACCATTGCAGATGCAATCCTAGATCGGTTGGTAAACTCATCACACCGCATTGACCTGAAAGGAGAATCAATGAGAAAACTAAAAGAACTTTGAAAAATTATTGACAAATTACGCCATCCTCAGAGTGGCACCATATCGCCGAAATCACTGGCATGGTTAGACCGAAATAGCCATACTAGTGCATTATAATATGTAAACGCTTACTCATAATAAATTGGCCTTTCAACTTTAAACCAAGTTCATCCCCCTTCTAAGCGTAGATTCCTCTACGCTTTCCTAAATTCTATCAATTTCATATTGATTGTCCGCTTGATATTAGTCCTACAGCTATGAAAGCTGAAATGATAAGAAGGTGTAGATGCAATCTACACCTAGTGGGGTAAGAATATTCTCCTATTCCTCTTTCAACAATGCGGGGCATCTTGTCGAACTCGTTTTACGGGGATCAGGATTACTACCTGGGCCATATAAATTCTCCCAATTTATATTCAAATATTTGACTACAAAATTTTATTGAATCCTTACAAGGTAAGTCATGTTTATAAATATTAAGAACAAACCCATGAACTTTCATTCTTTTCTGCCCATGGGCTACTTCCTGATACCCTTTACCAAACACTATTCCATTGTCTAAAGTATCCAAACTATATATATTAACTTCTTCATACGGACACAAACTTATTGAATGAATTCCAGCAAGCTTAATTCCATCCTTAAACGAGAAATTATGCTGAGCATACCAATCACAATACTTCATGAAAGTTTCATATTCTGAAATTAATTGTACTCTTTGAATGCAAGAATCACTTTCAAAATAGAAATAGCCTGAATCAATTATTCTTTCTCGAGATGACCTCTCAAAATCAAAATATGCTTTAAGAAGCACTAAAACAATTAAAAAAATACTTCCCACAAAAAGTGTTTTCCTTTTCATATTTTTAGTCTTTCCCTCTATTCTGTTTTTAACCTTTTGTTTGATACCCTTCTTTATGCCCTGCGACCTGATAAACTTGAATATCAGATTCATACCATTTTCTTTTATTTATAAAATTTAGATAGAAATTCCCATCTTCTCCTTGTCTAACAGACCACAAATCAAAAGTATAATCCAAAAATGAACCTGTAGTATTTCTTATTTCCTTACTGGTAAAAGCTATAAACCGTATACCATCTTCTTGCATTGATCTAACCGATATACCCGACCCAACTCCAAGAGATCCAATCTCACCACCACCACCAAATGGCAGTGCACCACCACCACTTATGATTCTTTGATCTAAAATGTCGATAAAACTAGCAGCTTGATTCAAACCAAACCCAGTGTTAGCTCCAATATCCGCTCCAATATACCATTCACCATCAGTATGTCCATTCCCCTTATCATTCAATTCAAGTGCTGAAGCAAGCTCATAGTGAACTCGTCCAAAATCATCAATGGCATTGCCAACTTTAAGCTCAACTGCAGCACCTCGAAACCACCCTAATCCAAACCCAGCAACAAACTGCCAATACCAAACCCTTCCTCCATCTATATCAATTCCTTGGATCGGATTGTTACCCATCCCCACATTTGGAGAGGCAAACTGTCTTTTAGGATCAACAACCATCCATCTTCCTATTACAGGATCGTACCCCTTCTAAGCGTAGATTCTCTGCTTGATATTAGTCCTACAGCTACGAAAGCTGAAGGATAAGAAGGTGTAGTTAAAAACTACACCTAGATGGGGTCTATGTCGATTGTACTATTGGTTCTCTTGATAGGGACATTGATCTGTTATGCCAAATACCTTCCCAGTATTGAGAAATTTTTAAGTGTGCGAAGCTGGCATGGTGTTGGGCAAAAAAAACTACCGCAACTTAAAGTTGCGGTAGACCGAAGTATGAGTATGAAGAGAAAACATGTTCAGATTGAATTCCAAACACAAATTCACAATGAATCTTTTACGATTCTTTGCGATGCAATTTTATTATTAATAATCCTGTTTGGTAGTACTATAGTGTGTTATTTACCAGTCTACTATGTTTCATTTTATCTAAGAAGAAATTCCTATAATGATCGAGTCACTAAAACAAAAGATAGACTGGCAATAAATGATACTGGAGATGCTAATTAACAGGTACATTCCATTGATCAGTTCGGAAAGGAGATGCAGGTAGCCCTTCCTGATTATACAGGTTCGCATCATCAGGATTGTTACCCCATGCATACCTCACTGCTTGAGGTGTCTTAATCTGATCACTAATGACCACTATCTTATTGCCCACAATTCGTGCCTGTGCCCAAACAAATTTATGATCCGAACCTGCAATAGCAAAGCCTCTGAGATAACCGTATTTATCAATCGCCTTCAGCCCACTACCTATGCTAGAAAAGGTTAACTCAATAGTGTTGTCAACTACTTTCATACTCTCATAAACAGGTCCTGAATGAACCACATCCTTTTCATAAGCCACCTTTTCTGCTGAAAGTGCCAACCGATCCCCTACATCCTTTTTGTTTCTGGGATGAATATCATTGGCCTCCCCAATGTCAATAATTACGGCCTGCCCCGTATTGGGCACAGACAAAGTACGATTTTGTGCTTCCCTCAGCTCTGCCCATTGGCTTTCGGATGGATTTTGATCAGGGGCCATGAAATTGGCCAGTTGAACCCAGAAAAATGGGAAATCATTATTAAACTGCTTGCGCCAATCCTTAATGAACGTAGGGAATAGCTCCCGATAAGTGAAGGGCTGTCCTGCATTGTTCTCGCCCTGGTACCAGATCACTCCTTTGATACTCAAGTCAGTAAAAGGAGCAATCATGGCATTGTACAAAAGTGAAGGCAAATCATTTGGCCCCCTGGCAATCACCCCATACTCTTTGGATAACACCGCCGGCTTATACTTCCAGTCAGCAGATAAATCCACTTTTTTGCCAGCCACCTGCAAAAACATCTGGTCCGGAGCTCCATAAAGACCTCCTCCTCCACCAAAATCGGTCACTTTGATCACTAGTCGATTGCTTCCCGATTTGAGTATCCCCGGACGAATGTCATAAACTCTGGGCTTGTTCCAAATGGTTTCACTTCCTACCAGGTGCCCATTGATATACGTTTCATCTGCATCATCTATTGGTCCAAGGCTCAAAACACCTCCTTTTCCTTTTTGATTCTCTGATAGTTCGAAATCCAAAGTGTACCAAACAATACCGTCATTGTCCCCAATTTCTGTTTGTTCCCATATTTTTGATACTTCGGCCTCCATCCAATCATCATAATTAGTTGATGGATCATACCATTTGTTCATAATACCAGAATCTTTTTCCAAGGCTGTTTGGTATTTGCTCCTGTTCTCCTCTGATTTTTTGGTTTCCTCATCATACTTTTTTTGATCCAGATTTTTGAGTTGGTCCCATTGAGCTGTGATGTCACGACTCATCCAGGTTTCTATCCCAGTACCTCCCCAGGAACTGTTGATCAGTCCTACAGGCACCTTGAGATCATTGGAAATCTTCTTTCCAAAATAATATCCCACGGCAGAAAAATCACCAGAGGTTTCCGGATTACAATTGAGCCACTCACCTCCCTTTAAATCTTTGGATGGTAAAAACGCCATGTCTTTCTCCACTGTCATTAAGCGGATCTGTGGATTACTACTATTGGCTATTTCAGCTTCGGCACCAATGGTATTCTTGAGTACCCATTCCATATTAGACTGACCGCTGCACAACCACACATCTCCAATCAATATGTTTTCCAGCTGGATGGTATTGTCCTTTCCAGAAACAACCATTTCATAAGGCCCGCCATATTTCATAGGATTTAGTTTCACTGTCCATTTTCCCGATCTATCCGCTACAGTTGAGACGGTTTGACCATTAAACTGGATAGTCACTTTTTCTTTTTTATTAGACCATCCCCAAATGCGCACCTCCTGATCTCGCTGAAGCACCATGTTGTTTGTAAATATTTTTGGCAATACAACTTTGGCGTCAGTAGTAGTAGCAACAATAATTGGAATTAAATACAGTAGATATTTGAAATGTTTCATTATTATGGATTTAAACTTTGATATATCAATGGATTGACCTTAGAGACTGTTTTTCACTTCTCCTCATAATACTTTTTCATCACGTACCAGGCCTTTTTCTTCTTTCCTTTATCAGACAGCAGTCCTTTGCGGTTATAACCTTTCTGATAGACCTGATTCATACGGCCCAGGGACCTGTAATCATACAAAAGCCACGGACACACACCCACCAGGTTAGGTACGGTCTTAAACAATTCTATTTGATCGATATAGATCTGCTCCTGATATTCTTCGGTCCAGTAAGCTGCCTCATCTACCGGGCCTTCGCTTCCGTACGCAGCCTCTCCTCCAAACTCAGAAATGAACACTGGCTTATCAGGGAAATTAATTTCCCATTTCGTATCTGCCGGTTTGCCTTGCCATGGGATATACCAGCCTATGTATTCATTGAGGGCAACCAAATCCGAATATTGATAAAGCGGATCATGAACATTAAAAGTATTCTTTTGATAGCCCTGCGTATTTATGACATGGGTGATCAACCGAGTAGAGTCCAGTGCCCTACATTTTTGAGTCAGCTCAATAAGGGCATCATTTCGGTTGGGCGTACCAGGATAGGTCTCGTTGGAAAGGCTCCAGATAACTACTCCACACCGATTTTTATCCCTGCGAACCATTTCGTTGAGCATGTTGTCCATTTTTTGTGGCACCAGGCTATCAGAAAATTGAATATGCTGATAGATGGGCAGTTCGTCCCACACCATCAGCCCCATCTTTTCGGCTTCTCGAACCATATTTTCACTGTGTGGGTAATGGGCCAACCGGACAAGGTTACAGCCCAATTCTTTCGCCGAATTCAGTAATATCCGAGCATCATCCACCGAATAGGCCCGTGTGCCTTTTTGCGGATTTTCTTCGTGGATATTTACCGCTTTCAGGAATAGGGGCTTTTGATTAAGTAATACCTTGCTCCCCTGCACTTCTATACTCCTGAATCCGATCTGGTCGGTAAGAGCGTCTGTTTCGCTTTCGATTGTTACCTGGTAAAGCTTGGGATTTTCGGGTGACCAAAGCTTAAAATCAGAAGTAAATTCCACTTGCGCAAAGCCCTGATCATTTGTTCTCGCTTTGTATGAAATTTTAAGTTCAGGAATACGGATGGTGATTTTTTGTTTAGCCGCATTACCGTTCAATTGAACCCAACCCAGCACGGTATTCAAACTACCTTTTTTCAATTGGATAAAATAATCCTCGATATAGGTGTTATTGGTTTCAATAAGGTTCACATCGCGAGTGATGCCCCCGTAGTTGAACCAGTCATATCCATAGCTTGGCAGTCCATTTCCCAGACGATTGTTATTGGCCTTTACGATAATGGTATTATTGCCATTCTTTACTTTATCTGTGATCTCAAACTGAAACGGGGTGAACCCCCCTTCGTGGCTTCCGATTATTTCACCATTCAGGTAAACATCGGCCCTATAGTTTACTGCCCCAAAATGCAGAAAAAGTCTTTTCCCTGCTGAAATGGAATGGTCAAACTGCTTTTTGTACCATACGGTCCCTTCCATATAGGTCAGTTCACACATCTGAGAGTTAAAGTCCCCGGGCACGTGCAACTGCGGTCCTCCCTCAAATGAATACTCAACAAAATCGGTTTTCTCTTGAGGTTTCTTTTCCTCCCATACCCGTCTCCAATCGCCTCCACCCGCAGGGTCAAGTATGACCGTCCAGGGGCCGTTGAGGCTGGTAGTATTCCGGGACTCTACATTGATCATGGCTGTTTGGGCACCGACCGTATAAGTCAGGAACCATACCAATAGAGATGTAATTATTATTCTTTTCTGGTTCATAATGATATGCTTAATCTTCAATCTTTAAAACTCCAACAAACCCTCCACGCGGAAGGCATTTAATATTCAATGCTTTTCCTTTATGTACCTCTATTGTTTCTGATGAAAAGGATTTATCATCTTCACCATCTTTGATGAGGTCCAGAGAATAGTTGCCTTCACCGAGGAAATCAAAATCCAGTGCCAATGTCTGCACTTCGTCTTTCCCGTTTAACCCCCCGATATACCAGCGATTTTCCTTTTTCCTGGCTATGATCACTTTCTCACCTGGATAACCATCGATAAGTCTGGTATCATCCCAGGTAACATGCACGGTTTTCAGGAATTCTTTGGGCCCTTCAGGCAAGTTGTAATAACCTTCCGGTCTGTCCGCAAAGTGCTGTAACCCTGATTCGAAAACTACGGACAGGGCAAGTTCATGACCGAAGGTTGTTACATGCGGGTGCTGAGAATTTGTAAAGGTGACCGGCGTGTAATCCATTGGGCCGATCACGTTTCGGGTAAAAGGGAGTGTTGTGTTATGGCTTGCTGCTCTATCCGTTAGTGTAGGAGCATTATTATACCATTCTGCTCCATATACTGCCTCTATGGACATTAGATTAGGGTAAGTCCTGGACCAACCACGTGGTATTGTTGCCCCATGGAAGTTTACCAACAGGTGGTATTCTGCCGCATCTTTCAGGATGTCTATGTAGTATTGCATCATATCTTGCTGGTCTCCGGCAAAGAAATCGACCTTAATGCCATGCACACCTATTTTTTTGAGCCAGGTAAACTCTTCGATTCGCTTCTCTCTAGTCAACAGTCTATCATTGGGCATAGGATCTAACCAGAGTGTGCCGGAATTGTACCACATCAAGGGCTTTATTCCTTTGCTATTGGCGTAGTTTACAGCATCTACAATATTGCCTCCATTTTCCATCACGTTCCACTCCCAATCAATGAGCACATAAGGCCAGCCCATTTCTACCGCCAGATCCACGTATTCAACTACTTTTTGATAATCTTTTGAACCCCGGTTATTGGCCCAGTAAATCCATGATGCTGCTCCTGGTTTTATCCAATCTATTTCTTTCAGTTGTTGAGGATCGCTCACATCGGTAATAAGCGTTGACGCTACAATGTCAGACAACTCTCCAACTACCAATGTATGCCATTGTGAGTTCCAGGGCAAAGACGCTTTCACACCTGTCTGCGGAAAATTATCCCTTGCAGGGGGATAGGTCACTTGATATTCGTTGGGGTTTTCTTCATTGCTCAGCTTTGTGGCGCAATGGCTTCCTGTAACGTTTGCTTCAGAAACTAATACCCATACAGGCTGGTCATTTACTTTGTACAGAGCCGGGAAACCCCATTCCTGCGTATTGTTCACACCCAAACCTGTTTTGTTGAGTGGAAAGAAATCTTCGTAATTGAGCTGGTAAGGCTGCATCCACCGACTGGTGCTGTCCGGTAAAATATAGGTAGTTGCCTCACTGGTTACATTAATAGTATCTGACTGATTGGGAAAAACATAACGGAATGCCACTCCGTCATTATATGCCCTGAAGACAATGTCAAGAGGGTGGCTAGTGACATTCCTAAAATGAAAAGTTTTCTCAGTTCCATAATTCTCGCAAATCCTGCGTTTGCCACTAATCATCTCGTATCTATTATGTATCTGGACTGGATCAGATTCTCCCACTAAAGTTAGGTCATCAACAAATTGCTGGTCTTCTCGGGATATACCGAGTGGTGAGTTGGGGAGTGCTTCTACAAACTTTGATCCTTGCTTGTACAAAATTTTAAAGACAATCGGTCCTGATGGCTGATCTGCATTTTCTCCCATGGACAGCACTACTTTAATGGTTTTATCCGGGGAGTTGACCTCATGCCCGACATTGGCACATGAAGAAAGTAGTACTATAAATGATAATGCTAAAAACCACCCTGATTTCAGTTTGCTTAGCTTCATGATTTTGCGGTTACGTTTGAATGAATATTGATTTGTATCTTTCATGTTCCAGGTCTTATATCTTTGATAGCAGATTTTATTCATCTAAAAAATCACCTGACTTGTACATTGACCTACAGGCAGACGTACTGTAAAACTCACTCCATCTGTTTCGTTATTGACCCGGATTTCGCCATTGTGTTCCTTAATGATATTGTAGGCAATTGATAGTCCAAGGCCAACATTATCACCAAGCTCTTTTGTTGTAAAAAACGGATCAAATATTCTTGGCAGGTTTTCATCAATAATGTGACTCCCTGTATTATAGATAACCACCTCTGAATAGTTATCTAATAGACAGGTAGTAATGAACAGCTTTTTGTCTCCCGGATAGCGCTGGATTTCGAAAAGGGCATTGTCCAAAATGCTCAGGAATACGTGATGCATTTTATCCGGAACAACTTCAACCAGCGTTTCTATCTGATAATTACGCTGAATAATCACATCAGAACTCATTTTGGCTGTCAGCAAGATCAAGACATTTTCAATGATCTCATGCAAATCGAACTTTACCTGGCAGCCTTTCTCAGCAAATGAATAGGTACTCAATGCTTTTACAATGTTTGTTATCCGAACGGAGCCTTCCCTAATTAACCTTATACCATCATTATCCCTATTTACCTCATTCCTACACAGACAATCCAAAGGTTGCCGTGAAGATTCAAGCAGGTGAAGACCTCCATTCAAAAAATTAACAGGGTTGTTAAGTTCATGGGCAATCCCTGCGGTAAATGTCCCAATAGAGGCCATTTTCTCTGATTGAATTACCTGTTGTTGAGTTTTTTCAAGTGCATTGAGTGCCTGATTCAGACTTTTGTTTAACTCATTGACCTCCGCATTCTTGAATAAGAGATCTATTTTCCCCTTACTCTGACGATTCTTGAAATACAACACCATATTAATTGTAAGGATCAATCGGGTTGCAATGGCGATGATATGATCTATTGTGGGAGTAAAAAGAATAAACGCAGGGGACAGTTGAATTTCCCCCATTATCTCCAAGGCGAATAATATACCAATAACAATTATGTATATGGAAATATATCGGAGCACTACCGACATATTAAAAAGAAGAAAGGTGAAAATAAATTGGTTAATGAAGTCAAGTGCAAACGAAGGAGAGTATCCTTCATTTCCAAAAAAACTTGAGATGAGTGATAAGAAAAAAACAATTGTCACATAATTCTTACGTATCAGGTGATCTCTTATCAATAAGCTCACTGCAAAGATGACAAGAAGAACAATCAGAAAAATGACTCCACCTACATATGCCTGATCATTTGTATGCAAATAAGCCCCTATGTTAAGTAGGACGTAAAACCCGACAACAAAAAAAGAGCAAAAGAAGTACCTCTTTAAAAAAACCTTTTCATCAGCTTCGGTTAATTCTTTATACAAGAGTTTAGATGAATCATCAAGTTTTTCTAGGTGTTTTTTCATTGTTTACGTTGCACTCTAATTATTTATCGATTCATTTCATTTGTTCACTCCTGTGAAATCCGAAAAGTCTCTATTAATTCTATGCCGTTTTAATTCATATTTTATCTGAATTCTTTCCCTCCGAAAAGTCTTGCTTATCATTTCTTTTGGGTTTTTCTAAGTACCATTGAACCCAAAAAATTGAAAATCGGATTGGAAGCCTGGGCTTCAAGACAGCTACCTAAAGCTCTGCTATTTGATCTCTTTCTAAAAAGAAACACACCGTTCTCTTTAATTTAAATAAAATGATTCAATCGTAATTTTCACTTCAACTTTTCATCAAAACATGGTTTCCGATTTCAATGACCAATTACCTTTTTTGAGTTTGAATCCCCTCAACTTTGATTTCAGATCCTCCACAATGACCAAAACATCTTTAGTTCGTTGTGAATACTGCACCATACCTGAGGACATTTCTGCTGAAGCAACCTCAGCCTGCTCAGTACCACTTGCTGTCTCTTCAGCGATGACAACTATTGACTCTGTCAAACCTACCACATCCCTGGCGCTAGCTATTTGCCTTTCTACACGAACATGTATTTCTTCCACCAGTTGTAGTGTTTTGGATGTTGAATTGGCGATCTTGGTGAAAGACTCTGATGCTAATTGAGTAGCATTTTCACCACTCTTAACACTCTTCTTCATGGTAGTTATGGCTGATGAGGTATTGGCGATATCTGTTTGCACACCCCCAACGAGTTGCTCAATTTGTTTTGCCGATTGTTTGGAATCCTCTGCCAACTTTCTGATCTCCTCTGCAACTACAGCAAAGGCTCTTCCAGCCTCACCAGCCTGGGCGGCCTGAATTGCCGCATTCAAGGCAAGCAAATTCGTTTGTGAAGCAATTTCCGTAATTGCATACAGGCCTGAGAATATTTCTTCCGAGCGTTGGATCAGGGTTTTAATGGACTGTTCTGTATTATCAGAAAAGTCTGAGATCTGTTTCATATGATCGTTAACTTTTCTGATAAGATGAAGACCTTCTTGTCCTGAAGCTGACCCTTCATTTGCTGCCAGATTGATATTTTCTGCCTGATCGCCCATTTCTTTTGATGACTCCAGTATATGTTCGATCAAAGAGGATGAACTATCCACTTTTGTCAACTGGTTCTGCGCGCCATTGCTGATTTCCGAAATGGTGGAGGCAATTTCACCAGTACTCACCTTCATTTCTTCACTTGTCAATGCCATCTCATTCGAAGCATCCCCTATCACATTTACTTGTTCAACTATTCCGCCAAGTAATTCGGACAGGTTGTCCAGTGCCATATTAAGATTGTTTGTAAGCCTATGGATATCTCCTTTGGCATGCTTTGAATAGCGCACGGTAAGGTCTCCCTTAGCCATAGCCGCCACAATTTCATTGAGGTCATCAAATGGCTCAATAATCGAATCAAACAACCGGTTGATGTTCTCTCCCAGTTCACGCCAATCTCCGACCTTGGTGGTTGTGTTGATCCGGGCACTAAAATTACCCGATTCCAGTGCTTCCTTTATTACATCCTTAGTTTCCTTTACTGCTGACTGAAGGTTGGCACTTTCCTGTTTCAATTGTTCATTTTGTACTGTTACCTGATGGGTTGCATTATTTACCATCTCCTCCAGTCTTTTCTTTTCTGTACGAACTGCCTTGGCCTTTCTTTGGTATAGGAGGATTATAGTACCGATTGCAATGACGGATATCAGTCCCTTAAACCACCAGGTTGCCCACCAGGGAGGTAGGATAGTGATTTCAATAGTACTTTCGTCATTGCTCCAGATCCCGTCATTGTTAGCAGCTTTAACTCGAAAAGTATAGGACCCAGCAGGCAAGTTAGTATAGGTAGCTTCCCGTCTCCCCCCCACATAGTTCCAGTCCTCTTCAAATCCATCCATCATATAGGCATATTGGTTCTTTTCCGGACGGGTATAATTCAGGCCTACGAACTCCAACGTGAAAACAGATTGTTGATGAGTAAGGGTTATTTCGTTCGTGAATTCTACTTCTTCCTTCAACGGTGCATTTTTGTCGGTAAAATGTATGGGTTTATTAAAAACCCTAAATTCTTTGAAATAAACCCTGGGTGCAAAAGGGTTTTTTTGCATTTTGGCAGGGTCAAAGAGATTAAAACCATTCACGCCTCCAGCCAAAATTTCGCCTTTCCGGGTACGGAGCATTGCCCAGGAGAATTCATTGCTTTGCAAGCCGTCTTCTACAGTAAAATTTTCGAAAGTTTCTTTTGCAATATCCATTTTGCTTAAACCTCTGGTCGTCGCAATCCACAAATTCCCCAAAAGATCATCCATTACCATCTTGATTTGATCACTCGGGAGTCCGTCTTTCTTTGTGTAAGTCTTAAAATTTTGTGTCTGAGGAAGGTATTTACACAAACCTGCAGAAGTAGTCATCCAAATATTCCCCTTGCTATCTTCAAAAGCCCCCGCATTATTATGACTCAAACTGGTAGAATCCCAGGGAATATTCCGAAAAACCCTTGGTTCACCATCAGGCTTTTTATTGGCTTTGTCCAGAAAAACCATTCCGTTTTCCGTTCCGATCCACAGGTTTTCGTTCTTATCTTCAATCATACTCACCAAAAGAGCACAACCGTATTCAGTGAATTTTTTAGACCAGACTACTTTCCCTTTATCCAAATCAAACACATCCAGCACGCTTTCAAAACCAGCCATGTACAGCAATCCATCTTTACCCTGAACTATCGAGAAATAGATATTGGAAGAAAGATTGCTGTTATTCTTGTTATACGTCTTAAACCTATGAGTTTTGGAGTCATATATATTGACTCCCCTGTCCCAGGTCCCAATCCATATCTTCCCATTTCTATCTTCTTCCATACACATGATAGCATTTCCTGAGATCTGTAAAGGGGGAGAAGTTTCATGAGTATAAGCGAAAAAGGTGTTTTGGGCCCTGTCCCATTCATTGATGCCCCCACCATCTGTTCCGATCCAGATCTTTCCGTCTTTGATTTCCAGCAAAGCGTTGACATAATTATTGGATAGACTGTTTGCATCTGTACTATTTTGATAATAATGTTCAAACTTTTGATAGTATCGATTGTAAACCACGTCAACTCCCTGATTGAAATAACCAATCCAAACATTGCCAAATCTATCTTCATAGATAGTCGTGTGATGATTACTTGAAGGGCTTAACGCATCCTTATTGCTGTGTGGATAAAGTACAAATTGGTCAGTCTGGGGATTCAAAAGACTAATTCCTATATCCTTCACCCCAATCCACACCCGGCCATTACTATCTTCACATAACGCAGTAACCATATTCCCAGGAATGCTTTTCGGGTTTTTGGGATCGTGTCTATAGTTTCTTTCGACTACCAATTGATCATTTCTAAGAGAAATAAGTGAAATACCTTTACTCTCATGACCAATCCAAAACTTATCTGTCTGCTGACTTTGGGCTGTACAATAAATAGTTTTATCTTCCAGAAACCCTTCTTCTGATGTAAAATAGGTATATTCATAAGTGTTTTTATCAAACCGGACAATTCCACTATAAGCGGAAGCTATCCATACGTATCGATCACTTACCTTCAATATCTTTAATATCTTCATTTCTTCCTTCGAAAGGAAGTGTTGGAATTTTTTGGTTTGAGGATCAAACAGGTTCAAGCCGTTTCCCACTCCTACCCATACCAATCCGCTAGGCTCTATAAGAACACCCTTGACATCATTTGAAGAAAGATAATTGTCATCACCTCCCATTTTATAAAATGTAAAGCGGTTGGTTCTCCTATCCAGGTAATTTAAGCCTTCCGTAAGAGTAGAAATCCATAGGTTACCCAAAGCATCCTCAGCCAAACTGGTAATATTACTGGAGATGGAAGTTGAATCAGAGGCATCATTTTCATAAATAGTGAAGGAATACCCATCAAATTTATTAAGCCCGCCAGGGGTAGCAAACCATATAAATCCTTTACTGTCTTGCAGAATACTTGAAATATGGTTGGCCGAAATTCCCGATGGTATGGAATTAAACTTTAAGCCTTGATACTGGACTGGTGAATTCAAATCTTGCCCATAAACTGACACGGTCAGGAGAGCTATTAATAGTACAGTCAATCGTTTCATTAATGATTTCTTCTTATTTAAATGATCAGATCATTTGGAACCGGGCGGCAGGCACCTCTGAGTTTGGTTACTTCGTTTGTATTTTAAATACCACCGCAATATCATTTGGTGTAGCTTTTGGCTTTCCAATCACCAATGCATCATTATTTTGTTTCCACTTGAGGTTTTCGCTGCTGCCCAGTATCTCAATACGCTTTATTTTAGAGACTCCTGAATCTTTTCCCAATGCCTTTATTTCGACATCTTCGGTGGGAACACCTAGCACAGTGGCATATAGAACATCTCCTTTTTGATTAAAACGGATATCCTTTTCTGACCATTTCACTTTGCCTTCGTTGAAACCCTGTGCCTGAATAGGGTTGTTAGAATCTGCGGTGGGTCCCTCTCCATAAATTTTCCATGGGCGGGTATCAAAAATGCTTTCTTTATTGATGTCCATCCATGCCGCTATCCCTTCCAGTATCGCAATTTCTTTATCGTCTATGGTACCATCTCCACGCACAGGAATGCTTAACAACAGGTTTCCGTTTTTACTGACGATATCCACCAATGTGTGGACGACCGTTTTGGCGGATTTGTACCAGCCATTTTCATAAACCGGCCTGCTATAATGCCAGCTTCCGATACATGTACAGGTCTGCCAGGCCAAATCCTGGGGTTCATCAGGCGCACCACGCTCTACATCCCATACCATACATTTTTTCTGTTCATCGGTCAGTATTTTCCCAAACAAAACAGCCTCAAGCTTACCATCATGAGTCGCCATGTTGTGATTGTAATAATGGGCAGCCAACTTTAAACCAGCGTCGCTGACCGGATAAAGAGGTAAAGCGGTATCATCAAAATAAATCAGGTCCGGATTATACGTATTAATCAAATCCATCGTACGATTGTAGAATTTCTGGCAGTATTCTTTCGAGGGAGGAGTGACCACATCTTCCTGCCATTCCCAGCCCCAACCTTTGCTCAGTTCATGGTTTTGAGCATATAACTCCTGTGGGTCAAGTCCTTCCCACCAGGTACCTTTTCCATCTGCTTTGGTGAGTTTTCCGTCATACGGAATTCCTGCAAAAGCTCCACTGGAATCAGCCCGCTGAGAGGTTTCATACCAGGTCCAGGCATGGGACGCATGCACGCTTATCCCAAAAGGCAAATCATATTTCTTTGCTGCTTCGGCCCAACCAGTCACGATATCTTTCTTCGGACCGACCCGAACTGAGTTCCACTCTTGATACTTGCTGTCCCACAAATCCAGGTTGTCATGATGATTGGCCATGGCAAAGAAATATTGAGCTCCAACCCTTTTATATAAGGACACCAATTTATCCGGATCCCAATTTTGGGCCTTCCAGTCATTTATCACATCCTTGAACCCTACTTTGGATGGGTGACCATAGTGCTCAACATGCCATTTGTAGTAATCATTATTTTCTTCATACATTCCGCGACCGTACCAATCGCCACGCTCAGGCTGGCACTGAGGCCCCCAATGTGCCCAAATCCCAAACTTAGCATTGCGGAACCATTCCGGTACTTCATACTGACTGAGCGATTCCCATGTCGGTTCGAATTTGCCCTCAGCAATCGGCTCGTTGCCTTCTACGACAGGTGAAATAAATTTTTCTTGTGCTACAGTCGAGAATGAAAGTATTGTAAAACATATTAAAAGATTAATTCTCATTTGTATGGTATTATTTAAACATAATTTTGAATACAACGGCTATTTCATTAGAAACAGCTTTTGGTTTCTCAATGACCAAAGTGTCACCATTTTGCTTCCAGTTTAACTTTTCGCTACTTCCCAGCATTTCTATCCTTTTGATTTTGGCTGAGGCCGAATTTTTTCCCAGCGATTTTATGCTGACATCTTCTGTGGGAATCCCAAGTACTGTAGCATAAAGAATCTTCCCTTTTTGATTGAACCGGATATCTTTTGCTGAGAACTGAACCTTTCCTTCATTAAATTTCCCATTATCCAGAGGGTTTGTAGCATCAGAAGCCGGCCCTTCACCATACACTTCCCACGGACGGGTATCGAAAATACTTTCTTTATTTATTTCCATCCAGTCTGCAATGCCTTCAAGTATGGCCACTTCTTTGTCATCTATGGTACCATTGCCACGCACAGGTATGTCCAACAGAAGGTTGCCGTTTTTACTGACAATATCTACCAAAGTATGGATTACTGTTTTTGCGGATTTATAGCGGTTATCGTTATAAACAGCCCTGCTATAGTGCCAGTCGCCAATACAGGTACAGGTTTGCCATGCATCCGGCTGTCCTTTATCCGGTGCTCCCCTTTCCACATCCCACACCATGCATTTCTTCTGCTCTTCTGTGAGTACTTTCCCGAATAGGACGGCTTCCAACCTACCTTTATGAGTAGCCATGCTGTGGTTGTAATAATGTGCGGCTATTTGCAGCCCCGCATCACTGAAGGGGTAAAGTGGAAGAGCTGTATCGTCAAAATAAATTAAATCCGGGTTATACTTATTGATCAGATCCATAGTGCGATTGTAGAATCTATCACAGTACTCCTGATCTGGAATAGATGCACCATTTTGCCAATTCCACTGACCTCCCCAAAGGGAAGTAATATCGTTTTCACTCCCCTTACTGAAAGGGTGGTTTTGCGCATAAAGCTGCTGAGGATCAAGTCCCTCCCACCAGGTACCTTTACCATCTTCTTTGGTAAGGTTTCCATCATAGGGAACACCTGCCAGAGGCCCTTTCTTGTCAGAACGTTGTGAAGTTTCAAACCATGTCCAGGCATGAGAGGCATGCACGCTTATTCCAAATGGTAATCCATATTTTTTGGCAGCTTCTGCCCAGCCAGTCATGATATCTTTCTTCGGCCCTACACGTACCGAATTCCATTCCTGATACTTGCTGTCCCACAGATCCAGGTTATCGTGGTGGTTGGCCATAGCAAAAAAGTACTGCGCTCCAACCCGCTTATACAGACTTACCAACTTCTCCGGATCCCAGTTTTCAGCTTTCCAGTCCTTGATAACCTCTTTAAAACCTACCTCAGATGGATGTCCATAATTTTCCACATGCCATTTGTATTGAGGGCTACCCTCATCATACATTAAGCGTCCGTACCAATCGCCTTGTTCAGGTTGACACTGTGGTCCCCAATGCGCCCAAATACCGAATTTGGCATTACGAAACCACTCAGGAGTTTCATATTGCTGAAGGGATTCCCACGTGGGCTCGAACTTTCCAGTATCGATTGGTTCATCCTTAGTATTAACAATTACCTGTAAATCAGATTGAGCTGATAGGTCAAATGCGATCAGGATACTGAGTATAAATATGGCTTTGAGTTTCATTGAATCAGGATTTACTTTTTTCCAGCTATTGAAGTTATCTATCGAAAAGAAGGCCACTATTTCGCTTCAAGAACCACCACCGAGCATGGAGGCATTTGGACTGTGAGTATATTTCCTCTCTTTTTAAAACCATTATAAGCCGATGGGCTTACCTTGTTTGGATGATCAAATGTGTTGAGGTCCCCAATTTCATCTGATCTCAAAATTGTCGCTGAAATCCCTCCTTGATCTAAGCCTTCAAGGCTTAATTCTACTTCCTGAGATTGAGTTGCGTGAATATTGACAATTGAGAAATGGACCTCATCATTACTGTTTTTCGATGCTGAAGCAGAGATTGCAGGTAATTCTTCTCCCTCATACGAATAGGTGAGATTATTTTTTACTTCAAGAGGTATAAGCGTGGCATCATGGTGTACGGTGTACATCTTCATTACATGATAGGTGGGAGTCAATAGCATTTTCTCTTCATCCGTCAATATCACTGCTTGAAGTACGTTGACAGCCTGAGCCAGATTGGCCATCTTCACCCGATCCGCATGGTTATTAAAAATATTCAGTGTAATTCCTGCCAGCATGGCATCACGCATTGTATTTTGCTGGAATAGCACACCTTTGTCCTGCTTCGAATCATACCATCCTCCCCATTCATCTACGATCAGGGCGATTTTATTTTCCGGATCATATTTGTCCATAATCTCGACATGCCTGGTAATAAGTTCTTCCATTTTCCAGGCTTCCTGAAGTGTGTTGAAATATTGTCCTTCAGTAAAGTCACTATCAGGACCTTTATCGCCCCAATCTATGACTGAATAATGGTGCAATGCCAGCCCATCAACCAAGCTACCTGGTATGTTCTTCATGAGCGTCTCAGTCCAATTATAATCATCACTACTGGCACCTGAAGCAATCCTAAAAACCTGACCATTATCTGACCAACCTTGCATGTACGTAGCATACTGACGATACACATTGGCGTAATATTCTGCTGTCATATTTCCACCACAACCCCATGCTTCATTCCCGACACCCCAATATTTCACATTCCATGGCTCTTCTCTACCGTTCTGCTTTCTCAAGTTAGCCATTGGACTACCAGAGTTATGAGTCGTGTACTGGATCCAGTCTGACAATTCTTTCACGGTACCACTTCCGACATTTCCCGATAAATAAGGCTCAGTGTCTAGTAACTCACACATATTGAGAAAATCATGAGTACCAAAACTATTATCCTCCGTAACTCCTCCCCACCATTTGTTGACTATGCTTGGCCTCTCGCTCTTTGATCCTATGCCATCCATCCAGTGGTAAGTATCTGCAAAGCAGCCTCCTGGCCATCTCAAGTTGGGGATTTTCAAATCCTTGAGCGCCTCAATTACATCATTTCTTACTCCATCAGTATGGGGTATTGATGTTTCGTCCTCCCCAACATAAAATCCTCCGTAAATACACCGGCCTAAATGCTCTGCAAAATGACCATATATATGCTTACTAATTATGGTTTCTTCCTGACCACTTTTAATTGTCAGCTGTGTCCTTTCCTGGGAAAAGACAGAAAACGCTAGCATTCCTGCAAAGCAAAAAATAGAAATAATTTTCTTCATATTTTTAATATTCTTAACTTGATATAATTCTGCTCTCTTCTAAATTTTCAAGCCCATATTTTTTACTATCCAATTGTATTTTACTATCCCGATAGATAAACAACCCAGTAGCGAAATAGAAAGGAGTCATTTTGCTCCTTTTTCTATTTCGTCTACAATCAATCTTCATAACCTTAATACCAGGCTCATATGCATCTACAGTTTTACCTTCATCTTTTTTCCGTGATAGGGGACTGTACGGTCAACTCTTTTTACCAGCGTCTCACCAGTTCCTTTATCCTTGCCTACCAGTACTATATTAAATTTTCGCTCCTTCAGCATTCCTGGATACCCTCCGCTTCTACTATCAATAGTCAACACTTTTCTTGCATCATCCCAAGTAAATCTGATAGTAGAATAGGTACCCTTTTCATAGTTGTAGTTGTCGTTTTCATCCTCGTATAAAATAAACTCTCCATTAGCTCCTTCATACACCCTTATTTCCAGGTTATCCCAACTTTTTTCGGCAGCATACTGCACTTTTGGACTAATAGGCAATATGGATCCTGCCTTTACATACAGAGGAATTATATCCAGTGGCGTCTCCCTAGAGATTGTTTGACCTCCATCAAGTTTTTCACCGGTCCAGAAGTCGTACCAGCCAGTACTTTTGGGTAGATAAACATTTTTTGTCTTTACCAGACTAAAGTCTTCTACCAGTATTGAATCCCGCTTTTTTGTGTACATAGATTGGGTGACGGGGCTCACGAGCAATGATTTACCAAACATATACTGATCATTGATGTCCAGTGCCTCTTTGTCAGCAGCAAAATCCATAACGAGAGCACGCATCATACTAGATTGATTAGCGGTAACATCCCAGGAAGTGGAATAAATATATGGAAGTAGGCTGTAGCGCAAGCCAATGTACTTTTCTATGGCATCATATATCGGGGTTCCTTTTTCACCGAACTGGTAGATTTCACGCGGATACCCTTCGCCATGAGAACGCATCATGGGACAAAATGCACCGAACTCCATCCAACGAACATGAAGTTCTCTATAATCGGCATTTTCAAGAGGGTCTTTATAATTCCATAAAAAGAAGCCTCCAATGTCGCTGTTCCAATATGGGATGCCGCAAAGGGAGAAGTTGAGCCCTGCAGAAATCTGATTGCGTAGTGCATCCCAGGAAGCCACCACATCTCCGGACCAGATGTTGGCACCGTATCGTTGTTGTCCAGCAAAGGCGGAGCGGGTAAGAATGAAAACACGCTTATTAGAAGTGACCAAACGATTGTTTTGCGATACACCACCTACTGTCATTAATGGATAAGCGTTTCGAACCTTCCGGAAAGAGCCCAGGTACGTTTTGGTGTCAAGATCGGCTGGTTTGAAATCGAGGTGATCGGGCTCTGTGGAATCCATCCACCAGCCATCTATTCCCAGTGAAAGGAGTCCTTTGCTGAGGTATTTCCAGTAGATATCACGCGCGGCAGGATTGTAAGCATCATACACCTTTACACCTGAGGGATAGTCAGGATTGGGTGGCCATTTTTCAACACCCGATTGCGGCCATGTGGTAAAATCATATAGTGCGCCAATCTTGTCCAATTCCCTGTATTGCTTGGTATGTGGCCCGAAAGAAGACCAGATGGAGATGATCATATGGGCATTCAATTCATGTACATCATTTACCATCTTCTGTGGATCTTCAAACCCAGGATTAAGAAATTCCATTGCATTCCACAGATAATTGCTGCCCCAATATTGCCAGTCTTGAATGATGCCATCGAGCGGCACACCCAATTCGCGGTATTTCTTTACCACACCTACCAGTTCAGCCTGGCTTTTGTAACGTTCTCTGCTCTGCCAAAAGCCAAATGTCCATAACGGGAACATGGGGGCCTGACCAGTCAAGTCACACATAGAGGCAATCACACCATCGGCACTGCCTCCGTACATGAAATAATAGTCAATACCATCACCAACTTCTGACTTGAATGTGGTACCTTCTGCATTGTCTTCAAAGATGGTTGGTGAATAATTATCCCAGTACACTCCATAACCTTTGGCCGATTGGAAAAAGGGGATATAATCATCGAGATTACCCTGAATCATATTCAGTTTTACATTGCGCTGTGACATCTTGCCCTGCTGCTGAATGCCCAGACCATAGATAGGCTCTTCCTCATCTAGTTGAAAGGATTGGGATACGGTATAAGTTTTTGTCCCTGCATCATTAAAATCAGTAAAGGCTGCCTCTTTTTCACTCAAGAGCAGTTGTTTTTCACCTTTAAAATCAATTTTTCCACTTTTCAAATTCAAGGAAGCCTGCAGCTTCTGACTTACCAACCAAAGCACATCACCCTGCCGGGTAATCTTAATATCCGTTTTCTGTGGAGTTTGAATAACGGCCAGGCTTTCTTTGGTAAAGTCTTTACCTACAGGATGCTTTATGACCCTCACTGTCGACGGTCCATAAAATTTAAGCTCAACTTCAACACCTTCAATGATCGCTTTGGCACCAAAAGCGGTTGTCTCATAATTCTGTGCATGACCGATGATCACCATGCTACAGAAGAATAGGTTTAAAGAGATTTTTCGCATTTGGTCCTCAAAGTTTGGAAGCATCTTGATCACAAAATCAATGATTATTTTGTATTTCAATTACTCTAATTTTATAGTCAATTTCACCACGATATGGATCTACTTCTATCTTGTATTTACCTTGATTTGGTATAAGCACAATCTCTGAAATCTGATCATCACCTGGAGTAAACAGTTTGCCTTTTGCTGTTGCATCAGAAGCAAATACCTGAAGCTCAATCTCCTTCCATTTGATATCTTTTGTTGATTGGGCCAATTTCGCATGAGGCAAAACCGTTCCGTCTTTTACCAGTATGATCGCAGGAATGTCTGCCACTTTGATATTGTTCCAACCTCCTGCATATTGTATTTTAGTCTGATAGTCAATCCATTGCCCAGGTGGCAAATAGACATCTCTGCTATCTCCATTTTCGAACATTGGAGCCACCAAAATATCAGAACCAAATAAATACTCGTCATCTACAAGCCATGACCCTGGGTCATTAGGATACTCTACAAATAGTGCCCTTACCATGGGCAATCCATTTTCACTACAGTGCTTGGCCTGGGCATAGATGTAAGGCATGAGCTGGTACCGCATATTGTCAGCAGCGCGGAAGGCATCCATGAACGCTTTGCCATATTCCCAAGGCTCAGTTGGTGGTTCGCCATGACTCCTCACATGTGAACTCAGCATGCCAAAAGGTGTCCATCTTCGATATAAATCATCGGGTGATTTGGTAACAAAGCCACCTATATCATGAGACCAAAAGGAAAACCCCGACAACCCAAATGACAATCCTCCCCGTAAGGTAGCTGCCATCGCTGTATTGGATGTTGCTGCATCACCACCCCAGTGAACCGGATATCGCTGACTCCCGGCCCAGGCACTTCTTGCCCAGATGAAGCCATGCCCGGTTTTCTCTTTGGTAATTTCAGCAACTGCTTTGTTATATCTGAGTGGGTATAGATTGTGTTCGTAAAAACCTGTTCTTCCATTGCTGTAAATACCATTTTTAGGAGCAGCTTCACCAAAATCCACCTTAATCACGGCCACTCCTTCATCTAGCAACGAACCAATTTTGTTTTGGTACCATTTTACCGTTTGCGGATTGGTAAAATCAAGTACTGCATCCTCATAGGGTAAATTACCCTTTCCATCACGCACAACAAGATCCTTCTCAACCAATTCATCAAATAGTGTATTCTTTGGTGTAAAATAGGGCAATTGCCACAGGCAAATTTTAAATCCCTGGCCATTTAAATCCTGTATCATTTTTGGTGCGTCATCAAACCTGTCCGATGCAAATTTGTAGTCACATCTCCAGTCCACGCCAAACCAGCCTGTGTCAAAGTGAATCACATCCGCAGGAATTTTGTGTTTTCGAAGTTTAGCAGCAACATTCCGTCCATCCTTTTCAGAAAAATAAGTGATACGGCTCATCCAAAATCCAAATGACCAAAGTGGAGGCATGGGTGCCTTCCCTGTCAGATTGGTGTATTCATCCAAAATCTCTTTGGGATCACCAATAAACACGAATAAATCCAACTCATCATCGCCAATCATCATACTATTGGCCCCACTAAAGTACTTACCAAAATCACAGGTGATAGGACTGGAATGATGCATAAAAACACCGTATCCCCGATTACTCATGTAAAAAGGTATTGGCTTATACATGGTCTCATTTTGCACTCCATTGGCATCATCAGTCCACAGGACCACCTTTTCTCCTCTTTTGTCAAACGACTGAAAAGACTCTCCACAACCAAAGATCTTCTCACCTGGTGAAAGACTGAAAACAGCATCCATACTTCTGGAATAATCTTCCGCCCGACGGACGTAAGAAAAAGGAGTTACCGGTGTATAGGTATTATCTACATCAGACAAATGAATGGTGCTGGTGAGGAGTTTATTGTTTTGATCATAAACGTACACATGCCATGGAGATTCGGTAATCAATACCCTACCAAATTCACTTGTATATTCATGTCCCTCCGGTGTTTTTTGGTATTTCCATGATTTGTGATCCACCGGAGCTGTACCATTGACCAGCATAAGCGACTCCTCGGTTTTGAACTGTGGGCCAGAGGTCATCCTGATCCTGAAAGTTCTCGCAGAAGTAAACTCGATACTGAATGGGTGTTCGGGTGAGGCCGCGTATTCTGTAGTTGGAAATTCATTCGCCACAGCAGGCTTCAACTTCATTAACATATTGTTAAATGCCTGTCGCGTAGCTAAATTATACCTCAGAAAGCTGATTGCCCCCTTACCCGATTCAGGATCAAAGGATTTAAGATCCTCGGCCAGATAATAAGTATTTCTTACATCACTGAAATCAAGACTGATGTCTGGTGGCTCGTTGAGCACCTGAAAATTTTGCAATTGTGCAAACCCAGAGTAGGATATAACTAAAAGAATGTAGAGTAACCTTTTCATAATATGGTTGTAATCTTTAGTGATTTATAAGACTTTAATCTCAAGCTTGCCTTTGATATCCCTGGATGAGCTGCCAATGTAGATGGTATAGCTTCCTGGCTCCACAGTCCAGCTACTTGTAGTCTCATCATAATAAGCCAGTTTGCTAACGGGTAAATCAATGGTGACAGTTTGGGACTTACCCGCCTCAAGAAATACTTTTTTGAAAGCTTTGAGTTCTTTTATTGCCCTGGGTACATCTGATTTGTTTTTTCCGACATACAATTGGGCGGTTTCAGCTCCATCAACAGCTCCCTTATTCGTTAACGTGAATTTCACTGTGACCGTCTCATCTGACTTGACCTGCTTCTTATCGATAGATGGTTTGGCATATTCAAATGAGGTATAGCTTAACCCATAACCAAAAGGAAACAATGGCGCAATTTTTTTGGTATCATGCCAACGATATCCTACGAGGATATCTTCTTTATAATATTGATTGATGCTATCTCCTGGATAAGACTCCTCACCATAGAAGTGGGCACCATTATCCTTCAATTCTTTAGGGAATGAAAAAGGTAGCTTCCCAGATGGATTGACATCACCTGATATGATGTTGGCTATGGCATTACCTGCTTCGGATCCGAGATACCAACCCTGCATTACCGTAGGAACCTTGTCTAACCAAGGCATGGACACTGCGTTACCACTAAGCAATACTATGGCTATGTTTTTATTGGCTTTTACCAGTTCATTAATCAGCCTATCCTGACCAAAAGGAAGATTCAATGATTTGCGATCTCCTCCTTCACAATCCTGAAAATGATTTTTATTAAGTCCCCCGATATAGATTACTACATCAGCATTTTTTGCAACACTTATCGCAGCATTCATCAACGAGTCAGCATCCAGATGCGATGCTTCTTCCCTACCGTACAAAGACGGGCCTGATGCATAACCCATGCTGTGTACCACATGCGCTTCTCCGTATTTAGCTTTCAATCCTTCCAATGGGGAAACCTCGTAGGCAACTTTCAAAGAAGAAGACCCTCCCCCAACTACCAGGCTCCGGGTAGCGTTTTCTCCAATCACTGCAATGGTCTTGTATCTATCCTTGGCAATTGGGAAGAATTCCTTTTCGTTTTTCAACAACACGATTCCCTCTTCCGCCACTTTTCTGGCAATTTCACTGTGTTCTGGTGATACAAAACGTCCGAAAGGACGGTTGGGACTCATCGTGGTACGGAAGATCAAACGCAAGATGCGACGCGCTTTGTCATCGAGCGTTTCCACATCATAAGTACCATCATTGATACCTTTCAGGAACGGGTTAGCCAGATAAAACTCTGAGTAAGGAAAATGACCACTTGTCGTCAGGCCATTGGTATAGGTACCCATTTCAATGTCCAGTCCGTTGTTCACTGCCTGGTCTGTATCGTGCACACCACCCCAATCACTGATTACCAAACCATCAAACCCCCAATCGCCTTTTAGAATCTGGTTTAACAGCAAATCATTGTGGCAGCAATGTTCACCCCTGAACTGGTTGTAAGCCCCCATTATCGACCAAACCTGACCTTCCTTTACCGCGGCTTTGAATGCTGGCAGGTAAATTTCATTCAACGCCCTGTCACTTACATTTACGTTGATATGACCTCTCCATACTTCCTGGTTATTAAGAGCAAAATGCTTTACACATGCTGCCACACCATTGGATTGAACCCCTTGAATATACGGCACCACCATACGAGAGGCCAGATAAGGATCCTCACCCATGTATTCAAAGTTTCTGCCATTGAGGGGAGTCCGGTATATATTTACTCCCGGCCCCAACAGTATGTTTTTGTTCCGGTACCTTGCTTCTTCACCAATAGCTTTTCCGTACTGCATTGACAGTTCTGGATTGAAAGAGGCAGCCAAACATGTAAGGGCCGGAAAGGCTGTGCACGAATCATTCGTCCATTTTGCCCCGCTCCATTCATCCCAGAGTGCTTCTTCACGAATGCCATGAGGCCCATCAGACGTCCAAACCTCAGGAATCCCCAGTCGTGCCACCCCTTTAGAACTGAACTTTGATTGTGCATGACAAAGCGCCACTTTCTCTTCTGTTGTCATTCGGGAAAGTGCATCTTCTACTCGCACTTCAATTGGCTTGGAGTTATCCAGATATACTGGTGGCTTTTCCTGGGAAATAGCCAATAAAGACAGTACTGACAATATAGAAACCAGTAGTAATCGTAATTTTTTAAAGCTCATTTTAATAATTCTATGCTTTGTTTAATTTATCTTATGTTAGTAAACTGATGATCTGAAAGCTTTACCACGTATTAATTTTTCCAAACCAGAACTCCTGCAGGTTTCAATATCTTGTCTCCTATGATGATTCTGGCTTTTTCAGGCAAATTCATGGAGTAGTCGTTGGAGGAATAGTTAACAGCAATATTGAATCCATCCCTCCAGTAAACATAAACTCCCGGCGGATAGTCTTCTGTTGTCGCTCCAGCTGCTTGATAGGTTTGTCTTAATATTTCCTTTTCAAGATTGGAGTCATCGGTATCTACTCCTATATAAGTTACTGTACCTTTCTCGATTTTATGTTTTACTACTGCTGCCTTCCCTTTGTAAAACTGGTCATTATAGGTTGCCAGAATTTCTGTCCCTTTGTCAGCTTCGAGCAGGTCTGCCCAGTTGTTCCAGTTATAATGAGCAGAACCCATCAGGATGTCTCCATTTTTGTAGGGTGAAAGCATGTCAGTTGCTGTGACCCTGGCCCCTATCAAGCTCGATATTGCAGCAGCCTGCTCACCCTCCCAGAAATGGCCCCGTCGGTCTTTGGTAGCTGTTCGGCAGGTAATGATCAGATGCCCTCCATGACTTACATAATTCTCCCATTTCTTTACCAATGATCCATCTGCCATTTCGTAAGCGGGAACAATCAGGACTCTATATTTTGAGAAGTCAGTATTTTCTGAAATCACATCAATCGGTGCACCAAGTGATTTTGTCATCTCCAAATATTTGACTGGATAGTTCCATGCGTCCCATTGATAGGTTTGCTTCTGCCTGTCGATGGTCCAATAATTTTCAAGATTCCAAAGAATGGCAGTTGATCTGGCAACAAGTTTTTCCGGCATTTTTACATCACGCTTGTATTGTTTACGAAGCTCCTTTACTTCTTTCATAAACTGCATATAGTCTTCACCACCTGGAGATGGTGTTATTCCATCTGTCTGTATAATTCCAGAATGGTACTGTTCAGTACCATATAAAATCTGTCGGAACCTGTAAGAGCACGCCAATTTACCTCCCGCTGCAAAAGAGTGGTATAACCACATCCGTACCGTACCTGGCACTAATAGTGGATTATATCCCCCCCAGTTTACCGGGCCGGGCTGCATTTCCATTACTCCGGTTGCTCCACCAACTGATTCATAGAATTCTGAAGCAAAAAGAACCGGCTTACTGTCACCTAACCTAAACCCCAGCTCGCCAATGTTGTCACTTCCACCATTTGGATAAGCGGTGTAAGAAGCAAAGTCCAGCTTATGTGTACGCCTTGCATCCGCGCCTGTACAAATTGCGGTATAGTTGGTCGTGATGTACTGGTCTTCCAAAATGTAATTCCGCAATATACCTGCCTGAAAATCCAGGAATTCTGCCTGACTATCTGCCAGATATCTTTTAAAGTCAAGCAAAGCATGGGGATTGTTTCCCCACCAACCTACCAGGTTGGTATTGGGAATAACCACTTCATCAAAGTTTCCAAACCACTGGCTCCAAAAGGCTGCTCCCCAAGCCTCGTTTAATGCATTTATTGTTTTGTATTTGTTTTTGAGCCATACTCTGAATGCCTCCTGAGAGGATGGGCTATAATCATCAATAGCCGGAGGTTCATTGTCAATCTGCCACCCGGTTACATGTTCGTTTTTCCCATAGCGTTTGGCCAATTCAGTGACAATCCTTTCCACAAACATGCGGTACTTAGGGTTGGTAATAGAGCCCAAACCACGGGTACCATTTTCACCCCGGATATAATTACCATCCATTCTATAGGTCTCGGGGTATTTTATCCTCATCCAAGCCGGAGGAGTTGGTGAAGGTGTGCATAATACTACCTTCATGTTGTATTTTACACATAGGTTCACAACCCTATCCAACCATGTGAATTCATAGGTTCCTTCAACAGGTTCCATTTTGAACCAGGCAAACTCAGCGAGATGCACAAACTCAAAACCCATATCGGATATCTTCTTAATATCCCGTTCCCACTGGTCCTCAGGCCAGTGCTCCGGATAGTAATAAATCCCAGTGGTTATAAGATCCTTTTCGGGAAAGAATGCATTGGTGTCTTGTGATTTTGCCTTATTACATAGGACAATAGCAAATACAAAAGCCAATAGTTTCACTAAGTTGTTTTTCATACCTACCTACTTCGTAACTTTTCTTATTTTGATCAATGAGTCAAGAATACATTTTCTTAAAAAATTGTAGCTCGCTGCTTTCATCCTGTCATAGCCTTGGCTGATACCTTACCAAAGGTCATTTAGATGAATTGACTAAGGTAAAAGGCGATCCAGGAACTTAGAGGTCATTATGTATTCTATATGGGTAAGAATTGATTCTAGCAATACTCATGTTGATGCCGAATCCACATTATTGGAGGTCTCAACCAAACAACTATGGTTTAACCTGAAAATCAGAGGTTACTTAAACACATCTATTATTTATGGAATATTATACTTATTGATCTCTAATCAGTCCAAACCAGTACTTCTCCCGGTTTCAATATCTTCTCTCCAATGTGAATTGATGATTGAAAAGGAACATTCATCTTATAGTCAAAACCGGAATAGTTCAAAGCAATGTTGAAGCCATCTCTGAAATAGACAAATACTCCCGGTGGATAGTCTTGAATAGTAACTCCAAACGTTTCAAATGTATTACCAATGACATTTTTTTTGAAATAACTGTCTTGTGTATTAACCGCAAAATAGGTGACAGAGCCTTTGCCATGACTTTTTCTTGTTACAGCCGCCATTTGTCCAATGTATGGATCTGTGTAGGTTGCCAGCACTTCAGTACCTTTTAATGGCACAATAATATCTCCGATCTTATCCCAGTCGTATTCTTTAGATTTCATTGACAGATATTGGGAAGGTTTATCATAAGACACATTTCTTTCAATGATTGTAGCCCCGATAAATTTTGCGATCATGCCACCATGATCAGGTACATCTATGAAATCACTCAAATTCGCATACACTGGCAAGATGATGATATGACCGCCTTTCTCAACATAATCCATACATTTAAGTATGGATGCTTGATCCTTTAAATGGCTTTTAGAAAGCAAGATGACATTATAATCCTCAATATCTTGCATAGATGACAATATGGAAACCGGTGCTCCCAATGATTTCATGAGCTCTAAATATTCTCTAATTTGGTTTGATTCAAATTCAGGGTACCTCTTGTTCATCCAATGCCTAAACTTCTCGGTCTGATCCCAAATAATAGCTGTAGTGCGTTCCTGGATTATGTCAGATATTTGTGCATTATTTAAGTTTATTTTTCTCAAAAGATTGAGCTCTTCAATAATGCTACCTACTTCCTTCCATCTCTGATCAGATGTGCCCCTGGTGCCAGATGGAATATCCATATCAAGCCCTGTAGCTAATTTGATAAAATCATCAAAACAAGCAAATTCACCACCCGCAGCATATATATGAAATAGGTTCAACCTCATTTGTTTCAAGTTGAATTTGAAGTCCCCTGGGTTCTGTTGCATAACCCCAATTATCTTATTTTCAGACAAGTGTACTTGCCAGAGCATTTGTCTGCCAATATTCAATACACATGTATCATCAATAACCAAATTATTGAATTTACACTCATTACATACAATGTAAACTAAATCAATGGGTTCAATTGTGGATAAATTAACATGCTGCATCTCGAAATCATTGCTAATGCTTATGATTTGGTTTTCCATTACCAATCTCCGAAGAATCTCTACCTGAATTCTATCCAATCCATCATTATTGATGTGCCAGCCCAGTATGGTAGTGTTATGTCCATATCGCTCAGCTAATGATGTAATTGCATTTGCCATGTCATACCGGTATTTGGTCGACACAATTGATGACATATCATTTGGGTAATCTTCGGTCTCATCATTTTCGTAGTTGGTGCCTCCCATTCCAAAATGGGGTATTTGTATCTGTACCTTAAGGTTGAGAAGGTTACATAAATCAATAATCTGGTCAAGTGCATCGAAATCAAAGTTTCCACCTCCAAGATCAATATCGGTTAAATACACATATTCAAAGCCCAATTCGGAAATATACCCGATCACTTCTGTCCATCTGCTTTCCCTTTTTTTGACAGAAAAACTGACACCACACAGAAAAAGGTTTTCACTAAAGTGCCGTGTTCCTGATGCAGAATGGCCTATTGATCTTGTTAATTTAGTCATCATAATCATGTCAATTTGTCCCTCATATTTGCAAAAGCAATTCAGGGAATGTGATTTTCCTAAGGCCTACCAAAAACGCTTCTTCATCTGTACGACATACCTTTATGGCTGTTGATTTTCCTTATATAGTCCTCACTTAAACACTCAAACTACCCCTCCTCGAAGATTGTATTGCTCATTATATGGGTATATTATTCATAATGGTAAGAACCTCAAAAACGAATCCAGGTATATTCTTTCTAAGATTTCACTATACACAATCACTTCTATACAAAAAAGCTTAAGCGTCATTACACAAGTTAGATATTAAACACCCGGTCAGAGGGTTGTCTTGTGTTGGATTAGGGTCCATGATGTGTGCTACAGGCAACGATGAACTATCTCTATTTATCTGGATTATGCTAACTCAAAATGACATAAAGATTTCATAACCCAAACTTCAAGACTTCAGAGAAGTCATATAGAACAGTTTACTTTAAAAGTATTGAGGCAATTATCCTTCAAACTGAAGATGATGCCATCTAAGAACATCATTTCGAGATCTTTAAGAAAGGAAAATCTGATCATAAAATGATGTTCGGAACTTCACTGCTCCCCATACCCGTAATTGAAGCTCCCTGAAAACAAAACGTGCCAGTTCATTTTTCTGGTTCTCCAATTGGCAACTTTGTATTGGTTCAGGAAGTCGAACGTTCTTTTACAACCGTCCCAACAACTGATACAAGTCTTATAAAGTTCACGTAGGAAGATTCCGGTGTAGTCAATTATTCTATCACTTGAAAATCTGCTGTACGAAAAGATAGAGGTTGTTGGCCCACTCCGTATCGTCATGTGCATTGCCATCCACATGCCACACATGCGGAATCCTTTGTTCTTTGAAGTGATGATGTACACGTTGACTGACGCTGATCAGACCGTCCTTGTTCCCACATGCCAGCCACAATACTTTTAATTTCTTTCTGGCGGCCGCCAAATCAGGAATCAGTCTGGCATCAGAGAGTCCCCCAAATTCATTGGTATTTGGAGCAGATGAAAAACCACCAATGTAGTCAAAGGTATCTACATGAGAAAGGCCGATGTTTAGTGATTGACCACCTCCCATAGATAGCCCTGCGAGTGCACGATGTTCTCGGTCGGTATATACAGAGTAGTGAGACTCAATGTAAGGAATAATATCCTTGAGTAAATCATCTTCAAAAGGCTGGGCATAACCTTCAAATCCGCCATTTCGTTCCTCCTGTTCATCGGGCTTGGGATTATCCACAGTCATGTTTGCATTGCAATTGGGAAAGACCACAATCATCGGCTCAATTTTACCGTCTGCCAAGAGATTGTCCATAATATAGTCTGCACGAACCCAGTACGGCCATTGCCCGGCATCTGAATTCAGGCCATGCAGCAAATAGAGTACTGGATACTTCCGGGCTGCCGAATAGCCGGGAGGCGTATAAACCAGCATCTGCCGACGTGTCGAAAGTGTTTTTGAGTTGTACTCAACAGACGAAATTGTACCGTGCGGAACATCGCGCTCGTCTCTGAATCCAGCGAGTGGATCATCGAATGCGGGCTTATCATCCGGCCCCAGCTCAATCGGCCCGAAGCTGATCCTACGCGATGCTTGTTGGGTACCAGAAAGGAAACCTCTTGTTTCCATCCATTTGCGACATGCTTCTGACCAAGTAGACTCTGTGTTTTCTGATCGGCCAAGCCCGTATCCATGTCCTCCTGTCTGGTATAGATGAAGCTCGCAGGGAACATTATTGCTTTTCAGGGCAAGCCCATAATTGATGCTATTTTGCACAGGTACAGCGCCATCGTCCATAGAATGAACCAGAAAGGCTGGCGGAGTTTCAGGGCTCACCTGAAGCTCGTTTGAAAAGCGTTTTACCTGTTCCTGAGATGGGTTTTCTCCAAGTAAATTATATCGGGACCCCATGTGGGTTATATTCTTATCCATTGATATCACGGGATATATCAACAGCGAAAAGTTGGGCCTGGCACTGGTCGTGTCAGAAGTTTCATACACCCTCTCATCAAAATGAGTAGAAAGTGTGGATGCCAGGTGTCCTCCTGCGGAAAAGCCCATAATACCTATTTTACCAGGATCGATGCCCCACTCTTTTGCGTGTCGCCTGACAGTCCGAATGGCCTCTTGTCCGTCTTGCATAGGGCCTATTGACTTGTCTTTCATAATGCTTTCATCCGGTAGTCGATACTTCAATACAAAGGCTGTGATTCCCAGACTGTTCAGCCACTCGGCAACCTGCACTCCCTCATGGGCGATGGCCAGCCCCCAGTAAGCTCCCCCGGGACAAATGATCACTGCCGTTCCGTTTGCCAGATCAGCTGATGCCGGATACATATCGAGCGAAGGATCGGTGACAAACCGCATTTTGATCCAATTATCTGCAGAATCGACTGTCTGTTGGTATGTTGCATTAGGGATAGCCCCTGGAACTTTCCCGTCCCAAAGATTGATTGTCCTGGTTTGTGCGGAAAGGCTTCCTTCCAATGCTACCAGGCATGCAAATGCTAATAATGTTTGCTTCATATGTTTAAAATTTAAAGACCGCAGTGGCTTAAATATTTTATGGAATATGTTCCAATATAAAACCATAGGAATAAGGAGCGTTTCCAGGCAATGTGTACTCGTCCAAAGTCCGTGCACCCCAGGAATCATTTCCTCCTACCCCATGAATAGTTAAATCGATGTTGAGGTTAATAAAGTCTCGGTTTGGCAGCTCATGAGGATGGCCGGCTTCCTCTAAATCATCTTCGGAGTAAGGCCATGCACGAAAACACAATCGCTGCAATCCAGTGATTCTAATACCTTCCCTATTCTGACCTGAAAGCGAAAACCAACGAACATCACTGCGATTGGCATTATCCTGGGGAACTAAATAATCTGTTTTGAAATCCTTCAGGCTCAATTCATACAGACCTACAGGATAACCTGTCTTGCGATCCGGGTAATTTTCATGAGGTCCTCTCCCATACCACTTGATTGTATTTAAATCCGAAGGCACCCTTATTCGCATACCAAACTTTGGCATTAGGGGGATGGTATCAGCTTCCGGTTGATATGCTGCTTCCACCTGTAGTTTGGCTTCCCCATTTATCGAATAAGTTAAGGTATAAGACGCACCGATTTCCGGCAATTTCATAGCAAAAGTGATGATGACCAGACCTTCTTTTTTTTGAATCCGAACATCCTTCACCATAAGGGTTTCTGAGGCATTTCTCCATTTCCCAAGGCGATCTCCATAGCCATTTCGCCTCTGATTGTCATTGGCCGGTTTCCAGAAATACGGCTCCAGCTCTCCCTTTAGCAATTCATTATCACCCGCTTTCCAACCGGTTAATGCGCCCGTGGATTTATTGAAATGAAAAATGGAGGAACCGGCACGAAGCTCAACACCTGTTGCTGTTTCATTCACAACTGGCAAACTCCCTTCAACGCCTATTTTTTGTGGGGCTATGGTCCTAAGAACAAACTGCTCCCTGGCAACCACAAAGCCAGCTTCAGCCCATAATGTTGATTTTCTTAATCTGGCATAAACATTCAATATTACTTCACCATTCCAGTCACTATACTCGGCGGGCTCAATCACAACATCTTGCGACTGACGGGGCAGAACATTCAGATTCTTTATAAGCCCTGTTTTCACAGGCTTTCCATTTACCAGAAATTCATAGTCAAAATCAAATTTCTCAAGAGCCGTAAAATCATACTGATTGATCACCTTTATCTTGAACGGAGTTGTATCCGCCAGTTGGAAATTCACATACTGATACACTTTCTGAACTTCGTAGTAATGCGGGTGGGGAATCCGGTCAGGACCAATAAGCCCATTAAGGCAAAATGCACCATCATTTGGCTGATCGTCAAAATCTCCTCCGTAAGCCCAAAATTCATCCTCTCTGAGGTTCAGGTTCGAGGAAAGCCGGTCGTAGCTCAATTTAGAACCATCCTTCTTTTTCGCGATTCCCTGATCCACCCAGTCCCAGATGGCCGCTCCCATTATACTTTCATCGGATTCAATCACCTCCCAGTATTCCTTTAGATTTCCGACAGAGTTACCCATTGCGTGGGCATATTCGCGCATAAAGAATGGCCTGTCATCTACCTGTTCTGCCTCCTCCTTCAATTTGTCGGGATGTAGGTAAGAGTCATCATAGATATCAGAAACAGACCGATCGGTATCGCTAAAAACAGGACGAGAAGCATCCAGCTTCCGAACCGTGTCCGCCATGGCTTTCAGGTTGATTCCCTTGCCTCCTTCATTACCCAGGGACCAAAAAGTAACACTGGGATGGTTCTTATCACGTTGCACCAGGGAGGCAGCCCTGTCTACATGAGCCTTGGTCCACATTGGATTGTCACCCAGTTCTGTATTACCAGTCCAGTATCCGTGGCTTTCCTGGTTGGCCTCATCCATCACATAAAATCCATAGATATCGCATAACTCATAAAAAACCGGGGTATTGGGATAATGAGATGTGCGGATCATATTGATGTTGGCTTGCTTCATCAATCGAAGGTCCTTTTCCATAGTTTCCCGATCCACAAATCGCCCGGTCCGTGGGTGATGTTCGTGACGGTTCACGCCCTTCATCTTAACGGGCTTTCCATTAATCAGAAAAATCTCACCCTGGATTTCCCGCTTGCATATCCCTACATGATACCGGAATGTTTCGATTACCTCTTTCTTATCAAGAAGCGTAATCTTAACATTGTACAAATAGGGTGTTTCGGCTGACCAGAGCTTCGGATCATTGAGTAAACAAGAAAGGTTATAAATACCCGTAGAACCCACCGACAAGGACTCGGCAGGAACTGACATTCTCTGTTCAATCTTTCCACCATTCCTGTCTTCTCCGCTTAAAAGGATATCAAGGGTTAGGTTCTTTGTTTTTGCAGTTGAGCCATTACGTAACCATACCTTTGCTTTGAATTTTGCGGCAGAAAAATCGTCGGACAGATTAGCTGTAAGCATATAGTCCTGAATGTGAACTTCGGGTCGGACCCACAGTTCCACAGAACGGAAAATTCCACTAAATCTCCACATATCCTGGTCTTCGAGGTAGCTACCATCACTCCAGCGGTATACTTCCACCGCCAACCGGTTTTCCCCTTGCTTTACATAATCCGTGATATCAAATTCCGCCGGTGACATGGAATTCTGGCTATAACCGATCCTTTCTCCATTTACCCATAGATACATGGCTGACTTGACCCCTTCGAAATGAATGTAAAATCGCCTATTTTTCGTCTCAGAAGGCACTTGAAAAGTTGTGACATAAGAACCTACTGGGTTTCGGTTTTCGTGGTTGTAGTATTCTTGGGGCGGTTCACCCATTACCCTCGGCTGATCCTTTTTGAATGGATAGATCCAATTCGTATAAATAGGTTTCCCGAAACCCTGCATTTGCCAGTTGCCGGGAACTACAATATTATCCCAGCCAGAAACGTCATAATCGGCCTTGTAAAAATCGACCGGCCGTGTTTCTGGTCGTGGAGACCACTTAAATTTCCAGGTGCCATCCAAAGAGATGATTTCGCTGCACTCGCCTTTTTTTGAAGGCAGCATCAAGGTACTATGGTAAGCTTCCTTGTTGATCCCGACAACATTGGGATTTTCCCAATCCACGGACTTCTGGGCATGACCTAAGTTGACGGTCAGTAGAACAACAGCCACGTAGAAAAATCCAACAATAAGGCATCCTTTCATAGAAATCCGTTTAATCATATCCTAATATCTAATTGCAGAGCGACAACTCCTTACTTTGTCATACTAAAAATCTATCTCATTTTTTTACCCTTCATTTCCCTAAAGGGAAAATTGAGATAAATTTTTAATTTCCCCGTCAGCTGGCGGGCTAGGGGTAAATATGATAATGCACGACTAATCTCTTGGTCTGATTATAACTGCAAAGCCACCACCTTTGGCCATGTTTAGTACTAATTGATCAGTATTTGCAACCTTAACAATCTCACGTTTATAGTCTGTGGGGTCTTTGTCTGCGTTCACCCCGTCTTTAAAAATTTCTGCAGCATAGGCTCCCTCGCCCAGAAAAGACAGGTCTATAGACATTTCTCTTGCCGACCAATTGGTTAAACCACCAATAAACCATTTATCATCCTTTCGCCTGGCCAGAGCCACGTATTCACCCACTTTGCCATCCAGGGCAATTGTTTCATCAAACGTCGTAGGAATCTGAGAAATAAAGGTAGTGCTTTCCTGCTCTTTCTTGTATTCAGTTGGGCTATCCGCCATCATTTGCAATGGTGCTTCGTAAACAACATACATACCCAATTGATGACATCTCGTTCCCTGACTCATAGGCATGGAATTGCTTGGACGAAAATCTGCTTTGGTTGCATTACGCATGGCTCCTGGTGTATAGTCCATAGGTCCAGCCAGCATTCTGATGAAAGGAATACAGGTCGCATAATATGGCATATCATCATCTGGTGTCCATTTCACATTCTCCAGGCCTTTAACCCCTTCAAAATTGACGATATTAGGATAGGTTCGCTGAATACCGGTGGGTTTATACATACCATGATAGTCCACAAGGAGTTTATAAGAGGCTGCCTTTTTAGCAATGTCATAAAGCGATTTCACCATTTTTTGGTCATCACGATCAATAAAATCTATCTTAAAGCCTTTCACCCCCATATTTGAATATTTGGAAAAAGCATCATCTAAAACCTGATTGACGGCATACCATGAAGCCCAGAGGATAATACCTACATTTTTTTGCTTTGCGTAGTTAACGAGTTCCTCAACGTCCATGCTTGGTGCAATCTTCAGCATATCGGTTTCTTCACTCCAACCTTCGTCAAGCACCACGTACTCGATATTGTTTTCTGCCGCAAAATCAATGTAGTACTTATAGGTTTCCGTATTGATTCCTGCTTTAAAATCAACCTTCGATATGTTCCAGTCGTTCCACCAGTCCCACGCTACTTTTCCCGGTTTTATCCAGCTTACATCGGCAATTTTTGAAGGTGTAGCAAGCTTTTGAACCATATCGTTATCCAGCAGGTCCTTATCGTTCTCACTTATTATGATCGCTCTCCATGGGAAATTCCGGGTACCGTTCGCTTTGGCGATATAAGATTCCCGCTCCACTACCATGTAGTTCATATGATTATAGCCGCCCAGGCGCTCTTCCTTCGGATAATGGGCAAATGCTCCCTGTAATCCTGGCTGCTTGTTATTGCCGCGTGTCAGAAACATCCCCGGATAATCCTCCAGGTCAGCCTCGATGATAGCTGCTTTTTTTCCATTTCTCAGATCAACAAGAAGCGGCGAAATAGCTAGTGAATCTTTCACAAATTTGGAAAGGGGAATTTCAACATAGTTGCATTCAAAAGCAGATGAATACATATCGTTTTCCCTTAGATCTCGAACGTAAGGAACAAAGGCTTTATGATCCTTGCTAAAGTTAAAATTGGCTTCTTCAGATTCAATAACGATTTGTCCCCTCTTACTTGTAAAAAAACGATAGGCTACACCATCATTGTAGGCTCTTAAAATCAAACCGAAACCACCCTTAAACTTTACTATAATCTGATTATACTCATCAACAACCGATTCCTTTTTGTAAATAGGAGTGGCAAACGTCGTACTGACTTTTGAATCTTTAGTGCTAATTACCTTCGCTTTTTTTCCTAAAATCTCCCCGCTACCAAGCGTTAATGAAATGGTGGAAGGAGCAATAACCTCTGTATTTTCATGTGTGACAGACCATGAAATCTTCTCACCACTTTCCAAAGCCATGTCAATCTTCCCGTCGGGTGACTTTACATGGATTACCTGAGCCATACCAACACCGGTTGATAAAAACATAACTGCGGCTACATATAAAAATATCTTATTCATGTGTATATAGTTTATCTCTAATCGGTCACATGGAACCTTTGATAATTAAAATAATCATTCTCCTGTGTTTTTAATGATCATTTTAATCTTGTCGGTTTCATTTGACGTATTGATTATTATTAACTGACTTGATTGATATAGAATTTTCATCCAAAAGGGGTGATGTCACGGTAAGTTTGATATCGCCTGCACTTTGGGTGCTTCTGATCACCACCAAAGCACGTCCTTTCCAGGCCTTCCGTGAATCATTTACATACAGTTCATAGTCTTTCAGATCGGCATTATCCACTCCAGCAATGACACCCGGCCCGTCTATTTTAAAGTGCAGGCGGTTTGCGGCATTTGGCTGGTGAATTCCGTCTTTGTCTGTTAGCTCGATGACCACATAAGACAAGTCTTGACCATCAGCCACTATTTCATTGCGGTCGGCCACCAATTTTATTTTTGAAGCTTCACCGGAAGTTTGCAAAATGGTGGATCCCACCTCTTTGTCATTTTCTACGCCAACTGCCCTAAGTTGACCGGGTGAATAGGGTACGGTAAATGTGGCTTTAAACTCTTGTTCTTTAGTGGTTGCTTTTTCGCCAATCAGTTGGTCATTCAGATAAAGCCTAACCTTGGGATATTTTGAATAAACCTCCACCTCAACATTCTTCCCTTCAAATCCCGGCCAGGTCCAGCTTTCCCAGGTAGGCCATACCGACCACCAGGTCAATTTAATTTCTAGAGGCTCAGGTTGCGGCTCGCGAACACCCAAATAGAGCTTCTCGGTATCATTATACAAGATACTCCGGTAATGTGATATCGGTTTTCTCCATCCGATCAGATCGATATCGCCGCAATATGCCCCGTGCCATGGAAAAAAATCATTTTCCCAATGTTCACCGGGTGTCTCACCTGAATAGTACGTACGACCTATTCCCGATTCTCCTAAATAGTCCATTGCTGTCCAGACAAAGTCTCCGATAACATAGCTATTGTCCTGTACCAGCTTCCAATTGGCAAAAGCATCCTTCGGGTATGATTCCGTCTGAACGACTATGCGAGATGACACCCGCTGGTGATCGTCTGGTGCACTACTGAGATGGTAGTTGTAACCTGCCACTTCATGTTGATCGAACAAGGAATCGAATACCGCCCAATCATCACCCCAACCAACAACAGCTGATGTAATGGGACGTGTTGGGTCCAGCTTTCTAACCTCTCCTGCCAGCATTTTTGCGGTTTCTACCGCCTGCGGTTCCTTTCTTTCGACTATTTCATTGCCAATGCTCCACATAATGATGGACGGATGATTTTGATCACGCTGTATCATTGCTGCCAGGTCACGCTGCCACCATTTTTTAAAATACTTGGCGTAATCATGACTGTTCTTTCCAATTTTCCAGCAATCAAATGACTCATCCATAACCAGCAAGCCTAACCTATCGCAGGCCTCCAGAAAAGCTTCCGAAGGAGGATTGTGGGAAGTCCTGACGGCATTGAATCCACCGGCTTTGAGCAACTCCACTTTGCGCTCCTCAGCACGATCGAAAGCAGCCGCTCCAAGGCAGCCATTGTCATGATGAACACATCCACCATTTATATTTACCTGTTTTCCATTCAGTAGGAAGCCCTTTTCGGCTGAAAATTCGATAGAGCGAATGCCAAAGCTGGTTTCCGTTTCGTCAATGACTTTATTGTCTTTTAACACCTGGATCCGTGCTATATACAAATCAGGGGTTTCGGGGGTCCATAACCGGGGATTCGAAACCTTGATGTGTTGGGTTACTTCCTTCTCTCCATTGGCAGGCAATTCTACTGTAACCTGATTATCGGTACCCTTATCGGAACTCTTTCGCAGCACTTGGGTCTTAACTACAAGTTTTTGAGGCAATCCTGTTTCATTTTTCACCAATGTTTTCACCTGAACTGTTGCCTTCTTTGAAGACACGTCAGGAGTGGTAATGGCTACTCCCCAATGGTCTACATGCACCGGATTAGTCACTTTCATCCAAACATGGCGATAGATTCCCGAACCACTGTACCAACGACTGTTCATTTGTTGGGAATTGTCTACTCTTACGGCTATCACATTTTCCTGTCCAAAATCCAGATAAGGTGAAAGGTCATAGCTGAACGATGAATAGCCATAAGGGTAAACACCCAGCGATTTCCCATTGATAAACACTTCGGAGTTCATGTAAACCCCTTCAAAATAAATGGAAACCTTTTTGTTCTTCCACTCAGTGGGTACGGAGAAGGTTTTTCGATACCAACCTATACCTGCAGGAAAATATCCTCCTCCATTCCCGGTAGGATTTTTAGGATGTGTTTGTCCCTCAATACTCCAATCGTGTGGGAGGTTCAGGCTACGCCAATTCTTATCATTGAAATCTACAGAGCTGGCCTTAGGATCACCCAAAAAGAACTTCCAGTTGTCATCAAACAACTGTTTCCTTTGAGTACTCTCCTGTTGCTGGGCATGAACTGACAAGCCATTGATAAAAAGCAAAAAGGCAATTGACAGGGCTTTCCAGTTTGGCTTTGACTTTTTAGAATCTATAGGTTTTGGCCCAGGGATATAGGTCTGGCGGTTGGTTGGATCGGATAATTTCATAAATATTTCTTGATCTTCAGATATTTCATTTTTTTAAGTCTCCTATTCATCGTTCATGCTGAAAGTCATCAATCAAAAGAGTGAACCCAACGAACTCCTTCACGATAGTTAAATCCTCTTCGTATTGTGTCAGATCAATTGTTTCACAGTTTAATGAGAGTATCCATTTAAATTCCATAGGTTTATTTTTTAAGGATCATCTTTCGTGTTATTGAATGATTTCCAACTTTCAATGTGTAGAAGTACAATCCGTCGGGCAACGGGCTTCCGTTAAAATCAATCTGATGAGTTCCTGAAGACAATTCCTTGTTGACAAGGGTGGAAACTTCCCTTCCTGCATAATCAAACACTTTCAGTTCAACCAATGCTTTTGATGACGTTTGGAACTGAATGGTCGTCAAGTCAGAAAACGGGTTGGGATAATTCGTCAGCCCTTTATTTTTCAATTCACTGGCAGCTAATGGCACATTGGGCAGGCTGTTATCTCCCGCTTCAATCATGACAAATTGAACCGAGCGTCCAGGAACGTCCAATTTAATAGATTGACCGTTTGAATAAGCATTTGCAGGAATGGTCTCAAGAGCTGGGCGGGGACCCCATTGTGTCCCTGACGACCCAACACCGTTCACCGATACATACAGAGAAAAATCACCATTGTCTGTGCCTCCGGTTAAGGAATAATTATAGTATTGATCCCCAACTCCTATGGTCTTTGGATCTATTTTGACTACCTGTGCTGTACTTCCCTTATTTACAATCACAACCCCGGTTTCACCTGATGCAAATGTGGAAGCATAAGCCAAAACGTTCGAGTTATCCGAAGTAGCAGGAATTACATGATCGCCAGTAAATTTCTGTGTATAATAAGCATAATAAAAAGCCGGCCTTGGCTGATATTGAAGGCTTTTGTCACTCCCGTCATAAAACATACCTCCATCGCCGTTAACAAGCAGCCAACGGGTTGCTAAACCAAAATTGTTTTTAATCAGTTCGTTGAAAAGGATTGTTGCCTGAATACCGTTGATGTATGAGATTCCTGTAGAAGAGTTGCCCACATCATTCATGTTGTATTCGGTCAATGCCACGGGTTTCGGAAAAGCATTTTTATTTGCAATATCCTGCTGAATAAAGTCGATATATTTTTTAGGATCTGTTACAGCAGCAGACAGTAAACTATCCACACTTGCAGCACTTCCAAAATAGTTGTGCATGACGTAAAAATCAGCAGCATCGCCAACTTCGCTTAATACTCCTGCATTCCAGGTCTTATCCACTGGATTCCAGCTGGTAGTACCATCATAATGCAATACCTGTGCACCAATATAGATCGTTGCGTTCACCTCAGCCGCTGCTGCTCTCATCGAATCGGCAAAAACCCTGAAATGTTGACCGTAAAGCTGACCGGTAATGATTTCAGGCTGCCTGTCTTTATTGGTCTTTGTATCAATCTTATAACTAGACTCCCAGGGACCATTATTTTCGTTTCCAATCTCCCAGAATTTAGTACGGCCATTATCATAGCGTACCCAATCGGCAGCCAGATGGGCAGCCTGCGCCACAGGGTCATCGCTCAATCCGTAACGGGCATAGGCATAATTGACCGTGATGAGCCCTTGCGAACCGGTTTGCTGGCGTAATACGTAATAGTTGTCCGTTGTAGTGGGCCAATCGTTCTTTCCTGAAATGGGATAAAACAGTTCCTTATCTCCCGATGAATTGTAAATAGAGTCGGGTAGATCGGTTGGCTTTCCATTCCAGAAAAAGATATTTGACCAGCTCCCTCCAGGAAAACGGATTACAGAAGGATTCAATGCCTGGGTGTTCTTCAGAAATGTGGTGTTGCCTGTGGTATTCCCCATCCAGCATGCGATGGCATTTCCAAATATGTATTTGGAAATTTCGCTCTGCTCATCGGCCGATAGAGTGACCGTTACAGTTGGTGCATTCGTAGTTTTGTTTGCAGCTACTGAAACCGGGATGGTAGCCATTTTGGGTTCAAAATCATCTAAAAAGCAATTCGTGTTTTGCGCGGAAAGTGATGTGGCACAAACCATCACAATACCCAAGGACACTATAAGTTTAAAGTTTTTCATATTCTCTTAATTGATTTAATATTTAATAACCTGCACGCTTAGTCTCATTTTTAGTGATTCCTTTCCGAGAAATCTCCTGGCCTCATGGAATGAAACCGACTGTTCCTCAATCACCTTCTTCACTTTCTATTTTAATAGCCCAATAGTGAAAGCATTTTTTCACCGTATCGCTTTCCTAATTCTCTGTAACCAGGTGAGTCAAAATGGGCAGCATCCTGTCCTGTACAGCCATCAGAAGAAATGACATATGCTAATGGGATCGTATCCGGCAACTTCGCTATGATCGTGTTCATGCTTGAACAGCAATTTCCCTCGCCAGAGAATACTTCCCCTGCTAAAAGAGGAACAGAATTGGCCTCTAAAGAAAGGTCTGTCAGCATGTCGTCATATATTTTCTTTACATACCCTGGCCATTGTTCCTGACCCGTATTTGTCTCTCCCTGGTGCAATAGAATCCCTTTGATAACACCGTCCTTTTGTGTCAATTTTGCCAGATCGATAAGGTACTGATATGGATCTCCATCATAACCAACTACCTGGGAAGTAAACCAGCTGTCTGCAGATGTGGAATCATAGTCCAGGTACATATCCTTATCAAACAGCCTGATGTCGCACCCGGCAACAGATACATTGATAACTCCCACTGTAATGCTGTCGGGCAGATTGGCAACCATCGTCCTTCCGAAATAATCGGCAGGCGAAAGGCCCGAATAGCACTGACAAGTGGGCGGAACAGCAGTGTACCATGTTGCTTTTTCTCTGCTCAGGTTGGGACAATCCAGTGCCTGGAACAGCTTGAAACGGCTATCTACTGTCTCATCCTGACTTTCAATTGTCCCTGCACCATGCATATTTGATTGTCCGAAACAGAGAAAGACATAAAAATTTGGATCTTTTGCAATCGGAGCAACCTTACCACCCTGTGAAACCGAGATCTGACGAGCCTGGCCATTTAGCAAGGAGACATTTAATATGGAGGAACGCGTTGAACCTGTGCTATTAGGGTCTGCTGTCAACTGAATTTCCGTGCTGCCACTATTGCCACTGGATAAACTTAAGTGCAACCAGGAGGAGGCGGAATTGGCAATAATCCATCGGTCGCTACTGGTTACTGTTATATCCGATGAACCCCCATCTGCGGGTAGTGAAACCGATGTTGTAGAAACATCCAGCAAAGGTTCTGCATCATCCGCATTGCTGCATGATGAAAGAATGGTGACCCACAACAAAATTATCAACATTGTTTTACTAAGAAATTTGGTGTTCATTTTAATTTTTCTTCATGCCCAGATAAATATGTTTTCATTCAAATCAGGCGAGTTTATTTTTATACAGGGTCTTATCGTCTATTTCTATGTTTAATGCGATTATTCATCTTGTTGCTCGCAGGTTTATTATTGAGTAATTCCTCTCCAATCATCCGTTCTAAATGGAACCGCAGGCAAGCCCTTTGAATTGATCAGGTTGCATTCAGGATTGTCTGTCCAGGCATATCGTACCGCTACTGGCTCAATAACTTCATCCGAATAAACGACAACTTCACTGTCCTCAATAATTGCTTTTGCCCAATGAAACTGCCGGTCATTCCCGGCTATCGCAAAGCCCATTACTTCTTTTCCTTCTCTCACTAAAAGCCCGGAATCCGTATGCGTAAAGCTGATGCGTATACGATTTCCTTCTGCTTTAAAACTTTTGTACATGGGGCCGGATGACACGCAATCTTGTTTATACACCTGTTTATTGGCAATCAAAGCTAACCGGCGGCCCACTTCCTGTTTGTTAAGGGGATGAATACTTCCAGCTTCTCCAATATCAATCGCACATGCCGTACCTGTATTGGGTCGAGATAATGTCATAGTCTGCGCTTCTCTCAATTCAGCCCATTCACTTTCGGAAGGAAATGGTTTTCTTTCCATGTAATTGGCCAGCTGAACGAATAAAAATGGAAGGTTGCCCTGCTGCCAGCGCTGCCTCCAGTCGTCGATCAGCATGGGAAATAATTCTCGATAATCGTAAGCCGCTTCTGCATTCGATTCGCCCTGGTACCAGAGAAAACCCTTGATGCCATAAGGAATAAGCGGATTTATCATGGTATTAAAAAGCACCGTGGGGTAATACTGATAGTTGAGTATTTTCGGGAAAGAGGGTTCAAGGTCTTTCTTATACAACCATTTCCCCGCTAAAGAAATCCTGGCATCACCATCTGTAATGTAAAGGTCATCCGCCGGAGGGTTTAAACCACCACCGCCCCAGAGCATGGTTATTCTCAAAGCGATCGTATTTTCCCCTGTCTGCACCTGACTGGCCGGAATCGTATAAGAATGAGTTTCGTTGGAATTCCAGACATTCTTACAAATTTCCTTACCATTGAAATAAAGCGAATAGTTCATCTCCGGATGGCCCAGGTTAACGGTAAGATCTTTTCCTGCAAAGGATTCAGGCACCGATATCTTTTTCCGCAACCAAACCATCCCTTCATATTCTCCAATCCCAAAATCCTTTAGCACATTCGGCATATCAATTTCAGTCCAGTCGGAATCATCATAATCCGGATCCGGGAAAATTTTGTCCGCGTTATTCTGCGGATTATAGACAATTTCCCAAATGCGCACCCAGCTCAAGCTGTCGGCTATAAGGTCTTCAGGGTCCAAAGTAAGGGTATCCATACTGAGCGTACTTTCCCTGGTAATAGACGATGTGAGCAACTTCTCCCTGCTGGTCCAGGCTTCGATCGGCGTACCGCCCCAGGTACTTTGAATGATTCCCACCGGAACATTTTGATCCATATGAACTTTACGGGCAAAAAAGTATGCTACCGCCGAAAAGTCTTTCACATTTGTGGTATCACAGACGTCCCATCTGCCGGATAAAATATCTGACTGAGGCTTTGTCTGCTTGTTGTGATCAACAACCAGAAAACGTACTTGTGGAAAATTGGCATTTGCAATTTCCTCACTGGCATCTTTAGACTGTTGTACCTGCCATTCCATATTGGATTGGCCTGAAGCCAGCCAGACATCCCCGATGAGGATTCCACTCAATTCGACACCCTCACTCGCCTTTCCTTTTTCATAAATTTTGAGGGTATAGGGGCCGCCTGCTTTGAACTCTGGCAAACGTACAATCCAGTTCCCTTCCGGATCAGCCTTTGTTGTCACTTTCACTGTTCCCAGCTCTGCTGTTATAGACTTCCCTGGAGTCGAATTTCCCCATATCGGGATTTTCATCTCTCGTTGCAGTACCATATTGTCCCCAAATACTTTTGGCAGACGGATTTGAGCATGAACATCCGTCAGAAAAAGAGTTATTGAAAGAAACAAAAGCGATGCTACCCGGAATCTCATGGTCACTGATTGGTTTGTTTTTAAAAAATTCAAATACTATCTCAGCTTACAGTTTTACTAAATTCAAAAAGAAAACATCATTCTCCCTGAGGTCCAGCTCTTTTGAAAAAGTCGAACCCGCTTTCACTTTTATTATTTCAGATGAGACCGGAGTACCATCATTTAGCTTTTTGATCTGTTCTACTTGTTCTCTTGAAAGTTGCGAGGGCCTGCCCAGGTCCACATAGGCGGTATGGGCATCATTGCTTCGATATCCCACTTTATAGACTTCCAGTGCATAGCTTCCTTCCGGAACACCGGCAATGTTTACTTTTAGTTTGCCCTTCGGTTTTGCAGGCAGATCGCGGATAAAATACTGCTGGTTATTGACAGAATCCGGAAGGGTATAGGTGTAGTCCCATGCCAACACCTGGATGTTTCCATCGGAATCTTTGCAAACCCAGGAGGCAGCATCCTTGTTGACCAATTCAACATTCCCTAGTTGGTTCAAAAACTGATAAGCATAAAACACCGACTTGTTGATTCCCTGGGTTGTCAGCATACCAAAGCCTCCGTGGAATGCCTCAAAACGAGGGCCTGGCTCTTCAAATATATCCGTAAACACCCAGTAAGACATGGATTGCGCTGCATCACCCGACTGTTTAAGTTTTTGCAGCACATAGGCAGCTTCGTGATAACTGTCGTGAATGGGATCTGAGGGAGTATAGGAGGCACTCCATTCGGTGTAGTGAAGCTCCAGATCTGACCTTGAAGAATTGGCAATTTCCTTTCGCGACTGCAGCACATCGCCACTTACCGCAAATTCTTCTTTGGCTAGCACAGTACCCGACTGACCATATTCATCCAAAAACCCTTGTTTTACACCATAAGCGTGCGTACTGATAAAATCCAAGGGCACATTGTTTTCTTCGCAAAACTCAATGAATTCGGGTTCCCAGGCAGCACCGGCTGTGGCCGGACCTCCAACAGGATAATCCTGATTAACACTTTTAACCGCCCTTGCGGCATATTCATACAGCTTAAAATATTCTTCCTGTGTCCCTGTCCAGAATCCTGGTGTCAGGTTAGGTTCATTCCAAACTTCGAAATACCAGGTCTTCACCTCATCCTCGCCGTATCGATCTGTAAAATGTTGTACCAGATTTGTTATGAGCACTCCCCACTTTTCATAATCTTTTGGAGGCGTTACATTACCCCGCCACCAAAAAACAGTTTGACCGCCACTTGCCAGCGCATTAGGCATAAAACCCAGCTCAACAAATGGTTTTATACCAATCGAATGCAAAAAGTCGAAGAGCGCATCTACATACATGTAGTTGTACTTAGGATTCCCATTTTTGTCTTCAGTATAGACCGCCATATCGTCTGTCAGCAGCCCGTGCATGCGGATGTATCTAAATCCGCATTCCTGTTTGACATAGGCGAGCTGTTGCTGCCAGTCAGCCCGCAGACCTTCATTGGCACGGCCAGCACCCACACATTCGTTGAACATGGTGTTTAAGGGTCCTTTTTCCGAATTAAAATCAACATGGATGTTTCTTTCAGTGCGCCTGGTTTTTGCCTTTTGCGAGTGTAATGAAATGACCGAAAAACAAATAAAAATGACTAAAAGGGAATATCTCATTGGTTTACTCTTTGTTATACACTATTTTAATTACAGTATCTTAATGAAGTCATGCTTCACAATTCTTACTGACCACCTGCTATAATGGCGTCAATCGTCCGTTGATCTTTTACTGTGTAATTTGATCTATCAATTACAACACCTGTATCCCACCAGAATGGAATTAAGCCATTTTCTAAAGCTTTCCTTGTAACATAAGTAATCCAATGATCCACGGAGTTGTTATGTAGCGCTAGATCTTTAGGTACATTTTGGGTATTACCCCTCCTGTAAGTACCATACTCACCCATGATTACCGGGATACCTTTATCGACAAACTTCTTCTTTGCCAGGGCAAAAGATTTATCCACATCATCCTCTTCTCCGTAGGTAGCATTGCGTTCAGGCTCAATATCAGAATGATAATCTTTGCCCCAGTAATAAACCATGTTGCCCCAACTTACATCTTCATTCAATATGCAGAATTGAGAAGGACTGTAAAAATGCACCTCAGCCATCAAACGTCCTTCTATCTCATCCGTAGGCATGTCCATCAGATCATTACTTTTTTCAATATTCGTACTTGGCCCCTGTACTACAAGCACCCTGTAGCTGTTTCTTCCTCCTGTAGAGCGGACTGCATTAATGAACGTTTGATGATAAGAGAGGAGGGCTTCCATCTCTTCTGCTGTATTGACATCAGGCTCATTGGCACTGGCAAACATCAAATGTTCATCGAAATCGCGCATGGCTGTTGCTATCTGCTCCCAGTAAGCTTTTTGCTTGGCATTCACAGAGTCCTTTTTTTCCAGTGTACAGTTATGCTCAAGCCAGCCTCCATCATAATGAATATTCAGAAGTACGTACATATCGTTATTGACACAATAGCCAACCACTTCTTTTACCCGATTAAGCCATTCGGTTTTAATGCGGGCTGTTTCGTAATCTTCAATATGGATATTATCCCCAGCCCAAGAGTAATCCTCTCTCCAATCCCAGTCCCAGGCACAAGGAATTCGGATCGCATTGAACCCTTGTTGCTTTACAGCTTTTACATAATCCTCTGTGATGGCAGGGTTACCCCACGACGTTACTGCAGGAGCTTCCATGGTGTTGCCGATGTTCCAGCCGAGTTTTATTTTAGCCGCCAGTTCGACAGCATTGCTGCTCATCCCCGTAGCGTCCGGCGCTTTAGGCGATGTATTGTAAGACGGATATATCGAAGGCACTACATAGATATAATCTTGGGTAACCTTGACACGTCTAGCCTGACCTTTTTGAGAAGTAATCACCAAAATTGTGGAGCGGGCAGATTCCGTACTATTTGATTCTGTTGTTAGCTGAATGGTGGCATCACCACTATTCCCACTCGTTTGACTCAATTGCAACCAAGAAGCAGAATTTGCTATATCCCATTGATCGTTACTTGTTATTGTTATGATAGTGTCCCCGCCTTCCCCGGCAAAGGAAACCTCTTCGACTGAGACGTTTAGGATAGGGTCTATGTCTTCCTTTTTATTGCAAGCCGTAAAGGTTAGCATCATCAACAAGAGTGCAAGTGTTCTGGTTAGATATGTTTTTTTCTTCATTTTAAGTACGTTATCGTTTTCATCAATTCCGGGAGTTCTATAAAACTCCCGGAGTTGATTGATCTCAATACAGTTATTTTACAATTAGTTTTTTAGTGAAGCTCGATCCTTCAGATCTTGCCTTTATAATATAAATCCCTGAACTTAAACCGGAATCTATTTCCAACTTACCCTTATTATTAAATACCCTTTTATATAGTAATTTGCCCTGTACATCAAAAATTCTAACTGTCGCTATCGCATCACTTTCAGGAAGGGCAACTGTGAACTTCCCTTGATGTGCAGGATTTGGATAGATGCTCATGTCATCTATCACATCATCAGCCACTGAGGATTTTTCGGATTCCTGCACTCCTGTTCTGGCTGAGCTGGAAGTAGCATAGCTGATATAGCCGTTGCAATTCAGCCATTCACTATTTGAACCGCCGCAGGTATTGTTTTGCCATACTCCGGTATTGGTAGCCTGGTTTTCCGATTGATAGATGACTCCATTAATAATGGCATAATCCACTTGTACATCCCTGCCACTACCGTCATTGGTAAAGTGAACCTCCACTGCCCCACTTCCCGAAGCGGTGTAATCAGCATAGGCAGTTCCTAGCGTCCAGGTAGCTATCGTATTGCCGCCTACCCTCAGGTCTACGGTTTCATCTCCCTGACTCCCATGAGCACGTACCACGATCGTTCCGGGAACGTAAGGTGAAAGATAGCTTCCGCCAATCACCTGCTGAGTAATGCCAGGGCCCTGCCAGGCTACTGCCACGTTATCTCCGCCACTTCCTTCTTTGTGAAGCACTTTCACATAATACTTCTGCCCTGCTGTAAGATTCACCGACACAGACTGCTGCGTACTGTATTTGCCCCACTCCCTGGAGTTTGTCCAACCATTTACATATGCGATGCGGGTAGCATTCACAGGGTTGTCATTGGTACTCAGGTATAATTCTGTGCTATCATCACCAGCCACCCAGAATGTGTAGCTTCCGCTGGTGGTAGGATGAATATAGCCGTGTATTCTAGTCCCGTAATTATCGGCCCAGTTTGTTGGCCCTTCCAGGCTCGTAAGCTGTTCGCTGCCTGAAGGGTTATTTGGGTAATTAGGGCTGGAAGTAAAATCACTGATGCTCGTTCCACTTATTCCTGTCCAGTATTCTCTAAGAATGGTACCACTACCCCCGGATGTTACAGTCACCGTAAATGTTTGGGAGCTTACACATCCTCCGCTGTTGGTATATGTAGCCACATAGTCTCCTGTCTGGTTGGCCTGGATACTTGATAGCGTTACTTCACGTGTAGTTGCGCTGAAATTATTTGGGCCGCTCCAGCTCCACGATCCTCCTGTATTAGGTTGAGGGCCAAACTTCACACTACCACCTGCGGTCACGGAAGCACTGGCTGTTTGCTGCCATGTACCGCCATCTATCTGAACGTATGGAATAATAGTAGAAGGCGTACAGGAAGGATCCCAATAAACTAAACCTCTTGCGAGGCTCACGCTCTCATATACCCTTCCGAAAACATTCATGTCTCCTACCAGAAATAACGCGCCTCCAAACTGATGAGCATCGTCGTTCATCTTTACCCATGTGGCTCCCTGATCTGTTGATCTATAAAGTCCCGTTATCCCTGAAATGGTTCCCCAGATGAAAATGGTCGGGTAGTTGGCTCCTGCCATAGCCTTTCCAATGGCGACCGTTTTACAGTAAGATACATTGGGAACCGTAGTATACGTTGCTCCATGGTCGGTAGAGTATTTTAGTCCATTCCCTTCGAGAGGCACCCATAGATTCCCTTCATAGCCAAATACGGTCCTGATTAGGGATGGGTTCCAGGGGTTCCCATTCAAGCCCGGCGTACCTGCTACTGAAAAACTTACCCCTTTATTTGAGCTTACAAGCATCTGCCCATTGGTTGGATTATAGATATAAAAATAATTGGCATTTACCTTGTCGGCTACTGGAATAGCTTTTGAAAGTGACACTCCCGAACAGGCAGTCCAACTTCCTCCGTTGTTAGTGGTATAGTAAGTAGTTGATGAGCTTGCGGGACAATGTAGTATGGTACCACCATCGGCGCTTATGGACACCCTTCCGCTTGTGCCTTTGTTCGTAGCGCAGGCCGTCCATGTAGCACCCATATCAGCTGAATAGTAAACAACACTCCCTCCATCAGATGCTCTTACTATTTTGCTTGGATTGGCTCCAGCGTAAGCGATGCTCACATTATAGGTTTCCACTGGAGAATGTGGAGAAAGCTTTTGTGAGGGATAGGAAGTCAGTGGGTCATGCACAAAACCCGTCACGTCTCCGAAAGAAGAAATAAACGGACCTCCGGGAACGCTGATCCCATCAATCATCCCGGTCTCTTCTATTCCTAAAACATCATATTTCCATGAAGGATTTGCGGCTGTGATATCAGGACAGGTATATACTCCACCTCCACCTATTACACGAACAATGTTAGTATTGGATTGGTCAAACTCGATACAATCCATCCAGTTGATTCCGCCCACGCTCCATCCTATACCGTTATTATTATAGGTTGCGTTTGAGCCGACCTTATTTGTCCATGTTGAACCACCATCCGTAGTTAGGAAAACAAAGTCCCCCCAGCCTGTACCAAACTGGTTGTTCTGATACACACCACAGGTAGCGACTACCACTCTATTAACATTTGTAGGATCTATACTTACTCCTCCGAATGCATAATTTGTATTACTAGGTGGCGTAACATTTTGCCATACACCTGTAGCAGTGTTTTGTTTATATACACTTCCATTTCCAGTGGTTACGGGTCCTTCGCTGTCCGCGTAGGTGACATACATGGTCGTTCCATGAAGCGCCGCACGGTGTGGCATATAAGTGGTGGTCGCGGAAATATCGGTAAAGGTTGCACCTCCATCTGTACTTTTGTAAATATTTGCACTTCCGGTACGCGAAACACCTAAATACATGGTTTGAGTTACTCCGTTTGCGACACTGCTTGAAGGATCAAAAAGAACGAAACAGATGCCGTTTCCATTAGTAGTTGTAGTTACCCCGGTCCAAATCTGATTCCAGGTATCACCGGCATCTGTACTCTTCCAAAGTCCGTTCGCCCTGGTTCCGCAGAATAAAACATTACTGTTATGGGGATCTACGGCAAGGCGTTCTCCATTACCGCGCCCGGTCCCGTTTCCATTCTCTATAAATTTAGAAGTAACATCGGTGTAAGTAAAAGTATTTCCTTTGTTTGTGGATTTCAATATCGCCGTTCTTCCGCTGTTGATATATGAAGTTCCACAGAGCATATACACATTATTGGCATTCTGTGGATCCAAGGCAATAGCTTCCACACCGTAAAACCCAGCTTCCGATTCGTTAATCCAATCGAGCAACTGAATCCATTTATTGTTCGCGGCATCCCAGCGATAAGCTCCACCCACATCGGTACGGCAATACCTGTCGCCGGAGGTCGGATGTGTAACGATTCCCGTCACAAACCCACCACCGCCAATAGGGGCATTCTTCCAGACAAAGCCTGATGTGCTTTGGGCATTCACCTGATAGCCCTGAAATAAAATTGTTAAAACAAGTAAACTGAAAAAGGTAAGAATCCTATGCCTGCTACTGTTTTTGCATTGGTTAACTTTCTTCATATATCAAATAGTTTGAGTTATAAATAATGTAAATCATTAGCGGCTGTGGTGTTGTGTTAGTATCTTTTCCACAGAGCCCAGCAACAACATCACTATCAGATTTCTTTCCATGGTCGATCTCAAAAAACCTTCAGGTGATCCAACTCATTCAGTTGGACACCCGTAGGTCCAATCAACACTATTATGAAGCTTTCTATTAGTTAATCAAGTGGCATTAAATTCTATCTTTTGACTACCCTGAAATTATCAAAGGCAGCTTTGAAGCCGGTTTTGGTATCCCCTGCATCATAATTGTGCAGATACAGCAAGAAATCACCAACTTCTGATCCCATGTTGAACAAATCACTTATTTTGGTAATAGGATCACCTTTCCCTTCACCTAACGCACTATCATTTTTACGAAATGAAGTGAACGGTATGCTTACGGTTTGCCATCCACTGGTTTTATAAGGAGTTGTCTTTGATTCCGATACCTGCCATGGTTCATATCTTGCTATGTAATCGGAATTGTTCGTTTTAATTACTAAAGTGCCCCCATTCCAATCATCCGATATGTTGATTTCAAATTTTAAGGCCCAGGAGCCTGCAGGATCACCAAGATTGTCTGCAGAAGGGAACCAAGTCGGTGCATTACCACCTGTCATACGAATGGCAGTACTCCAGTCAGCTCCTCCTCCACTGGACTGAACAGGGAGATCTAATACCAAAAATTTACTGCTATTCCCATTAAATTCGGGATAATCAGGAATCCATCCTTCGTTTAAAGAGGCATCTTCAACCGCCAGGTTGGCACCTCCCCACCAATCCCACTTGAACGTTCCATCCCATTCGAAATTTGACAATGCTCCCGTTGCTACATCATTTACATTATAGGCAGAAGCAAAGGAGCCGCCGGCAGTTGTAATCTCAACCGGTCCGCTTTGGGTCAGAGCTGGCGCAATAAATCCAATGGTCTTCTCATCACCAGACACTTTATACTCTGAGATTTCTATTCCAGCGAACGTGATCGACTGAATGGACGTAAAGTTATTTCCATAAAGGTAGACGGAGTCTCCCTCTTGAGGTACTTCGTTAGAAACGCTCGTAATTGAAGGGGGGCCGATGATTTTGATGGAAAATGTGCCGGTTCCAAGTGCTGTAGTGACACTGATCATATTTGCCAAGGTAGCATCCGCCCCAGATAAATCTTCCGGAATGGTGACTACCACACTAGTATCCGAGTAAACCACGCCCGCCAAATCAGCTCCGATACCTTGAAATGCGATTTCGGTTGCATTTTTTAGATTGTATCCAATGATATTGATTTTTTGGCCGGGCACCACGGCATTTAAAAGCGAATCATTAGGAGCGTCAGCATAATTTCTTACATAAGAAATTATCGGTTCACCTAAGATCTCGATTGTGAAAGTAGTAGCCCCTTTCTCATTTACAACTGTAACTTCATTGAAGTCATTTGCAGGCACCGATTGGAACGGAATATCAGGTACCTGCACAACCATACTTGTATGTGTGAATAAGGTATTGTTAACGCTTGCAGGAACACTATTAAAGTATATCTGAGATTGAGGGCTAAAATTCTTCCCCAACAGAACAACCCATTGACCTGTATTCAAAGTCTGAATAAGAGTGTCGTCAGGAGAAGCGGCATAATTACGCACCTCGTTAATAACCGGAGGTCCACTTACTTCGCTATCATCCTTGCATGAAGCGATGATGATCATCAATACAGCCATTAGAAATAACTGCGGGATGAGAGTGTAATTAGATATTATCTTTTTCATGATTATTTCAGGTTTTAAATCAATAATAAGGTACCGGGTCCTTCAATAAATTTGGATTGGCAGTTACCTCAGACGATGGTAAAGGGAACCTAAACGAATTGATTGTTGCTGGCGTAATTTCCGCAAGAGGATCAGAAGGTGTTACTACTCCATCTCCATCAACGGTGAAGAGAACACGATCCTGGCCATTAAGAAGGTCAATTGCTTTCGAAGGGTTGTAGTAGGAAAGGCTTACCAAATCAAACCAATATTGACCTTCTGCTGCAAGTTCAATTCTTCTTTCTTTCAGTAAGGAGTCTGCTTCAACCATATTAAGAGGCTCCAAACCGGCTCTTGTCCGTACTTTGTTAAAATATAGTAGCGCGTCACCATCCGTTGTTGAGGTACTGTTGCCCATTATGGCCTCTGCATACACCAAATACACATCCGCAAGTCTCAATAATGAATTATGTTCAGGTGATGATGTCAGCGTCATGGTAGGCGCATTGTTATCCTCTTTGGTACCAACGATATGTTTCTTTAAACCTGTATTCCCAGTAAAACTAAATCCACCGCCAGCAGCATTCAATTCAGGGTAATAATCACCCTTAAGCATAAAAGTTGCCTTACGTCTCACTGAATCTTTTGCTGAGTATTGCTTATACATATCATAAGTAGGTGCAATAGCAAACCAACCTGCCTGCCCATTCGCGGATATCTCAACACCTCCCGGAGAGTATATTTGCAGCATATTACCTTCCATCCAACCGGAGGTATTGGCAACCCACTCAAGGGCAAATAAAGATTCCGGATTATCGTTATTCTCTACTTTGAATAGATCTGCATAATTATCCATTAGCTCCAGACCGCTGTTTTTGCATACATTACCGGCATAGAACTTCGCACTGTCCAAAAGTGTCTGGTCACGAGACCCAACACTCTTGCCCAATCCTGACCATGTTAAATAGACTTTGCTCAACAATCCCTGGGCGGACCATGTTGTAACCCTCCCTTTAGTCCAGTCCGCTGATGAAATTTCAGGGAGGTTCATGGCTGCAAAGGTTAAATCATTCACTATAAACTGATATACGTCATTGAGTTGATTTCTATAAATCAATGGAGACTGAACAAGTTTTGAATTGTCCTCAATAATTGGAATATCTCCCCATAGCAAAGCGAGATTGTAATAAGCATACGCGCGGATAAATCTTGCTTCGGCAATTGCAGCATTGATATCCTTGGCACTGATGGAACTGGGTGCTTTTTTCTCAATGGCATTGATAACAATATTACAATGCGCTACCACATTATACATACTGCTCCAATTGGTAATGAGACCATTATTATACCCCGTGACAGAAAATGAATTGAGCTGTATTGCATCTCCATTATAGTTTAAGGCCATATTTCCGCTCATTACTTCACCTATGGGCAAATAAGAAGAATAAGTCCAGGGTGCCCATATCGAGCCTGCATATAAAGCAGCCGTTGCCAGACCCAAATCCTCTTTTGTCTTGTAAAAGTTTTCAGAATTTATCTCTGAAAGAGGAGGGCGATCCAAAAACTCCTTCTGACAAGAAGTTAAAAACACTAAAACAGTAAGTGTTATAGATAATATTTTTGATTCTAATCTCATTGCTCTATGCTTTTATTTGTTTAAAGACAAGTTTGCGCCAATTGTAAACACCCTAGGTTGTGGATAATAACCTGAGTCAATACCAGCACTTAACGGGTTCCATGAGCCAATCTCAGGATCCATGCCTTTGTACTTAGTAATAAAAAACGCATTTGATACATTGGCATAAATCCTTAAAGAACCAATATGTAACCTTTCCAGTAGGTCTTTAGAAAAGGTATAACCTAACGCAATAGTTTTACATCTTATAAACGAGCCATCTTCCACATATTTATCTGTGGTTCTTGTGTTGCCATTAGTATTGTCATTTCTAATGCCTGGTATATTGGTGTTAGGATTAATAACATAAACGTTGTTTATATCTGTACTCGATCCATTAGGATCAATAAGGCCAAGCTTTGCATAATTCTTTAACGCTTTGAAGTAGCCATAGCTAGTACCAGGATACTCACCGTTTATGCGCAAGGTGTTAAGTACTTTATTTCCAACATTGGAACTAAAAAACACGCTCAGATCAAAATTCTTAAAAGAAACAGTATTGTTCAGTCCTAATTGATACTTAGGAATTGGTGATCCCAAAAAAGTTTGGTCATTTTCATCAATGACGCCATCTCCATTGAGATCTTTAAACATTAAGTCTCCATACCATATACTACCTGCCGCTGTTCCGATTGGCACTTCCTCTCCATTTCTGGTAGGTCGTGCATGTGTTTCAAAGTCTTTAGCGGTGGCAAATACTCCATCCGCCTTGTAGCCATAAAATTGTCCAACAGACCTTCCAACAACCGTCTTGGTATTATTCGTACCATTGGCATACCCACCAGGTATTGATGCTCCATCAGTGTTAAGTTTTAATACTTTATTGATATTATGAGAGACTGTCAAATCCGTTTTCCAGGTAAATTTCTTTCTCTGAACATTCGTCGAACTTATTCTGAAGTCAAATCCCTTATTGCTCATAGCACCCACATTTACCCATGGTGCATCAACCGAACCCGGAGAATAGCCTACTGCTGTCCCGGAATACTTCGGTAAAGTACTTTGCATGGCAAGACCATCAGTTCTTCGGTTGTAAAAGTCAACCGAAAAGCTGAGACGCCAGTCGAGCAATATTCCATCCAGACCAATATCAGCATACTTGGTTTGTTCCCATCCAAAATTCGGGTTTCCTATCTTGGTGGTAGTTTGTGCAATGGGAGATATGCCAGTTGGGACAGTGCTAAGTGTAGATGCATAAACATAATCTCTACCCGCCGGGTTATTAGTCAAACCATAGCCCATACGCAATTTCAATTCGTTAATCTTTTTTACACTTTTCAAGAAATTCTCATTTTGCATTTTCCATGCAAATGCTCCTGAATAACTTAATACCCAACGATTTTCTGTAGAATATTTTGAAGAACCATCAGTCCGTATATTACCTGTAAATAAATATTTATCGTCGATTCCGAAATTCATCCGGCCATAATACGACTCCATGGAGTTTTGCCCTTTAGTTCCAGTGTTTTTTGCTGTAGTAGGATCACCTGCACTTATTGCCTGTACATTATTTGACGGAAAATTTTGACGTGACATACTCGAATTTTCAGACTTATTCAATTGTACTTCATGACCTAACATTGCAGTAAGGTTGAATTTCTCTGCAAATACATGAGAGTAAGTGAGATAATTTCTAATAACTGTATATGCCGACTGTGAAAAAGTAAAAGAACCATCATTTAGGGTCTTTACTATAGTCCCCATTTTGTAAGAAGGGTTAAAAATATCTTCAGTGGCCATGGAAAAATTTCCTGTTGCTTCATTTCGCAACTTCAGGTCTTTGGTAAAGTAAACCTCAGCATACACACTGCTAAACATTTGCTTCCTGTTTACAGCATGCTTATTGATAGTTGCTATAGCCAGGGGATTTATGACCGGTGCAACCCATCCGTTAGTATTATAAGCACCTCCCCAACCACCGTCAGAACTCTTTACGGGAATATCCGGAGTTTGACTCAGTGCCTTATTAATCACACCTGCACTTGTAGATGTAACATTTTCATCAATATTCACCAGCTGAAGGCTAGTTCCGATTTTCAACCAGTCTGTAGTTTTATTATCAAGATTCAATCGTACTGAGACCCTGTCAAACTTAGATCCAACAGCAATACCATCCTGGTTAAAATATGCCCCGGATAACATGTATTGTGTCCTATCGTTACCTCCGCTGATAGAAAGAGAATGATTAGACATGGGAGCGTTTCTAAACAACACGTCCTGCCAGTCCGTTCCCTTGCCTAAATACTTAGGGTTTGCTAGTTGATCCCTTGTATCGAACCCCCATCCTATACCGGTGTTGCGTTCGTCTATAAAAGTTGCGTATTCCTGTAAATTCATAACAGGAAGCCTCCTGGGCAATTGCTGAAAGCCCGTATAAAAGTCATAGGTTATACGAGGAGCACCCGCTTTACCTCTTTTTGTGGTAATAATAATCACACCATTGGTGGCTTGTGAACCATAAATCGCAGTAGCAGATGCATCTTTCAGAACATCAATAGACTCAATCTCCGAAGGATTGATACCTGCCAAAGGGTTTGTGTTTGCACCCCCACCCAGATTGGCAGTACCTCCAATAGCTCCCTGAACTATTACACCATCAACCACATACATAGGCTGACTATTACCTGTAAGAGAAGATATCCCACGAATCTGTACAGAAACCCCTCCACCGGGTTGCCCGGAAGTTTGTTGGATTACCACTCCTGGAACTTTTCCCTGCAATGCCTGCTGAATGGTGGTTGGGTGAGTTTCAAGAATATCTGCTGTCTTAATAGAAGATACGGCACCCGTGACATCTTCTCTCTTAGATGTTCCATAGCCCACCACTACTACTTCATCCAAACTAGAAACATCAGGAAGAAGCTCTACAACAATGTGAGACCTCCCTCCTACATTGATTTCCTGAGTCTTAAAACCAACAAACGAAACCACCAAAATATCGTCTGCTGAAACTTTCAATGAAAAATTACCATCCACATCAGTAATGGTTCCAAAATTTATATTCTTAACACGAATGGATGCTCCTGGTAAGGAACCATCATCTGAAGTTACAACCTGACCTGTAATTTTGTATTTATCAGGAGTTTGAGCCACAACATTTGGAAGTGCAGTAAACTGCAAAAGTGTTCCAAATAGTATGACAATCAACCATTGAGATTGAATTGTCAAGTGGGCAGACTTCCGTACCCACTCCATTAATTTGAGCTTTTCTCTCATATTGAATTCATTTAGTTTAGTTAGTGATCATTTTTATCTAATTATTCCTTTTACTAATCCAGTACCTGAGTTAGCAACAGGGTTATGATTTTTTACTTCTAATCCTGATAATGTATGTATGAGGTGAGTTTAGAAGTATCCGACACGTTTTTTTAGGCCCGATACATATTGGTTTTCATTTAGGAAGTACTCTATGTTTGAATTACACAATGTTATACATAGAAAAATCCGTCCATTTAAACACATTTTTAATAGCACCACACTTTAACAATGAAATACCTAAACTCACCTTGCCTAGTCACATCATATTTATCAAAATTAAAATTTGGCAACAGTAAACAGTGGTCTATGATGTGTTGGAAACAGGTCAATCATGTTGTTTACACCAGGAATTGGATAAGAATATTCTGCTTCAGACAATAATCATGATTAATTAATTGGTCAGTCTGACGAATGGAAGTAGAGAACTGTAATAATAAACTCAATATGTTTGAAGAGCACTACCCCGAGGCAGGGTCATCAGGGTTATCAATTGGAAGTCTGTTCACTAACAGAATTATCTACTACCTGTAAGATCCCGGAATCAGACCATTTTCAGAATAAATAGAGAGGAGTTTTCAAATCTCTAAAAAACAACCTAATTACAGTTTACTGATATCGACTAAAGTTTAAAAATTGCTGAATGCTCGTTCAAATGGAATGAGAAAAGGTTGTTAATCCCTATAGCTATCGGAAACCAAGAATACCACTTATTACCCTCTCTACAACTTTATACTTCGCAGATACTCTGAGGGTGATTGTCCATATTCATTCTTAAAATTAACTGTGAATCTCTTGGGAGAGTTAAAGCCCACTGCGTAAGCAATTTCTGCTATTTGCAATTGACTTTGCTCTAAAAGCTGTCGGCTTCTTTTCAATCGAATAGTACGTATAAATTCTGCCGGACCCCTTCCTGTAATATTCATTAGTTTTTTGTACAAATGACTTCTGCTAAGTCCAACTGAACTACCTAAATCTTCTACAGAAAATTCAGAATCACTAATATGCTCTTCAACAATTTTGATGGCTTTTGCAATTAATTGCTCATCCAAAGGAGTAATTGTAATCTCACTTGGTGAAATGTCCATCTTTTGGCTAAATGAAACATGACACTTCTTTGTCCATTCCAAAAATTTGTGAATCCGTAACTTTAGCAAGTTGAAATTGAAAGGTTTGGTTAGATAATCATCTGCACCTATTTCCAATCCCTGGATTTTATTTTCTTCAGCAGTTCTTGCTGTCAGTAAAATTACCGGGATATGAGACCAGTTTATATTCGTTTTTATGCTTTTACATAGTTCAATCCCATCCATTTCAGGCATCATCACATCACTTACCACTACATCCACATCCTGTTTCTCCAGTTGTTTTATCGCCTCACAACCATTATTAGCAATAAACACCCTGTATTCATCTGACAAGATATCTGCCATAAACTCACATAGCTCTTTATTATCGTCTACAAAAAGGAGGACGGGGTTGGCGGACTGAATTTGTTCTTCCTCTTCTTGAAGAATATCATCAGCAGATTCTTCTTTCGAATCAACCTCCTCTCCCAGAACTGCTTCTACAATAGGGAGTTTAAAAGTGAATATACTACCTTTTGGACTGTTGTCTGCAATCTCTATGGATCCTTGCTGCATACGCGCATACTCACTCACAATGTGCAGACCAATACCGCTACCAGTTTTTTCAGAAGAATGTGAAGCCTGATAAAATTGCTCAAAAATGTGTTTTTTGTCTTTGTCACTTATACCCTGGCCTGAATCCGAAACGTTGATACAAACATTTCCTTTTTCCTGGTAGACGTGAACTTTGATTTCTCCTTTCTCTGGAGTAAACTTAAAAGCATTGGATAACAGGTTCAAGACAATCTTTCGAACCTTATCTGTATCAAACTGCATGTAGAGCCTTTCAATTTCACTATGAAAGGAGAATTCCATGTGACGATCTAAAGCATAAACCTGGAAAGGAACGCAAACCTCCCTAATAAAGCCAACAAAATCACCTGACTTTAGGTGTACAGATTCTGCACCAGCATCCAGCTTACGAAAATCTAGTAAAGAGTTGATTAACAAAAATAGTTGTTCTGCATTTTTGTTAATTACCAGTAACTTTTTACGTAAACCTTCCTGTAGGTTTTCGCTAAGTATTGTTTGTAAAGGAGTTGTAATCAGAGTAAGTGGTGTGCGTAGATCATGGCTAATATTGGTGAAAAACCTGAGTTTCATTTCATTAAGGTGTGTCTCCTTTTCTAATTCCAACTGTAATCGCTGCTGTTCTAGCTTGATATTCTGACGTTTTCTTGTGTAATACAAGCTATACAGAATGCTGCAAACAACTAGTACTCCATAAAGCACTAAAGCCCAATTTGATAAGTAGAAAGGAGGTGTTACCGTGATGTGTAGAATAGAAGCTTCTTCATTCCAGATGCCGTCACTGTTGCTGGCTTTGATAATGAACTGGTAATCCCCCGGAGGTAAGGTGGAAAACAACACCTTATTCTCTTGAGTGGTAACCCATTGGCTATTGAAACCATCTAACTTATAAGCGTACTTGACCCTGTCAGCAGCTAGCAGTTCCCCGGTGGTAAATTGTAAAGAAATGAGCCTATCGTCGTAGTGAAAGGTGAGCGAATCGGTTTGCACCATTGGGCGCTTCAAGAGTATTCTGCCTCGGTAAAGCGAATCGACCTGAATATTATTAGCCTCAACACTCAGTTCAGTAAAAATCACTTTTGCAGGAGGACGGTTTTCTTCAGCGATTTTGTTTGTATTTACAACCGTGTACCCTTCGATACCTCCCAGAATGATATCTCCATTGCGAAGCTTACAAAGAGAATGATTGTTAAAATAGTTATCCTTGAACCCATTTCTTGTAGAAAAATTTTTGGAGGTAATATTCAATGTTCCCTGACTATCACCACTTACCGTAAGTACCGACAAGCCATTGCTAGTAGTTACCCAAACATTGCCCAAATCGTCTTCTACAATACCCCGGACAATATTGTCAGTAAGTCCGCTTTCTTTATCTAAAAAATAGAGTGTATCCCTTTTTAGATCCCATAAGGTTAATCCAGTAGGATGTCCCAGCCAAATATTTCCCGATTTGTCTTTGTATATACTGTAGATAGACATTTCCTTAAATTGCTGTGTACCTCCCTCATTTCCAAAATAAGTAACATGATTACTCGTTGTTATATCCAATACATACATTCCATAGACCGTACCTATATACAACTTGTCTCCTCCATCGTAATGCATATCTAGTGGATGTGTCACCTTTCCGCATACTGATACCAGTGCATCCATATCCTTTTCTTTCTTCCCGAGGCGTTGGATACCGCCACCAAGTGTACCGATCCAAAGATTTCCGTAACGGTCTTCTACAAGATTCCAAATGTCATTACTGGCCAATTTACTGTTCTCTTTAGTGAAATGTCTGAACTCTCCATTTTCATAACAAAAGAGACCATGTAAATAGGTACCTACCCAAATTCGCCCCTTTTGGTCTTCAACTAGAGAGACTATTGGAATATTACCAAGTGGCAGCTTCCTAATGTTACCGCCTTTTGCATTGTCTTTCACAAACAGGCCATTTCCATCTGTGCCCAACCAAACTTTTCCCTGCCGGTCTTCCAATACTACACTCACATCCCGACACTCAGGGCTTAAAACATTAATAACGGTATTGAAACTGCTATGATAATAAGAAATCCCCTTTTTGTTGTGACCGACCCAAATGATTCCTTGATCGTCCCTATAGACGGATCTGATATTATTGGACGCAATGGAGGAATTTGTTCGAGGATCTTCCAACAGGTTAGTAAATGTGTCATTGGCCCGATCATAGATAAACAAGCCATTATGATCCGTCCCTATCAAAATACGACCATTCTCATCGTCCATAACATTCAGCACCCGGTCACTCTCGGTTTCTGATGCGGCAATCGACAATATTTTCCAATCTGAAGAGAAGTTCTTTTGATAAAAAAGCTCATCTTTTATCCAGGAATAGAGCCAAACACCACTCCTGCTATCCACATAGATCTTATTAATACCCTCCAGATTAATCTCCTTGGTCTGATGGAAAGTCTGCTTACCAGCTCGTTTGTCAATTTGCCACAACGATCCTGAAGGCAGGATACCAAAGAGTGACTGACCATTGTCGTCCAGATCTACAGGCAAATCCGCATCCGAGTCGAACTCTGTATCGAAAATCGATAAATTCCTTTTGTGCGTATCATAATAATAGACTTTTTGACCCTCAAGCACCCATAAGTCCTTTTCTTTGTCCACATGCACCAGGTAGTGGTCACCAACCGCAATGCCCAGTTTCATTAAAATCGCAGGGACATCTGTGGAAAAATTATCCTTATCAGGATTATAAACCATATAGGTAGTACTACTGATCCAGATGTTACCTAGTCCGTCTTCCTTCAGGTCCCTGATATTGCCGAATACCATGGCATTGTGTAAAGATGGTTTTGCGGTATATACCTTGAATTCATAACCATCGTACCTGTTCAACCCGGATTCAGTACCGATCCACAAGAACCCATAGCTGTCCTTCAAAATGGCGGAGACATTGGCATTGGAAAGTCCATCTTCAGTAGTCAGATGATGGAATATATATGGAGTTTGTCCAGTAGCTTGATTTGTAAGAAAATGAATTAAAACAAAAGCGCTAAACATTATGACATATCGTCTCATCTTCTTCCCTGATCAAAATCGTTATTATCTAAATTTATGCAAATATTTCTTTGTCTATTTGATTAAGAATATTTTATAAAAGTTAAGATCATTGAAGGATAAGTAGCAACTCAACAGGTACTTTGACATTAATCCTTGCTTTAAATAAATAATCATCGTGATTAATTATAAAGCAAATAATTTTAACTCCTCTATACTTAACATTACCAAATTTACCAGACTACCGTCTTATTGAAAGGTCAATAATGTTTCAAAAAAGTATCTATGATGATTCGGACATTTACCAAACCAGGATCAATGCTATTGCTTTCAAAATCTCTAGGCCGATTTATCATGTGATAACCAAAACCATTCATGGTATGATTTGAATGAATAATAGAACAGGCAGCTATATTTCAAGTTGCCTGTTTCTTGTTAGATTCTAATTATATGAAGTTTAAAAACGTTGATAACTACAGATAATACTTCATTTGGTATTAAAAACTACTGATGTCCGAGAAAAGATTTTGCTTTTGATATAAAATTCATCAAATCTACCCCTAAATCCCCTAAAGGGGACTTTTGATCACCCCCTCAGGGGAAGGGGCGGTCCGCCGCAGCGGTAGTTTCAGGAAATTGAAAAAATCTTTTCTCGTTTCATTTAAACATGTTTTTTTTTACTAATTCTGAATTTAGTCGGACACCAGTAATTAAAAACACTAGTCTACTTTTATTACTTGTTTGCCACCATCATAATTTACCGGGATCCCTTCTGCTAAACTCAGAAACGGGTGGGCGTTGGTTTGATCAACAGTTACAATATTAAAACTTCGTGCTGTACTCATCCCTTCATACTGTCCTTCTCGCTGCCCGATTGTCAATGTCCCATCCATTTCACTATAACTGAAAGGAATATTGGAATATTCTCCATTTTCATAATTGTAGTTGACACCTTCATCTTCGTACAGGGTAAACTCCCCGTCCTGCCCTCTGAATACAATTATGGTTATTGGTGCATCGGGCTTCTCATTGCTATATTGTATGTCTGGCCCAACAGGAATAACAGAACCTGCTTTAACAAACAAAGGAATCCTATCATATGGTGCTTCTACTGTAATCTTCTGTCCTCCTTCAAAATGAGTCCCTGTATAAAAATCAAACCAGTCATTTCCTGCTGGTAGATAAATCTCTCTACTACGTGCACCATACGAATACACTGGGCTAACTATCAATGAAGGACCAAACATGAACTGATCACTAATATTCTCAACAGTCTTATCTGAAGAGAAATCCATTACCAATGGACGCATGATAGTATAGTCCTTAAAATAGGTCATGCCAGCCAGAGAGTAAATGTAAGGCATCAGCTTGTACCGTAATTTGGTGTAGTATAATATTGAATTGTACGCAGCATGTCCTTCTGGCGCAATATGCCAGGGCTCTCGATAAGGAAACTGGCCGTGTGCTCTGTATAAAGGTGTAAATGCACCAAACTGATACCACCTTGTATTTAATTCACGCCATTCTTTGTAATCTTCGTTCACCTTTCCTGTACGATCAAACTCCAGCTGGGCATTCACATAACGATCCTCAACGCAAAAACCTCCAATGTCCATTGTCCAGTAAGGAATACCACTTACCGCAAAATTTAAACCCGCAGAGATCTGCGCTTTCATGTCTTCCCACCGGGTTCCTATGTCTCCACTCCATGTCGCAGTAGAATAGCGCTGAAGCCCTGCGAAACCAGATCTGGTCAATAAAAACACACGTTTGTCAGGTGCTACATTTCTTTGCCCTTGATAGATAGCCTCAGCATTCATCAGTGCATAGGTGTTAAAGTATTCCGCCGCAGGGCCAAGAGCTGTCGGACCACAAAGGGATTTCCTGTAATCCATATCTGTACAATCCAACACATTTGGTTCACTGGCATCCATCCACCAGGCATCAATTCCCAAAGGATAGTAATGCTCATAAATTTGCTGCCAAAAAAGTTTACGAGCTCCAGGAGCATAAGCATCATAAAACGAACCTACATAACCTGGCCCTACCCAATCACGAATACTGTCTTTTACTGCCTGTTGGTACATCCAGCCCTTCTCATCAAACTCTTTATAGTGATCTGTGGTAGTATAGAATTTAGGCCATACAGAAACCATCATCTTACCATTCATTGCATGTATGGAGTCTACCATTCCCCTGGGATCAGGGAATCGTTTTTCGTCAAACTCATGACTACCCCAGTTGTCCTCTCTCCAATGGTTCCAGTCCAACACGATATTGTCTATAGGAATCTGCCTGTCTCTAAATTCTTTGAGTGTACCTACTACTTCTTCCTGTGTTTTGTATCGCTCACGGCTTTGCCAGAAACCCATAGCCCATTTCGGCATTATCTGAGATTTTCCGGTTAACTGTCTGTAACCTTTAATGATCTCATCCATGTTTTCTCCATAGACGAAATAATAGTCAAGTTTCTTGTCCATTTCACTCCACCAAACCTGGCTGTTTCGTTCCTCTTCTGGCTGTGGAGGCAGCACTCTCAAGCCAATGTACGACTTTCCTCCGTCAGGTTTCCACTCTACGCGAATAGGAACACGTTTGCCTGACTGGAGAGTACTGGTAAATTTATAGCTGTTTGGGTTCCAGGAGGTCCGCCATCTTTCCGGCACCAACAATTCTTCATTCAGATAAACTTTTACATAACCAGCATAATACAAAATGAAATGATAGACACCATCCTCATCAGCTTCAATTTCCCCTTCATAAGTCACTTGAGCATGCTTCAAAGGCAAATTCTGAGGTAGGTTTTTGACTGTTTTTATATTCTCAAAATCAAGTGAATCCTCTTGTCTAATCAACTTTTGGTCTTCATCTATTTGATAAGTGCCTGTGAGACCACCCACCTTACCGGCTTTATCATAAAGCTCAAAAACACGGTTTAGCTGCTGGTACTCCCTGCTATCCCCGAAACGACCCAATGAGTAGTTGTCCCAAAGTAACCCGTAGTTGTTGCTGGAAACGATAAAAGGGACTGATATTTTGGTATTGTACTGAAAAAGCTCCTCCCGTTTTCCTTTGTAGTTAAACTCATCCGACTGATGCTGGCCAAGCCCATAAAAAGCTTCATCCTCAGGTGACTCAAACAGCTGCCTGATGGTATACCCTTTTGTTCCCTCCACTTCAATTGGAAGGAATGTCCGTCCACCTCCAGGTTTTTCAGATAGTATGGCTTCACCGTTTTTGTTCAAAAACCGGATGCCTCCGTTGGATTTAGACACCATTACCTTCAAACGGGATGTACTAAGGCGAAGAGAATCCCTTAAGTCCTCAACCTTAAAAGGAACTTGTTCCTCTTGGGGAACAATAATCAAACTTGAATCCTTTGGCCAATGACTGTCAGGAGTGGCCGAAACGTGGATCAATTCATCTGAAAGCACATCGATCCTCAATAACCTTGTGTCGGAATTATCTTTAGGCGCTAAATTTAAAACTACACCAATATCCGTAAGTATGTAAGAAGGATCTGAACAACCCGATAAAAAGAATAATCCTATCAGCAAGCCTGATATTAAATTAAATTTTTTCATTCTGTAATAATTGCGGGCGAACCGCTTAAAAGAGCTTAAAAAAAGGAATTATAAGGTGCCAAATGCAGCGATTGCGGCTTTGAAAGTCTTTGGTCTATTTTCAATAAATTCAACTATAGTCAGTCAAACCATGATATTCCTGAAAATGAAAAGATAATACACAGTTTGCCACTCAATTAACCGAATGGTTCAAGCCAAGTAACCATTAGAATTAAATAAGTGTAACTAAAACCGGTTTACTCACCTATTTTAAAATAATCAGGTGAAGATTAGACCATCTTCACCTGAAAAAATTAGTTATTGCAATACGTAATGGAAGACAAACCACTCATCTTTCGAAGCATCGTAGGTTGTTCCAAACCAAATGCCTTTTGTTTCATACTCTGTAGGAAATCCTTTGATCACCGTAATTACATTTGTTGATGGATTCATCCAGCTTCCTTTTCCACCATCGGTGATGAGGGTATTGGTGCCTCCAAGTGTAATCTCATTGGTTTCCTCATTGATGCTGAAAGTACTGGAAGTCATTACTCCTCCCTGACTCAACGTGTAATTTAGCGTTCCCCCAAACTGATCAAATCTTATCCATGAGTTGCCCGCAGCTGCGGTCCAGTCATCATTCCATCCCCAGTTGTATGAAGAACTTGCATCTGTTGTCCAGCCATTACCCGCATCTATCCAGTCTACAGGATTACCGGCTGCATCAAGCTGCCATACCCTACCAGATGATTTACCTCCGGTAAGTATATTCAGTAATTCTCCTGAAGCGAATTCCGGCATAAAACCTTCATCAGGACCTTTGTTTTCCTCCACAGGTACATAATTATCGAAGTAATCCTTAGACACATAGTTGAACACTGTATATTGGGGGTTTGAATTAGATTGGAAGGCAAGTGCCAAACCATTTTCACTCAATTCAATAATGGCAGCTTTACTAAAATCATTATCTGTTGAACTATTGTTTAGCGGACTAACCCCGCTAAAGGAAAGTGTTAGCGTATTGACATCCATAAAATAAGTACCATTAAAGGTTCCGGCTCCATCCACTCCAGCGATCTTCTGCTCGACCGATACAAAAGGCCCACCAATGAGGTCGAATGTCATCGTACCCCAATCGCCCAAAGCCATCGACCAGCTTTGATAATTGGGTTGCCAGTTCCAACAGTCACTTTCATTATCAGCTAAACACTCATACCCATAGCCGATATTGTCACTAGAAAACGCAAGCGGCCCAGGGAAATAGGTACTTGTGCCATCAGGTTTTAAATCCAAAACCCATGTTTTTGAATGTCCGGGACCTCCTCCAGTCAGAAAGTTATAAAATGGATCATTTACGTAAGTCAGGTTGTCATCAGTAACTGTGATATGGAATGGCTCCACATCCACTATTCCACCACCATTGTCAATGGAAAGCTTTATTGTATAATCTCCTTTGAAGGCATAGCGCACTGTATCAAGAGGTTTTATTGACATTCCTGTACCATAATCCCAAAGAGGGATCGTGGACGGAACATTATTGATGAGTATTACAGTGTTGCCTCCAGGGTCAATATCAGTGTCCTGAACCACTTTAATATCACCATTTTCAATATAGTTTTGAATCTGGGATTGATCTAAAGGCTTACCCAATTTCGGGTCTTCTTCCTGGCAAGCCAGGATAGTAGCCATTACAAATATTGTTGTGAAAAATATCTTTAGATTTTTCATAATTTCTTTGATTTAATGTTTTGTCTTACCAACCAGTATTTTGCACCAAAACACCGCTCGAACGTGTGATCTGGTTATAAGGAATCTGCTGAAAACCTCTACAGGTTTTAAGGTTGCTTCCTTTTATTACCTTTTCGGTACTCACTCCTCCATTCAAAACCGTGATATCAGTTTCAACAGCTTGAGCAGCCACATCCAGCCCTTGTCGTAAAAGGTCCCAATACCGGATTCCTTCAAATGCGAATTCAAAGTATCGTTCTTGCATGATATTGGCCTGATTTACAGTTTTACTGGAAAAATTATCTTTATAAGCCCTTTGGCGTACCTGATCAAAGTAGTCCTGTGCACTCGGGCTACCCAATTCGGCCGCCATTAGCAAAACATCTGCATAGCGAATGGATACATAATCCTGAAATTGTCCGATCTGAAAATTGGTACCCAGACTATCTCCCAGGTTTTTACCACTTTTTGTACTCATAGGGGTATATTTTTTTACATAATACCCGGTGTATTCTCTTTGGCTTTCTGTTTTTTGAAAATCCAGTCCTTCGTCTACTATTGAAATAATGGAGGCCACCTTTCTGGTATCCTTATCGTCAAAATCATTCCAGAGCTTCGGATTCACCGTTCCTCCTCCCCAACCGTTTCCATAAGGATAGATGGACTGCTCACGTATTCCCAGCATCACCAGCCAGCCGTTTCCATCGGAGTTTCCATTGTAGTCGCTAGTAAAGGTGTACTTAATGGCAAAAACAGTTTCAATATTGTCTTCACCTGCGTAGTTATCTAAAGATGCAGCCGGCCATAAATTTGCAAAATCATCAACCAGACCGTGTCCGCTGTTTGAAATCACATCTTCGAGATATTCTAGTGCATTGCTCTTTGTGATTACACCTACCAGGTCGGATTTTCCATAGTACCCTGTGTAGAAAAGAAATACTCTGGCAGTTAGTGCTTCTGCAGCCCATTTGGTAACCCGTCCGGAAGTTGAACTTTGCGGAACGTAAGCCTCACCAGGTAAGTTTTCGATTGCAAATTTCAAATCCTCGGCAATAGCAGTATATATAGCATCCGGTTCTGCCTGGGGAGGATTTTCACTCGTAGATTTAAGGACTAAAGGCACCTTTTCCCAAAGACGTACCATGTCAAAATAGATGAATGCTCTCATAAAACGCACTTCCGCCTCATATTGACTCCTTAGCTCATCACTGTCCCAGGCTATCTGATCAAACTTTTCAAGGAAAACATTGATTCTGTAAAGTGCTTTATAATATGCGACCCAGTTTCCCTCAAACATGCTTCGGTCTGAAGGAGATCTCTGCGGATCAAACTCATCAATCATTTGCCAACCAAAACCATCAACATTTCCGGTAGCTCCAAACACATCATCTGAAAGGACCTCAGATGCTACTGGGAATCCTACCGATTGATTGTGAATATTCTGAAGTCCATCATAACAACCCACAAGTGCAGAGAAAGCGTCCCCCTGTGTTTTATAGAAACTATCTTCATTCAAAACAGCTTTTGGCTGAGTATCAAGAAAATCTTTACATCCAAAAGTGAAAAGAAGTCCAATTCCTAGTATTAAGTAATTTATTCGTTTCATTATGTGCTTTGTTAAAATGATACATTAAGGCCAACCATGTACGTTCTTGGACGAGGATAATATCCCACATCAATACCTGAAGAATACCGATCCTGTGGCCCCCCGTTTACTCCATAACCTACTTCAGGATCCATACCATTGTATTTGGTGAAGGTGTAAAGGTTTAGAACTGATGCATACAATCGAATTTTACTAATAGCATTCGATTTTATAAAACTTGCCATATCGTAACCCAATGTGACATTATTAACTCTGAGGTAACTACCATTATGAATAAACAAATCAGAAATTTGAGCCCAATTTCCTCCACTTTGAGTCACTCTAGGTATTCTATTACTTGAACCGGGTCCGTGCCACCGATTCAATATTTCAGTCGTAGAGTTACCATACAAGCCACCATCTGTTCCGTATGATTGGATGATCTGATTGCCAGCTACTCCAGAACATAGTACAGAAAAATCGAAACCTTTGTAGGTCACTGAAAGATTACCGCCGAAAGTAACATCCGGATTTGGGTTACCAATTTGAGTTCTATCGTTGTTATCTATTACCCCATCATCATTTAAATCCACATAGATAGGATCACCGGCTTTGGCTTTAGGCTCAATAACTGTCCCATTAGAGCTCTTATATTGCTGGACTTCTTCATCAGTCTGGAATACTCCTGCAGTCTTCAACCCCCAGAAATATCCCAGTGGATAACCTGTCTGAGCGCGATAAAATTCACCGGAATTATTGAATAGCGCATTGGTTTGGCCATGAATGATTCCATCTCCTGTTGGCACTTGGGTTACCTTGTTTTGATTATAAGCCCCGTTTATACCTACAGTATAATTAAACTCTCCGGAAGTCCCTGAATAAGCTAAAGCAAGCTCTATCCCTTTGTTAGTAACATTTCCTCCATTTATCCATGGGTTTGTATCCAAGCCCTCTGTAGCAAGTGGCACTCTTTGAATCAGCCAGTCTTTTGAGGTCTTCTTGTAAAAGTCAACAGTAAGGGTAACCGAATTATTAAAGAGACGTGAATCGAAACCAATATTTGCCTGCTGGGACGATTCCCATTTCAGGTTTGGATTTCCTTTTGATTGTGGATAGGCACCCGGTGTGAGTACTCCCTCGGTTGGTCCGAAAATATAGTTGGTTGTACTTGTCTTAATAAGACTTGAATATGAAAAAGGATCAATATTTTGATTACCTGTTTGACCGAATCCTCCCCGAATTTTTAAATAATCAACAAAACCTAGAGACCAAAAAGACTCGTTTGTAATAAGCCAACCCGCTGACGCAGAAGTAAATGTTCCCCATTTATGACCCGGTGCAAAATTGGAAGAACCATCTTCTCTTACTGTCGCATTCAAAATGTATTTTTCATCAAAATTGTAGCTTAAGCGACCGAAATAGGAAAGTAACCTGTGAGATTCATTTGCGGCACCCGTAATTGATAAGAAATTTCCATCCTTATTGGTGGCATTGCTCAACCATGCTTGTTTCAGGTCATTGTAAATCAGATTTCGATTGCTACCATTCATCCATGAACCGTCTGTCTGAATGGCTTCCGTTCCTAATAAGGCCGAAAACCTATTTTTACCAATTTCAAATTCATAGCTTAACAAATTATCCCATAGCAATGACCTGCTACTGGACTGATTCTGGGTTGCCCTGGTATTATTATTGAATGCATAAAGAGACAACTTATAGATTGGAGAAAAAGAGTGGCTCTGACTTGAGCTGTAATCCATTCCAAAAAGAGTTTTGAATTTCAATCCCTTAAGAAGCTCTGCTTCCACGAACACATTTCCAAGGAGCTTTTGGTTGCTATTTTTATTCTGATTATTGTACACCATCTGAGCGTAAGGGTTAGCCTCCCCATTGTACCATGTGGAGTTGGAATTGTCCCAAAAATTACCCAGTGAATCATACATTGGGACAAGGGGACTGGTAGTAAAGGCTGACCTTAGAGTATTTCCATATATTCCACCTACCTGTACTCCGTTAGAGTTGGAATATGAGAGGGTAAGGTTTTCTCCAAATGTTAACCGATCATTGAGTAACTTATGCTGAGAATTGATCTTAAAGTTGTACCTATCGTAATTGGAAAGATCCTTTCCTCCTACTATTCCCACTTGTCCGGTGTAAGAGAGCGAAGACGAAAAGTTTGAAGTTTTGTTACCACCGGTAAATCCCAGTACATAGTTTTGGGTAACAGCATTTTTCGTGAACATCTTTTTCATCCAATCCGTGTTGACTACTGAAGCAATGGAATCAACTTGGCCAGTAGTATAAAGTGGTAACTTACCGGAGTTTACTGCAGCTTCGTTTTTAATCGTGAGATATTCTTTAGTGTCCAAAAGGCCTACCTTCCTTGCCCGGTTCTGAAGTCCATAAAAAGAATCGAAGGTAACCCTTGTTTTACCGGAAGTTCCTTTCCTTGTGGTAACAAATATCACCCCATTGGATCCGCGAGATCCGTAAATTGCAGCCGATGCTGCGTCTTTCGCCACATCCACAGATAAAATGTCTGCTGGATTCAGGTAGCTTATATCTGTAGTCTGCACCCCATCTACAATGTATAGAGGTCCAGTGCCGTTTAGTGAGCCTGCTCCCCTGATGACCACTCGCATACCTGCCCCTGGCTGCCCGGAGGTAGAAGTGATCTGCACTCCGGGAGTTTGTCCCTGAAGCCCCTGCAGCGCATTGGTGGTACTCAGTTTTTGGATTTGCTCCCCATCTACTTTGAAATTTGCTCCGGTATTAAGCGACTTCTTTTGTGTACCGTACCCGATTACTACTACTTCATCCAGGTTTTCAATATCCATAGTTAGCGAAACTTCGAAAGAAGATTTCCCTGCAATCGGCACTTCCTTTGATAAGAAACCAATGTATGAAACAATCAAAACATCATCGGAATTTACGTCAAGGGTAAAATTTCCTTCCAAATCAGTTACCGTACCGGAGTTTTTGCCTTTTATCGCCACAGTTGCTCCTGGTAATGGGCTTAAATCAGAGTCATCAAGAACCCGACCCTTCACTTTATAATTAGTCGTTCCCTGAGCTTGTACATCCAAATTATTTGCAATTAGAATAACGAAGGTCATAATTAGCAACCTCAGTATCCCTTTACATCTAGGTAGGCATCTCAAGACACCCTTGGTTCTGTAATTGTTACTCATATTTTCATTTAGTTTAGATTAAGGAATGATCAGCTTACTTTCCACCTTAAATAAACTTTCATCTAGTTAGATTAAAGGTTGATCAGCTTACTTTTCACCTTTAACAAATTTAAATGTCACCATCAGGAGCTAACGGACTCTTTTGGGTTGAAAACAGGACAATCATGTTGCCTATCATCCCAATAAAAAAAATTCAATATCAATAATTAAAATAATCGTATGTTTTTATTTCAATAATAAATATTGAATAATTTTAACATATTTATAATAATGAATAAATTAATTGAAACCAACCCCATTAGCTAATGGGGTCCACTCAGAATTATCACAAAGCAATTTCCATCCTCCACAGTGACATTTATGTTAGATGGTTAAGTGCTTGCGAATCACTCAACTATTATAAAAATTTCAATCTTGGATAGGTTTATCCGCCCATAACCTGTGCGACAGGATTGAAGGCTGTTCAATTACTCATACCCGCAAACCATGCGCTCTACCCCTCGTGATACTAGCCCCTATTGTCCTTTTAGGCTCTGGCCCAGGCTTGGATTCCAGGCAGACGGCCAGTCTGTGGTACTCCTGCCTACCTAAACCTGTGAAGGCAGGATTGAGGTTGAGTGCTCTTAAGTCAATTGAACTGTTGGTGATGTAGGATTTCCTAAGTTGTGAGAGCTCAAAAGATCCTCCAGTTTAAAACACACGTGATAGAGGCTCGAAACACACGTGATTCATCAAGCAAACACACATGATTGCCCAGCCATTCACGTGGCGGTTGAGCTAAAACAGGAAATTATTTAGCACTCCGACGGGCGTTTGGGCTAAAAAAAGAATTTTTTGCGGGGTTCGGACAAGTGGTTGATCCAAAAAAATTGTAGGGTTTCGATAGACGATTGGGGTTCGCTTTCCCTTTACTGACTATCCAAAATCTATGCTTAGTACAATTAGCCCCCAGAAATATTGCTTGATCCCGGATTTCGAACGGGCCCGCCCAGGGCAACTACCGGTCGTTGGTTCGCCATTCCTACCAACAAAAAAAGCATCCACAAATTAATGCAGATGCCTTTCTTTTGGAGCCCCCAGTCGGATTCGAACCCAATCCTAAATAATACCTTATAATACCCTATAATGTTCATTTTAGGTGGTTTTACAAATATCAATACCCTAAAAAACTTAATAATATATTGACCTATATATTGACCTTTTTTATATCTTCGGGATATGGCTACAATCAACCCCGTTATCAGGAAAAGTAAAATCAATGCAAAAGGTGAGTGTTTGATCTTCCTTAGGTATCTACACAAAAAACAAAGCACTGACATCTCAACTGGAATCAAAACAAAACCTGATTATTGGAATGATAAGAGGAAAGAGATCAACAGCACCAAAGGGATCAACAAATCAAAAGCTAACGAGGAGTTGATAAGAACTCTTGCAAAATCTGATAAAGAGAAAAATCATAAAATAAAGATCCTCTCTGAAAAGATCATGTCAATCGTTAGGGATATTGAGCGTGAGGAAGAAATACCCTACCCCCAAATTGTAAAAGGACGATATTCTGAAAACAAGAACGGAAAGGAAAAGAGAGCTAGTTTACTGGATGAACCCTTAACTCCTATGATAGAAGATTTCATTAGACTATCGAATAAAAGTACTGGCACAAAACAAAACTATAATACTGCGCTTTACCACCTTAAAGAATTCCAGTCTTATCAAAATAAAAAACTCAAAATCAGAGACATAAGCTTTAAGCTCTACGAAGAACTCTCATACTTCCTTTTAAATGAATTATCTCACAACCAAATAAAGGATAAAAAAGGAATCTCAGACAACAGCGTTGGAACTACGATTAAAAATATCAAAGTATTTGCCCAGTATCTTATTCAGAAGGGGTATGAAATCAATACAGATCTATCTCAATTCAAAGTAGTTGAACGGGTTAAACCAATTATTTTTCTAACTGAAGAAGAAGTAATACAACTGTATAATCATGATTTTAGCAAAAGTCAAAGACTAGAGAAAGCACGTGACTTGTTCGTCTTCAATTGCTATATCGGCTTGAGATTTTCGGATCTCTCACGACTAAGAAAATCCCACATAATCAACAGCGCTATCGACTTAAGAGCACTAAAAAACCAAAAAGATGTTTTCGTTTATTTAGCGCCTATTGCAAGAGAAATTTTTGAAAAGTACAACTATCAACTTCCAACCATATCTGAACAGAAACTCAATAAGTACATAAAAGAAGTATGTCAAAAAGCAGAAATAAATTCAGAGATTGAAATAATCAACATATCTTCCGGAAATAAGGAATACGCGTATGTGCCAAAGTATTCTCAAATCACCTCCCACATTGCTATCAAAACTTTTATAACAATGTGCGGAGACAAAGGAATATCCCCTAAAAGTGTATCTGAAATAACAGGGAAATCGGTGAATATTATAATGAAGCACTATTATGGTATTGACAAGATATCTCTCAGGTCAGAAATGGAAAGAGCTTTTGGATAATAACTATCCCAAAGCTCGACTACAATCAATTACATGTAAATGGTAAAACATTTCTTAAAAACCAACTTCAGTGTAAACCACTACACACCATGCTTTGACTCAATAGTCAGCGTAGCCTGCTGTGCAGAGGCACCAACTAGTAACACTAATGCAAATAGTGAGAATAACTGCTTCTTCATTTTATAAAATAAGTTTGATCAAACAATGAACACAAAGCTAATCCACACCGACAGTCTCATAGGGAAACTATTGTTCTTAAAAGGGGGCTGATTGGTTTAACTAGGGATTATTATAGTCTATGTCAATTGTTCTAATGGTTGACTCGATAGACGCAACATCTGAGATGCTAAAACACCTACTACTTACTCATGAAGAAGCACTGTTTCCAGAGGTTTCCACATTCCCTCCAGCTAGGATAGCTAATATGATAGATAAGTGTAGCACATGCTACACCTAGTTGGGTTTATTTAATACTTTGTAATTTTTAACCTCCCACCTCGGCTCCAAATTCGTTTGTATTGAATCAATATTAACTAACTCTAATTGAACAATCTTTCTTCCCTCTTTTGTTTTAATGGCATAGTACAAAAGACGATAATTATCTTGAACTACAGGTTTGTACTTAGATGATTTATGAATATAAACTTGACCAACATACCCTAAATCATCTCTTAATTGAGCAGAATTGTATATAAAATTTAACCCAAACTCATAATCTGCTGACCCTGTTGAAATAATATCATAAATAAAAGCTGCTGCCATTATAAAAAGAAATATTATTCCCAAAAATATCATTCTCTTCCAACGTAACTCTCTTAATTTTTTACTAATGTACCGAAGCATGACCGTTTATTGTTTCAAATCCTATAAAACCACTGAGATTGAATCCAAGTAGAGCAGCTGCTCCAAAAGAACTAGAAAATCCATGTTTATGTTTTCCATCAGTTGCCCATTCTCCTCCAACAGACAAGCCAGGAGCAACTACTGTTGGTAATTGAACAGATCCCTTATAAACTTCAGACCCCTTCTTGTATCCATAAACACCATGGCTTGTATAAAACTCTCGAGTTCCACTTAAACTTACTCCTAACAATTGCGCCCCTAATGACTGTGTAACCTTATTCGGTCTTATAGAACTATATAGTGAGTGATCATTAATTGGTTGCAATCCTTCTCTAAGTGAATAAGAAAATCCGAATTTTTTTTCGCCTAGCTGCATTGATGCGAAGTTAACATTTCCACCAATGAAATTAAAAATATTTGCAGATACCTGTGCTCCAAATGAAGCTTCCGCTGATAGATCCAGCTAAACTCTTGATTATTTATAACTCCATAAATTCCTCCTAATGCAAAAGGAGCATCACTATCTTGAGCAAAATTATAACCGGTATGCATATCAGTACCATCCCAATTCTTCCTGTAAGTCCCTGTTAAATACCACTCTCCATCCATCTCATAACGTTCAGAACCAGGCAACAACCAAGACCTCAATAATGAACCGAGCTCTGAATATCGTCCATCTGGATCAACACCACTGATCGGATTATTACCCATCCCTAAATACGGGCTAGCAAACTGTCCTGCCGGATCCATCACCATCCATCTTCCTATGACCGGATCATATTCTCTTGATTCAAAATGATTAAAGCCTGTTTCGTCATCTTCTTCTGCAAAGTCTCCCTGATAGCCATATCTACTGCCACCTCCTTGCGAATCTGCCATTGGGAAACCAAACGGATAATAGCTACGGCTGAGTATTTGTGTTAAGTTAGCATATTTTGCTGTATTGGGTACAGTATGGCTAACCTCTACATTGATCCCATCAAAATCCGCAGAACAAACACAAGCCACTTCTGACTCTACTCCTATAGATAGATGAAAATATCCATCTCCGACTGGCCGTCCGCATCCATCACTAGATCTTCACCTGGCAAAAAGTTAATACTACTTTCGTCTACCAGCGCCCAACCGGCCTGACTTACAGCCTTACCTCCAATAGGGTGGTAGGTGCCTCCTGCATCCATAAAGCCTACATCCACAACTGCCGGATAATCCTGGCTAACACTACCGCCTTTGCCTGGCAATGCATTTATGTTTGCCTGAACGTATACACTGAAGGAAACCTTTGATGAAAATTTATTTCACATAACCATTCTTTGTTTCCCAAACTAATTCGACAAGCTTCAAAAATACATTTTTATAAACTACTGATTTTCAGCACTTTCCCAATATTGGGAAAATTATTGATATGATAAGATGGGGTGTTGCTGGTCAGGGCCGCTTACTCATAGTAAAGCCCCGGTCTCCCGAGGCTTCTATTTTCTTCTCAGTCACGCGTCACAGATGTGGAGCTAGCGGGGGCGGTTGCGTTTATCTAACACTTTAAAAATTAAAGGTAAAGACACAAAAAAACACCATAATAATGTAATCCTAATAAGCACCATTACGGAATCCGTAAATGTGAAGAAAACTTTAAATAAAAAACCATCAATTATGGTAATAAAAATTAGCGGTATTAAAACTAAAAAAATCTTATCATAGAAAAGCAAACGCATTAAAAAAATAGTCACTACTCCTATTAAAACAAAACTTATAAGTGTGTAGGGTAAAACATAGAAAACGCTACTAATCAAGAAACCAAAAAAATTATAAGAATTGGCTTGCCCATATCGAAGACTAAATAGATAAACCGATACTGCATTAAATAAATAAAAACTCAATGCAGAAAAAACGTACTTTCTATCGAAATATTTTTGCATACTAGTATCCCCCTCGCTTATAACTGCTACCTTGTCTTGGATACAAACCAGGTGAAGGTCTTGAAAAAAAGCCATGAGTTTCTTTAAATGAAGGTTGTCTGTATCTCATAATATAAGTTCCATTGACATCTAAAGAGGCTGAGGGAAAAACATCTGTAAATGCTTGATAGTTGATCACTCCATTATTTCCTGTTATGATAAGTTTTTGGGCGACATCAACCCTTGAGTAACCCATTGACCATAACCCAAGTGCTTCAACAAATGGTACCCCAGCGTGTTTTTCAAAGCCAGCTCTAAAGGACATGGCATTACCTCTACCCCCAGCACCTATTTCATAATATCCTAAACTGTTCCATGAAACTCCCTTAAATCCCCCTGCATTAGTCATGATTTTAGATTCATATGAAACCGTCGCTAGCCCAAGAAGATTTCCTTCCTCGTCCTGATTAAAATCAAGATGAACCGAATTAAAGACCTTTTCTCCTGAAACATCAAAGTATCCAGTAAAATCAGATAAGGGTGGATTAGGTCCATCCCAATCAGCCCTGTCAATATAACTAGAAAAACTAAAGGTCAAATCCTCACCTAAATGAGTATACCCCTCAATTTCTTCTGAACCATTATGCCACTCTATTTCTCCTGATTTCTTATTCAGATACCAATCTTCCCCTCCATTAGGATCAACACTACTAATCGGGTTATTGCCCATGGATAAATAAGGACTGAAGTGCTGCCCAGCCGGATCAGTAACCATCCATCTCCCAATCACCGGGTCGTATTCCCTTGCTTCAAAATGATTAAAGCCGGTTTCATCATCTTCTTCTGCAAAATCTCCCTGGTAGCCGAATCTACTGCCACCTCCTTGCGAATCCGCCATCGGGAAGCCAAACGGATAATAACTCCTGCTGAGTATTTGTGTTAAGGTAGCATATTTTGCTGTATTGGGCACAGTATGGCTAACTTCTACATTGATCCCATCAAAATCCGCAGAACAAACACATGCCACTTCTGACTCTACTCCTATAGATAGATGAAAATATCCACTTCCATCCATCACTAGATCTTCACCTGGCAAAAAGTTAATACTACTTTCGTCTACCAGCACCCAACCGGCCTGACTTACAGCCTTACCTCCAATAGGGTGGTAAGTGCCTCCTGCATCCATAAAGCCTACATCCACAACTGCCGGATAATCCTGGCTAACACTACCGCCTTTGCCTGGCAATGCATTTATGTTTGCCTGAACGTATACACTGAAGGAAACCTTATCTCCTTCTTTTACTGCAAACTCCGCAGAACCAACACCTCCTCCAGATACGGTCCAGTATCCCTTAGTTCCATCATAACCTAGAGCTAAGCTTAATTGTCCTTTGGAGAACTTAGGGTTAGTAGAGGCGTCTGACGATGTGAAATCATAAGTATAGATGTGTTTTTCCACACTCTCTGCATCACTCGAAAAATCAGAAGGTTTGATAATTCCCCGAACATTTCCCAGATGATCCTTGATATCATACTCATAAGATTGATCCTTGTACTTATAGCTCGCTAACCTGCTGGCTCCATATACAGGATGCTCTATTGGTTTTAGATCCCCATTGTTATCCTGATAAATCGCCATTATACTTCCTGAAGCATCTCTCACATATACCAGATCACCATTGTTATTACCTCCATGACTTTTACCCATTCGGAAGCCACGGTCATCATATTTATATTCCAGTGTACTCTTACTGCCCTGGTCATCCGTTTGATTGATTACAGATACTTTACCGGTTACGTCATAGTCAAACTGCATTGACATTGATAATCTAAATCATACCATTTCCTAACATTTTTTACCTTTATGTCTTTTTAATCACCTTAATCTCTATTTCTGCCATTTTCATAGTACTCTATGAGATCATACCATACGCTACTCAAAGAAGCTATTCGTCTCAACAAATGCCCCCAGATAGTTCTCAATCAAATACCTTCATCCAACATTCATAGATGGAAAAAAGAACCCGAACAAAAGTATTTCTCTGCCGGAATCCAGTCCGTAGATAAATACAACCAGCTCATGGAGGCTATCCAGTATCAACCAGGTCTCTTTTTTGCCTATGCTCGGCTCATCCGTACATTCAACAGCATCTTTCGGGCATCTGCCGATTTCTTCAAAATCCTTCACTCTCATAAAGAAGAAGTAGTCAAGGTTGTCCTCCAGGTCAAAGGACTACTCCACACACGAAAAGCCCTCAAAGTCTTTGGTATCTCCCTGCATACCTTCAGACAATGGCGCTTGCAGGTCTCCCTCTCCTGCCAACACTCTCCTCTCCGGATTTGCAAAAAGGTGCATCCTTCACAGCTGACCCAGCAAGAAGTAAGCCTCATGGAAAAACTCCTAACTGCTCCTGACAAACTACACTGGCCCATTTCTGCTATTTGTTTCTGGGCTCGCAGGAATAACCTATTGTTTATCTCTCTCAACACCTGGTACAAGTACAACCGCCTGTTCGGCTGGAGATCTTTTACTCATAAATTCAGGGCTCGTAAGTATAACGCGCTCAAAGCGGAATATCCCAATCAATACTGGCATGCCGATGTATCCCTGTTCCGTACTCTCAATGGTAATCTTGCTTACATCTACACCGTGATGGACAATTTCTCCCGAAAGGTCCTTGCATGGCAAGTAGCTGACAAGCTCTCTGCCAAAATCAGGATATCTTCCCTCAGGCAAGCTTATGAAGATGTCCGTAACAGCCTGGACCTGAATGTAAACCTCGTAGTGGATGGCGGACCCGAAAACAACAACCACATCATTGACGGGTTCATTGAAGACAATCTCATGATAAAACTGGTTGCTTTGAAGGATATTTCCTTTTCCAATTCCATGGTAGAAGCGGTCAACAAGCAACTAAAATACAACAGCCTGTTTCGAAAACGAATCGAAAACTTCACTACCCTTCAGCGGGAAGTCGATGATTTCTTTGAAGAATATAATACGGAGAGACCTCACTACGCACTTCATGGATTCACACCGGAGGAGATCTACAATGGCCAGTCTTTGATCAAAAACCCACATCAACAACAAATCCGTGAAGCCATGAGAAAAAGAATCACCCAAAACCAGCAAAATAACTGTGGGGCCTGCGATTAAAAAACCACCGACTACTAAAACACTAAAGGAAACCTTTGATGAAAATTTATTTTACATAACCATTCTTTGTTTTCCAAACTAATTCGACAAGCTTCAAAAATAAATTTTTACAAACTACTGATTTTCAACACTTTCCCAATATTGGGAAAATTATTGATATGATAAGATGGGGTGTTGCTGTGCTAAAACCCGAGCCGCTTACTCATAGAAAAACCCTCACATCTCTGCATGGGCTCTTCCTTATTCTCTTCTACTTACGGCACACGTCACAGACGTGCGCCAGCTCATAATTATCTCATTCCACGCGGACTAGCGGGGGACTTTACTTCTTTTTATAAATTATTAATCCACTAAAATGAGTTTGGAATAGATCATGAAAGTGAAAAAAAGGATAGAAGGTTTCAGTAAAATTCAAAAACGTTTCAATGAAGGTTTTAATGGTATCATTCCATTCCGAAAAACTCATAATTTCCTCGCTTGGATTGGGAGACCAGTCGACCGAATAGGATTTACAAAAAATCCTCACAAAACTTGATTCAATAACGACTTCTAAAGTTCTTTCTTGCCCCTGTTCGTAAAAGTCAAGTACCCCTTTAGATGTTGTCTGCATTTCTGTTATAAACTCCGGTAGTTGTTCTAAAATTACACATAAGTCAGTTTGTATGTCAGTATGCCAGTTATTTAGCCCACATCCAGCAACCTTGAATATTAGTTCGCCTTTATTCTCAATTTCAGAACATAGCTGATTAAGAAGTACTATAATATGTTCTTCATCAAATGAAAAATCAGGGTGTTGAAAACTTTTATTTCCATCATCCTTTTTGGTAATCTCTAGTTTTAATTGAAACATGTTTATTCAATTGGATAAGCTGTCCTTATTCCACCTCCCTTATACGGTATAACAATAGCCCGTGTGGCAGGAACAATTGTTCCATCAGGTTTAATTACTTGACCTAAACCTTCAGGAATTTCACGAATACTGAAAGGGGCATCACCATGATATTCCTGTAGTAATTCCGCCGCTTTTTGATTATTCAACCATTGCCCTTGATGCTTTCCTGTTCCTCTGGCCCTATCTATTAATCTGGCAGTATTTTTAATCCCTTCTCCATGTTCTGTAAACGTATGCCGAAATCTTTTGACGCTTTTCCAACTAACAAAAGGAACTGCCGCGGCGGCTAGGGAAAATGCACCATCTCCCAGATTGCCCTCATAAAAATTAGCTAAGCCTTCGACTATATCCGTTAGATCACTTCCAAAGTAAAATGGTTCAGTAGCTCCGCTTGCAAGAGGTTTACTAAAACCTTGAGAACCAGAATACACCCATTTATCATATACTCCGACAGTGACCATGTCGAAAGCATTATTTGTGAAATCAAATTCATGAATGACTATATCATAGTTATCATCCGTTTTTATCCTACTTACTTCTTCACCATTCCTCATGTGGATAATATCTTCACCCCCATTCGGATCAACACTACTAATCGGGTTGTTACCCATAGATAAGTAAGGACTAAAGTGTTGCCTCGCCGGATCAGTAACCATCCACCTCCCAATCACCGGATCATAGTCCCTTGCTTCAAAGTGGTTAAATCCAGTTTCATCATCTTCTTCGGCGAATTCCCCTTGGTAACCATAGCGATATGTTTCTGAAGGACGGTCTGCATAACTCATCCTCAGGCCAAAAGGATAATAATCGCTAGAACTGAGCACCTCAGAAACTACATCACTTGTCTCCACTGTGTTCGTTATGTTTACAGTTAAGTTATCAAAGTAAGCTTCATCCGTAGTAGAAGTACAACCTAAAGTAAGTCTTACAAATCCGTCTCCCGACATTGTATATTTTGAAGAAACATAATAACCAAAGTCCGGTGGTTGCTGTCCTGTATACAGATTATAGTACTTAGAAACGTTTTCCAGCTCAGTAACCTGTCCTCCCTGATCAACGAATTCAAGTATCATATTAGACCGATCACTAGTATAGTAGCTATTACCATAATAAACACTAAAATTAACTTGATCACCAGACTTCACTGGATATGTTTGGCTAAATGACTGGCCTCTTTCTACATACAATGAGTAAGGAGATGAAACATAATTAGAATTGTAATCACTCCAATCATTACTACTAGCTCCACCAAAGGACTGATTATCCGAGTAAAAGAATTCATATGAGTAAGTTTTAGTTGAAGTAGATGATCCAGTGCCTCCCTCTCCAGTAGGGTAGAATGTCGCTCTTATATTTCCAAGATGGTCTTTCAGCTCATATACAGTCCTATCATTAGACTTATAATATGTACCTAATCTACTTGCTCCGTATACCGGAAATTCTATAGGGGAAAATGTACCATCCTTGTTATCTTGATAGACCGCCAAAATAGATCCACTAGCATCTCTTACATATACAAGAGGTTTATTGGTATAACCTGGTGCTTCCTTTCGAATTCTAAACCCCCTATCGTCGTATAAATACTCATGCTGTAATGTATTGTCACCATTTAGAATACCGGTTACTTTACCATCAACCTTATATCGATACTTTACTTTTTCACCCGAATTATCCTTAGTCATTTCCTCCAATTGACCAATCTCATTATAGGCATAGGAGGCATATCCAGGTGCACTTTTGAGCTGATTGGTTTCATCATAATACACAAACTTCTTATCATCAGTCGAAGCAAAATCATGTAAGTTCCCACCGTTAAGATCTTTTCGAAGAATCGATTGAATATTACCATTAGCATCATAAGCAAGGTCGGATACCTCAAAAGCACTCCCCGATACTGGTGAGGCACTCAACAACTGGTATTTATGGTCATAATTGTAATTAAACTGGCTTGTATTGGACATCCCATTATACCTACTCGTCCATTTATTACTAGAAATCATCCCATTGTAAAGGTGCCCTAAAGAAAACCCGAAAATATCTTCAGGGTCATTGTTTGAAGGTGTCTCATTAGGATCATTAACAGCTTTGAGCCAGCCTTGCAAAGTATATTTAAAATCAACATACTGGGCATTATTAGCGAGGATCATTCGCTTTAAAGGCCCATGAAGATAGTATTCATATTTAGCCTTTAAGGTTGACTGATCAGGGTTTTGTTGATCAATGACTTTAGTGGAAGCATATACCTCTGACAATCGCTGGTTTTTGTCATACTTGTAAAAATGATAGAAGGAGTCTGAATTGTTACTATTTGCATTATTTGGCTGATAAGCTATAGCTACCACATTACCAAAATAATCATACTGATAAGTGAGCAACTTTGGTTCATTTTTAAAATAGTGAGGGTACCAAGTCTGCATCCATGCCAATCTCCCCAGCTCATCATAACTGTACCATGTTTTAGAATTTTCATTTTCAGTATAAGACACTGCTCCTCTCACAAATTTTTGATCTTTATACAGTTTAATATCCGGAACTGGCACCACCGGATCACTGCCTGGTTCCGCTATCTTTCCTTCAAATTCATCTCCGTGTACCTCAAAACCTGCTTCTAAAACGACTTCTTCACGGGCAACAGCCAGTGGTTGGGAAGAATTATATTTATCCAAGACTATTACATTTCCATTTATCTCAGTAGTCTCTCCCGGATGATCATCTTTCAAATCGTAGAAAGTCTTAATCCAATCTTGTCGGTAAGCCGGCTTGCTGATAATGCCTCCTTCTGAGGTCTTATCTTCCAGAATTAAATCATTACCCTTCATGCTCTCAAAGGACTCAGGCCCATGGTACTCTCCCGACTCTACGGGTCGTCCCAATGGATCATAATTGGTATAACTAAATACGCCCAAACTACGCTGTTTGGGGTTTTGTGAAAACCTGATTGACCCATCCTTACGATAGATGTATTCTGTAATACCCTGCTTATCAACCTGAACTTGTCCGTCCCCTCCATTCCTCTTAGCATCCGGCTCTTTCATTGATCTCAAACGACCCTGAAAATCATAAGTAAAATAAGTAGTAAATGGTATGTTATTTACATCATAACTTCCTCCTAAACTCGCTTTGTTAGCTAAAATATCTTTTACTCCCAGTGGAGCAACAGAGGCAATCAATCTTCCTTTTAAATCATAAAAATTAAAAGACATATCGTAAAGACTATGCGAATAAGAAATATTGGCACAGTTAAAACATCTGTAAAAATCTCCAGACAATGTAGGGTTCAAACTAGTAATCAAAGATCCGTTTGACGGTGCAGAGGCACTACCTTTAGTCAATCCTTGATAACTCAAACCCTGTCCTGTCATTGGCACATTTACCTCTTGGCCAATTGGAATATAAAAATCTAGATATGGTTTTTGGCTATTTTGAGAACTTTCCCAGTTATAGTTATCATACACAATAGGAAACTCTATTATATTACTCTTAGTTTGAGTATCATCAACAATGTCACCAAAACCGCTTGCTACTACATTTTTATTTGGATCCATATATTGAACCACTTCATGGCCATTCTGATCTCTCACTACTGTTTTAATAAGGCCTTTTGCATAAGTACCTGTATTTTCACCCAACAAGGCATTGCGCACTTTTAGATAGGTATCATCCAGATCATTTAAAACAGGAAAGTCCTTACTGTATACTTTATGGTCTGGATTCTTAATATATGCTTCTCCTACTCCGGAAGTACTTTTGGTTTCACAACTTCCATCATCGTAGTATTCTGTAATAGAGAAAGGGTAACTTGAATGAGCTACGTTAGTTTCTAGAAAATTTGCAGCACTATAGTACCAACCGAGAGTACCTTCCTGATTACCAATTTCATCGGGATTAGTTTTTTCCCAATTAGTAAAGTTATAGTCGCCACCATTTGTACCACTTGATTTTACAAATCCTGGAAAATACTCCATTGCTGTTGGATCAGAATAAGTGCCTTTCAAAGGTGCTTCCAGAGTCTGAAGTGATGGACGATCCTGCTCATCTTTCAAAATTTCGTGAGCAAATGCTTGATGACTGGAAGGGTCCCAGCGCTGGGATTGCAACTGCCTTCCTCTCAAATCAAAAAAAGCTTTGCTCCCTCCAACCACATCACTATTTTCATCAAAAACCCGGTCTGTTATTATATTGTAGTGAACTTCCGAAATAGAAAAATAAGGGCTATCACCTGTTAATGAATTTTGAGTTACCTTGATTTTATAATTGGTTCCATCTGGAAGACCTTCATCTACCAGCCAAGTTAGCGATTCCGTAGAAACCGTACCTAGATTGGATACTTTGGTGCTACCCGCATACAAGTCAACCACAAAGTCTCCATCTGGATTTCCACCATTCCAACTCACTTGGTAATTAACTCCCCTTTTTAGCACCTCTCCAACGGTAGGATTATCCAATACTATTGGAGGATAACAGGAATCTCCTTTAGTTACCTGGGCAACTATATATTTCGAACCTTCACAATTCAAAACTTCTAATTGATATTCCCATCCCGGAGAATTTTCCATCAATGCTGATTCCAATGTTTCTTGCTGGTACAAATCTCCATTTGAATCCTTAATAGCTGCCCAATTCGTTGATCCTATTTCTCTTTTAGCCCAACCAACCAACTTTCCATTTTGATTCTGCCAGGTTAGAGACTTTGGTGCTTCTCCATCACAAATGCTTTGATTCGCATTGGTAAGTGTACCCCCGCTACCCGAATTGGTAACCGTTATAAAGAGTGTGATTTTTGCAGCACAACCTGTCAAAGCAAAATCCACCTCGTAAGACCCAGGTTTTGACCACTGAATTTTTAAACTCGATCCACTCCATGAGACTTGCGTATAATTACTTTGGTCAGTATTTATTGAATAAGAGTTAATTGATGCCCCAGCTGAGAAAATCACATTTGATCCAACACATACATTACTACCTGACTGACTAGTTACCGAACAAGTTTGTCCTGTAGATAAAAGTGGTAATGCAAAAAACAATACCAGCAAAAACAAGATAGAGGTTAGGTTAGCGAATTTCATATTATTTTTGGTTCCTGGCGTATTCAATGGTGTGTTCACTTAGTTTTTTGATTCCATATTGAATTGTCTCAATGCTTGTTGTTTGCAAATTTCCAGCCGCATCATATTCATACCTTTTAAAAAAATTGCTAGCATCCAAAATCTCTGTCAGTTGTCCTCTATCATTGTAAACATATGATTGCATTGATGCGTCAAGAGGGTGTACCCTAAAATCATCTACTTGAAATAGCGGCGCTCCTACCGCCCCCTTAGTGAACACCTCCATATTTGAATGATCCCCTGCAGGAATGATAGCTTCAATTAAATACCACCCGTTTACTTTACCTAAAGTCTCGCCCTGAATCAAAATTTCACCACCACTTTCATCATATTTATAACCAATTTGACAATCATCTCTGGTTGACCAGAAACTAAGAACATAATTTCTTCCTTTTACTAAGGGATCTATAAAGTATCCCACTCCCTTTGTTCCGGATGACATACCAAAGGATTTATCTCCAGTATGTGCAGAATATCCATTTGAGTTAGCAGAAAGAACAGAACTTGAGTTTCTTAAAACGCCCCCTCCAAGAGAGGTTCCTCCATCCCAATCCTCCGCACCGGAGTAGGCAAACTCAGTATAACTTGAGTTCGCCGCTGTTGCCAAAATCTGCTTACTGTGTTTGTCAAATTTTGAAGCCGCTTTATTTCCATTGATATCCTTAGACTCAAGTGCATGAGAGTAAGCATCATAGATCAAGACCTCAGCACTCTCCTGCCACCCTTGCTGCCCTGAAACATCCAATATACCTATATTATTAACTCTTAAATTGGTAATATCAGATATGGTTACTTCCAGTGTTCCATCACCGTTTAATTTATTGCCATTACCAATATAGCTGTATGACAATTTCTTCCGGAATAACCCTTTAGGTCCATGACTTAAAACTGGACCATCAACAATTTTTAAGGGCAAAGAGTCACTCCAAGTTTGTAATGCTGCTCCAAATAGCCCTTTTATATTATCTGAAACATTAAGATCAACATCTGCATCAAAATTCTTATCAATACTGAATTGAAAGGAAGCTCCTTCCTGACTAAGCATATTTTTATAATTCAGATTTTTGGATTTCAATCCCATTTCAGGGAATGCAGCCACGGCATTACTTTTGGACGAATTAAGTTGATAAGCTGGTATTGTATAGGTCAAGGATTTATTCCCTATTTCATCTTCTGATAAGATTTTTGTAGGTGCTCCCGTATAGAAATCAAATTCCAGGTTTTGAGTCTGAGTGACTATCCCTTTTCTATGATCAGTATGAATTAATTTATATGGTATAGTGGGATAATCAGTTTGTTTAGAAATCATACCCACCAAATCAAATTTGTAATTTGGAAGATCGTTTTTAACAGATTCATCATATGGTATCAACCTACCATTGATATAAACCTGACTAAAAATTCCTTGAGACTTAAACCTACTGGTAAGCAACTGCTCATATCTCTCCATGAAATTACTTTGATCAATCAATGCATCATGTAATCCAATGTATTGAATGGAAGAAAGTAGTTTATTGTTATTATCATATTTAGCATGATACTTGAGTGAACCGACTGCACCAAGCAAATTTTGAAAATGGACCCCTTTGCGATTCATACTCCTATATGTTTCACCTGATGCTGTACCTCCCTCAAATGATTCCTGAGCAAAATAAGTGACTCCAGCCATTGCCTCAGAAAATGGTTGGAATTCATAAACATCATAACCCTGATTGTAAAAATTGGTACCTCTTTTTTCAACAACTCCAACTTTCACCCTTCTGTAAATAACTTCATTAGAAACAAGCCTTTGTAAGACTCTAGCTTTATTTAAAATTTTGCTTCTTTTAAATTGGATGAATTCCTCTTTTAAAGGAAGTGTCAATGATCCTGACTCTCTAGGGTTAACCCAATCAAGAACTTTCTCGCTAACAACTTTAACTTCCTTAGCCAACGGTGCAAAAACCCAAGGCCATATTGGAGGTTCACACTCTTCCCCTCCTTTGTACCACATGGTTTTATCTTTATAGAAATCAGGATAATTTAGAGCGTCGAACTGATTCAATTGAACAGGTATATATGGTGCTGAGCCAGAAGACTTTTGTCCATCTGTATATTCATAGGTATAAATTTTAGTTACAGCATCAATTTCAGAAGAGATTTCGATACTCTTTACCCTCAACCCTCCACCTATATTATTATCTTTAACGTTAAAATAAATTTCTCCACCTATGAAATCTTTATAGGTTCTTGTCCAGCCACCTACTTTATCACATAAAGGCCCACCACAGTTCCATTTTGGATCTCCATCCGGTTGCCCAGAAACCTCACTGTACGTTGGAACTGAATAATCGATAAAATCCGAATCGAAATCCACCAACTGTAGTACAATATGATCTTCATTGACTGCTAGTACCTTATATTCATTCATGTAGTAATTCAAATCATTGAGTTGAAAATGAAAAATATCCTTGCACAGGTCATCAAAAACCAAACTCATTTTCCATTTTTTGTGAGTCGCATCTGTAATAACTGCAACAGCACTAACATTTTGCTCTACATAAAAAAGCTTACTTAAATCTCCTGATGTCAAACCATTGAATGAAGCCTTAAATTGGTTAGTTGGCATTCCTTCATTCGTAAATGATGAGAAAGAAAGACTTGTTTTTCCTTCAAGTGATACTTCTCCAAAATCGTCTGCCTCATAGTTTATATTAAAAGTACCACCAAGAGCTGTTTTTATGTTATTCAAGGACCAGCTGTCAATCTTTTTTGCCGATTCTAGCGTTGGCATTTGTTTAAGGTTAGTCTCACGAATTTCATCGTTAAAATCACTTTTATAATAACCCCAATAATCTGAACAGTCTTGACAAAAGGATTCAGTTGGGTTTTTATAGGAATACTGCTCTGCTGGAACTGGAGTAAGCCCTCCTTTACCTATTGATTGTGTTGATTTCAAAGTAAGCTTTCCAGACAACACATTATTTCTACTGCCATTTGGATAATAGTCATTCAAAAAGCTATTTGGAACATCTGGCATCAAAGAATAATCAGTATTGAAATCAACTCCATCAAGAATACTATTATTTATTTGTTTCCACTCAGATGATGATATATTTTCAGAAAGCAAAACATTACCACCATAATTTGGGTGAGTGCCTGAATAAGAGTTATTCAAAGACATGTTCAACTCAGGTAATTGCTTATTCGGTATTACAACAATTTTAGAAAGTTTTAGTAAAGCCGCAGGAAATGGACCTCCCGATGGAGCAGAAAATGAGGAGTTATGGTCTGTCATATCTGCTAGACCATGACCATCTTCTCGAATGTCCTTTATAAATAACGCCGTATGTGTTGATGTTGTGATTTTATTCAGATAATAGATTTCCTTTTGACCTTTGTTAAAAGACTTAAAGTTTCCATCATAGGATTCATTATACCCAATCTCTGGAATCCTCCAATTATATTGATCTGTCCATAGTCCGTAATCAAATTTTACCCAATGTCCCCAATCAGCATCGTCCAAAATTCCATTAGGTGAAGAGCCATCACTACCTCCTCCCCTATCAACATAATCAGGGCCTGTGACACCAGTTAAATGCCATGCATAGGCATAAGATTCTTTGATTGTTCTAATATTTTTTATCCACCTTGACGGGTCATCTGGATTTTTTTCTAAAGGGTACACATGATACTGATGTACTTCCTCATTTTTAATATATGCAGGCAGAGAATAATGATATGTCATACCAGACGTATTTGTGGCTAAAAAACCTCCAATAAGATCCGGATTCATATCAGCCCTTTTAAAAGTTGAAGGAACATTCTCCATAAAGCCATATGGTGTATGTCTATTCTCAACAATATCTGCATTACTAAACCACTTAACGTATTTTCCTTGTGGAACCGAATTATCGTTTATTGAAGGGTTCTTGTCTAATACTGTTTCAATTTCAGAATCATAAAAGTCATATTGTAATGGATCCGAAGTTAACGGAGCATTGAATTTTTCATTATTATCTCGATCATAGATGTAATAATTGCTAAATTCAGAAAAAGAAAACTCAGGTAAATCTTCATTTTCAGGAAGTGACGTCTCCTTTCCAACGTATTGCTTCACCTTATATACTTCTTCATCTCCCGCTGTGATTTTCACGTTTTGTCTTGGTAGGTTTTCCAGATAATTTACTGGTTTTATCCCTCCAGAGATTCCCTGTGTGTTAATCATATAACCATCATAATTTGGAAAAGTCCCACCCATCAACATTTCATTACCCAAATTATATCTTGGATAATCCTTATCCCTTAATTCATTCTCTCCTGGAATATTAAGCTCTGGGGAATCGCTTATATCATAGACTCTATTATCATAATAAGATATATCATTAACCTGATCAGGAAAATACAAAGCTCCATTGATGAAGGATTGATCTGATTCATCAATTCTATATGTAGTTTGATTAAAACTCACATTGACCCCTGAAGAATGTTTATTTTCATTAATATTTAAACTAAACGGAATGAAAGCATTGAATCCAGAAGTAGAGTTTGATACATGGCCTTGCTTTGAATAGCTAGAAACTATCATTGCATTACTTGAACCAATATTAAAGCTCCCATCAGAAGAGTAATTGGCGGAAATGGAGTTATTGTAACTAAGAGAGAGTCCGGTACTTGTGTGAAGCTTATCCCCTTGTAAAGTAACAGATCCGCTCACTCCAAGACCATACTTACCTCCATTCTTCTTGTTAAGAGGAATGCCAACCGAACCCCATAATGTTAATGAATTTCCTAAGATTCTGTTTGATCTATATGTATATCCTACCTGAGCTATGCCTTCAGCATATGATTCCGAAAGTCCAACTTCATACCCTAGTGCAGATCCTTTGTAGGTATCTTTAACATAATTAAGTCCTAAAGTTAAGTTAATTTTATCTGCTCCATCTTCATAAACTGGGGCGGTTAATGACACACTGGCTACAGTTGTTGTACCTCCTACCCAATGTTCAGTCCATTTTTCCTCTACATCTTTCCAGTCATCTGGAAAACCAACTCTACGTCGACTAATTGCGCCCACATTCATCGACCAACCTAATCCTACCCAAGATGCTTCTTGATTTGGGGAAATTCCCGCATGATATGACATGGATAATGGAAAGCCTGAGGAAGCGCTTGGAACATTAAGTAATAGCTTGTTATAATTAAAGTCACCTGATGTAAGATTTACTAAATCAACATTTTCTATTGGTTCGAATCCTGTAACTTCAGGGGTTGTAGGCGCAGATGCAAGCAACCTGGTTGGAAAGAATAAATAATTTAAGACATTCAGAAGCAAAAAAGCTGCAATGTATTTATGATATTTTCTAATCAGTCTCATCATTTAACCGTTATCGTTTGAGCTGTACAGTGATTTTATCTTAGGGGTATGTTGTATGTCGGTGTTGTTGAAGGTAAAGGCCTGGTTTCCTACATGGAGGCCAAACTCTTCCAGGGTGAAGGTGAACTGGCCGGTGGTTTCCATCTCTGCCCGAGGAAAAACAAACATCAGACGGGTGCTGCCCATTCCATAAGTTCTGTCAAACACATAGTCTACTACATGGGCAGTATCACTTTTATCCGTGAGCAAATAGGTCCTATCAGCCATCCGGAAGGATAAATCCTGAAGGTTGTCGCTGAACTGGTCCATACCGCCAGATGCCCCATACAAGGCACTTTTACCCTGTACATCCATAGACACAATGAAATAAGCATACTGTCCATAGCGATTAAAGGCTGATTTTATCCTTTCGGAATTATGGTTCGTACCCACATCTTGTAATACTACCAGATCAATAGGTCGGTACATCACCTGGAAATGAATACCTCCGGATTCATGCTCCTGAATCAGTCCATGTTCCTGATCACGTACATACGCTAGCAATTCCTCTTCCGTATCCACATAACCAGTTCCACAAGAGCCAAGCATCATGACTGCTCCCAGCAACAATATGTGCCAGTGAACGCTCATTGCTGGCCTCCGTTTAGTTCTGTCAATACTTCTTCGGTGATATCCAGTGCATCATCAGCATACACAATGTTACCTTGTGAAGTACCAAAGATGATCTGATAGCCTTTGCGCTCTCCATAATCTCTCAGGAATCCATTCACTTTGTCCAACACCTGCTGGGTCATAGCAGCATCTTCCTGCTGCGCCTGTTGCTGAATAGCTCGTTGGTAATCCTGAAATTGCTTTTGTTTGGTTCTGATGAGCTCTTTGGAAAGTTCTTTTTCTTTGGCAGTCATCCCCGCTGACTCCTTTTCATAGTCCATGATGGACCGGGTCACCTCAGCTTGCAAAGTATCAATATTACTTTGCCAGGAAGCTGCCTTTTCTTCATAAGCTTTTCTGGCGGATTTCATGCCATGATAACCATCCAGTAGCTTGGCTGTATCAATGTAAGCCACTTGTTTTTTGATAAATACCGGGTAGATCAAGCTAACCAATGCTACTACCAGACTTACAATCGTAAGGGTTTTGAATACTGTATTCGACATAGAGAAATGAATTTTATTTACCTTCCTGACCTTTGATCATTTGTTTGATCTCCTCGTTTTCCTTTTTGAGCTCAATGATATAGAGCGTGAGCTCTTCTATCTTTTTGAGCAGGATGGCATTCATCTCTCCTTGCTTAACACCGTTTTCCTCTACTTCTTGTACGGAAGGCACTTCCGGTAAATGCTTGTTTTCATTGATATAGTCAGAAACCTGTTCGATAGGCTTCAAATCATAAGTTTTATCAAATACATAATCTGGCCAATTGTCAATTTTTTTAATGGTCAGTTCTGTAGTGATCATATCTCCGCCAACAGCCATAACATACTCACTTGGAGTAGCTGTAGTTCCAACGGAAAACGTCTTACCCTCCTGAATCGAAACATTCGAATCATCAACAGAGCTATTGATGGACATAAATGAGGATAAGTTTCTATAATACAATTGTCCATTAGCATCTGCTACCAGGAATTTATCTTGGGTATCGGAATCGGCTACTCCGCTTAATTTAGTTGTGCCTGAAACAGTAAGATCTGTGAGAGAAACAGTTGAAGCAGTAAGCGTTCCATCAATATTGGCTGTACTGGAAAGGTTCAACGTTGAGGCGGACAATGCGCCACTGACAGTAGCACTTTCACCATTCAGGGAACCTGTTGCTTTGATATTACCAGAAACAGTCAATTTCTCAGAAGCTGTAGTTCCGATGCCTAAACTTCCTGTGATAGAAGTATTACCCCCTACATCCAAATCTTTGGTCACAGAGGCATCAGCTGAAACATCCAGGCTTTTGATGGTTGCATTGTCCAGATTGATCTTATCTGCAACCAATGAATTAGCAGTAACCTTACCAGAAGCTTTGATATTTCCTGAAATATCCAACTTCTCTGATGGTTGTGTCACGCCAATACCTACACTTCCAGTGATTAAATTATCTCCGCCAATATTGAGGTTAGCAGTAAGTGATGTATTTCCCGTCACAGCCAGTGTATTACTCAAAGTGGTCGCTCCTCCTACTTTCAAAGTCTTAGCAATATCAGCATCCGTTAAAGACATTTCATCAAATGATCCTGAGGTTGCTTTCATGCTTTGTGCATTTACTGCCTGGCTTGCTTTGATATTTCCTGCCACTTCCAGCTTCTCTGAAGGTTGAGTTACTCCAATACCTACACTTCCCGTAACGACATTATTACCGCCTACATTCAGGTTGGAATTCATGGATGCATTGCCAGAAACTGCTAATGTATTGTTCAGTGTAGCTGCACCGCCTACTTTCAACGTATTAGACACATCTGCATCTGTTAGCGACATCTCATCAAATGATCCGGAAGTCGCTTTCATGCTTTTTGCATTCACAGCCTCACTTGCTTTGATATTTCCTGCTACATCAAGTTTCTCTGATGGCTGATTTACTCCAATTCCTATACTTCCCGTAACGACATTGTTACCACCTACACTCAGGTTAGAATTCATCGATGCATTACCAGAAACTGCCAATGTATTACTTAAAGTAGCAGCACCGCCCACTTTCAAGGTATTAGACACATCTGCATCCGTCAAGGACATTTCATCAAATGACCCGGAAGTCGCTTTCATGCTTTTCGCATTCACAGCCTCACTAGCTTTGATATTTCCTGCTACATCCAATTTTTCTGAAGGCTGATTTACTCCAATACCGACACTTCCTGTCACAACATTATTACCGCCTACATTCAGATTGGAATTCATCGACGCATTACCGGAAACTGCTAATGTACTGTTCAGTGTAGCTGCACCGCCTACTTTCAACGTATTAGACACATCTGCATCCGTCAAGGACATTTCATCAAATGACCCGGAAGTCGCCTTCATACTTTTCGCATTCACCGCTTGGCTTGCCTTGATATTTCCTGCCACATCCAGCTTTTCCGACGGCTGTGCCACTCCAATTCCTACACTTCCTGAAACGACATTGTTACCGCCTACATTCAGGTTGGAATTCATGGATGCATTACCTGAAACTGCTAATGTACTGTTCAGTGTAGCTGCTCCACCCACTTTCAACGTATTAGAAACATCTGCATCCGTCAAGGACATCTCATCAAATGACCCGGAAGTCGCTTTCATGCTTTGTGCGTTCACCGCCTGGCTTGCTTTGATATTTCCAGCTACATCAAGTTTTTCTGAAGGTTGAGCCACGCCAATTCCTACACTTCCAGTGACCAAGTTATCTCCTCCTATATTAAGGTTAGCTGTCAATGAAGTATTTCCCGAAACAGCTAGTGTATTGTTCAGTATAGTTGCACCACCAACTGTCAGAGTGTTGGAAATATTCGCATCATCCAGTGACATTTGAGCAAACTCACCTGAGTTAGCTATCACACCAGCACTTGCTCTAATATTACCCTGAACGTCTACTTTCTCTGTTGGGATTGACACTCCCACTCCAAGGTTTCCATTCACAATGTTGTTACCCGATACATTCAAATCTGAGTTAAGAGTGGTATTTCCACCAACACTAAGTGCATCATTCAAGGTGGTAACACCATCAACTGTTAGCGTATTTGAAATATTAGCATCCTTCAAGGACATATTATCAAAATCTCCCGTTGTAGCATTGATCGTGTTCGCCGACAAAGTCTCGCTTATTTTTGCATTACCCTGTACTTCCAGTTTTTCGGTAGCACTTGCAACACCTATTCCTAAATTGCCATTTAGAATGGAGTTTCCGCCAACATTAAGATCAGATGTTAAATTGGTGTTTCCAACCACATTCAATGTATTGTTCATAGTTGCCACTCCGGTTACATCCAAAGTGTTTTGAACATTAGCGGTATTAGTTTTCAGAGACTGAAAAGTAACGTCCGTTGAATTCATACTTTGAGTAGTGATATTGTCTGTAGCCTTGATGCTACCAGCTATGTCCAAACTCACTGAAGGCGCTTCTACTCCTATTCCCAGTTTTTGTGAAATGTAGCTTTCACCCAAAACCTTCAGGCTATTATTGATGGTAGTAGCTCCATTAATAGTCATATCACCATTGAAAGTAGAGAGCCCATCGGTTCGTAAAGTGTTGTTGATAATTGCCTGATCAGTCGTAAAGTCTACTGTTTTTACTGAGTTGGAAAAAACTCCCTGAGTGGCTTTGATGTTACCTCTTACATCCAATTTCTCTGATGGCGTACCTCCAATCCCAACTGATCCGTCTATTACAAGATCTGAAGCCAGGTGACTATTTCCTGTAACCTGCAGTTCACCTCCTATTGACCAGTTTCCTGTAATCTGACCTGAGCCTGATTGAATGGAATTAGAGATTAAGGCATCTGAAATTTTAGCATTCCCTAATACCTCCAAAGATTCGGATGGTTCTGTTGTCAAACCAATACCAATTTTACTGAAGTAACCAAACTTATTGACTGTCAGATTATTGCCTATTGTTAAATTCTGACCAATTGAGGCAGAATTTTGAATATCGATATCCTGTGTGTAGACATATCCACGCACTTTTGTATTTCCAAATACATCCAGGGTTTCTGTTGGCTCATTAAAAGAACCCACTGACAAATTATTTCCAAAATAGCTTACACCAGTTGCTTTCAAATAGCCTGACAGCTCAAAATTCTTGAGTACATAAAGACTTTGATCAACTACAAGATTCTTCTTTTGAATAAAGGTGTCTCCATCGTTTGAAAAGCCATCGGAATTTGAATTTTTTGATTTGCCGTTTTGAGAGAACGCACTGATACTGAACGCAAGTATCAGCAATGACACAAGAGTGTACTTCATAGGTTAGGACGTTGGTTCTTGATAAAAAATTGAGACGAATGTAAATGCTTAAGCCCGAAGAATCAAATATTCATTGTAAATAATACTTTACGTTATTCTATAAGGTATTAAATGAATCAAGTTATTCAGGAAAAGGAATTATTTATTTGTTCATCACCAAAAGCGAAATTAACATTATTGATCACTGAAGCTAAACAAGTGTCTGATTTTTATCCCTACTGGTCAGTTTTAAGGACGAATGACCCATCTCAACTGAAAAACGGCCCTACTTATTATTTTTACCTATAATTCTTTTGATAAACCCTCCAACCTTAACTGTATCGTTTGGTACCCCATTTTTATAGGTAACCTTAGTGGTTGAATCGCTGTAAATAATTTTCTTTTTTATCTCACCGTCCCGGTAAAGGCTTTTGCTGACACATTTCTCACCTGATAAAACCTCTGTCCAACCATCAAGCTCTCCGTTACTGAAAATTTGCTTTTTATAAATCCCTTCATTATCAAAAAATGACCAAAAACCATCTCTAAGGCCATTTTTAAAGTAGCCTATTAGAATCACATTCTCATTTTTCAAATCCCTTACGATTATTTTACCATCTAAGAGTTTGCCTATGTAATCCCCCTTTGTATGCCCTATTTGATTACCATCATACCAATAGTACATTTTTTGATCATTCACTTTTACCTGGCTTTTGATATAATTGAAATTGCTCACACTATCCCCCTGAACGACATTTACTGGCTGTACTAATCCCAAATCCTTTGGTAAGGACCATTTATTCACAGTACATGACGCACCCAACAAAATCATACTCCAAATTAATATTCTCTGTATCATAGATTCTAATTTCCAAGATTCATACTGGACGATAATTCAAACATTGGCAAGTACATAGCCACCAGGATAACTCCAACCACAAGGCCAAGAAAAATGATCATAAAAGGTTCAAGAAATGTCCCAAAAAGACCAGTTTTATGACGTACTGAAAGTGTATACTCTGTAGCCATTTTTTGAAAAAACACGCCTAGCTGATTGGTTTCTTCACCAACTTTGATCAAAGCTAACATTTGCAAATCAAAAATCGCATGTTTGCTAAACGACTGAGTAATAGGAGTTCCTTGAATGAGATCTTTTTTTATTTCTTTTAGCGCATTTTCTAAATGGAGAAAGCCGATCATTTTCTCACTCATCTCCAGTGTTTTTACCATTGGAACCGCAGATTGTAAAAGTAGTCCCATAGAATCACTAAAGCGCGCCAGGTAAACACTTCTGTAGATTGTTCCAACAAATGGTAAGCGTAACCCAATCCACTCCATCGTCAACCTCACTCGCTTGTTACTTTTGAATAAGTATATCAATAAACCAAACGATGCTATTCCTCCCAAAAAATACAGGCCCTTACTCCTTATATAGGCAGAAAAACTAATGACTGATTTAGTCAGTGAAGGTAACTCACTATTAAACCTTGCAAATACATCCTCAAACATAGGGATGATGAAGAAAACCATAAATGCCACCGCTCCTATTGCCGTAAATACAATCAATATTGGGTATGAGAGTGTACTTACAATCTGTCTGCGTTGGGATATCTGGTTTTCAAAATACTCTGACAGTTTGCCAAGAACTGTGCTTAACTTACCGGTTTCCTCTCCTATCTGTAAAGAGTAAACTTCATATGGACTGAAATCATCCAGGTTAGCCATTGATTCTGACAGGGACTTTCCTAAAACGACTTCATCAATGATGAGCTTGATCTTAGCTTTGGATTTCTTCTTTGTAACCTGGGTTAGCAAAAGTTCCAGAGAAGTACGAATGTCCACGCCTGAATCCTGTAAAACCTTTAGTTGGCGGTAGATTAACTCTTTTTCATTGTTAGTCAATCTAGAAGGAAACACTTCTATATCTTTATTCCAGATGGACTCCTTCTTCTTGGCAGGAGCGGCCTTCTTAACTGAAAAATCGGTCACCTTCATTCCTTCATCCTTAATTTTTGAGTACTAGATTCCATCTTGCTAATAGCAAAACAAAAATCTCTTTCCCGGGATAAGCAGACACAAACTTTCCCTAAGCACTCATTAATTTCAACATGAGCATTACTCATCAATGTATCTAATGATCGAATTGAATTTCTAACAACATATCCAGCATCAAATGAATAAACCACTGTATCTTCTCCAAGCATAAACAATTGTTGACTTGTCCAATTTAATTGCTCGGCACCCGAAAGATCATGCTTAATCATATATTCGATTCTTGAGGCTTCGGTGAAAAATGTGCCCCGGGAATCAATATTTGCCCTGAACATATTCACTCCAAAAAAAACATTCCATATCAAAGTAAGCAGTATAGATGCGATGATCATGCTCACCAACAATTCCACTATGGTAAAGGCCTTAATATGCATTGTTGATTTGGATTCTAGAAATAATTTTAAATTGACCTCTGACAGAATCAGTAAAAATAACCCTCGCTACCCAAACAGAATCAAGATCATAAAACCTTTCGATTGAATAGCTAAAATCATAGTTACTATATCGATAGGTTACAGGTTCGCTTTGTCCCACCTTTAGTAAAGAATCAAGGGATTGCTCCATATAAAACTGACTATTCAGCTCATTTTGGCTAGGAAATGAGGTGAGCAAATTGAATCCGACAACCAATGTAAATGAAAGTATTAGGCTCAAAATAATCATGGTAACAACCCCCTCAACTAAAGTAAAAGCTTGAAACTTCATTTTCATTTTAAATATTGCAGCACTTCTGCTCTTTCTTTAAAAAACCATCCCGGGAGAGTCACAAACGAAGAATCCAGTTTAAGTGCATTGATCTCACCGTTAAATATATAATTTTCAAAACGACCTCTCGAAGAATTCACCAGAAACTTTTTGACGGTTGCGTTTCCCCAAATACTTCCATAATTTTCCAAAAGGCCATTACAATACACCATTCCTTCTAATATAGCTGTATCTTCTATGTATACCTGCCGACGCCTGAAACCACCGTCTTCTCCATCCACTATCACCCAGCCGGTAACTTTTGACTTTTCAAACAATTTAATCATGCCGACATCTCTCTCATTGTAAAGGGCCAGAACTGACGGATAATTTAACCTTACTTTTGGCCGAACTATTATTGTATCAGACGCTAAGAACTGGCCATTTCCTTCAAAACCAGGCAAAAACTCAATCACTGGAGCAAAGACAATCACATCTTCACAGTGAGCAAGACTATCAAAAACAATTCTCCCCGAAGAACGAATTAGCACATTACCTCTAACATCACCGGTCACTAATCCATCATGTGATATGGTAATCCTATCAGAGATAAAAGAATGATCTACAGAATAACTCAATGAATAGGTCTTTTCAAATCCGGAATCCTCAAATGATTGGTATATTTCTTTGGTTTGGATTTTTGGGAGCTTTGCGCTTCTCTTTCTCTTCCCATAAATCAGTTGTTTGTTTTGATAGCCGATCTGATTGATATATGCACTTTGAACTCCTGCAAGTGGCAAATAACAGTCACCAGTTATTTTGGTCTTTCCTGCAAGACTTAGAGCCTGCCCCTCATCCGGGAGATAAATGGCTGATCTTCCTTTCGAAGATAGCTGATGACCTGTCAAATAGGTCTTGTGTTGAATAATATGATCTCTGTGAGAAGCAACCTTAAAAAGATCGAAGCATCCCCATTTCTGTTTTAGAATACTAATGCTATCACGCTCATTGCCATACAAATCATAATGATAAGTGCGATGGTACTCAAAAGAATTGCCGGATGCCAGGGATATTTTCACAGCCTGATCAAGATTCTCCATCACATCAATCTTTTTCTGATATGTGATCACTTCCATTCTCGTATAATACAAATAGAAGATCATTGCTGATAGCATACCGCTTATCAATATTCCTACTGCTAATACATAAGATAGAATTCCTGCTTTATAACGCGAGGGTAGCATTTAATTAATATTTACAGATGCATTAAGAGAAACCAGAGTATCCTTGGTTACAAAGAGTAGATTGATTTCATTCTCTTTGAGGTCAACAACTCTAAAACCCTCCAATTCATCTCCGACTTTCACCATCTTTGGAAGATTGTTAATTCTCAAAATACCTATAAAATTATCCTCTGAATTAACTACTCCCATGAAATTCAATTTGGGAAGAATCATCTTGTTTTGAGCAGGAGTGGTTCTAGGATGGATATCATTATTGGATTGATCCTGCTGGTTAATTTCAGCAGAAGGATTTGAGAGAAAAGGATCGCGATAACTTAACCTTAACCGATACTCTTCTGCTGACTTAGACACTGAAGATCTGGTCTTGATCACAATAGGCTCCAGGGGCTCTTCCTCAGGATTTACCGCATCTGCCACCCGATATGAAATCACCCCCCAAATGGCAACAACTGCAACAAGCAACACTATCGTCTTTAATTGCTTTTTCACTTGCTGACGTATAAGGTTCTCACTTTTTTGGTTGATTCTGACGTGGAGTTAACTGCCTTGACCGACCATTGATACTTTCCACTATCCAGGCTCATATCATATTCATCGGTAGTGAGACTCTGTTTGAATATCAAATTTTGAACATTATCAAAAGTAGGGGTCACTATTATGAGTTCATAGTTGTCCGCACCAGCTAACTGATCCCACCAGAATTTTACAGTTCCTGCCTGTACAGTGTCATTATCCTTGGGAACCTGAAGATTTACATTCAGACCGGACAGATTAATCGGAATACTAACAGTATCCACCTGAAAGCTCCCTTTCACATAGTCAGTTGTGTATCCTGCATTATATCCACGCAATTCCCATTCATACTGACCTGCTTGAAAATTAAACGTGAGCGAATTAGATGTAATGATTGTATCAATTAAAAGAAGTCTGGGGTTATCGAAAGAAGGCGTAACAATACGTAGTTCATAGTTTCTGGCTCCTTCCAAGTTGTCCCACCAAAATGAAATTGCACCTGCATTATAAACAGTGTCCACTGGTGAAAGGGTTGTTATCGTTTTATTAGAAATATCTTCTTCCAGTACTACTCCACAGCCTATCACTGTAAGTACTAATATGAACAGGATCAATAGATTTTTCATAATGACCTTAGCTTAAATTTAATTTCCAACTCTAAGTATTCGCTTTTAGTTAAGCGATCCATTTTCTTGACATACTTTACTGACGTTAAATCAAGAGAAGGCAGTTTTTCCACCCGACTGACGAATCGAACCATATTAACATACAACCCAGTGAAAGACGAAGTAATCCACACCTCTCTATCCTTTTCAGTCCAGTCAATACTTTGCACGGTTAAATTACTTACATTGGAATAATAATTCACCTTATTAACAAGGTCAGTCTCTGTGTTAATATTGCTTACAAGATTCTTAACCGAATCAATTTCTTTCAATTGCATGGACAGAGTGCTTATCTCTCTAATCAAGCTTTCTTCTCCTCGAGCTGATATTTGTTCCATGTGTTTGTTTTGATCATATATTTTCAAAACAGGACTCAAGGACATGAAGTATCCAAGGATGAGTATAAATACTAAACCTGACAATAGGACATACAACTTATTGCGATACGTCATTCCCTTTCCTTTTGAGTCAGTTTTATTTCAAATTTCCCAACCCCATCAGATTTCCTGGTGAATTGCTGATTTTCTACACCTTCAACCCAATCCATCTCTTTTATGGAATCTAACCATTTGGTCAATTCATTAGGATTGGGTGAATTACCCTTTATATGTACATATGGAATCTGTACTTTTTTCCTATCCTTTACAATGGATCTATCAATGAGCAATTCAGTCAACAAAATCTTAGAAGGGAGCGTAAACCCAAGCTGATCGCTGATCTGTGAATAGGAATAATATCTATTAAATCCTGATAGGTACTTTTGTCCTGCCGAAACCTCAGAACTCATTTCTTCGCGCTTTGCCTCCAGTCTCAATACTGAATTAGATTCACTCTTGAGTCGTTGATTGTCCTCAGAAACAATCATGTACATAATACTATTGCACAACAACACTGCCAATAAGAAGACTAAAGTTGGCATTAATAACCTTTTATAAGCCACAGCATATTTCCGTTCTTCAAATTGAGCTGAAAACTTTTGATTATGTCGCATATTGGACAACGGAGTAACCCCATCTAATGCAGCTATAACAGAAGGAGCTTCGTATGATGAAACGGTTAAAGAATCTCCTAAATTCAAGGTAGCCTTACCAGTGTTATCATTACTTCTGAACTCCCCGATATCAGGGTTGATAATATATCTTCCAACAGGAATTTGTAATCCAACCTGATCCAGACCTAATGAAATGCTGTATTCATTTGATAGTCCAAAACTTATCTTAGAGATCTTAGCTGATAAGTTACCAATTGATTCCAGAGCTCGAATGATATCATCATTACGCGCTAAAACAATTAGTTTATCGCGATAAGTAATAAAAAAATCTTCAGGATTGAACTGTGGGAACTCTTCGCTAATGATTTGGACCAAATTCTCCTCATCAACTTCTCTATCACTATGGATATGCACAATAAAATCTCCATAGAGCGCCAATGAAATATTAATCAAATGATTGTCCTCAAGGTACTTTTGAATTTCTTCAAGTGATCCAAATTCATCAAGAATTGCCAAAGAACCATCTTTGCTAAAAGCACATAGTTTACTCCTGAGTACCTGATTGGTAACATCATATTCAATACCCAGGAGGCGAGAACTTTGACAGAAATGTACTAATCGGTCAATCATCAATAAACGATTGTTGGCTTAATGAATATCAGCAACTTGTTATCTGCTTTACTATTACTGCGAGAACTGAATAACCACTTAAGCACAGGAATTCTTGATAACACGGGAACACCACTACCCGATTGGCTATTGCTCGCTTCTTCTAACCCTCCTATTACAATCATCTCCTCATTTTTCACCCTAATCTTCGAAATGAATTTTCTGGTAGAATTACCTGGGGGAGCACCTGTTACTGTCGGAGGAATGAAATCACTGAACTCAGCCTGAATATTAAGAGTTATATCCTGCAAATAACTAACGAATGGATTGATCTTTAAATCCAGGTTAGCCTCTACCTTTTCGTACCTGGGTGTTACTGTCACAATTGGATTCACACCACCTGTAACATTTTGAGTTTGTATAAGATAATATACCGACTTCCCAATAGTCAATGAGGCTTCATGACCGTTGAGGGTTGAAAGCTTTGGAGTAGATCTAATATTGATGTTATTGTTGTTTTCCATCGCTTGAATGGTCGCATAAAAATTAGGAGTTACCTTTCCCAAATTCAATATCCCCCTACTATCCAGATTATTCAGGATTTTATTAAAAGTCTGCGAAGAAAGTGTAAGGTTAACACCACCAAGCACCTGCCCCGATGTACTTGGAACAGAATCGCTCAAAAACGCCTTGATACCGGTATTTATCGTTTTACTTTTCTTGATATCCACCACCATAACTTCAATCAAAACGTTAGGTACTGGTTTATCTATCTGTTCTAAAAAACGTTCAACTTCCGAATTTGACTTTTCGCTTCCTGTAATGATCAAAGCATTCAAGTCATTAAACACCTCCACTTGTATTCCTTTCATTAGTGCTTTAGGAATAATATCCATCACACCTTCTACTGATCTATTCTTGAAAGAATACACTCTTGCCTGTCTACCAGTAATCCCATCACTCTGGCCAATTAAGTACACTCCCTCATCAGTTATATTGTAAGTCAACCCTGATGTTTCTAAGGCAATGTCCAAAAACGCGTCAAACAGAACCGAATCCAAATGGCAATTCATCATACCATTTGGTTCTTTCAATACCAGATAGTCGATATTTAGCTGATCCAAAGCGTGATATATAATACTTCCTGATGCTTCTTGTACACAATTCAAACTCACATAAGGATCACCTTTGAACCTGAATGTTTCTAGTAAATACCTTCCACTTGGCCTTCTTATTGGAGACACATTTGTCTGGTTTGCTACATTGTTATTCTGATTAGTGATTTCAGGTTTAGATAATTGAAAAATCAAGTCTGATTTTTTCGTATAAATCAAGTTATTCGCCTCTGCAAAACTCTCTAAAGCATCTTCGAAGGGTAGTTCTTTGATGTAGCCACTCACTACTTGCGTTACTATACTCTGATTAACTAACACATTTTTCCCAGTTTGTTCGGTAATCTTCTGAGCTAACTTCCCAAGAAAATAGTTAGGAGCATCAATTGTCAGTAAATCATTAATAGGATCATATAAAACAATTTCTGGCTCCTGCATCTCCTGGTACTTTTTCTCAAACGAAAAAATATTATTCGTAAATCTTATTTGAAGGCCGTATTCTTCACATAAAAACACGAACAAGTCCTTAACAAGGACATTGTTGAAATTATTCGTTATACTGATTTGAGGCAGTTTATTGAGGCTTACATTTAGATCATGAGTTTCAGCTACTGCTCTTAACAGTTCTGAAATTGGAGCCCCAACCAAAGTAAAGTCCACAGTTCCGTTAAGGCCTTTTACAGTCTCGGACAATTGCTCCAATTGCTTACGAACAGCAAGTGTATCTTGAGCTTTGGTATATGTTGAACACAGCAATAATATGAATAGCGGTAGTAGTAGTTTTTTCAAATCAAATAATTATAAATCTCCTCCAAGGACGTATTACCCTTTATAAATTGATCAATAGCATTAGTAGCTAAAGAGTCTTTTAGATCAATCGATTCACCTTTCAACAATTGCTTGCTATTGATATGATCAATCTTAACCATTTCATAAATGGCCATTCTTCCACTGTAACCTGTACCGTGGCATTTGGAACATCCATTTGGACTGAAATAATGATTCAATTGATATTTTCTTAATGCTGAAGGCAGTTGATCAAGATTGGACTCTTCTTTTTTACAATACTTGCAAAGTCTCCTTATCAACCTTTGCGCTACAGCAATATTCAAGGTGTCTACAATGAGATATTCAGGAACCCCCATTTCCACCAATCTGGAAATAATACCTACTGCAGAATTCGTATGTAAAGTAGACATTACAAGGTGACCTGTCATAGCAGCTCTTATGGCTATCTGGGCAGTTTCAACATCTCGAATCTCACCGACCATAATGATATCAGGATCCTGTCTAAGGAATGTTCTTAAAGCTGAAGAAAAGTTTAATCCCACTTTTTCATTCAATTGAACCTGATTGACACCTTCCAAGGTATATTCAATGGGGTCTTCAATCGTTAGAATGTTGGATAGTGGCTGATTGAGACGTTTTAATGCAGCATATAAAGTAGTTGTTTTCCCTGAACCCGTTGGCCCACTAATAAGCACCAACCCTTGGGTTTTACCTATTGCTTCAGCAAATTGGGTAAACTGATTCTCAGTCATTCCCAAATCAGCTATATCAAGCCTGGAAGCATCACTGGATAATAGCCTCAAAACAACCTTTTCGCCAAATAAAGTTGGCAATACTGATACCCTTATATCATATTGGTAGCCATCACCTTTTATTAAGATTCTCCCATCCTGAGGAAGTCTCTTCTCGGCAATATCCAGGTGACTGATAATTTTTATCTTATTTACATATTCATGGTACTTTTCTTTCTTGAGCTCATAGCGTTCTATAAGCTTACCATCAAGTCTCATCCGAATCCTGGAACGCTCCTGGTATTTTTCTATATGAATATCGCTACAGCCTAATGCGTTAGCTTCTCCTATTACAGCATGAATGAAATCATCAGACTCAACATTTAGTGATTTAGCCTGAGAATCGCCTGATTTAAGATAATGTTTAGATAGAAGCTCATCAATAACATTGGATGCTACAGTTTCAATCTCAATATTCACTCCAAACATCACTGATAACTTTTTACTTAAATTGGAGTGATCAGATGAATCAGAGTATAGTTTCAAAGAATCTGAACCTTGTTTTTTGGGAAAGACTCTATACTTCCATGCAACAGAGGCAGGCACTTGTTGAAGTAATTTAATAGAAATAGGTACTGACGGGTCTAGCATAAATTTGGGCTGCCAAAACTAGTGTAAATGTTGGAGTTAAGAAACCGGCCAACGGTATCAGACTGGTTTTTTTGTAACTTTTTGATAATAAAGTCATTATCCCATGCATAACAAGACTAATCACAAGTCCAACATTGACACAAATAATGAAATCCAGAAAAGGAAAATAGAAAGCCTGGACTGCCAAGAAGAGTATATCCCCAGTACCTATCAACTTAACATTCGAATATCGAAGAAATGCTACTAAAAATGTAGCTCCAAGAATGATACTCAAGAAAATGAAATTCATGAATATATCAATCCAGTTAATATGTGATAAAAAAAGCTTGAAGGGTATTAGAATTAATAAATAACCTAAAATGGTAAGAATATGAATACTTCTTGTCTTAAAGTCCTGATATGAAACAATCAATGATATTAAGACATACAAACCAAATATTAAGGCCTGCATTTAATCTTTTATTATCTCGACCAGGTTCCCTTTTTGGTCAATTTCCCAGACATTAAATTCTCCATCCCCATCGAAATCAACTTGAGCAGTAGCACGAGCTAAAAAAGAAGTTGGTGTAGCTTCAACAATTTCAACAAGGTAATTGGCGTTTCCCTGGTTTTCTGTCACCAAACCTTCTTGTTCATACCCCAAAGCATTCAAATCATTTGAAAATTTTGAGAACTCATAGAAATAAGTTTTCTCAAGTGTGTGCACATGCTTAAGTGCTTGCTTTGCCTCAATCGAACGTGTACGAGAAATTAATGGCATTAATGACGGAAGTGCTAGTAGAACCAGGATTCCAATTATTACCAATACAACCAATAACTCCGACAAAGTGAAAGCTGAGTAATTCTTCTTCATAACGCAAAAATATATAAAGACTTATAAAGCAAACATAAAGTTTGAGGATCAATCCTTTGACAGATTGAGGGTTTGACGGCAAAAAATAATTACATTAACAGTCAGATTTCAGGAGATATGAAGGAAAGTAGTAATACTGTAAATTTTGAAATTTCATCAACGATTCGTAATGAATTCTGTAATCACTAACCTCGGAGTAAGCGACCACTATTTTTCCTGTAAAAATCCAAACTAAAACCCCTGAAAAAACTCTTCCAGACTCACACCTAATGCATCAACAACCTTCAACAAGCTGCTGAACTTCAGATCACTACCCTTCTCATATCGACCATACTGAGCCCTGGGAATATTGTGTTCGTAAGCGAAGATCTCATAATTGGTATAGCCTTTTGCCAATCTTAATTCCTTGATTCGCTTACCAAGCTTATCAAGGTTCATTTGGATGTCCTGCTCTTGCATCCGGTAAAAGAATACTCAAAAAAACTCTTTTGTTACCACTCTTTAGTTACTACTTTAGTGTGGTATTACAAACAACTTCACTTATGAGATGGCTATTCACTCCCCTTATTGATTTCCTTAAATTCATATTCCTGCATGCGTTGATCATTCCTGTTCTAATATGGATGTTCGGAATTAACAAGCTCTTCCCTCAGATTGATAAAGTCAGTGCAACTCAATTGAATGTCAGAAGCGACTCTACGACTTCTGCTACGAGCTTAGGGATTCTAAAATACAATCAAAAAATAGCTATACAGCATTATGGCAAAGACTGGCTTCAATTAGCACCTACACAAAAGATCCACGTACCAAAATCAAAGAGAGAGCAATTTCTCCAGTATTCCGGAAGCTTGTTTGTCTCTTCTCATTACGTCGAAAAAGGTTACAAGGACCTGACAAATAATTACATTGCTCTGGCAGTTTTACTTCACCTAATTTGTTACTTAGTATTGCTTGTAGCCTGTAGAGAGAATTTTATACAGGTTTTCTGGAATCAGATGTTTGCTACCAATACAATTCCATTAGGCATCCTGATGTTAATCTCATTGATAACAGATAAATTATTTCGCAAAAAGCAGCTTTCTAGTGAACCTGCTTAAAAAAGGAATTACACTCTCATGAAAATTCAATACGCCAGCGATCTGCATTTAGAGTTCGCCTTAAATATGGCCTACATCAAAAAGTATCCCCTGATCACAAAGGGGGATATTCTCATTTTAGCTGGTGATACCACTCTGCTCTCCAAGAAGTTTCTTCAACGGGACTATTTCGATACTTTTTCATCTCAGTTTGAGCAGATTTATCTCATTCCTGGTAATCATGAGTTTTACAATAAATTATATCCTATCGAGAACATCTTTCCATCTCTGGAAAAGAAAGTCAGGGACAATGTGACCTACCTCAATAACAGAGTGGTCTATCATGATGATACCAGAATTATCTTTACCACTTTATTCTCCAGAATATCTGATTCTAATCGGTCGTTAATTCAAAGATCACTCGCAGATTTTCACAATTCCAGATACTACCACGATAGCAACCTCTCATTATCAATAGATGAATACAACGACTGTCATGATAAATGCCTTTCATTCCTGGAGCAGGTTCTACAGGAAGACTTTAAGGGAAAGACTGTGGTAGTCACTCATCACGTTCCTTACACTAAAAGCTACATCCCCAATTATCCGGATTTTGAATACGACCTTTCTGAAGCCTTCTATGTAAACCTTAAGTACTTGGTGGAACAATATAAGATCGACCACTGGATCTCCGGACATACCCACATTAACCATCCCCCTATCAAAATCAGAAATACCTGGTTTCACACCAACCAGCTTGGTTATATTGAAAATGATGAACATAAGGCGTTTAATAGAGAAGCGGTGATTGAGGTTTAGAGAAACTTAAAAGAGTTAGATAAGTCTAATCAGCAGTATGGTAAACACAACCTGAGCAATGCTGTAGAATAAAACTCTCCAGGTTAGCGCCGTTATAATTTTGCGTTTTATTCTTTCAGATAAATTGTCTTGATCCATTAAATTCAAGTTAGTGTAAAGATTCCAATTTGGTCACACCAGAGACTGGTAGTTTGATTTAAACATTTCGGACACGGGGTGAAAATGTTAAATCAAACCTTATTAATTATGAAAGCTAGTACCTGGTATAAGCCGTGTTTTTTGTATGTCATTGACCTGAATGGTATGACCAAATTTGGAATCACAGTCAATTGGCAAGTCCGTAAAAAAAGATATCAAAGAGATTTTCCGAATCTCCCTCTTCAGGAGATCAAACTATTCCAATTTGAGAGGCGTTGGCAGGCAGAGCTCATAGAGTACATGATGTCTCAAAGACTTAAAAGATGGGTCGCTAAGGGTCGATTTGAATGGGTTATTGAACTACCTGTTCGATGTGTTCTGGACTGCTATAATCAAACCCGTCCAGTCATAGAACCTCACTTTGAATATGCGTCTACATTTCACTTTACCGGGGAAAGAAGGTATGGTTACTACAAGCAATTGTATGATATGCTGAAGGGGAAGTTTGAGGGGTTAATGTGATATCAGTACAAGCAATTTACTTGCATAAAATTGAAGTTAAGAATAAAATTCAATATTTTGTAATACCTAACCTTACCGCCATGAAGAAATTATTCTATCTGATATTCTTAACAGGAATTCTTTCTCAGCCTCTTGCTCAAAATTTAAATAACGATCGGGGAATATATTTTGAGATCCAATTGGATTCCTCCCAATTAGACCATTGGAATGATTCCGTATCCTTAAGATCGGATTTCATTTCTTACTACAACATATCAGACTTATTATCTGATCAAAATGGCAAAAGAGAATTGTCCACTTCCCAAGATGTTAAGGTTGACTCTTCAGGAGTAATCAATTACTCTCCAAACCAGCAAATGGCAGATTTGTATAACCAAATGGAGAGCAGCCACGAATTTGTGGGAAGAATGAACACCTTTCATGGCCAGCAACTTGTTCACAGTGTTTTTGTAATCAATCTTGTTCTTAGCTTTATAAATGCTTTCACCTTAAGCCTGAATTCCTTTGTTACACTGGGTTTTGGCACAATACCAACTAAAGGGCTCGCCAGGTATGTATGCATTATTCAGGGCTTCTTGGGATGGTTTCTACTGAGCCTGTTTAGCGTGGCATTGATCAATCAGGTTATATTTTGATTAGTCTTAAATGAACGAAATCCGGTATTGTAAATTACTCAACATATTGAAATACAATCACTGCTGCTCACGCCAGATATGATAGGCTCGCTCTGCTTTAGGATACTTCTCTACAAACTTCCTGTAATACTGATCTTCATATCGCTGAACTAAAATAAAAAACGCAAGGGAGGTAATTAAGAAACCAATTCCGGTAATCATTCCCAGATACTTTATCCAATGAGGAATTGTTTTCGCTTCGAGTATTCTTTTGGAATCCCCTATATGAAAATCCAGTCTGGCTAACCATTGGGAAGTGTTCTTTAACTCTTCTTTCAGGCCTCCGTCATTTATGGCATAGCGATAGACCTTTTCCTTCTGACTCTCATCACTGATCATTTTCGTGACCTCACCCATCGTACCAACCATCTTTTTGAGTTTCTCTACCTCCTGAAGGAAAATACTGATCATACCTTCCAGTTGCTCATAATTGTCTGTCTCTTTCTTTGCCATAAGTGCTAAAAATTTGATTGATTCTTTTTAGTGTAAGTGATCGATCTATCTGACTGATTTTATAAGATTGGCCTTCATACGACACTTTTAGTCCACCTAATTCATTTTGAAGATTGAAATGCTTTGAAATTTCTATTCCCTTTCGACTTGACCTTTCAATGAACTGATCCAAATCAGTTGATTTCTGAGCTATGCCCAGAAGTATCTTTCTTAATTGCTTCGGTCGCTCCTTTTCAATTTTGTCAACCATCTTATCTCGTGCCGACACCAGTCCTTTTTCTTTGGCCAGCTCATGTGCAGCCACCTGGGCTTTTTTACCGATGAACTTATCCGGAATAGCTTTCCCTTGAAAGTCAATTCTATTGATGTAGATATGCACATGAGGACGATCTATGTTGTTATCAGGACCAGCCTTCTCATGTTTGAATGCTACCCATTGATGAGCCATTACATTAGCTCCCAGCTTTGATTGTAATTTCCCGATAAATTCTCTGGGCAACTTTCTCCAGTCTTCTTCTGACAAATTGCCAAGATCCTCAATTGCCGGAGAGAGTTCTATTCGAATCGTATTATTCCTACATCTATAATTAAGCTGATGCAAAAGCTTCATCTCATCAGGAAACTCCTTAACGGTTCCGATCAAATGATTTCTTGCTAATTCCTCACTTCCCTTCTCCTCCATGGAAGCATATTCCATACTGGCATCCAGGTGAGATATACACTTAGCCTTTCCAATCATTGCCGTATAGATGTTCTTTGTACCAACCCTGTATTCTTCCAACTAGCTCTTCGATCTCCGCCACCAACCCTGGTTGATGATGCTTTATCAGGTTACTTATCCTCTTGAGGCTATTGGTATACAGAGCCAGCAACTTCAGTGCTTTCACTTCATCTTCAGTCAAGGTTCTTGATATCTTGTGATTCAGGCCTCTTTTTCTCAAATACACCGCTATTGGTAAATTACTCGATTCGGCAAGACGTTCTATTTGTTTCTTTTCCAGAATAGTACATCTCAGTTTAATTGTTTCAGTCCTTTTAACCGGACCTTTTATCCTTTGATTTTTCATTATGATCTTACTTAAATTAATAGAATGACCTTATCTGATTTGCTTTGTTATTTTGGTTATTAATCTTCTTCTTTTTACCCTCGAATGTCTGATGCTTACAAAAAATTGGAATCGACAGAGCAAGATGTGCGCAAAGGGCCCGCTTAGCAGCCTGGACCCAATGCGCAAATCTTGCTTTCGCTCCTGTGGTCGCGAAAGGGAACAGTAGAGAATCCCAATAAATTATACTTCGATATTAAACCATTCTTCCATCTGTCAGAAGAACAACCTCTCATGTGACCATTTCTCTGATTGACAGAATCAAACTCCTGGAAGCACTTTGGACATATCTTAGGATCTTGACTTGCTATTAACTCGCTCAATTTCGCTTTAGATTGGCTGATTCTCGCTTTAAGTTCGCTAAGTGCCTCCTCTGATTTGCTCACTGACTCTTCCAACCTTGATGCTCTTTTGCTTCGCTTTAGTACCTCCTCGCTCTCCTGCCAGGCAGCTATAAATAGATGGTTCAGAGCAAAATCAAATCCTGCAAAAAAAATGGCTATAACCGCTTTAAAAACAATGGTCAACGAAGCATACTGGATATAATCGTTAGTAGACACTTCACCATCCCAGACTTGCCAGAAGTAAACATTGATAAAGAGTGTGAATGCGAAGAGTAAACCTTTCAACCAATTCCCCTTGTCATTATCATTTAGTTTGATTTTATCAATGTTAGCGCCAAAGATTAAAAGCAAGAAAACGACAACTAACGCCAACAATATAGAAGACACTCTTCTTATTCCTGACTCCATTGGCAAAATGCGCTCAAAGAGATATTGGATTTCAAACCAACGATAGGTTATGAAAAACAAAAGGGAAAGAAGAATAGCATTAAACCCTGTAAGGAACGAGGCAATCCGGTTCATTTTTTGATGATTTGATGAGATATTTTGTAACTAAATGAATCTCAAGCTTTTAGATCATCATCATTACTTGATGTAATGATGAGCATTTGATGAGCTTGTATATTATTGATTTACAGATGATTGGACTTTCCATTCATCAATTCATCAAGTTTATCCTTTGTGATAGTAAAGAATCTGCCTTTTGCTCCAGGAATCATATAAAATGTACCATCACTTGATATGGCAATCCGGGTATAAGTATATGAATTGGGCTGAACATTTAGTTCCCATTTCTTCACCAACTTCCGGATTTCATTTCTATCTCCCTTCAGACTATTAAACCTCAGAAAAGGTATTAAATCGCTAATACAGAAATTGAATTCATCCAACTCATATTTTTCAAAAACTTCCTGAAAAATATGCATTAATTCCATTTCTAATTTTGGAGTGTTATTCCTTATCAGAGCCATCAGCGCTTTCGTTCGAATTTGTGATTCTGTAAACCACATCCTGGTCTTCTCAGGGCTTATAATCTCTCTAGTTTTAAGAAGATGCAGAAATGCTGGAGCTTCTATCTGCAGCTTCTTCAGTAAGTCAACATCTTCCGATATCAGGGGACTAACCTTAACAACCCAGTACCTGATTTCACGCTCATCAACCTTAATGAACCCTTCCTCGTCGTTACTACAGAGAATAAATTTTCCAAAAAATTCAACTTCATTTCTATCCTTCCCTTTTGCTTCAGATTTGAAGAGACGTGCAGTCGACAGGTGTTTGATTTTTTCGCTATCCTCTCTTTTGTCGAGGAGAACCTCATCAATGGCAACTATCAATTTAGATGCCCATTCTGAATTGAAATTACTTCTGAAGTCATCATTGGTATTCTGAGTCATATTATGACCAAATAATACTTTGAGATAGTTCAAGAAAGTTGTTTTACCTGTCTTTCTCTCCTTACTTACCAGGCACAGTATTGGCAACAGCCTCTGCGGAAACCGATAAAGAATTGTGAGATAATCCAACCCAATGAGTAATTGATCACCAAAAATATGATTCATGAACTCGTAGGTTACCTGATAGTCTCCTTGATTTGGAGAAATTGGAAGCGGTTCATAAACATTCCAGTGATTCTTAATCACCCGATGATAATCAATGTGATTAGGGATCGTGCAAAGCCCATCATAATTAGGAACCTTCTTCAAATACTTCTCACCGTGGTCTAAACGTATTGTCTGACTATTCCAGGGCTGTCTGATTCTAATAGCATCTCCAGATGCCAGAGGCTTATCTACTAACTTGTAGTAGGTCACCCCTACTCTGATATATGGGATTTCCATTCATTATTTATTTTGAAGGCGAATGGAATTACTACCTTTACACTAGCATAATAAAAATAAAGACACAGCAATTCCATGTGAATAGTTGTGTCTTTTTAGTTTTGAGCAATCTCCTTGGGAATGAAAGCTTCTTCAATTTGAAGCTTATTGAAATAGGGTTTACCAGAAAACTTACCCTCTTTACATTCGAGATAGTACGCTTTGACAATTCCTTCTTTTATCAGCTTCTTAAGATAAAAATCACTGCAGTCAAGGATCATCATACATTGCCTGAATGAGACGAATTTGAAATCAGCTTGTACCCCTGAGATGAGTACTTCATTAGACTTTAATTGATTCATGTTAATTGGTATTAATGGCGATTAATCCGCCGTGAAACATGAGTCAAAAGAATCGAGACAAAAAGTTAAAAAAGTTAAAAAAATCAATTTTTGACTTTCAATTTGTTGATAATCTCTTTAAACCACTTTTCGTCACAATCTTCATCAACCTTAAATGGAGGACTAATAAATTCTTGATGCTTTTTTTCCGCTGTTGATTCGATTCCCAAAAAAGAAAAAAATAGATCTGCTACCAATTTTCTTTCCTCAGGTGAATCCCCAAATTGAATATATCCTCGCTTTCTTAACCCGAAAAGTAACCTTGACAACCCCCTATTGTTTGGTCTTCGACTATCCGTGTTAGGGTATTTTCTAAGCGAAACATGTTCAAAGACTAATTTTTTAAAATGGTCAGTTTCAACTTCTTTAATCAGTAAATCTTTAAAATTAGTTATTTTTACACCTTCAATCCTTAACTTCTTTTCTTCGATTTCATCTATAAGAGTATCATAGGTACTCAAATAATTTAGAATAGCATTAGACACCACCTCTCCAGGTGGACGGTCAAATTTTAACCAATTATCCAATAAATCCTTGGAAGAGATCAAATCATTATATACTAAATTGAGTGAATCTGAATCAGTAGCATTTAATATGTTAAATAAAATATTTGAACATCTCTTCGAGTTTAGAAGAATAACTCCTTCCAATAGTGGATTAAGTTTATGAAAAGGTACTCCTCGGTTGAATCCACCAAATACACCAACTGGTGTTCTCTCCAGAATAATATTGTAATACGTATCTAGATTCTTAAAAACAGAATAATTAGTAAAATAAAACTTAGTGGACTTATAAAGCCGTTTGAAATTTCTGAACATACTTAAATTAATATTTTCTAATTCAAAATATCAAGACCGCATAATCCGACCAAATCTCCCAATATATGTTGACCTATATATTGACCCAAAACGAAAAAACCCACTCAGATTAACTCTAAGTGGGTTTTTATTTGATTTTGGAGCCCCCAGTCGGATTCGAACCAACGACCTACTGATTACAAGTCAGTTGCTCTGGCCAGCTGAGCTATGGAGGCTTTCAATAAATTATCCATAATCAGGAATCAACAAATCTCTTTTTCAAAAGAGAACTGAACTGTTAAGCTCAGCTGCTGAGCCCTGCCTGCCGACAGGCAGGTATGGAGGCCTGACTAGCTGTTAACCAGCTTTGTCTCATTTGCTTCCCTTAAAAGCGAGTGCAAATCTATAATTCCATTTCAAGAATGCAAACACCCAACAAGAAAAAAATTACATCTGGTGCAAAAGATTTAGTTGACGCTTCAAATCAGCAATCTCTTCCTCTGCTTTTCCAATTTTTTCTTTGAATTCTGCCTTGAATTTATCAGCAGTCTTGGAATCAGCAAAGAAGTCCATGTTGGTCTTCCAGGTCGCAATATCATTCTCCAATGACGAGATTTTTCTCCTGATAGCTCCTTCCTTGCGATTGATCTTTTGAGTACCATGAGGACTGTTCTTCAACTTACTCAGCTGAACTTGAGTCTGTAACTCAGAACGCTGATCATCCGCCAGGTCTTCTAAGCTCAACAACTTATTGGTCACCTCATCAAACCTGTTGTGAATTGACTTAATAGCATTTCTTGGCACAAAACCTATTTCCGCATATCTATCTAAAAGATCATAGACCTCCTCCAACTCAATAGTCTCTGCATTCAGATAGGCCTCCAACATACTGCATATTTCCTCCTTCTTCTTGAGATTCTTTTCAAACTCCTCATTTTGGGCACTTCCCTTAGCTCTTTTTCTTTCAAAGAAGTGATCACAAGCAGCTTTGAATTTTTGGTAGACTTCATTTCTAAACTTCTCAGGAACCGGACCAATATCCCGCCACTGGTTTTGAAGCTTCTTCAATTCATTTGCCACTTTATCCCACTCACTACTTTCCTGAAGCTCTAAGGCCTTCTCTAAAAGTACCTGTTTCTTTTTCAGATTCTCTTCTCGTTGGCCTTCCAGGGTTTTAAAGAAACTGCTCTTGTTCGCAAAGAACTGCTTGAAATTTGACCAGAATAACTTATTGATCTCCTTGGCACGATCCCTTGGCAATCCTCCAATAGCTTCCCATTTTTTTTGAAGCTCAAGAATCTGCTTGGTTTTCTTATTCCAGTCACTTATTCTATCGGAGTTGAACTGCGCAAATTCCTCAACTTCTTTTCCAAGATTGTGTTTCTTTTCAGCGTTTTCATTGAGTTCACCTTTGAGTACATCAAAGTACTCCTTGCGCTTGGCATAAATCTTATCAGAAGCTGCCTTGAAACGTTGCCAAACAGGTTCCTGATCTTCTTTAGGAATTGGGCCTATGTGCTTAAACTCCTCATGCAGGTCATTCAACTGAACTATAGCTTCTTTAATATTATCCAGCTTTTCTAGTTCCTCTGCTCGCTCTACAATCTCTATCTTCGACTCCAGGTTCTTCTTTCTATCAAGTTCCTTGAGTTCGAAGTAGATACTTCTATTATCATAGAACCTATCGATAATAGCATTGTAATTTGCCCACATACTCTTGACGTGGGCACCAGGCACAGGTCCCAACTTGCGCCACTGCTGTTGCAACTCTTTAAGCGTATTAATAGAAGCTGTACTTTCTTCACCATCAACCAGCTCACGAAGCTGTTCCAGTAGCTCTGTTTTCTTTTTTAGATTCTCATCTTTTTCCTTCTCACGATCAGAAAAATACTTCTGCTTCTTAAATCTTAGATTCTCAAAAGTCTCTAAAAATTTAGTATCAATTTCTTCACCTTTGAATACAAAATCTGCTTCGTCATTTCCAGCATCCACAAATGCTTTCAGTGCTTCCTCACGCTCGCTATCGTATAACTTATCAAAATGAGGTTTTATTTCTTTTAGTGCTTTGTCCAAAGCTCGCATATTCTGCATATGAGAAACTTTTTTCAGGGCACTGTATAATTCTTCTTTATCGGGAGCATCAAAATGAATCGACTCCAGCAACTTCAGATCCTCATCTTCCTCGTCTTCCTCCTCATCAGTATGATCAAGTTCTTCAGATGAATCTTCGCCACTTTCTTCCTCTGAGCTGACTTGTTCTGTATCTGTTGTTGCTTCTGGTTCTTCCACCGCTTCCTCCTTCACCTCTTCAGCTGAAGTTTCTTCTTTTTGTGGTTCATCCTTTTGCTCAGCTAATTCAGGGTTTTCCTGAACTCCATCCTTCAAACCTTCCTGGTTTTCAGGCAATTTGTTTTCGTTATCCTCCATAATGGAATCTTCTTCAATTACTCTTCAGTCATTAAAATTAATAAAAATCACAGGACTAATTGAGGCGTGGGTCAGTTGGGTAATTAGAAATCACCCTAAACTTACCACCCTTAGTCTTCAAAGCTTCCTTCCAAAGTTCATTGGCATCTACTTCAAACACCATTTCAGGAGTAGCATTTTTCAACACTATCCACGACTTAGCCTTTAATTCATCCATAAGCTGCCCCGGCGACCACCCGGAATAACCTACAAAAAACTTCAAATCAGACTCACCTACCTGATGAGTATTCAATGCTGTTAGTAAATTTTCAAAATCAATCCCCCAATATATCTTATTCAAAATCTCACGATCTCCCTTCAAGTGTATTGGGCTCCGATGTAAAAAATGAAGCGTATTCTGCTGCACTGGCCCTCCTATATAGACCTGTGCATCAAAACTACCAACTTCTTCTACCAGCTCAGCAAGCGAAGGTTGAGCAGGTTTGTTAAGCACAAATCCAAACGAACCATTTTCATCATGTTCACACAGCAAAATAACTGTTCGTTCGAAATTAGGATCCGGCAAATATGGTTCTGAAATCAGTAAATCCCCTTTCTCTGGTGATATAATATGATCCGAAGTAAAATAATCCATTAGTGTAGTGCAGGTTTTAATGGCAAACTATTTAACACTTCCGCTTCCTCCTCTGACATTTGCTCTAATCTAGCATAGACCGATGCTTCATCAAAATAGTTTAATGTCATTCGGATGAAAACTTCTCCATGTTTAGCTTCTGATGCCCACAATTCATGATAAAACTGCTTCAAATCAGGATCGTCTAAAGCTTCATAAACCATTCTAAATCGCTCTGCACCTCTGGTTTCCACTAATGAAGCCAGTAAAAGTCGATCCATAAAACGCTCTTCTCTTCCATCCCGGCATTTGCTCAGCAATTGTTTGACATAAATATCCTGACCTATTTCATGATTCAACTCCACACCACGATTTTCCATGATCTCGTACACTGACCGAAAGTGTTCCAGCTCTTCTACAGCTGTATCTATAAGTTCAGGGATTATTTCCACACGATTTGGATATTTAGCAACAAAGCTCATAGCCATGGCGGAAGCTTTGCGCTCACAATCAGCATGATCCATAAGAAACGCATCAAAATTTCCCATCACTGTATCAATCCATTCTTGACTACTGTTTACTTTCAAGTCAATTCGCTGCTTCATAGTTACTTATCTATTTCATCTCACAAATAGTAAAAATCAATTCCAATCTAGTAGTAATTGATAACTTTGGACTAGGACAAATAAAACAATTTATAACCTTATATAAGGTAAAAGAAAAGACGAAGATGAGTTTGGACTTAGCATCGCTGCGTCAGGAATATACCCGAGCATCTCTGGATATTGAATCAGTTGCAGATTCACCATTCGAGCAGTTTCAGAAATGGTTTGTAGAAGCAGAGAAAGGAGAACTGACCGAACCCAATGCCATGGTATTGAGTACTTCAGACATTTCAGGGTTTATCACGCAAAGAACCGTACTTCTGAAAGCATTTAATGAAAAGGGGTTTGTGTTTTATACCAACTATAAAAGTAGAAAAGCAGAACAAATAGAAAACCACAACCGTGTTTCTTTGCTTTTCCCGTGGTACCAGCTAGAACGCCAGGTAGCTATCACTGGTACTGCTGAGAAGGTGAGTTCCACAGAATCACTTAAATATTTTATGAGTCGGCCATTTGGAAGCCAGTTAGGCGCCTGGGTATCTCACCAGAGCAAAGTGATCACCTCTCGAAGTATCCTGGAAGTAAAACTTAACGAAATGAAAGAAAAGTTTAAAGAGGGGAAAGTTCCTCTTCCTGATTTCTGGGGAGGATATCGTGTAATCCCTGATAGCATTGAGTTTTGGCAGGGCCGGCCAAGCAGATTACATGACCGGATCATGTATTCAAAAAATGGTTCTGACTGGGAGAAAAAACGTCTTGCTCCTTGAAAAAAGAGAATATTTATCTTAAGCGATATGCGTGGCCAGATAGTGTATTAGCTCAGAAAGTAGAGGCAAATCCTGACATCATTGTGGTAATTCCAGCTCACAGCGAGACAAATCTCAATGAAGCGCTGCAATCACTTCATCATTGCCACCCACCGAAAGGAGAAGTGTCAGTTTTCATCATTGTAAATGAATCTACGAATGCTTCAGAGGAAGTCCAAAAAATCAATAAAGCTTCCCTTTCAAACCTTGAGTTTGTGGATGTGAAATTCCCTCAATACTTCACTCACGTAAAACTTCCTCCTAAAAAAGCTGGTGTTGGCTTGGCTAGAAAAATTGGTATGGATGAGGCAGTGCGAGTTTTTGAAAGAAATAACAAAAACGGAATCATTGTTTGCTATGACGCAGACTGCACTTGCGAGCCTGATTATCTTCAGGCCATTGAAGCTTACTACGGTGATTCTAAAAGGAATCTTGGCTTAGTCCACTATGAACATCAACTCCATGGCCCAAATCATGAAGCGATTATTCTTTACGAGCTTTTTCTCAGGTATTATATCAATGGACTTAGAGTGAGCAACTACCCTTATGCTCTGCAAACTCTGGGGTCCTGTATCACTGTAAGAAGTAGTGCTTATCAGAAACAAGGAGGCATGAACACCCGAAAAGCCGGAGAGGATTTTTACTTCATCCATAAAGTAACGCCACTTGGAGGTATCGGGGAAATTAACTCAACAACCATTTACCCATCTGACAGAGTATCAGAAAGAGTACCTTTTGGAACGGGGTATGCTATTCTCAATCATCACAGAAACCCCGATTTAACTTACCCCTCTTACAACCCTCATATTTTCGAAGATTTACAATACATCAATATTATGTTGGAAGAGGTTTACGCATCAGAAAAGCTACCTCCACTACCTAAGTCAATCGAAACCTTTTACAGCATGAATGATTTTTCATTGACAGAGCTTATTTCACAGTCCGGCAGCTTTGACAACTTTGTTCAGCGCTATTATCGCTGGTGGGATGGATTCAGAGTTTTAAAATATGTTCATTTTGCTCGTGACCAATATTATAAGAACCTTCCCTTACAGGAAGGTTTGACCTGGCTGGACCAAAAACTTCAAATAGGATTGGCCGGGAAAAGTAGAGAAACACAACTGAACATACTCCGAAAGCATGATCAGTCTAATCCTTTTTACATCAAGTGATAGAGATCCTTTACGCCTAAAGCTTGTTTGGTACAAAATCCCTCAGCATATTTTACTCCTATTCTATGACCATACTCCTGAGCTCTTGATTCTATCATATTCATGAACTCGGGGCGTGAAATGTAAGTATCTGGTTCAGAACTATTTGGATCGAAAAATTGAGATTTATATGCGCGAACTGCTTGCATTTTGGCTTCTTGAGCATCCGAAATATCCACAAAGAAATCGGGAGTTATTGAAGTGCTCTGAATTGCAAAATATATTTTTTTAGGCCTCCAGGCTTTCTGCACATTACCTTCATCATCTTTGGTTTCAATCATTTTTAGTCCTGCTTTGAAACATGCATCTTCTACCAATGCCGCTCCTCTCCCGTGATCAGGATGACGATCATAAAGTGCATTGGTTAACACAATATCAGGCTGATATTCACGAATTTTCCTCACCAAAGCAAGTTGATGTTCGGTATCATTCAAGAAAAAGGAATCAGCAAACCCCATATTTTCTCTCACCGTCACCTTCATAATATCGGCAGCATCCTTTGCCTCTTGTTGTCTTTGCTCTGGTGTTCCCCGGGTTCCCATTTCCCCCTTAGTAAGGTCTATAATCCCGGTTGTAAATCCTCTGTTACTATGAACGATTAATGTACCTGCGCAAGAGAGTTCCACATCATCAGGATGCGCAGCTATAGCTAGTATATTGATTTTCATGATAAACCTCTTCGTACTACCTGTTGGTTGATCCAGGTATCTGAAGTATTGATGTTTTGGTTAAAAGAAAACTTACATGATCCAAAGAAACTCCAATAAGAATGACAAATGAATCATTTCGGTTTTTAAAAAAAAGTCCCGGTAAAACCGGGACTAAAACTAATCATATTTATATCAGTATTAAACAGCAGCTTCCTGCATTTCCACTTCTTTCTCTGCAATAAATTTCTCAGCGTCCAGAGCTCCCATACATCCACTTCCAGCAGCTGTTACAGCCTGACGGTAGATTTTATCCTGTGCATCTCCTGTAGCAAACACACCCGGTATATTGGTTTTTGAAGTACCTGGAATAGTTTTGATGTAACCTGACTCATCCATATCCAAATAATCTTTGAATACATCAGTGTTAGGCTGATGACCGATCGCCACGAAAAATCCCTGAACAGGAATATCTCTCTTTTCACCAGTCACAGTATCTTTTACTCTGATTCCTGTCACCTCATCATCACCCAAAACTTCGTCTGTTGATGTATTCCAAAGGATTTCAATATTAGGAGCATTCTTAACACGCTGCTGCATGATGTTGCTGGCTCGCATCTCATCTCTTCTTACCAACATGTATACTTTATTGACCAACTTAGAAAGATATGTAGCTTCTTCGGCTGCAGTATCACCACCACCAACTATTGCCACATCCTGACCTCTGAAAAAGAAACCATCACAAACTGCACAAGCAGAAACTCCTCTTCCGTTTAGTCTTTGCTCGCTTTCAAGTCCTAACCATTTTGCGGAAGCTCCTGTAGAAATGATGATTGCTTCGGCTTCTATTTCTGTTTTATTATCTACGGTCACTTTGTGTGGCCAGCCAGAGAAATCCACTTTTGTAACCATACCACTTCGGATATCTGTCCCAAATCTCTCCGCTTGTTTTTGAAAATCCACCATCATCTGTGGTCCCATAATTCCTTCAGGGTACCCAGGGTAGTTTTCAACATCTGTTGTAATGGTAAGCTGTCCACCCGGTTGACCTCCTTGATATAAAACTGGCTTCAGACCAGCTCGAGCTGAATAAATTGCAGCAGTAAAACCTGCAGGACCAGAACCAATGATCAATACTTTTACTCTTTCGTTTGCCATTATTAATCTCTTATTTTTTCTTCTATTGTTCTATAACGCTGATGCAAAGATATGGTAACAAAGAAGACACCAGAAAAGTGCAATATGTCATTTTGGCTACTATCCCAGGTAAGTTTTCAAGGATTTACTTCTGGAAGCATGACGTAAGCGGCGAATAGCTTTCTCTTTAATCTGCCTTACACGCTCTCTCGTGAGCTCAAATCGCTCCCCTATTTCTTCCAACGTTAAAGCTTGATTACCATTTAGTCCGAAATAATAAATAACCACATCTGATTCACGCGGAGTGAGGGACGTAAGAGCTCTCCCAACCTCTTTACGCAGGGAATCTGCAATCAATTCATCATCAGGAGTAGTCTCCGCATCATTCTCCATGACATCCAACAAGCTATTTTCCTCACCATTGGCAAAGGGAGCATCCATAGAAACATGACGCCCTGAAAAGCTAATGGTATCTACAACCTCACTTTCTGACATATCGAGTGCTTCTGCCAATTCGTCAGGCGAAGGTTCTCGCTCGAACTTTTGCTCCAGTACAGAAAATGCTTTGGTGATTTTATTGACTGAGCCCACCCGGTTGAGTGGTAGTCTTACAATTCTCGATTGCTCGGCTAATGCCTGTAGAATAGACTGTCTGATCCACCAGACTGCATAAGAAATGAATTTGAATCCTCTTGTTTCATCAAAACGCTGAGCGGCTTTGATTAAGCCAAGATTACCTTCGTTGATGAGATCGCCAAGCGTGAGGCCTTGATTCTGATATTGCTTGGCTACAGAAACGACGAATCTCAGGTTAGCCTTGGTCAATCTTTCCAGGGCTACCTGATCTCCATCTCTTATTTTTTGAGCTAACTCTACCTCTTCATCGGCAGTGATTAGATCAACTTTTCCTATTTCATGTAAATACTTATCGAGAGATTCACTTTCCCGATTCGTTATTTGTTTACTGATTTTTAATTGTCTCATTTAGCGGCGGAGTTTTAATGGCCTGAAGCTTACAGACCAATCCAACACCACTAAATTTAATCAGCTTTCTCGTTTCTTTCCGGCTTAGGCAGTAAAACTTTTCGTGAAAGTCTGTATTTACCAGTTTTCTTATCGATTTCGATCAATTTTACCTTCACTTCTTCGCCTACTTCCAAAACTCCATCCATCTTTTCTAAGCGCTCCCACTTGATCTCAGAGATGTGAAGCAAACCGTCTTTACCAGGTAGAATTTCTACAAAAGCACCAAATGGCATGATGGCTTTTACTTTGCCTTCATAAACTTCACCAACTTCCGGAACAGCTACAATAGCTTTGATTCTTCTCAAAGCCTCATCCATTGATTCTTTATTGGTAGCAAATACAGTAACCAATCCGCCTTTATCTACCTCTTCAATGTTCACTGTAGCACCAGACTCTCTTTGGATTTCCTGAATAATCTTACCTCCAGGTCCGATTACAGCTCCGATCATGTCACGCTCAATGTTCAATTGAACTACACGTGGTGCAGTAGCTTTCATCTCATCTCTAGGCTCAGAGATGGTTTTCTTCATTTCACCCAGGATATGCATTCTACCTCTGTTGGCTTGTTCTAAAGCTTCCTTCAAAACATCATAAGAAAGTCCATCAATTTTGATGTCCATCTGACAAGCTGTGATCCCTTTTTCAGTACCTGTAACTTTGAAGTCCATATCTCCAAGGTGATCCTCATCGCCCAAAATATCCGACAACACAGCATATCTTCCTGTTTCACTGTCTGAGATCATTCCCATAGCAATACCCGATACAGGAGCTTTCAACTGAATCCCTGCATCCATCAATGCCAAAGTCCCGGCACAAACTGTCGCCATAGATGAAGATCCATTAGACTCAAGAATATCTGAAACAACACGGATCGTGTAAGGATTGTCTTCCGTTGGGATCATCGGCTTCAAAGCTCTCATAGCAAGGTTACCATGACCAACTTCTCTTCTACCGGGACCTCTGTTTGGTCTTACTTCTCCAGTTGAAAAACCTGGGAAATTATAATGCAGAATAAATTTATTATATCCGGAAATCATCGCACCATCAATCATCTGCTCGTCCATTTTAGAACCAAGCGTTACTGTGGTTAATGATTGAGTCTCACCTCTTGTGAAGATGGCAGAACCGTGTGCCGATGGCAAGTAATCTACTTCACTCCAGATTGGTCTTACTTCTTCCAGATCTCTTCCATCCAGACGTTTTTTAGTATCCAACACACAGTTTCTAACCGCATCTTTTTGTACGTCATGGAAGTATTTCTTCACCAAAAAACCATCAAGTTCTTCTCTCTCTTCTTCTGTGTAAGTCTCAAGGAATGATTCTTTCACAGCGTCAAAAGCTTCACTTCTTTCCGTTTTGTTAGCACTACCTTTTTTAGCAATATCGTAACAAGCCTGATAGCAATGGTCTTCTATCTTTTTCTTTAGTTCTTCATCAGAAGTTTCGTGACTGTATTCACGTTTTTCAGTTTTACCAAGCTCTTCAGCTAGCTCAACCTGCGCCTGACACTGTGCTTTAATGGCTTCATGAGCGGTTTTAATACCTTCCAGCATTTCCACTTCACTCACTTCTTTAGATTCTCCTTCTACCATCATGATGTTATCCAGCGTACCGGCAACAATCAAATCCAGAGTAGCTTCTGCTATCTGCTCCGGAGTAGGATTGACTATATATTCTTCACCAAGCTTTATTACCCTAACTTCTGAGATAGGGCCATCAAACGGAATGTCAGAAATAGAAATAGCAGCCGATGCAGCAAGTGCAGCCAAAGCATCTGGCATTACATTAGGGTCAGCAGAAATCAAAGAAATCATCACTTGTGTATCTGCATGGTAATCAGAAGGGAATAAAGGCCTTAGCGCTCTGTCTACGAGTCTTGAGATCAACACTTCATAGTCAGAAAGTTTTCCTTCTCTCTTCAAAAACCCACCAGGGATTTTACCAGCAGCAGCGAATTTTTCCTGGTAATCAACAGAAAGTGGTAAAAAATCTACACCTTCTTTTGCTTCTTTACTAGAAACTACGGTGGCCAGGAGCATTGTTCCTCCCATCTTCACCACCACTGATCCATCAGCTTGCTTGGCCAGGCGGCCTGTTTCGATAGAGACTTCTCTACCATCAGCCAATGCAATTTTTTTAACAGTTAGTTGAGGCTTCATAAAATGAATTGTTTAAATGATATCCAGGAGCCCCATCTTTAACTTTCTACCAGGCGCCATAGATAAAAAAAGGGAATCCTTGAGTTGAATTCCCCCTTAAATTTGTGTCTTTAAAATTACTTACGGATTCCTAGTTCCGCGATGATACTTCTGTATCGCTCAATGTCTTTATTGTAGAGATAATCGAGCAATCTTCTTCTCTTACCTACTAGTTTCATCAAGCCAAGTCTTGAAGCGTGATCTTGCTTGTTACTTTTAAGATGCTCAGTGAGGTGATTGATTCGGTGTGTGAAAAGAGCAATCTGTCCCTCAGATGATCCTGTATCTTCCTTTCCTTTACCGTGTTTTGTGAAGAATTCTTCTTTCTTTTCCTTCGTTAAATACATTCTTTATAAACTCTAGTTTGTCTCCTAAAATCAAAGCGCAAATTTAGGTGTCTTTACAGTCAAAAGCAATAATTCAATATTTTCTTTTAGCAAATCTCTGTTTCAGCTTATCGATCCACACATTGTAAAAATCAGTATCAAACAACTTGGCATCAACACGAGCCTGACGTAAAAAGAAAATACCCACTGGCAATAACGCCAAATCCGCTACCCAAACCGAAAGAACCGGATCCATAATCCCCTCTTTTGCAGACTTTTCCGCAATAATTCCGATTATATAATAAATCAAAAAGAATACAATGGATACAATAACCGGCACACCCAATCCACCTTTCTTTATGATAGACCCAAGCGGGGCACCTATTAAAAACATTACGATACAGGCAAATGCCTGACTATACTTCTTGTACTTCTCTATGGTGTATTTTCTATGATCTCTTCGCAAATTATCTACCCTCGAAGCAACAGAGGATAAATTAATTTTTACATTCTGAGCCTGATTGCGAGCAGTTTGTAAGATGTCCTGCTTTTTTGATTCCAGCTTGGCATTCAAAAATTCCCAACTCAAAGTATCTAAAAGAGGTCTTTGCTTAGCCTTTGCTATAATTGAATCATTAATCGGGGCAATTTCTTGTTTACCTTCAACTTTTACTGAATCCCTACTTGCAAGATCATTCTTGCTCATTTCTGAGGGCTTCTTAAAATTAGGCTTCACCAACATCTTTTGCTTGATCACAGAATCTCTTGTGTTCTTTAGGTTTGGTTTAGCTTTAGGTGAGGTTTGAATGTCCTTCTTGAATTTCCCGGATTTATCCTGATCCTGGAAGAAAAAAGAAATCATCGAAGCTTTTTCCAATTGTCTGTCTGTCGCTTTGACCTTTTGTTCTTCTCTCTTCTTTTGCTGCTCTTCCACTCTCTTTTTCTGAAACTCCTCATATTCAGGAACATTCAGACCTAGTGAATCCATGTGGTATGTAAAAAATGTCTTTGAGGTATAGTAGAAGTTTGTCTTGGTTTCAACAACCGTCCGAGCCAGTGAATCCATGTCAGAAGTCAATTCGCTGATGTTTTTCATCTGCCTGTTGTTTTGGAAAAGCTCCTCCTTCGTACGCTTCAAGTCAAATGAAGACAAATTAAAAACCATGTCCATTCTCTTGAATTTTGTACGGTAAAGCTGATCAACGGGCTCCCGGGCTTTGGGCTCCTCACTGTAATAATTGCCATCATAAAGCTCCAGCTTCAGATACCGGTCATTTAGGATCATGAACATTCTGCTAGAATCTGCCAGTATCACCCGACTATTACCCAACCCTCTGGTATGATCATAGATCAGTACATTTTTAAGCGTCTTATTATCCGGGAGTTTTTCTTGTACCTTGATGCTATAATCAGGAATTCCATTATAAAAAACACCTTCCTTCAGGTCCAATGCAGGCTTCTTGTGCTTGATATCATAAAGTAGGCTGTAGGCTTTAAGATTGGCAGCTGGCACTACATAATTATTGAATTCAAAGGCAAGAAATGTAAGCAGTACAACGAAGAAAAAGATTGGCCTCAGAGCCCTTATCAAAGAAATACCTGCACTCTTTATGGCCGTGAGTTCGAAATTTTCCCCCAGGTTACCAAATGTCATCAATGAAGACACGAGCACACCAAGTGGCAAAGCCACCTGCAGCATATTCAAACTGAAATAAAAGAGGAGTTCAGCAAAAACCTCAAAACCAAGATCTTTACCCACGAAATCATCGAAGTATTTCATCATGTACTGCAGCAGCAACACAAATGTCGCCACCAGAGTAGTGAGAAAAAATGGCCCAAAAAAGCTCTTTAAGATTAAAATATCCAGCCTACGCATAAACCCCGCAAATATGCTTAAGAATTATCAATTGGGACAACGAACCAGGCCGAGAGATTATTATCCTCCTACTATTTCCTTGAGGTCATGTATCAGGCTTTCGTATAATTCGTCCGCTTCTTCATGATCTATTTCACTATAATCCGTCACACGAAGAAACACCTCCTGAGTTAATTCATTCATATCCAATTTGAACTCGACGTAGGGGGGATCTTCATCTTCATCTTCAGTAATGAATTCAAACCTGACATGTGAATTAGTTCTACTAGAAACCATTCTAGCCTTATTCTCATCACCATCCCACATAAAAGTGTAAACCTTGTCTTCATCAATATTCACATCATCAGCAAACCACTGTGCCAGCCCTGAAGCAGAACTCAAATATGGATAGAGCATTTTTTTTGATGCGTTAATGGGATATTCGCCAATAAATCTTTCTTTAGGCATAGGTCCTTAGTTTTTGATTGATAAGGTAAAAAAAAAATTGAAATCATCAATGATGCTATGATAAAAAAGAAAAGTTTATACATTTGCACTCCTTTTCGGAGGATACCACGCCCAAAAGCGCGGTTTCTATAGAGAGAAGCTGGTTTTTATCACTTTTCTTTATACTCAAAATGTTTGAAAAAACAGTTCGGCGAGGTAGCTCAGATGGTTAGAGCGTCGGATTCATAACCCGGAGGTCGGGGGTTCGATTCCCCCCCTCGCTACTTCCTTTCTTCACTCTCAACTTTCATATCAATTCCAATTTATCTCGCGGTTAATATAAGGAGTTAAGCCATTCTTGCCAAGGTTTACGGTGATATAAATTTCTCACCCTTTTCTCAATTAAGATCACAGTTTCGGGTCAATCTAAAACCAGTGGTGTATCTTGAAAAACATCAATCCATCCTTCCTTAATAGATAGAAACCACAGAGAACGCGGTGAACACAGAGAAAGCAATCAAAGGTTGCTTCTCTTTTTCTCAAAAAAACTACTGGAAACCCACTGGTTTCAACATTTGAGAATATTTCAATTTTAATCGTTTAGCTCTTGTGTTAAAAGGGCAAGCGAGCCTCAGAGTTCTCTGAGGTTTTACCTTGAATAGTCAAGTGTCTTTCAATAATACAATTTCCCCACACTAATTCTGCTTGATCCACAGTTTCATTAGCATAAGTCTCATCTGTGAAACTAAAGTGTATTTATGGGCCTTTAGAAAAACACCAAATCACTAACTTTGTCTCAAAGACTTGAATATGAAAAAGATCTCTAATACATCTTTAGCATTCCTGATAATCCTGGGGACTGTTATTGTCTCTTGCAAAAAGGATGACATCTCTAAAGAGAATAGCAACAACATATTAGGCACTTGGGAGGCAAAATCAAAGGCAAAAACAAACTGCACAAGCGATAGTGACAATAGCCTGGAGACATTGATATGCAATAGCACAACCTGTCTGACTTATATTTTCGAAAAAGACACAAGTGGCAATCAATTGTACACTATTAAAACAGTCAAGGATGGAATAGAAACGAATGAAAGTGGAGATTTTAAGATCTCAGGAGACAAACTGGAACTTTGTGTAGAAGAAGAAGACAACATTACATGCACCAGTTATAATCTGAGAATTGACAACTCCACATTGGATATTTACACCAATGACTCAGATACCGGCTGTAAGGATGAGTTGATCCTGGAAAAAATGTGATAATTCAATAGCATGGATAAGGATTTCTTAAAACATCATCATGAATCGCATATACATGGTGAAAAACACCTTTTCGCTAAGTTCCAGGATTACTTGGGAGAGTTTGTATACGGTGGAATTGATGGAAGTGTCACCACCTTCGCTGTAGTAGCCGGTGCTGCCGGTGCTGGGTTAGATAGTGCAATTGTCATCATATTAGGATTTGCTAATCTAATAGCTGATGGTTTTTCAATGTCCGTTGGAAGCTACCTCTCTACGAAATCAGAGAAACAGAACTACGAAAAGCATAAGCAAATAGAATACTGGGAAGTGGACCATCTTCCAGAGAAGGAACGTGAAGAAATACGAGAAATCTTTGCTGCAAAAGGATTTGAAGGTAAACTTCTGGAAGACGTAGTTAATACCATCTGCGCAGATAAAGACAGATGGGTAGATGTGATGATGAAAGAAGAGTTGGAAATGGCGGAAGAGACCAAGTCACCATTCGCTATGGGAGCTGTCACTTTTATTTCATTTTTAATATTGGGTTTTGCTCCTTTGTTAATATATGTGATGGATTATTTTACAGAGATCAATCACAATTTATTTCTGATTTCCAGCACGCTCACAGGCATTTGTTTTATCGGAATAGGATATCTCAAGAGTATAGTTACCAATACATCCAAACTAAGAAGTATCTTTGAAACCGTTCTCTTAGGAGGGGCCGCAGCTGTACTCTCGTACTATGTAGGAGATTTCCTTGAAAAGCTTGTTCATTAAGCTCTGAAGACCGCTCATTAAATCTTTAGGTTTAATTTTCAATCAACCAAACTTGGTTACTTTTGCGACTTTCAAGCTATGTCCAACCAGTCAAAACAACCACTTAAATTGATTCTTTACCGTCTCAAAAACATGGACGGCCTCAAGAGATTACTTGAAACAAATCAGTTTCAATATTCAATCATAGGTCTTATCATTTTCAATGCAATGACTATTGGACTGGAGACTTCTCCAACCTTGCCATTAGCAGTGCATCAAACATTAGCTCACATTGACAAGTATATACTTGTCATTTTCACGTTGGAGATTTCCCTTAAAATCATTGTCTACAGGCATCGGTTTTTCATGAACGCCTGGAATGTCTTTGATTTTTTGATTGTTGCCATTGCTTTGGTTCCAGCTGCAGGCCCATTGCATATTCTCCGGACACTGAGGATATTACGTACTGCCAGACTGATCAAGAATGTTCCAAAGCTAAGGTTGATTATTGAATCATTGCTAAAATCCATTCCCAGCATCGGGTGGATTGCGGTGTTGCTTTTCATGATTTTCTACATCTTCGCCGTAATTGGCACGGACCTATATCAGGATCAATTTCCCGAGTACTTCGGTGATATGGGTAAAACCTTTTTCACTCTGTTCCAGATCATGACACTGGAAAGTTGGTCTTCTGGCATTGCCCGACCAATGATGCAGGAAATGCCTCACTCTTACATCTTCTTCATTCCCTTTATTCTACTGGCGACTTATACCACATTGAATGTATTTATCGCCATTGTGGTGAACACCATGAATGAAATCAATCGGGCTGAAATGAAAGATGAAGAACAGCGTGTGAAGGATTTTATGCATGAGGAGCATCAGCTGATGCTTGAATATCTCAGTAACATCCAAACAAAGATCTCCAAGCTTGAACGCAAGCTCGGAGAATCGGAAAAAGAGTTGGACAACTAAGGTTGCTGTTTTACCCAGTTGTTGGCTATAGAATCGGAAGCTGATAACTCAGGATTTCTATCTACTAACTCACCATCTTCGTAGATATAAGCAGCAATCAAGACACCATCTCTTTTGTACCATTTGGATAAACCATTCATTTTGCCATCCACGTAACTCAATTCTTGCTGGATATCTCCGGTTTCGTAATATTTAATACTGATACCATTCAGCTGGTTGTTGGCATATTGGTTGCGTTCTAAAAGCTTATTGCCTTCATAGACAAGACACTCACCCTCCAATTCATCATTGTGGTAATATTCTTTTTGGCTGATTGCACCTTTATCATCAAATTTTAAAGATAACCCCTGCTTTTTACCCAGATGATAGGTCGTCAATACTTTAGGGATTCCTTTGTCATTGTATGTCATCCAGGGGCCTTCTTTCAAACCATTGAGTGATTCTCCCTCCTCTATTATCTCCCCTCTTTCATTACTAACGTAAGCTCGTTTACGGCTGGTGAGATCTTCATAATCAATTAAGTCAGCTGTACTGGGAGCCCAACCTGTTTCTATTACCTGTTCAGGAAAATTAAAAATTATTTTTTCACCCTTTCCATCACCAGACGAGCATGCCAAAGCAAGCAATGGGATACCCAGCCAAAAAAAAGAATACTTTGCGTTCATAGAGATTTAATTTTCAGATGTAATAAATATATCTGGTAAAAATAGAAAATGAATCCAAATTCAAAATTTGGATTCACTGATAAAAACAAAAGCCACCCGAAGGTGGCTGATGATATTTATGTGGTATACATGGAGTTGAACATTACGTAATCAGTAGTCAGATCAGTTCCCCATCCAATGGCTGAGGCTCTACCTTCTCTGAGTTTTATCTGAATAATGATTTCTGATTGTTTCAATATTCGTTTCACCAGGTTCATATCAAACTCCAAAGGCATGCCTTGCTCCAGCATTTTCACTTCCTCGGTTTCATTGCCCAGCCATAAGTCTACCTTGTCCGTATCAAATGGAATTCCGGATCGTCCCATTGCCGCAAGAATTCTTCCCCAGTTAGGATCGCGACCAAACATAGCTGTTTTCACCAGCGAAGAATCAGAAACCACTCGAATCATCTTGCGTGCTTCATCCTTAGACCTGGCGCCAGTCAATCTGTATTCAATAAACTTACTGGCTCCTTCCCCATCTGAGATTATCAGTTTGGCAAGGTGAACCATCAACTCATTGAGTTTTTCTTTGAATGTAATATAATGAGGATCACTGGCTGATGTAATCATTTCATTATCAGCCAAACCATTTGCCATTACACAAGCCATATCATTGGTGGATGTGTCTCCGTCTACTGTAATCATATTGAACGATTCGTCCACAGCTTCTTTGAAAGCCTTGTCCAGAAGCTTTTGATCGATGTTGATATCCGTGAAAGCAAATGCCAGCATAGTGGCCATATTAGGATGTATCATTCCTGAACCCTTGGCAATTCCACCAATATTGATCGTATTGCCATCGATATCAAATTCAACAAATCCCTCTTTGGCAAAGGTATCTGTAGTCAAAATAGCATTGGCTGCAAACGATCCGGCACGCGAATTTTCACTGATCTTCTTCACATTTTCTTTGATTCCGGCAACCACTTCTTCCGTAGGAAATTTCTGTCCGATAATTCCCGTTGAAGCAATCAGCACTTTATCCACATCAACCTTAAATTCTTCAGCGGCCGCTTTTGCCATAGCCATAGCGCCTTCTTCTCCCTGCTTGCCGGTAACTGCATTGGCATTTCCAGAATTAACCACAATCACCTGAGCAGTATTTCCACTCTCTTGTAAATGCTTTTTAGTCAATTTGATCGGCTCTGCAATAACCAGATTCTGAGTAAATACAGCTGACACTTTTGCCGGTACTTCAGAATACATGAGTGCCAGGTCTCTTCGCATTGATTTCACACCTGTGTGTGCTCCCCAACATTTGATGCCTCTAACGTTGGTGATATTTCTAATCATATTCAAAACAAATGAAATTTAAGGTTGTAAAGGTGAAATGTTAAGTCCCCGGGTCTCTTCTAACCCAAGCATAATGTTCATATTCTGCACTGCCTGACCAGCAGCGCCTTTCACTAAGTTATCAATCACACCAATTGTAATGATCGTATGAGTGCGTTCATCATAGGTACAGAAAACATCAAAGAAGTTAGTACCACGAACCTGTTTTAAGCTGGGCATTGTAGACCTGAGGCGAACGTATGGTTCATCTCCATAATATTCTTCATAGACTTTTCTCAAGGTTTCTTCATCAATGTCCTTTACTGGCTTTGTATAACAAGTAGACAATATTCCCCGGTCCACAGGCAACAAGTGTGGTGTAAATAATACTGAAGCGTTTACCCCGGCGTATTTACTAATGATCTCCTGTATTTCGATGGTATGGCGGTGAGTTTTCACTCCATATGCAGTGAAATTATCATTGACCATCGGGAAGTGCGTATTAGGCTTGGCCTTGATCCCAGCTCCGGTCACCCCCGTTTTAGAATCCACCACAATGTGATCTTTGTCAATAATACCCTCTTTTAACAAGGGAGCCAGCGCCAAAATGGATGATGTGGGAAAACAACCTGGATTAGCAACCAGCTTAGCTTCGGCAATGCGTTTTCTCCAGATTTCCGGAAGCCCAAATACTGCTGACTCAAATCCTGGTTCATAAGTATGGTCTTTGTTGTACCAGGCTTCATAAACGTCTCTGGATGAAAGTCTGAAATCTCCACTTAAGTCAACAATTTTGAAAGACTTATCATGGTGCTTTTTGACAAAATCCATGGAAACACCATGCGGAAGTGCTAAAAACACAAGATCTAACTCATACTGTGCTATATCATCAATTCCAACAAGTGTAGGTTCGAAAATATCCTGAAACTGTGGGTGAACATCTGAGAATTTTTCTCCTTTTCTGCTTTCAGAGGTGATCGCCGAAATATTTACATCCGGGTGATTCAAAAGGATCCTAACCAATTCACTACCGGTATAGCCCGTAGCCCCTATGATTGCAACGTTATATTTCGACATTTATCTATTCGCTTTGATTGATTTCAACAATACTTCAAAAACAGTCTCAAGATCTTTGCGAGGAATATTCAACGGAGGTACCAAACGGACCACATTTCCTGCGGTAGCGTTTGCGAGCACTTTGTGTTCCAGCATAGTCGCCACTACAGGCTTTGATTCTATGGTCAGCTCAATTCCAATCATCAAACCATAACCTCTTATTTCCTTGATCTCCGGATAATCTGATTTTACTTTCTCAACCTCATTCTTCAACCATTTCCCTTTCTCCTCGGCCTGACGCATCATGCCTTCTTCCTCGATAGCCTCCAGGGTGGCCAAAGCAGCGGCACAAACCAGAGGATTACCTCCAAATGTGGTTCCATGATCGCCCCAGTCGATGGCCGAGCCTACTCGCTCTGAAGCCAATACTGCTCCAATAGGTACTCCCCCGCCAAGCGCTTTTGCCAAGGTCATTACATCTGGTTTGACTCCATAATGTTCGTGAGCAAACATTTTCCCGGTTCGGCCAATTCCAGACTGAATCTCATCAAAGATCAAAACCATATTTTGATCATCGCAAAACTTTCTTAATTCTTTCAGGTACTCCGGATCAGCTGGATTGATCCCTCCTTCTCCCTGTATTGGCTCCAGCATGATAGCACCCACATCATCAGATACCTGCTGCTTCAAAGCTTCCATATCATTGAAAGGAGCATAAATAAACCCTTCGGGAATTGGGTCAAACCCCTTCATCATGGCTTCCTTACCCGTGGCTGCTACTGTAGCCAATGTGCGTCCGTGAAAGGCATTTTTCATGGTGATGATCTTTCCCCCACGTCCATTTTTGCTTGCGTATTTTCTGGCAATCTTAATTGCTCCTTCTGCGGCTTCTGCACCACTATTCCCAAAAAACACTCGCTGCAGACCAGATAAATCAGCCAGCTTTTTAGCCAGCATCATTTGAGGCTCACTTACATAAAAATTGGAAATGTGGATCAACTCGTGGGCCTGTTTGCTAATAGCCTCAGCTACTTTTGGATGTGCATGACCAACATTGTTTACGGCAATTCCAGCCAATGCATCTATATATTCTTTATCCTCCATGTCCCAGAGCCTGGAACCTGCACCTCTCTTAAATGCCAGGGGATATCGCCTGAATGTTGGTAAATAATACTTTTTGTCTAAGTCGTGTAATTCTGTTGTAGAATAACTCATTGATCTATTAAAAAAATTGTTTGTTCCTGGTAGTGATACACTTCTCCTTGTCCCCGGACTGAATAACTATCGAAAGTGAAAAAATCTGTTGAGGCAATGTTTGCCAGTGAATTGAAAAAAGCAGATCTGATTTTTTTGATCGAATCGATAACGAACAGATTTAGTCGAAAGCCTGGTTTTTTGAAAAAGTCCTATCTATTAATGACTTCAGATGAGAAATTGTTTAGAAAAAAGTGAATTTATCACTTCTTCATCTTTTCAATTAAACCTTTTACAAAGGGAACAATCTAAGAGCACAAAACCAATTCAATGATTATGAAAAAAATAATAATGACAATTTGGATACTTGTAGGCCTGGGACTATTCGGCTGTAGTAAAGATGAAGAAACAACACCTTCACTCACCATAGATGAAGCTGCTGAGCAAATTGGCGCTTCTATTTCTACTGACATTTATGGCACTTCAGACGACCTTGTAAGCATTAGCATCAGCAGTGAGGCATCCGCCAATGGAAGAGTAGATATGTGTGGTGTGGGCAAGGACACATCATTTACCAAGCAATACTCGGGAACCTATAATTCTTACGCTCTTCAATCTACTTATGCGTACCAGCTGAATTGCTCTAATCATATTCCTGACAACATCGGTGTAACTTTCACTCTGGGCATTACAAGAACGGGAACCCGCACCAATGCTACGAGCAACACGCAAGGAAGCTATGAAATAACAGGATTTGAGGCAAGCTCAAAAAGCTATGTGATCAATGGCGAAATAAACCGAACAGCAACTTTAACATTGCTATACAGAAACAACAGTGAAGTGAAAACAACAAGTAAGCTGACAGTTCAAAATCTTGCGCTCAACAAAGAAACACAACAAATCACCGGAGGAAGTGCCTCTTACTCACTCTTCGGAATTGGAGAAAATGGAAGTTTTAATTACACATCTACTGTAACCTTCAATGACGATAAGACTGCAACAATCATAATCCAGGGAAAAACATACTCTGTCAATCTGGTTACAGGTCAGCTGCAATCATAAAAATATTCGAATAGCGTTTTGCCAGGTTCTCTTTGATTTGAGCACCTGGTTTTTTCATTTCACAATACTCCTGGGAATGGCCGCTGGCAATCGACTTAGCATTTCATTATTCATCAATTGTGTAACCTGTGTGAATGAGCTGATATTGATGGTATTGTTTTTTTGCTTTCCCACCAGGACCACTTCATCACCAACTTCCACACCAGCAATGTGTGAAACATCTACCATAAACAGGTTCATATTAATTAGGCCGACAATAGGCGCTTTCTTGCCTTTAATGAGTACAAAGCCACGATTGGACTGTCCACGAGGATAGCCATTGGAATACCCCAGGGGAAGCACGGCCACCGTCATATCTTGTGTGGCCTGATAGGCAGTACCATAGCCAATAAACTCTCCGGCCACCACATGACGAAGGTCCATCACATCCGTTTTCCAGGTAAATATTCGCTTAAGCGCTCCATTGGAAGTTCGGGACCCTGTTTCCTGTAAGTGAGCATAATATATATCCGGACTTGGCCAAAAACCGTATTGAGCCACACCGATTCTCACCATATCATAAACAGTATCTTTATAAGCCAGTGCTGCTGCTGAGCATGCAATATGTCTAATCCCTGGTGACATTTTTTTCTTCTTGCACTCTTTCAAAAAGCCCTTGTATCGCTCATGCTGTGAGGTGATTTTGAACTGATTGGAAAAACTCTCTGCTCCACCAAAATGTGTACAAAGCCCTGTAAACTCAACATGCTCCTGATGTTTTTTGAGAAAAGAGAGTGTTTTGGGAAAGTCGCTTGCCTGCATTCCGGTTCGGTTAGCTCCCGTTTCCACTTCTATGTGAACATGGGCTTTGGTCCCGAGACGTTTCGCAATATCCAAGACAAGCGGCAATCGCTCATAATTGAAAACATAGAACTCGATACCATTGCTAATGGCCCATTCTAAATCCTCATCATAAAGAATTCCCATGATCATTACATCCGAAGATGCAGACTTGGCTTCAAACACTTCTTCGGCTTCAAAAGCTGATGCTGTGGCGAAATGATCAATACCAGCTTTCTCCGCCATCTTCACAAACTGCATGATCCCATGTCCGTAGGCATTGGCCTTAACTACCGAAGAAATCCGCACATCTGGACCAGCTTTCTTACGAATAAAATTGACATTATTAGTGAGCGATGATTGACTGAGTTCTATTCTGGAAGAGTGTTTTACCATAGTTTTATTTGTTCGTTCCAGGCGTAAGCTTTACCCCAGCTTGATTGAGCCAGGGTTCGCACTGAGTGAATAAGTGTTTCCGGTACTTCTTTTATGTGAGATTGAATATCCAATGGATTGTAATGAAAAGCATAAACCCGAGCGACAAACTGCACAATAGGCAAGGATGATTCACCGTGCTTTTCTCCATGTCCATAAACAGATGGCATAATGCTCTGCCCCCAGTTTTGGCGGCCTTCATTATTCGGATTTAAAAAGTAAGCTCTGACCTCTCCTTGTGGATCCCGGTCGATTCGCAAAAGCGAGATGGCATGAAACCCCACCATATCGCCTTTGGCACTGGTGATGAAAATACCCACCGGATTAGGGTAAGAAATTTCCCTTCCTCCGTTGTAGTGAGGATGAAAGCTGGCCATGAATATGCGCACGAACCCATTGAAATCAAGAATGGAATTGCTCAGGTAATCATAGCAGCTGGCAAAGCCCAATTGGATCCACTGTCCGTACATGGCCGGGTTGACCCATTTATGTGGATCATCCGCCCTGCCTAATGAGCGTTTCATCATCTCGTTGTATATTTTATCCAGGTGGGGCACCAGGACAACCGAAACTGGGTCCAGATTATAATCCAACTTATCCAGAAGCCCTTTTCCGAGTTGATTAGAGGTGAGATCAAAGTTCTCAAATCTCATGACCAGATTGTTTTGGGTAGCAACAGTAATGATCATGTCTATCAACTTTGCAGGGGCATGCTGACTCCACAAACTAATACCTCTTGCAGACTGACATGTTGGGTTGTTACCCTGGCCGACTCCCAGCGGCTGCCCCAATACCTTGATCACTCCACCAATGAGATATTGCAACGCTGTAACATCCACATCCGGATGAATAAGTGACTTCATGATGCGCTTTTCTACCTGAGGATTGAGTTGAATCTTTCTGAGATTTTCCAAACCTACTCGCACAGGCCGACGGGAAAAAAGGTTTTTCCCCAGCATTCTGGCCAATCCATATATGCATTGACAATTGTCCGGGCTGACAATTTCGATGATCAATGTGCTGACAAAAGCATGAAATTTTTCCCACTCTGCAATACCACGATCATTGAGATCAAGACAATTAGGAACAAGGTCAGGATGTTCATCCACCAGCTTTCTAAGCAACAACGGATGAAAAGCACTTACCAGACCTGTACCGCTCATGTGATGCCCCATGGTATCTGCCTCAGACTCCAGGGTTTTAACATTGGCTTTATCCAAAAAATCCTGATAATCCTGAAGCTCCCGATACTTCTGACTTCCCGGGGAAGGACTGTATAGCGCATGAATGTAGTGGCGCACCATGCGATCAGTATCTGAATTGCCTGAGGTATCAAAACGCCGGTCTACTAACCTGATCAGCTCACGGGCCTTTCTCGTGACTACAGGCCGTTGCTCACAGATGAGCCTGATCTCTTCAGATAATTTACCATAAACACCACCGAGATCAATTTCCGATATAATAAAACCGAAAAGATTGTAAGCCTTTTTCAATTCGCGCTCCGACATCAGAGAGCGTGTCTCTTCTGTGGGTTCCTTGAGCGCAAATTCCAAATTATAAGCAACAACTTCTTCCAGAAAACTCTGTGCATCGTCCCTGGTAATGACTTCCATTTCGTCCACTCCTTTGGCCAATGCCAACAAACGAAGCTCAGAGAGCAGCTCAAAACTGGATGATGGGTGTCCTCCCTGCAAAGTTCCTTTCACCAGTGCCGGCACCAGTTTATCCGGCTCGTTCCACGCCGTACCTTCAAAAAAACCTGCCCTGGCCAGCAAACTACTCTTTTCATATAAGTAGGATAAACCATCTCTGGTCAGTGCTAAAATATCTATCTGACTGGCAAGCTTGGTCGCTTTATCCCGCCTGGTGAGATCCGTGGCTTCCTGAAACTCCAGAAAACTTTGTTCGAAATTGTCAAAAATCCTTTCAGAGGTTGGATGCATGAATCAATTGTGCTCTATGTACTAATGATTAAAAAATAGTCTCAAATAAACAAAGATCGCCCGACCAGGCACATTTCTTAATGGCTTAGCCAAACGATCCAAGAAATGATTTAAGAGATCAAACGTAGAAATCTACAGTTTCGTAATGTAGTAGAAGTTCCGTCATACGATCAGGATCCTCTCCTTTGAAATTGATGGTACCAAAGTGATTTCCAAAACCTTCCCGTGTATCACTGATCTTCTGTGTACTCAATGGAGGCACCAAAGTGTGATCTACAAAATAAGACTCATTGTTGAGTTCTTCAGGTATTTCCAACTTAGAAAAGGTGTGTTTCTGAGGATAGATCATCACATTGCCATGGTAATTTTTCGGAACAAAATCCTCAGCAGGGAAAATTGCATCCAGTTCTTCCTCTGTGGCATTTGGATCATGACAAAGCACAAAAGCCGCCAGGGCATCGAACTCCCACGATTTGCTGGCCAACTCCAGGATGTGACCTCCGGGAATCCTGCAAGCCGTTTCGCCAAAGTTGAGTTCATCGTTTTCTGTCAGAAACCATTCCGGATGAACCATACCATATTCAATGCCGAAAATATCCACCAGCTTCTGCACATGCTTGTGAATGAGCTCACGTTTGGTATGTAAGTAATGGCCTTCCGGGATAAAATTAGAATATCCCAGATGCACATATTCTGTAATATTCAAAAAGCGGATTTTACCTTTATGGATAAATGCCTCACAAGAAAACTCCCGACCTGGAAGATGACTTTCTGCCAGGCAAGGAAAGTCCCCGTCTTCACATTTCCTGTCGATATCATCCATTGATTTTAACAAACGGTGACCGACCGTACCGGCTGAGGCAAAAGGCTTGATATGAACCCAGCTATCTTCTTCACCTTCCAGCTGTAGATTAGCTTGATTGAGCCGCTTCATGAAAGCTTTTACACCTTCTTTGTTATAAACCTCCTCAAAAAGTCCGACACGCAGACCACCGATCAAAGCTTTACGCTTCATCATTGCCTTGTTGCGAAATAAGAAAGCGCGGTTGAGTACGCGTGGATCTCCGCGATAAATAGAGTTCAATGCCCCAGCCCACTCTACCGTTTCTTCAAAAAGTGGTACAGCCACATCTACATCATATGGTTTTAATTTTTCCAGCAAATCAAGTGAATTGGAAGTGTCACTCCACTCATTGAGCTGGTAAGAAACAAACGGAATATTATTCTCTTGAGCGTATGGCTCAAAATCCGGAAAAGAAACCACCACATATGGTTTTCCAAGTTTTTGCATACTTTCTATTACGGGCAAACTCCACCCCATCAATGCGAAACATTTAGCCATTTTTTTTATCAGATTTGGTTATAAATAGATTTAAGGAGTAAGGAAAAGACAGATGTATCTCGTGAGCTTTAAAATTTGGGCGTATATGTCCTGTTTTAGATGGATACATCTATGAAAGCAATGAACAAACTGGATGAATGTTCAGAAAAATTCAGATTACTTAGCTGAGTACAGTGATTTCTTAGAATAATGAAACAGAAAGCAGAAAACCAATGAATAACCCAAACGTATCTCTACGTCCGCTCAGATCCTCCGATGCTGAAACTCTCGCAATATTGGCCAACAACCGCAAAATCTGGGATAATGTCAGAGACCTGTTTCCACATCCGTATACCACTGAGCATGCCCGCGAATTTATTGGTCTGAAAAAAGAAGAGCATCCCACACTCACATTCGCCATCCTCTCTGAAAGTGCTCTGGCTGGAGTCATTGGGTTGGAACCAAAAGCAGATGTATTTCGCAAAACAGCCATTGTTGGCTACTGGCTTGGGGAACCTTATTGGGGAAAGGGAATTGCCACTGAAGCCCTAAGACTAATCATTGACTATGCTTTTAATGAACTTGACCTGGTGCGATTGGAAGCAGGGCATTTTGATTTCAACCCTGCATCAGGGAAAGTGCTGAAAAAATGTGGTTTTAAGCAATTTGGAATCGCACAGAAATCTGTAATCAAAAACGGAAAATTAGCGGATGATCATTTGTATGGATTGGTCAATCCCAAATATCAATAGCGGTATTTTAAACCCCGTTTGTTGCCTACATATCTCCCGTATTGCACGACATGCCTCATTCGTTCTACCTGCTGATAGGTAAACGTAAACGAAGGCCCATCCGTGTAATCCATATGATTATCCTGAATAAAATGCTGACCATCACAACTCCACGAAGGTGGCGCATTATATTTTTCATCATGAATATACTTAGGAGTATCTACACAGTAATCACTATCTAGATCACAGTTCCAATAAAAAGGATGTAACAATCCAAAGTGGTGTCCCATCTCATGGATGAAAGTGTCTGACTTTTTACTTATATGATACTTTTGAAGATTGACCGCTACCAAAGGGTGCGTTTGATTTTCACCCATACATCTGAGCCCCGGAAGGTTTTGATCACAATCCAATGCACCAAAATTGGACCAGGCATTTGGGTGAACGTCAGCCACCCATACATTGATGTATCGATCCGGATTCCACTGCCGAACTCTTTTTATCTTTTGAAGATCGCGTAATGAAATCGTATCGGGAATCCCTTCTTCAAAAACGACTCCCGGATGAATCAATGCAACTCCATTAGAATCAGTCTCCACCAATTCAAAATGAATATTGGCAGATTGTGCATTAGGGTTCACACTATTGAGATTATTAGAAAAACCATCATTCAGATGCTGGGTTACCTCATCTACATCTTTGAAATCAAGATTGTCAATATTCACAAAATGAATGATTATCTGAAAAGTGACAGGATCATAGTTTTTAGCAGCAAGTGCATTGATGTAAACAGAATTGGACCTAATATCTCCGTTCTGAGCCCAGACTTCATAATTACCAGGATTCTTCGGCATGAAATACTGACTCACAATCTCCTGATCAGCAAAAAACTCCCAACCGCTTGACTTAAGCTGCTGACTATCTCCATTAAAAGCTTTTAGTTTCAACTCCAGCGGGTAGCCTGAACCAAGATAAATTTGAGGCACTTCAGTTTGTAGTTCAGCGAATTTCACAGGGCCTTCGGGACCTTTTTCGCAGGCAATCAAAGAAAACATCACAGTGATCAAAAGCCAGCATCTCCACATCCTGAACCTACAGTTGAAAATAATCAGAAACGTAAACAAAATCTCAAATTAGTAATCGACCCCATAACTATCCCATCTTTCACAAAAGTTTTTCAATTGTGAACCACTTGTGGGTTGGCGCGGGCAACAAAATCCTCAAAAGTTGCTGTCTGATTGGCTACATCCTTGTCGGTAACTTTTTCCCTCAATTTTAACCGGGTGTAAACATGCAACTCAGAGTCCACCATTTCCAGTTCAATTTTATTCCCGGAATACGTCTCTAAACCCTTATAAATCAACACTGCACTGACAGGATCGGCCGTTGGGTCTTTTTTAGATTTATAAACTTTTACCCTGGTATTCGCCGGGAGAACCACACCTTTTTCCAAATCCTTTCTTACCACATTGATAATATCCTGAAGCTGCCTCAAAGTTTCCTCAGGTCTGTAGCTATACCAATATGGCTTCTCATCCGGGTTAAGTCCTGAATCCACATAACCTAAAACTGGCCCTAAAACACCAATAAGTGATAAAATCTTAGAAGAAGGAATGACAATTGGATCTACGAGCAAAATATTAGCCGGAGGCAGCTTATCACTAAAATATCCGGAGGCAACCATCTCCAGCATCAACGTACAACTGGTAGAAGAGCCCACCAGATTGATGTTTGTATAACCTGCCGCCAATAGTCTCTCATATTCTTCTTTGATAGAGCTCTGCCAATCATGCCAGCTTGCCGCCTTAAAATCATTGTAAGTGCGTCCATGCCCACCAAGCAATACCTGAGAAATGAAATACTGATCCGTACCTGATGACCAACTTCTGAACTCATTCCACTCGAATGTACTCCCTGAGTACCCATGAGCCGTCAGGAAAACAGGTTTGGATGCCTCTGTGGATGTTGGAGTTGGGTTTGAATACGAGACAAGATACTTCTCCGGAAAAAGCAATGAGGAGTCAATCAACACCGTGCCATCCAGCATATCGGGTGTAATATCCGGGGTTTTATTGCATGACAAGACTCCAGAAACCAGAATAAAAACAATCCCTATTTTCTTAAAACTCGCCATAACAATGTGGTTTGAACATACAAAGGATATAAGGTTCCTGCTCCGTTTACTCCATTACCGGTAATCAGGTTGTAACCAAAGGAAACATTGGCCTTGAACGGAACCGGCGCATCAATATTGATCCCAAATTCGGGAGACAACATGACCGACTGGTTATCCAGATCCCGGAAAATCTTATATTCATAACTGGCATGAAAGTAACCCACATTCACTCCTGCAAACGGTCGGATTATCTTGTCTTTGCGGATATAATAAGAAGCGGAAAGCAGAATGTTATCCTGTTTGATAGCATTGGTACCCCATGCTGTGCCTAATCTGCTGGTAAAATAAGTGAATCCAAAATATAGCTTATCATACATCAACTGTGGACTGGAATAACGAGCCGCAACTCCATTCTCCATGTATAAATTGACCGTTTTTTGTAAACGCACTCCAATATCCAATATGGGTGATTGTCCTCTTGAGGATATGGAGAAAAAAAATAAGGCCACCCAAATAGCCAAAGACAACACTCTTTTCATGGATTTTCTTCAAACATAGCTGAACTTAAATTTAGCTACAACCCGGTCACTTAAACAATAGCTTAGTTTGCTTCTGAATGCTTACTATAAAAAATTTAAGCAACCTCAAACAAATGTCCTCAACAATAGATTACTGCACAAACCCAGCTAATCTGAATTATTTTTCACCAATTTATTTTCTAAAACATGAATGTACGTGAATTGAAAAACCAGCTTCACGACTGGATAGAAACCGGAGATATCAAACTTCTGAAAATGATCTTTGCCGTTAGTAAGGTCTATCTCTCCGACAAAACTGAGCTTTTGGAAGAAGAAAAAGAGGATGATGTACTTTACCGGTTGATCTACTCCAGCTCAAGAAAAAAATCCTGCTCCGATACAGATATCGATCAAATCCTGGAAGCATCAAGAAAAAACAATCCGTCTAAAAATATTACAGGGTTGCTAGTGCACACCGACGATCGATTCTTGCAAATCCTGGAAGGCCCACTATCAAATGTGATGTCCACTTACCACAAAATCAGTAAGGATAGCAGACATGGTGGAGCCAGAATCCGATACTGCGAGCCAGCTGACCAGAGACATTTCAGCAACTGGCACATGGGATTCAAAGATCTGGCCCACAATGATGTGGATTTTGAAACCAGCATTTCTCCTGAAGAACAAAAACTCTATGATTCGCTTGTAGATGGTGATCTGACATCCTACGAAGATGAAAGTATGCTTCTTCTAAAGACTTTCCTGGCTGTGTCCTAAATCACTTTGCTGAAAATTTCCAAAAACTGATCAGCCTGGGCCTGTGAAAGGCTCAGCGCTGGTAACAGACGAATGGTATTTTTTCCTGATGCCGAGCCAGTAAATATCTCATGATCGAAAAGTAATTTCTTGCGTAAATCAGCCACTTCATAAGGCAGGTCAATTCCGATCATCAAACCTCTTCCACGTACTTCTTGCACAGCTTCAAGTTTACTTAATTCATCAATCAGGTATGCTCCTACAGTCTTTGCATTTTCAACCAGATTTTCCTCTTCTATCACTTCGGCTACAGCCAGAGCCGCTGCACAAGCCAGATGATTGCCTCCGAAAGTCGTTCCCAACATCCCAAACTTTGCCTCAAACTTTGGAGCAATCAACACTCCTCCAATCGGAAATCCATTGCCCATGCCTTTTGCCATCGTATAAAGATCAGCCTCAAGCCCATAATGATCATGAGCGAAAAAATGGCCACTGCGTCCATACCCACACTGAATAGCATCAGCTATGAAAACAGCATCATACACATCACACAGCTCACGGATCTTTTTCATGAATGCCATATCCGGAATATTGATTCCACCAATTCCCTGAATACCTTCGATGATCACAGCGGCTATTTCATGCTGAGCAAACGCATTTTCCAGAACTTCTATGTCGTTGAAAGGAAGAATCAGCGCATTATCAGTTTGATTAACCGGAGCCACTATGTTCTTATTGTCTGTCACTGCTACAGCCAGCGAAGTACGACCATGAAAGCCTTTAGTGAACGAAATAATCTTCTTACGTCCTGTATGAAACGAAGCTAATTTTAGCGCATTCTCATTGGCTTCCGCTCCGGAATTACATAGGAACAAGTTCCAGTCTGGCTTCCCTGATAATTGCCCAACCTTCTCAGCCAGCTCTTCCTGAAGTGGATTAAGTATTGAATTAGAATAAAAACCAAGCTTCTGCACCTGCTCAGTGATCCGCTTCACATAGTGCGGATGCGAATGCCCAATGGAGATCACCGCATGACCACCGTACAGATCGAGGTATTTATTTCCATCCTTATCATACACATAGCTACCTTCACCTTGTGTGATTTCTATTGGGAAAAGTGGGTATACGTTAAATAGAGACATAGTTTTTAGATGCTAGAGGTTAGAAGTTAGATATTAGAGGTTAGATGCTGGAGGTTAGAGAGTACATGCTAGAGACTGTAGATTAAAAATCTGTTTGTGTTTCTCCCCTATTAGGGGAGATGTCCAAAGGACAGAGGGGTTACCGAATCTGTCCTTCACCAGTAATTACCCACTTGTAGCTGGTCATTTCTCTCAGTCCCATTGGGCCACGAGCATGAAGTTTCTGCGTACTGATGCCAATCTCGGCTCCCAGGCCGAACTCCGCACCATCCGAAAAAGCCGTGCTGGCATTGGCATAAACACAAGCGGCATCTACCCGATGAAGAAAAGTATCCACCACATGGCGATCTTCTGCAACAACAGCTTCACTGTGTTTAGAGCTGTACTTAGCAATGTGCTCCAGCGCTTCTTCCAGATCCTTCACCACCTTGATGCTCATTTTATAACTCAGCCATTCAATGCCGAAATCTTCTTCCCTGGCTCGTTTGAGCAAATTCTCATTGTAATGACCTTCCAGCATTTCATAAGATTGCTCATCAGCATAGATTTCTACCTGGTGAGCGGTATCCATACCTTCCACAATTTTCGGTAGTTTCTTCAAAAGGGATTCGTGCAGCACCAAACAATCCAAAGCATTACAAACACTCACACGACGCGTTTTTGCATTCTGAACTATCGCTTTCGCTTTCTTCAGGTTTGCTGACTCATCCACATAAGTGTGGACTATTCCCGCACCTGTTTCAATCACGGGGATTGTCGCGTTCTTTCTCACAAAATCAATTAATCCCTGACTCCCGCGGGGAATTGCACAGTCTATCAAACCTTCTGCTGTCAGTAGGAATGGCAAAGCCTCTCTTTCGGCAGGAGCCAGATAAGCCACATCTTCCAAACCATATTTTGCCAGCACTTCATGGATTACTTTCACAATGGCTTCATTAGAATCTTTCGCATCTCGGCTTCCTTTCAGCACACAGGCATTCCCTGTTTTCAGGCAAAGTGCAAACACATCAAATGTGACGTTGGGTCTGGATTCATATACCACAGCAATCACTCCGATTGGTACTGACATTCTAATGATATGCAAGCCATTTGGTCGGGTTTTCTCTTCCAGAAGCCTGCCAAGCGGACTAGGCAAAGAAGCTACTTTCTTCATGTCATCCAAAATACCTCTGAGCCGATCTTCATTGAGTAGCAGACGATCATATTTTGGATCAGCCGGATCCATGCGCTCCAAATCAAGTTGATTGGCCTCAAGGATTTCTTCTCTTCGCTCATAGGCCAATTCTGCCACTTCTCCCAGTATTTTCTGAAACTGTGTGTCCTTGAGCGACACCAACTGACGGCTAGCTTTTTGTACACGCTCCAATGCTTCCTTTATCTGCGCTTCCATTTTATTTCGTTGAAAATCTTGTTCCAATTTGTTTGCCTTCTATAATATCCAGGATCACATTATCCTGCTTACCATTGGCGATGTATGTCTCGATTCCAGCCGCTGCGCTGTTCGTCGCTATTTCAAATTTGGACTGCATACCTCCTCTTCCTAGTCCGGATTTTTCGACGGAAATGTGTTCTTTGAATGAATCATCACCGAATGGGATTTGTGAAACCACATTTTTATGGCTATCGTAAAGTCCATCCACATTACTCAGAATAATCATCTTCTCTGCTCCGATCATTTTGGCTGTCAAACCAGCAAGCTCGTCGTTATCGGTAAACATCAGCTCAGTCAGAGACACCACGTCATTTTCATTTACAACAGGCACAATTCCCTCCCCGATCAATCCTTCAAAACAATTGACCATGTTTTGATAGTGCTCCCCTTCTGTGAAATCTTCCTTGGTAGCCAGTACCTGCGCACCAATCACATCATATTCAATAAAAAGTTCAAAATAACGTTTCATTAAAGTAGTCTGACCAACAGCTGAAAACACTTGCCTCCGGATAGCTTCATCCTGTATTTCAATGCTTCCAAGAATGCTTTTACCAGCACCAACTGCTCCGGATGAAACAAGCACCGGGTTCCAGCCTTGCTGTTTCAATTTTACCAACTGCACCACCACCTGACGTAGAATCAGCTTATCCAAACTGCTATCAGTCTTTGCCAGGACATTGGTTCCTACTTTAATTACTATTCGCTTCACTGTAATTACTCGGTATTAATTTCAAAAAATGCTTTCTGGGAAAAGGTTGTAATGACCACTTGGGGGTTTTGGTCAAACAGACCGGAAAATTAGCAGTAAAATGAATCTTCACGAAAGATCACATCGATCATTGTACAAATTTTAAAATTTTGTTTTCAAAAATTCATGTCTGATAATCTCGAAACCAGACAAATGATCCCGAAAAGTCAATCGAATAAAACCCTTTGTTTTACCCAGCATGCTGTATTTTGGCATCTTAGTTAAAAACAAAAAACAATTACTGATGTCCGAGAAAAGATTTTGCTTTTAACATAAAATTGATCAAATCTACCCCTAAATCCCCTAAAGGGGACTTTTGATCACCCCTTCAGGGGAAGGGGGTAGTTTCAGGAAATTGAAAAAATCTTTTCTCGTTTCATTTAAACATGCTTTTTTTACTGATTCTGAATTAGCCGGACACCAGTAAAAAACAATGATGAAAAGATCAATTATATACTTACTCTCGATTCTGCCACTGGTAGCTTTTAGCCAGGAGCGCGTAAGAGTGTTTTTCCTGGGAGGTCAATCCAATATGGAAGGCTATGGCTACACCAAAGACCTACCCGATTCTTTGAAAAAGTTCAAGAACGTTTACATCTTTCATGGAAACACAGCAGGAGATGGCGTAGATGGAGGAAAAGGCGTTTGGGACAAGCTGAAGCCAGGACACGGCATGGGCTTTTCCAGTTCAGAAAAGAAAAACAGCCTGTCTGATAGGTTCGGATTAGAATTATCTTTTGCTGCCAGAATACAGGCCCTTTATCCGGGCGAGAAAATTGCCTTGATCAAATATGCCAAAGGTGGCAGCTCTATCGACACTCTTGGTGCTCCGGAGCACGGTACCTGGGACCCAGACTTCCGCAGTAAACCCAACCAATACGATCATTTTCTAACCACACTGAACAACGCATTTGCCAATACGGATATTGATGGAGATGGTAAGGAAGAAATCTTAGTTCCTGCAGGAATTTTATGGATGCAGGGAGAAAGCGACGCACCTTCCGCTGAGATTGCTGGCCGTTACTATGACAATCTAAAAAGGCTCATGGATCTGATCAGAGCAGCTTTTCGTGTGGATGATCTACCTGTAGTCATTGGTAAGATATCCGATTCATGGAATCCGAAGTATGGAGGAAAAGTCTGGAAATATGGCGAATTGGTACAGCACGGACAGGAAGAATTTGTAAGACGCGATGAAAATGCTGCCATCGTTCGCCAAACTCGTTATTACAAATATTCCGATCCCTGGCATTATACCAGTGTGGATTACATTGATATGGGTAAGCGATTTGCAGATGAACTGGATCAACTGATGAAGCAAGATTAGTGCAAGCCCTTAAGTCCTACATTCAAAGTATTTCGCCAGTCTCTCCATCATGCTGGGATGCTGTTTCGGCATGTTTTACACCGACAAAACTCAAAAAAGGTGAAGCCTTTATAGCTGCTGGTCAGTCGGCCAGAAAGCTTGGTTTTTTAGAAAAAGGCATCATGCGGGCATATTACCGAACTCCGGATGGCGATACATACAACAAGCATTTCTTCCTGCAACCTTGTTTTGTAGGAGGATTTGCTTCCCTAATCACTGGTGAACCCAACCAAATTATTCAGGAAGCACTCACAAGCTGTGAATTATGGGTTACTGATTACCTGCGCTTTGTAAAATTGTATGACCAATTTCCGGAATTAGAACGTGTAGCCAGAAAGTTGGCAGAAACTTTCTTCGTACAAAAAGAGCAGCGGGAGGTAGATCTGGTCATGCTGGATGCCGAAAAACGCTATCTCAAACTACAGCTAACATCCCCTGAGCTGGAACAACTCATTCCACAGTATCATATTGCATCCTACCTGGGAATTTCTGCCACGCAGCTCAGCCGTATCAGAAAAAAAATATCCAGCCAGTGATTTCTTTACCTATGTAAATGTTTTGCTTATCAGCAGGATGGAATTTTGTATCAAAAATAAACCTATGAAATACACTATTCTTATCCTTTACACGGTAAAACCAAGCTTTCTGTCACTGCCGCGAGCTGAACGTAATTCGTTTTTTGAGCAGAAAGTGGCTCCGATTATCCATGAATATCACAACACTATTGAAGTTAAAATGTGTGACAGTGAGGCATTTCACGCCTCCGTTTCAGATTTTCTTATCATCCAATGTGCCGACCTACAGCACTACTACCACTTTATGGAAAAGCTCCGCGATACGGCACTTTTCAGCAAACCTTATATCGAATTGAAAGATGTGATCATTGGTTTGGAAGATGGATTCAGAGACTTTGAAGAGACTTTATGAAATATACTTGGTTCATCTGGTTTGTTATACCTGTATTTCGTCTTAACTCAATCAAAAATCTGGAATGATACAGAAACACCCGATTGGCTGAGCCAAGTATTTGCAGTTTTTTCAAATACCAGAACCCATTACCAACAAAGCAGATAAGCTCTTTTGAATGAGGAAACCAAAATCATTTCCCTCATGAATCTTAGAGATTTTGAGAACATGAAACGAGCACGTTCGGCCCGCAAGCCGAAGCGATTTCGGACACCAACCGGGCCTCAGAACGGATGATTAAATCTAAGTGGGGCGCGCGTCTGGTGGCTTATTAATAAAGCTTTAAACACACCAAACAACGCCTACTTATGCCACCCTCTATTCAATTAGGCTATAATATTTGAAAAGTGACAGGGATACTATACTTAACATTGACCGGCTTATTGTTCTGGAGGCCTGGTGTCCATTTTGGCATAGAGGAAACTACCCTGACTGCCTCGTTCCTGAAAACCTGATCAACATCCTCACTGGTGGCATTGGTTGCCTCAACATTACTTACACTACCGTCAAGGCTAATCACAAAGTCAACAAATACTGCTCCTTCCACCTGGTCCTTTTCAGCCTGCTCAGGATAGACAATATTATTTCTCAAATATTTCATCATGGCTTTGTCACCCCCAATGAAAGATGGGTCTACCTCGGCTTTATGATAGATTACATTTCCTTTCAAATCAGTATAGAAGGGCGTCTTGGCCACTACATCATTCAAAGTTCTGATTCTTTTTTCAGCAATTAAGGTTGAGTCTTTTTTGATTTGAGCCCTTCGCTGTGCTATGGTGGACATACGAATTGTTTTGGCCTCTACTGCCAAAGCTTCTTCTTTTTCACTGACTTTGTCAGCCTTTGATCCACACGCTTGCACCAAACAGAGCAAGCCAATCAACGCATAGATTTTAGCATTCTTTATCATGGTAATTGTGGTTTTATTTTGTGTATTGGTGATTATTTGATTTGACTCAGGCCTTCATTAAGTGACCTGAAGGAATCCTGCACCTCATCGGCCAGCTCCACAAGTCTTTCATTTTTGCCATTTGCCGTGTATGCTTCCATTTTCAGTTCCAATTCCTCCAATTTTGTTTTCATGCAATACACATACATCATGTCGAAGTTTTCTTCTGAAATGGTATTGAGCTGTTGAAGGTATTCGTCCTGCGAACTACTCAACTCTGATGTCAGTCGAACCCTCAACCGCATGGCTTCCATCTTGTAATTGAAATGAAGGCTTTTCGCATTCTTTGAGGCATCCGTTGCCAGAAGGTAACTCTCTTTTAATTGGCTCCTTTTCTCAGCCAGGGTCGACATATCCCCAACTAACAAAACCAAATCATATGACTCATTCAAAAACCTGGCATTATCAAGCTGCCAACCACCAAATCGCTGTTGATTGACGTTCATAACCTCAGAATAGTTTTTACTGTGACAACTTGCAATCACCAGCGCAGCTCCAACAAACAATAGTATATTTTTCATTTCTAAACTATTTTTAATTTTTAATACCATTCGGATGTGTACCACTTTGAAGCGGCTCCCGGACTGTATCTTTTTAGTTAATCCACTTCACATTTGTTTTTCATCCAACAAACCCAATGGAAAAGGCAAAAAATCAATTTGGATCCTCTAGTCTAGCTTTCAGGCAGCGTAAACCAAATTGATTTTCTGCCCTCTATAGGTAGAGTTAATCCACTTTGGTGATAACATTGGCATCCAGAATAACAGCTGTTTGTGCCAGGGCACGTCCATTCATAGAAGCTCCGGTAAGAAAGGTAATTCCCGTCATGGAAAGGATATTTCCTTCTATGTGTGAAGTAGAACCGAAAGTAGCTTCACCGGCAACCTGCCAGAATATATTTTTAGCTTGCGCTCCTCCATTCAACGTGACAGAAACATTCGCGCTTTGAGTCAGATCTCCATCTATTTGAAATATCCAGACATCATCAGCACCACCAGTGAGTGTAAGATCTGCAGGTATAGTCACCGTGCCAGTCCATTTGTAAAGACCTGCTTCCAATGTCTTACCTCCTATGTTTCCGGTAGCAAGCTCCAGAAAGTCCGGAGAAGGCCTGCCAGCAGCATCATTGTAAGCCGTGATCATGTTGTTAACTGCCACAGTAAGATTGGTCGGCGTAGGATCTGCCATATCCGCTGCGTAAACGTTCCCAGTCACCTGAGGCGAAGTAGCATAACCAGTAAAATCAACCAATGACAGCCCGGTAATGTATGAAGTAGCCGCAGGGCTCAAGCCCAGGTGACCGGTGATCACAGAAGTAGGATTGTTATTGATAGCTGTCTTGGCCAGGATTACATAATTGCTTGCACCACCCAGATTGACGGTAGCAAGAACAGTGGAAGTACCTCCAGTGATAAAACTCCAGGTTGTGGCATTTGCCAGAGCATTTCCAGACAAGTCTTTTGCACCTGTGGTAATAGTGGCCGTATAGGTTTTATTAGCGCTAAGGTCGGTATTGGAAGTAAAAGTAGCGATTGCCCCCGAATAGTCTACGGTACCAACAATAGGAGTTGTCCCCTGCTTCAACACAAACGTTGTGTTATTGATAGATGCCGCATTCATAGCTTCATTAAATGTAATAGAAACAGTCTTATTTCTGGATACAGCGACAGCATTGCTAAGTGGGTCAGTTGAAACGATCAGTGGTGCTGTTGTATCAATAGATTCCTCTGTGTTAAAGCTTATTACAAAAGGTGTTTCCAAGGCCATTCCAGACAGGCTTTTGGCACCTGACGAAATTGTTGCTGTATAAAGCGTATTATAAGCCAGGTTAGCTGAAGGAGTAAAAGAGGATGTCTTATTGGATAATGTCACAGTTCCAGCCACTTCAGTAGCCCCTTGATTTAAGGTAACAGTCGTTGAATTAATAGTAGCCGGGTCCATAGCTTCACTAAATGTGAATTGCACAGCGATATTTACAGCCACACCTGTAGCATGCTGAACGGGAATATTTGAGGATATTGTGGGGTGTGCCGGGATAGGGTCCTCTTTCTTGTTGTTATTACAACTGGTCAAAGTCCAAATTGATAGCATGAAACATGCTGTCAGTGCTTTTTGAAAGTTCATGATATTTTGTGTTTAAGCAATAACTAAGTATTAAGAAGCAAAGGTCACCCCGTTTTTACCATGAAGCATTACAGAAGAAGGAGTGATTGTTATATATATCACTCATGACTGAAATAGGATTTTACAAATAACTTAAGTACTGAGATTAATCCAATTGTGCATTCTATGACTTTTGGAATACTTTTAATCCAGTCTTTTGAAAATCCTATTTTGAGATTTAGCTTTCTGGCAGGTCTTTTACTCTCCTATTAAATTGTCAGAGGATGCGCCTTCTTTTAAGCCCGACTTTTAAATGCTGACGGACTAATGATGAATTATTCGTACTTTACCTCCTCAATCAACCCGACCAAACCATGAAAATTATCAAAATCATCGCCTTTATTATAGGCGGAATCGTCATTCTTGCGCTTTTTGGAGTGACTTACATCAAATCAACCATGCCAAACGTAGGTGAAGCACCCAACTTAAAAGTGGAAGCAACACCAGAACTACTTGCCAGAGGGGAATACCTGGCCAACAGCGTGACTGTGTGTATGGATTGCCACTCCAAGCGTGACTGGAGTAAATTTAGTGGCCCATTGACTCCTGGCACTTTCGGCCAGGGTGGAGAATTGTTTAATCAGGATTTTGGATTCCCTGGAGCATTTACCTCTAAAAACATTACTCCAGCTGGAATCGGAGACTGGACAGATGGAGAGCTTTACAGACTTATTACAACTGGTGTAACCAAGGACGGCTCCCCTATTTTCCCCCTTATGCCATATAAGCGTTACGGCCAGATGGCTGACGAAGATATTTATGCGATTATCGCATATATCCGCTCTCTTGAGCCAATAGAAAATGAGGTACCTGAATCAGTTGCAGACTTTCCTATGAGCGTGATTCTTCATACGATACCTGGTCCGGGTGCTCCTCAGGCCAGACCTGACACTTCAGATGTACTCGCTTATGGAGCATATATGACCAACGCTGCTGCCTGCGGTGACTGTCATACCCCTCAGGATAAAGGTGCGCCAATTGCGAGTCTGGAATTTGCCGGTGGGTTTGAATTCACAATGCCTGGTTTTGGTACGGTAAGGTCTGCTAATATTACACCTGATAAGGAAACAGGCATTGGCACATGGTCAGAGGATTTCTTCGTAAAGAAATTTAAGGCCTATACTGATTCAAGTTATGTACCTCAGGAAGTTGGTCCGGGAACTATGCAATCAGTAATGCCATGGACAATGTATGCTACCATGAAAGAAAGTGACTTGAAAGCCATTTATGCTTATCTGAAAACATTGACTCCAGTGAATCACGAGGTGAAAAAGCACACACCTGCCAGCATCTGATTCATTAGTCCAATAAAAACATAATTGAAAAGGTGTTTTACTTTAGTGGTGAAACACCTTTTTTAATGTCATGAAATTCTTCCTTAACCTCCTCTCCTGCACTATATTTTTCATCCAGACCAATGTATTCGCCCAAAAAACTGAACCAGTAAAAATTGCTGTAATTGGGTTAACTCATACCCATGTGCATTGGATACTTGGCAGAGAAGATTTGGGAGATATTGAGTTAGTAGGAATTGTGGAACCCAACAGAGAACTTGCCCAGCGCTATTCAGACCAACATGGTTACTCCATGGATTTGGTCTATGAATCTTCTGAAGAATTGCTCAGGAATGTGCAACCAGAAGCAGTTTGCGCTTTCGGAACGATTTACGAACACCTGGAAGTGGTACAGACTTTTGCTCCGTTGGGCATCCATGTGATGGTAGAAAAGCCACTTGCGGTGAGTCTGGATCATGCTCAACAGATGAAAGCACTCGCCGAAAAACACAATATTCATTTGCTAACCAACTATGAAACCACCTGGTACCCTACCAATCACAAAGCTCGTGAGCTGGTAAAAGATGACAAAATCGGAGCAATCAGAAAAATCATTGTGCGAGATGGGCACAAAGGACCAGTGAAGATTGGTGTGAATGATGAGTTTCTGGAATGGCTTCAAGATCCGGTTCAAAATGGCGGAGGGGCGATCACAGATTTTGGCTGCTATGGAGCAAACCTGATGACATGGCTTCATGATGGACAGAAACCACTGACTGTAACAGCCATCACCCAACAACTACAACCGGAAAACAATCCAAAAGTAGATGATGACGCAACCATAGTTCTAACCTATCCCAAATCAACAGGCATCATTGAAGCTTCCTGGAACTGGCCAATCGGACGCAAAGACATGGAGATATACGGCTTGACTGGTGCGATCTACGCTGACAACAGGCATGATCTGAGAGTAAGAATAGCTGAAGGCTATGACGGATTCTCAGAAGAAAAGATGAAACTTCCTGAAAGGGAGGCGCCATATAATGATCCATTTTCACTGCTTGCGGCCGTAGTGCGAAACAGAATTGAATTACCCAAAAACGATCTTTCTTCTCTTGAAAACAACATGACAGTAGTAGAAATACTAGATGCTGCTATCAGGAGTGCTAAAGAAGGAAAGACCATTGAGATGAAATAGTCGGCAATTTTGTACTCATTTCTGTATCCCTATTAAAGAGTCATTCGTAAACTTCAGGAGTACATTTTTTTTAGGATCACAGCTATGACCAGACCACTTTTACTTGAAAAAGAAATCCGGATACAAGGATATGACATTGATGTTTTGGGAATCGTAAGCAACATCGTTTACCTACGCTGGTTCGAAGATTTACGCATGCATTTTCTGGACAATTATTATCCGTTTCAAGAATTGTATGCAGACCACATGTCTCCCGTGCTCACCGATACACAGGTGAAATACCATTACCCTCTCACTATACATGATGAAACAAACGGCAGAGTTTGGTTATCTAATATTTCCAAATCCCGCTGGGAATGTTCTTTCGAAATTGTCACTGAAAAGAAAATCCATACTACAGGCGTTCAATCCGGCTACTTTATCGACACACAGCGAATGCGTCCGACCCGAATCCCGGAGCGGTTCCAGGAGCTTTATGACAGGGAGATGAAGGACTGAATAAACTTCCACCAGGCTATCTGGAGCCTATTGATCGACGTGGTGACATTGCTTGTTGAAAAGAAGCTCAAACAAAGAAAGTATAATGGGTTTTGCTAAATTGAATCTGATACTCCCAATAGATTATTCATGGAAGTGTTTGTTAGGAAAAGTAATAGTTGGAATTTTTTTCATAGATGTAAAACATGCCATCTCTCAGCTTTACTGAAAAATCTAGCTTAGTGAGTTTTTTAGAGAGCTTTTCCTCCAATTGTTTTTTTATTAAGTCGCCATTGTTATCGAAGTATCCTTGAATCATATATAGCTCTCTGTGAAACCTATCCATTTCTCTTCCGGCTTGAATGCTGAAGCCAGATGTTGCAGATCCAGAACCAGGCATGTAAGTAACTCCATCAACTTCTGTTGGAAATAATAACCCAATACGTTTTTGTTTCAAGTAAGCAATCTCCTCTTCACTTGGATTATGAGTCATTTTCATATTATAATCACCGAAACGAAATTTCCTTTCAATATCTGGCCAGTTGGCCTTTATTATTCTCAAAAGTTCCTTTTTAGCAAAGACTTGATTTTCACCATGCTCTCTCATGTCGATGAAATATGCACTATCCTGATCCAAATGAAAAAATAGGAGATAATTGGATCTTTCCATAAAGTAATCGTCTGGTCTGCGTTTACTTTCGCTCACATGTAGGTGATTAATCCGCCAGTCATTGAGAAGCAAGTCATGATCATTTGGTCTAAGAACTCCCTTACTCAAGTAAGGGTTAATATCGTCTCCTGAATTAAACTTTACTTCAATTGTTTTTATCAGGTTAATTAGGTTAAGTTCTTCCGCCTTTTTTTTCAAATGCTTGGCAAAATGGACTTTTCTTTTTTTCTGTTCAATGAATTTATGTTTGACATTAAAGTAGCTGAACATTGCGTCCCTTAAGGATTGAGAAGAGATATCCAGTCCTAATGTTAATAGGTAATTTTCTGCCTCAGCCCTTGCTTCCCGCATCAAATGAAAATCCATCTCTGATATATTTTTCCTAACGTCTAGCTCAGCACAGTCGGCTCAGCCTTTCAAATATCTCAAAAGTATCTGTTCTAGTTGCCCTTTGCAAATAACTAAGCAAGCCGATTGGACTTAGCACTTGTTAGCATTATTTTTAAGTCTTAATTTGGGTCAAGAATGACAGTTAGAAGAAAGTTACGAAACCTTGAGTTAAGAGTAAAGAATGTTGAACTTGACACAAGTTTGGTAAGAACAGGATTCTCTTTATATAAAGGACAAAATTGGTTCAAGAAATTACCTATTTTTTGGAGGTTGATGTTGATTGGAATTAGCGGTGGAAGTCTAGTTGGAGGTGTTACTCTTGGAATTTTGATTTGGCAAACAGTACTCTTGAAGTTACAAAACGAGAAGATGGCTGAAGAAATTGATCTTCAGAGACAAACATATGTTAATGCGAGACGCACTGATTTGATTCAGTTGATGAGTTCAAAAAATAATAACCTGCAACAAAATGCTTTCATTGAATTTTTCTCAAACCCTGATTTCTATGAAGATTCATTTGTTCATATCGATACTCTTTACTTGACAAATGCCAGATGGTCTAATTTCTCATATCCAAATCTAAAAATTGATTATCTCAAAGTTGAAAACTGCGTTTTAGATAACGTTAAAATTACGAGTAATCTTGTAGGTGAAAAGAAAAACCTGATCCTTATTTCCAATGTCATCAAGAATTCAGAAATACCTGCGAATGCTTTTAATTCAAATTTCAGATGGAATATATCAATTAATAATAACATAGAGTTTTGGCATAGCGCAGGTAACAGAGAGGAGACCATGAAGCGGTCATCGTTGAAATATTTTGAAGATTATGGGAAGGGAACTTTATTTCATCATTGGAATTTGTTCATTAATGATTCGATTCAAAGTGATAATAAACTGTGGTTAGATTTGCAAAACCAAGCATTCATCAATTGTGTTTTTAAGAATAATCCTATTCCTAGTATTCAAGAATGTGTTTTCATTAATTGTCCAGACACAATAGTTAATCACACCATAGGTGTTACATCAAATGTTATTCTTGAGAACTATTTGATTGAGAGATCCTCGTATGATCCCCCGATCTCATATGGTCGTCCCGAAAGTAATTTTGGTGATGTAGAAATTTATAAGTTGATATCAGGAGATAGACAGGATTCAACAATAATTATTCTTCCATCGTTTACTTCAAGGTTAAATTGTGATTTAGATTATGTTAATAGTGAATTTCTAAATTATCGTAGAAATTAATGCTAACAATTGTGCAAACACCATGTCGCTTATTTCTTATTGAATCTCATCAAATAACTACCTGACAATCAAAAGAATTTCCGTCGTTAACCGATTATCAACGGAAATAAACAACATTGTTTTTACAATATTTTGGTTTTGAATTTACCCCTTTCATCCATACAAAGCAAACAGTAGCATCAAGCGGCATCAACAGGTATAACATGTACCTGACATAATTCATCTGCGATGGATGCCGAGTAATGCCTGAGCGGTTTCAGGAGTTGAATGACAGGGAGATGAAGGACTGAATATACTTCCTCCAGTCTATCTGGCGCCTCCTGATCGAAGTGGTGACATTGCTTGTTGAAAAGAATCACCTCTTGTTGTCTGAGCCAGTAGTTCTTTGCCATTTAAATAAGTTCCTCACCGGGGAACATTACCTATTCAATTAGCATTAAAGCCGGTATATGCGTCCATCTTGTTTGTTGGTAATCCGTATTATTCCACTTTAAATTCAAAGTTCATGACAAGCCTTCCATGGAATCCCATTACCGCCGAATCTTTCCCAAATTCCTTGATTTCAGCTAATGTTAAGCAGTATTTAGTTGCTCCTTTATTCTGGAGAATAATTGTAGTATCAAATGAGCGTTTATACAATTCACAATATTCTTGCTCCTCAAACAAACTCATGTTCCTGGAAATGCTGTCCGTTTGTTGACAATCTTCAATAAGCAAATGGTAATCAGTGAATAGAATTTGAAATCCAAATCTTACTGAGTCACCAACTTCATATGTATCCTTTACGGGTTCAATTATGCGAGTTGCTCCTGCGTAGTAATCATCAACGATATCAACTCCTAATGAATTCGTGTAGAGTTCCTTCTTGTAGAAAAGAGTATCGTTCCTTCCAATAATCTTCCTGACTTGGTGCCCATTTTTCCGATATGTTACATGAACATTAGCTTTTAAAAAGTAGTCATATAAGTTCAGTGTAGAATCTTCCAATGATACGTACTGGGAATAATCTTCCAAGTTGAAAGATTGATCAATATCGAAGTTGAAATTCTCAGCAAAATCAAGTTGGGCAAGTTGATAAGAATAGTTCAAGGCTATCAAATTGTTCATGACTCTTGACATATACCCCGTAATCACCTCAGGATTATTGGAATTTGAAATTTCATCAATCGCCCATTTCAGATCTGTCCGAACCGTATAATCCAACTCATGAATTACGTTTTGAGACATAATGATCAGATCACTAGTCTCGAAAGTATCAAGCTTTATGAGATCGTCAATTTTTGAACCTGTTAAGTTAATGGTATTGTTATATCTAGATTGAAGAGTTCCAAGGTTTTCAGGAGTTGGTTCAGAAATCTGCAACTTCATTATTCTGATGATGTCATTTACTTGATCAAAATATGATGCGACAACCTGACCAACTTGGTCAAAATGTACAATAGCAGAACTGTTCTGTTGTTGACAAGAACCAACAACTAATAATATGAGAGCAAGAATATGTGATTTGATTTGCATGAATGATCGCATAAAGTAGAGCCTGTCAGCTCTACATTGTTTGTTATAAATATAACAAAGTTTAGAACTGTCGGGGACGCCCTTTAGTCAGCACCACTGGTCGTGCACCACTGGTCGGGCACCACTGTGCTCACCTTCCCTGAAACCTGCTTTTGGTTTTAAAAAGCCTCTGAAGCAGAGAAGCTCAAACAAAGAAAGTATAATGGGTTTTTGCTAAATTCAGTCAGATACTCACTCAATAGATTATTAATGGAATCGTCTGTTATGAGCTTTCTTATTCGTTTAGTCTTCATAGTGTCCATCATGACCAATTGCACGAGTCATACGTTCACCGTTCTTGAAAATGAGTTGCAGCCCATGTTCCTCTTCCCAGGAACATCCACATGATACTTGAAGATAGAATTTACCATGATCTTCCCAGTCGATGAGTATTTCATTCGGAGTTACATAATTCCAAATGTCAGAAATGGAATTTAGTTGGAGGTTATTACAGTACCCGTGTTTAAGGATTTCAGAGTAATAGTTGTGAACCATCTTACTGTCCTCAAGTCTTGTGGTAGAACTGAGTTCAAGAAAGCGTTGCAATACATCGTCAGCTTCTTTCAGATATGGTTCGTATTTCGGCTCTACAAATCCAACTTTAAGTTTGTTGTTGTTAAAATACGGTATTTCAATTGGCTCACTTTCAAACATATCTTCATCATATTCGAGAGGGTTGAGTTCGCCTGCTATTCGTGAGTTCATATGCGATGTGGTGATTGCTCGGTAGAGTAGAGCCTGACAGCTTTACATTGTTTGTTATAAATATAACAAAGTTTAGAACTATCGGGGACGCCAAGTCAGCACCACTGGTCGTGCACCACTGTGCTCACCTTGCCTGAAACCTGCTTTTTGGTTTTATAAAGCCTCTGAAGCAAAGAAGCTCAAACAAAGAAAGTATAGTGGGTTTTTGCTAAATTGAATCTGATACTCCCCCCCAATAGATTATTCATGGAAGTGTTTGTTAAATGTCTATTTTAATATGATATTTTTCAAATGATCGATTGAGAGAGTCCAAGAATTGTGAGTCATGTGTTTTGGCACCATAATGAATTAGCAATTTTGCTAACTTCAGTCTTGTCTCGATTGGTGTTTCTTCATGATGACTGCAACAGAACAATGCCGCATCTAGAGGTGAGTTGTAATTGTCTGGTTGATTGGGATTTGCTCCATTTTCAAGAAGTATTTTAACAACTTCGTAGTTTTGAAAAGCTGCTGCATTATTAATCGCATTACCCATTTCAGCACCATGATCGATCAGGTATTTTACCACTTCCGGATTTGCCCAGCCAGCATTATATTCCAAGGCATTAAAGGTTATCACGAATGGTTTATTAAAGGGGTAAAAAAGGTTGACCTCAGTTTGTTTTGCAGCTGTGAAACAAGACATAAACACCCATCGGTCAACCGACAGTAAACTTAGGTCATTGGTAAGCCT